>Ga0209117_1000691_pt1 | contig 12951 bp, 14 predicted proteins | sample BlaSpr_A8_OM2_M2_FD_187978 | JGI IMG/M metagenome (GOLD analysis project Ga0209117, IMG submission 187978) | Forest soil microbial communities from Thunder Bay, Ontario, Canada - Black Spruce, Ontario site 2_A8_OM2_M2 (SPAdes) (version 2) | ecosystem: Environmental > Terrestrial > Soil > Boreal...
CCTACACGCGCGTCTTTTTCATACTCCAGGCGGCCCACGTGACTGCCCCGCCGTGTCCGTTCTATTACTTCACCGGACACCCCTGTCCCTTCTGCGGCGGAACGCGCTCGTTCGCGTTCATGTGGCAGGGCGATCTGGCGGATTCCGTAAGGCTCTATCCGCTCGGTCCCGCACTTTTCGCGGGTACTTTCGTCGTCGCCGCGGGACTTGTTGCCGGGGCGGTGAGCGGCCGCACATGGACGCCGCATTTCACCGCCGCGCAGTGGCGCGCGCTGGCCATCGGAGCTGCGAGCGCAATCGTGCTGAGCTGGTCGCTGAAGGTTTTCGTCCTCGGCAACTGAAGTCCGGCGTTTGGGTCCGGTCACGGCCCGAATTCGACACGTTTTGCGCCAAGCGTGTCTATCAGGCGGCAGAATTCCCCACTTTGCGCGCCAAACGCAAATGAGCGCGACCGCGGGCGGGCCCTTGTGGCGCATCTCTTGAAAATCCGGAGTCTGGGTCCCGACGAATGGCGGACATTTCGGGAAGTCAGGCTCGCCGCTCTCCAGGATGCTCCGTATGCCTTTGGCTCGACCTGGAAGAGCGAGAAAGACCGCAGTGAGGCGGAGTGGCGACAGGCGGTCGCGTCACAGCAGCGTTTCGTGGCCATACAGGGCGAGCGAGTCGTCGGTATGGCAGCCGGCGGCGAATCGAATTCAACCTCCACTGCCGCCCTGACCTCTCTGTGGGTCGAGCCTGCTTCGCGGGGAGGTGGCGTGGGCGACCAGCTGGTGGTTGCAGTTCTGGCGTGGGCTAAGACGGCAGGCTTCAGCCAGGTCCTGCTCTGGGTGACCGAGGGCAACTCGCACGCCGAGGCGTTGTACGAGCGGAATGGCTTCATCCGAACCGGAGAAGTAATCGACCAGCCTCGCCGCGAGTTCGAGATGTCGGTGGAACTTTGATCACACGCCGCTCGTGCGTCAAGCCGAGCGTGCAAGGATTGTTGACGTGAACTTCGACCTGACCACAGAGCAACAAGCGATTCGGGACACGTGCCGTGATTTTGCCCGTGAAGTCGTCGCGCCGGCTGCGGAGGAGCTCGACCGCGAGCACAAATTCGGCTACGACATAGTCCGGCAGATGGGGGAGCTCGGCCTGTTCGGCCTTCCGTTCTCCGAGGAGTACGGCGGCGCGGGCGCCGATTTTCTTTCGCTGTGCCTTGCCATCGAGGAAATCTCGCGGGCCGACACCGGCGTTGGGATCACGCTCGAAGCTGCTGTGTGCCTTGGAGCGGCGCCAATCCACGACTTCGGGACCAAAGAGCAGAAGGAACGGTGGCTGCCGGACCTACTCGCCGGACGCAAGCTGTGGGCATTCGGACTCACCGAGCCGGAGGCGGGATCGGACGCCGGCGCCAGCAAGACGCGCGCCGAGATTCGCAACGGGAGCTGGGTAGTCAACGGCGCGAAGCAGTTCATCACCAACAGCGGGACGGACATCTCAGCCGGCGTGACGGTGACGGCAGTGACTGGCAAAATCAACGGCGGCCGTCCTGAGATCAGCGCGATCATGATCCCGACCGGGACGCCCGGATACCACGTGCTCGCGTCGTACCGCAAGCTCGGATGGCATTCGTCCGACACTCATCCGCTGAGCTTTGAGGATTGCGCGGTACCGAGGGAAAATCTCCTCGGGGTGCAGGGCGGGGGCTACAAGCAGTTCCTGCACACGCTGATGGGCGGGCGAATCGCGATCGCGGCCCTTTCCGTCGGCCTCGCGCAGGCTTGTCTCGATGCGTCGCTCAAGTACGCGAAGGAGCGGCAGACCTTCGGCGTACCCATCTCAAAGCATCAGGCGATTCAGTTCAAGCTCGCCGACATGGCTATGGAGACAGAGCTCGCGCGAACGATGGTGTACCGCGCCGCTATGAAGTACATGAAGGATGGGGCGAATGCGACCGACGAGGCGCGCATGCTCGCGGCCATGTGCAAGCTCTACGCGTCGGAGGCCTCCAAGCGTGCGGCCGACCAGGCGATTCAGATCCACGGCGGCTACGGCTTCATCGAGGACTATCCAGTCGCGCGCTACTGGCGTGACGTGAAGATCAATGAGATCGGCGAGGGGACGTCCGAGGTGCAGCGGATGCTGATCGCGCGCCTCTTGGGCTGCTAGCGATAGACCCCGTTGTGGCCGAGGCTGTGAGAGCCGACGTTGGGGAAGTACGTCAAGCCGTGATCCTCTGATCCCACCGCGATCTTGGCGATGAGCCCGCCCGTCGCGGTGTTCATCACATAAACGGTCCGGTGGTAGCGGCCAGAGGCCCACAGCTGCGTGCCTTCCGGGTTGAGCTGCAGCATGTCCGGGCTCCCGCCGCCCGGGATGTACCACTTCGCCACCACGGTGCGTGACGCGAAGTCGATGACCGAGAACGATCCTTCCAAGCGGTTGGAAACGTAGAGCGACTTCGTGTCGCGAGAGACCTGCAGTCCATGCGCTCCGCGACCTGTGGGGATGAACTGGATCTCTTTCATCGCCACCGGGTCGATGACGGAGACCCCCATCCGGCCCTGGTTGGTGACGTAGAAATACCGGCCGTCGGGTGAAAGCCTGACGTCGATCGGTAAACCGCCCACCCAGACCGAGCCGGCGAGCCGCATGTTGACCACGTCCACCCTGGCCACGATGCCCGACCACTCGGTCGAGATCATCAGGTAGCTGCCGTCAGCGCTGAAGTCCAGGTGATCGGCGCCTGGCCACGGGATCCCGACTGACCCGAGCAGGTGCCAGTCGTGAGGGTCTCGAAACTCGACCCGCTGAAGTCGTTCGACGACGTCGATCGCCTTCGTGCCGTCGGGGGTGAAGTAGAGGTTGTATGGAAACGGAATCGAGATGAGCTGGCCGGTTGGCCTGCCCGAGTGGATGTCCAGCACGGTGAGGCTGCTCGATCCTTCGTTGTCGACGTAGAGAGCGCTCATGTCCCAAGCCGGCGCGATGTGATGAGGGATGGAGCCGACCCCATAGTGGTCGATCACCGCGAAGGTGTTCGGGTCGATGATGTCGACGGTCCCGGCGGTGCTGTTCGGGACGTAGACGCGAGGAGGAAGGTCACACAGCGGGCAGGGCACGGTGCCCGACAGGGTGCTCGCGTACACATTCAGGGCGGGCTCCGGGAGGCTGATTGGCTGGACGTCCGGAGCCGGCAGCATGCGACTCGTTTCATTTCCCTGCAGCGCAACGGGGCTTGCGACCATCGGCGCTGTCCAGACGACCGCAAAGACGACGCCCGCGGGGCTGACTATCGCCAGCACGAAGATGATGGCGAAGATGAGGCGAACCGGCCGTGAGCGGAGGGCCCCGGCCAGCCGGCTATTCGTCAGGGAGGTCTTCAAGCTTCGGGGCCAGCTCGCACACCCAGCGCCCATCGTCCAGGCGCCGGATGAAGCGGCCGTAGCCCTGGTTGCGAGCCACGTTCAGGAACTGCTCCTGCGTGATGAGAGTGCGTAACCGGGCAAGGTCTGCATAGGTGCTGTCGCGCATTATGCCGCCGACTACACCCGCCAGCTCCCGCCATTGCCCCTCCGAAAGCGGCTCGCCGTAACCAGCGATGGTCACGAGCAGCGCCGCGGTAGCGCCCGTGATCGTGTCGGGCAGGAGCTTTTCCGACTTGGCCCGGGTGATGATCTCGCGCCCCGTGCCAATGATGTCGGCAATTCGATCCCGCCGCACGCCGATGATGTCGCGCCCACTGCCTACAGTGGTGCCTTCGAGATACCGGGGTCCAGCTTCCATGACCAGGCCACTATTCTAGTTAACGCCTGAGTTGGATCTCGATCTCGCCCCTGCCCACGCCACATTTCGTGCAGCGGTGCGCCAGCTCGCCCAGGGCACGGTCCTGCCTCTCGCGGCTGAGGTTGACCGCCAGCATCGCTTCCCGGAGGAGGCCGTCAGGGCTGCTTCGGAGGCGGGCCTGCTCGGAATCCTGATCCCACGCGAGTACGGAGGCGCGGGGCTTGACGCCCTTGCCTTTGCCATCTGTATCGAAGAGCTCGCGCAGGCTTGTGCTTCGACATCGGTGATAGTCGACGTGCATACGAGCGTCGGCAGCGAGCCGATCTTGCTGTTCGGCACGCCCGAGCAGAAACAGAAGTGGCTGCCGAGACTGGCATCCGGCGAGCTTTTGGGTGCGTTCGCGCTCACTGAGCCTGCCGCGGGATCCGACGCCGCCTCCCTCCAGACGAGCGCGCGTAGAGGTGGCGACGGTTATGTCCTCAACGGCACCAAAGTGTTCATTACCAACATCGGACGGGCGGGCATGTACGTCGTCTTTGCCCGCACGGGGGAGCCCGGAAAGGCGGGCGGAATCAGCGCCTTTCTCGTCCCAGCCGAGACGCCCGGTGTCCGGGTAGGCCAGATCTTCAAAAAAATGGGCCTTCACGGGTCACCAACCGGCGAGCTCGTGCTTGAGGACGTGGAGGTGCCGGTGGAGAATCGCCTCGCGGACGAAGGCCAGGGCTTTGTGGTTGCGATGCGCGCGCTCGACTCTGGCCGGATCGGGATCTCGGGCCAGGCCCTGGGTATCGCCCAGGCGGCGGTGGACGAGTCACGCGCGCTGCTTCGGGGACGTGGCCGCGAACAGGGCGACGACTTCCTGCTGGCGGATATGGCGACCCGGCTCGAGTCGGCGCGGCTGCTCGCCTACCACGCCGCCTGGCTTTGCAGCAGCGGGCGTCCCTTCACTCGCGAGGCCTCGATGGCCAAGCTCCACTGCACCGACACGGCGATGCAGCTCGCGCTGGATGCATTGCAGCTCGCCGGTGAAGAGGGAGCCGTCTCTGGCAGCCCATTCGAGAGGCATGTTCGCGACGCGAAGGCACTTCAGATCTACGAGGGGTCGAACCAGGTTCAGCGGATGGTTATCGCTCGAGAGATGCTCCGCTAAGCTCACGACATGGATTTCGAGTTCTCTGAAGAGCAGGTCGCGATCAGAGACACGATCCGAGAGCTCGTCCAGGACCGCGTGGCTCCGCGCGCGGCGGAGATCGATGCCAAAGCCGAGTACCCGAAGGACATCGAGAAGCTCTTTGCCGACAACGGCATCCTCGGCATCCCGTTCCCGGAGCAGTACGGCGGGATCTCCGGGTCGAGCGTCACGATCTGCATGGGCGTCGAAGAGATCGCCAAGGCGTGCGCAACGTCATCGCTGATCCTTGCGGTCCAGGCTCTTGGCTCTTATCCCATCCTGGTTGCAGGGTCTGAGGAGCAGAAAAAGCGACTTTGCCCGCCACTGGCGTCGGGTGAGAAGGTCGCGGCATACGCGCTTTCGGAGACAGGGTCTGGTTCGGACGCCGCCGCCATGAAGACCCGCGCCAAGCGGCACGGCAACGAGTACGTGCTCAACGGCACAAAACAGTTCATCACGGCGGGGAGCGTGGCAGGCACGCTTGTCGTCTTCGCGCAGACCGATCCCGACGATCACCACGGCATCTCGGCGTTTGTGCTGGAGCGCGAGACCAGCCCGTGGCAGGCGTCAAAGCTCGAGCACAAGCTCGGCATTCGCGGGTCACCGACGGCGCAACTCGTTTTCGAGGACGTGAAGGTGCCCGTCGCGAACCGGCTTGGCGACGAAGGTGCGGGTTTCAAGATCGCGCTTGCAGTGCTCGATCGGTCGCGCCCCGGCATCGGTGCGCAAGCGCTCGGCATCGCGGAAGGTGCGTTCGATTACGCGCTCCAGTACGTCAAGGAGCGCCAGCAGTTCGGGCAGGCGGTTGCGACCTTCCAGGGAATCCAGTTCATGCTGGCCGACATCGCGACGCAGATCGAAGCTGCGCGTCACCTCGTGTATCGAGCCGCGACGAAGGTGGACGCGAAGGCTCCTGACCTGACGAAGATCGCGGCGATGGCGAAGCTCTTCGCGTCCGACATGGCGATGAAGGTGACGACCGACTGTGTGCAGCTGCTGGGTGGCTACGGATACATCTCGGACTACCCCGTCGAACGGATGATGCGAGACGCCAAGATCACGCAGATCTACGAGGGCACCAACCAGATCCAGCGGGTGGTCATCGCCAGGTCGCTTTTGCGGTGAGCAGCCCGCACTCGGAAATCGAAACGAGCCCGTCCGACCTCGAGCGACCTGCGCCGGTCGTGGCCGCGTGGCATCCGCCGCCGGCTTATCCGCCCCCTCCGCGCGCAACGGCCATGGGAGCGACTGAGGGTCGTGCCATCGCTGCGCTTGTCGCGGCGATCGCCGGAATCGTCCTCGGACTGCCGCTGGGCTTGCCTGGAATGGTGCTCGGGACGCTCGCGTACTTTCTCGGCAGGTCGGCAGTGAGCAGGATCGACAGCTCGCAGGGGGCCCTCAGCGGGCGCGGCCTCGCGCTCTGGTCGTGGGTGCTCGGGGCGATCGCGATGGGAATCGGAGCTGTGGTGACACTGATCTGGCTCGTGGTGGTGCTGATCGCAATGTCGCAAGCCGCCACGGGCTTCTAGTGCCCGGATCCGGCAGTGGACCGCATCACCGACGCGTTCGCATGGCCGCTCAAAGACCCTGACTGGCTGACCAAACTCCTGATCATCGCCCTGAGCTTGTTGATTCCGTTCGTCGGAGCGATCAACGGTCTCGGCTGGATGCTGGCGTCGCTCGACCGGCTGCGGGCTGGAGAGGAGCGACTTGCGCCGGCGAATCTCCGCTACATCGGCCGCGGATTCTCGCTGTTTGCAGTCAACTTCGTCTACATCCTCGGCGTCGTTGTGGTCGCTGCTTTGATCTACGTCCCGGCTGTCATCGTGGCCGCAAACCAATCCCAGGGTCAGGCGAATCCCGCGTTGGTGTCGCTTGCAGTCTTGCTGAGCCTGCTGGCATTCAGCGTCGCCACACTGGGCTCGCTCGCGCTCGACTTCGCGATGCCCTCGATTGTCCTGGGCACTGATCGAGGCGGAATCCGCGGAGGGCTGCAGGTCAGAGCCGTGCTGCGAATGGCTCGCGCGAACATCTCCAACACTCTGATCGCCGGCCTTATGCTGATCGCCGCCAGCTTCGTCGGGTCGTTGGGCATGGTCGCGTGCGGTGTCGGAATCCTGTTCACCACCGCTTATGCGCTTGCGATGCAGGCATGGATAGTCCGGTGTTTCGAGGTCGGGTCACCTGCCGCGAACGCGGCATGAGGAGGTAATCGCATGTCGGATTTGCCCCCGCCGCCGCCGCCTGCTGGTGGAGGTTATCCACTTCCTCCTCCGCCTCCACCGCCTCCTGGCGGAGGTTCGATTCCGCCTCCGCCACCACCGCCACCCCCAGGCGGAGGTTTCACTCCTCCGCCACCTCCACCGCCCCCTGGCGGCGGTTACGTGCCGCCTCCACCTGGTGGATACGCACCAGCGGGCGCCGGTTATGCCGCGAAACGAACCGACGGGCTCGCGATCGCCTCACTTGTCATCGGAATCATTTCTTTCGTTTGCAGCTTCTTCTGCCTCGGGGTCGTGTTAGGTCCGACGGCGGCGATCATGGGCTTCATTTCGCGGCAGCGAATCGCCACGAGCGGAGGCATGCTGGGCGGCGGAGGGCTCGCCATTGCCGGTCTGGTCCTGGGGATCGTCGGGTTCATTGCGAGCGTGGGCTTCTTCTTCTTCTTCTACTTCTCGGGAGCCTTGAGCTCGGCCACCAGCACTCCGACACCGTGACGTAACCAGACGCCATTTCCCACCGTTTCCTAAGGCCTGGACGATAGAATCCCGGTGCGCATGCTCAGGGCAAGGCCTAGAGCCAGGCGATCTCGCTACAACGTCTCTTACCGCCTGACCAGGTCGGTCCCTGCGGCGGTAGTGGCTGTGTTGGTCCTGGTCGTGCTGGTTGGGGCGACATTTACGTACAAGCGTTTTGATGATTTCATCAGCGCGACCACGGGCCGCCACATCACTCCTGGCGAGATAGTGCAGGTGGTCGAGCCCGCCCAGGGCACCATCGCGTACAAGCTCAAGCACGGACAGCAGGTGAACATCCTGCTTCTCGGCATGGGCGGCGAGCAGAACGATGCGCCGTACCTGACCGACTCGATCATGGCCGTCACGATCGACCCGACGACCGGCCGCGTGATGCTCCTGTCGATCCCGCGCGACCTCGTCGTGCATATGAACCTACAGACGCCATCGAGCCGGACGTGGACCAACAAGATCAACGCCGCGTTCGAGGTGCCGTACACCAGCATCATCTGTTGCGTCGCCCCCGAGTACCAGGGCCGCGACGGCGGGGGACATGCTGCCGAGCACGAGGTCGGCAAAGTGACCGGGCTCACGTTCGACAGGTACATCGGTGTCGACTTTGTCGCGTTTCGCGACATGGTCAACGCGTTGGGCGGAGTCGACGTGTGCCTCACCACCAACCTGGACGACTACTCCTATCCCAACTACAACAACGGCTACATGCCGATTCACTACAAAGCCGGCTGCCAGCACCTGAATGGCGAACAGGCGCTCCAGATCTCGCGGTCACGCCACGCGGAGCAGCCTCAGCAGCAATCTGACTTCGGCCGCGCGAAACGACAGCAGGATGTCATGCAGGCGATCAAGAAGAAAGCGACCACCGTCAACGGATTCAGCAAGGCGCCGCAGCTCCTCGACGCCCTGCAGAAGAACATCCACACGGATATGTCGCTGTCCGACATGAAGGCGATTTACGACTGGGGGAAGAACCTCCCTGACAGCTCGCTCATCCGGGTCGCGCTGACCGCACCATCGCCGCTCGGCGAAGGAAACCTGCTCGACTCCTTCAACTGCGGCATGGGACCGGGCGTGTCCCAGCTGTGTCCCGACGACCAGAGCTACAACATGATCCACAAGTACGTCGGCTCGGTCTTCATCGACCCCAAGGTCCTCGCCGAGAGAGCGCCCATTCAGTTCTCGAACGGAGCCAGCAACACCGTGTACGGCCTCGACACGCGGGTCGTCTCGATGTTCGACCCGACCGGCCTCCAGCTGCTGGATACCGTCGGCCATCCGGCGGTGTCCCAGACGCAGATCCTCGACTACTCCGGCGGCCAGTACCCGTTGACGACCAAGTGGCTCCAGGGCTTTTTTGGCGGCACCGTCGTCGCGGCGACTCCGACCAACCCGGCCCCGGCTCGGGGCCAGCAGACCACCGGCGTCGTGGTGGTCCTCGGGCGCGACTTCGCCCTACGCTTCTTGGGTCAGTGACGACCTGAACGACCCAGACCTAGAGCGGCGGTTCAAGGCCGGCGATACGCGGGCCCTCGCCAGGGCGATCAGCCTTGTCGAGCGGCGTGACCCGGCAGTGCGTGCGCTCGAACAGTCGGTGCGAGGTGGTGCCGCTCCAGGCGTGGTCGGTTTCACCGGCGCGCCGGGGACCGGCAAGTCCACGCTGGTCGACGGCCTGGTGTCGTGGCTCAGGAAGCAAGAAAGCTCTGTCGCTGTGCTCGCGACCGACCCCAACTCGCCATTCACGGGTGGGGCCATCCTCGGCGATCGCATCCGGATGCAGCGCCACGCGATGGACCCGAAAGTCTTCATCCGCAGCATGGGCGCACGAGGACACCTCGGAGGCCTTTCGCTCGCCACGCGCGAAGCCATCCGGCTTCTGGGTGCTTTCGGTTTCGACCAGGTGATCCTGGAGACGGTCGGCGTGGGCCAGTCGGAGTTGGAGGTTGCAGCTGTCGCCGACACGACGATCGTGGTCCTGACACCTAACCTGGGCGACGGCGTCCAGATGATCAAGGCCGGCATCCTGGAGATCGCGGACATCTTCGTCGTCAACAAGGCCGACCTGGAAGGCCACTCCCGAGTCATGACCGAGCTTCGCTCGATGCTGAGCCTGGCGCCAAAGGGAGGCACCGCGGCCGGGGCGGCCGCGAGATTCAGCTGGAAGCCCCCAATCCTCTCGACCGTAGCTGCCAAGCAGGAGGGCATAGGAGAGATCTGGGACGCGGTGGTCGCTCACCGGCATCACCTCGAATCGAGCGGGCAAGGCCGTCAGTTGGCCGAGCAGCGGCTCAAGGATGAGACCGCCGAGGTGGCGGCCGAGATCGCTCGCGACCGGGTGCGGCAGGCGCTCGCCGACGACCCGGGGCTGGCCGGGCGGCTGCTCGAGGAAGGTATTCCCTACAGCACGGCGGAGGAGATCCTCGACCGCAAGCGATAATCAATTCAGTGAAGGTTCGAGTGCGCGATCCGAAACAGGCCTGGAAGGAGGACTTCGAGTCCAGCCCCGCACGTGACGACGGCATCGAGAGCTCGACAATCTCGGGGATACCGCTGCAGCCGCTGTACACCGCCGAGGACCGGACGCAGCAACCGGAAGAGTTCCCCGGCCAGTATCCCTACACCCGCGGAATTCATCCGAGCGGTTACCGCGGGCGGCTGTGGACCATGCGCCAGTTTTCGGGCTTCGCCACCGCCGAGGAGACCAACCGCCGCTACAAGTACCTGCTGGCCAACGGCCAGACCGGTTTGTCGGTCGCCTTTGACATGCCGACATTGATGGGACAGGACTCGGACGCGCCGACGAGCCGCGGAGAGATCGGCCACTGCGGGGTCGCGATCGACTCGCTCGCCGACATGGAAACCCTTTTCGACGGAATCCCTCTCGGCGACATCACGACCTCCATGACCATCAACTCGCCCGCGGCGATCCTGCTGTGCATGTATATCGCGGTCGCCGAAAAGCAGGGCATCCCGGCCTCGAAGCTTGGTGGCACGCTGCAGAACGACATCCTCAAGGAGTTCATCGCTCAGAAGGAGTTCATCTTTCCGCCCGAGCCTTCGATGCGGCTCGTCGTGGACTCCATCGAGTACTGCGCCAGAGAGGTGCCGCAGTGGAACACGATCTCGATCTCCGGCTATCACATCCGAGAGGCGGGCTCGACCGCAGCCCAGGAGCTGGCGTTCACGCTCGCGGACGGCATGGCGTACGTGGACGCGTGCCTGGAGCGCGGCATGCGCATCGACGACTTCGCCCCGCGCCTGTCGTTTTTCTTCGACGCCCACATCGACTTCTTCGAGGAGATCGCGAAATTCCGGGCCGCCCGCCGGATCTGGGCGCGGTGGATGCGCGAGCGCTATGGCGCACAGCAGGAGCGGTCGTGGAAGCTGCGCTTCCACACGCAAACCGCGGGAGTGTCACTGACCGCGCAGCAGCCCGAGCTCAACATCGCGCGGACCGCGATTGAAGCGCTGGCTGCGGTGCTGGGCGGGACGCAGTCGCTGCATACCAACGCGATGGACGAGACGCTCGGGCTACCGACGGCCAAGGCGGCGCGGATCGCGCTGCGCACCCAGCAACTCCTTGCTTACGAATCCGGCGCAGCCAACACCGTGGATCCGCTCGGAGGCAGCTATTTCGTCGAAGCGCTGACTGACGAGATGGAGCGCCAGGCTGAGAAGTATTTCAAGCAGATCGAGGCCCTGGGCGGGGTTATCCCTGCGATCGAGGCCAACTTCTTCCAGAAGGAGATCGCCGACTCGGCATTCCGCTACCAGCAGGAGCTGGAGACGAAGCGCCGGCTGGTGGTGGGTGTGAACGAGTTCACCGTCGACGAGGACACGCCGATCGAGATCCTCCGGATCGACCCGAAGCTCGAGAGCGAGCAAGTCGCCCGCGTTCGTGACGTGCGCAAGAAGCGCGACCAGGCGAGGTGCTCGAACGCGCTGAGCAGCGTGCGCAAGGCGGCCGCCGGCACGGACAACCTGATGCCGTACATCCTCGAGGCGGTCCGAGCCTATGCCACCGAGGGCGAGATCATGAACACGATGATCGAGGTCTTCGGCATCTACACAGAACGAGCGGTGGTTTAGTGCCCGCCACAGCGGTGCGTCCGGTCCGGATCATAGTGGCGAAGGTTGGGCTCGACGGGCACGACCGTGGGGTGAAAGTGGTCGCGCGCGCCCTTCGCGATGCCGGCTACGAGGTCATCTATACGGGGCTGCGCCAGACCCCGGAGATGGTCGTGGATGCAGCGCTGCAAGAGGACGCGCAGGTCATCGGGCTGTCCATTCATTCCGGCGCCCATATGACGCTTTTTCCCGCCGTCGTCCAGGAGCTCAAGCGGCGCAAGGCCACCGACATAGTCGTGTTCGGGGGAGGGATCATCCCGGACGACGACATCGCAGCATTGAAAAAGCAGGGCGTCGAAAAGCTCTTCACTCCCGGCACTCCACTCCAGGAGATCGTCGATTGGCTGCGCCAGAGGTTTCCTAAGGGCGCATAGCCCGTCGTTTATCCGTGTAATACGACCGTGCTGGCCATCTTGTCATGCCAGCCCTGCTTCCGCCCGTCGAACGCGGCCCAGATGAGGCCGATGTAGCAGACGATGCCGCTGATGATGTAGCCCAGAAATCGCAGTGCCGCGCGGCCGTAGCCGATCGGCGCGCCGGTGTTCGCATCCGCCACGCGCAAGTGGAAGAGCCGCATGCCAAGAGTCTGACCTCGGCCCCAGAAAAAGACGAAATAGCCGATGCTGATGACGAAAAGGATCAGCTGGAACAGGGACCCGATGCCCTGGCCGGCGGTGTTGATCGCCTGGTCGCTGGTGGTTCCCGAGGCGCTCATCGCGAGGCCCAGAAGCAGGCCGAGGATCACGCCCAGGATCAGGGTGGGGATGCCGATGATGACACTGTCGACGATGTAAGCCACGAAGCGGATCCAGAACCCGCCGTACGTCACTTGCGGCGCGGCGGCGTAGGCGTATCCCGGCGGTTGGGCTGAAGGATAGCCTCCGGCGGGAGGGGGAGGCGGTGGATAGCCTCCGGATGGCGGCGGCGGCGGCGGAAAGCCACCGGGTGGTGGAGGTGGTGGCGGATAACCGCCAGATGGCGGAGGCGGCGGTGGGTTCTGCATCTTTTCTTCCTTTCGTCAGCTCGTCGTGACGATGGTGCCGGCGACCTTGTCGTGCAGGGCCTGCTTTTGTGGATCCCACAGCATCCAGAGCCACCCGACCGCCCCGATGAGGCAGACGGTGAGGCTGGCCT
>Ga0209117_1000692_pt1 | contig 12946 bp, 9 predicted proteins | sample BlaSpr_A8_OM2_M2_FD_187978 | JGI IMG/M metagenome (GOLD analysis project Ga0209117, IMG submission 187978) | Forest soil microbial communities from Thunder Bay, Ontario, Canada - Black Spruce, Ontario site 2_A8_OM2_M2 (SPAdes) (version 2) | ecosystem: Environmental > Terrestrial > Soil > Boreal...
CTGTGCTGCTCGCGGCGTGCGCCAGATTGTGGTGCTTGGAGCCGGCCTCGATACGTTTTCGCTGCGCAACCCTCATGCCGGCCAGGGTGTTCGGGTGTTCGAGGTCGATTACCCGGCAACGCAGGGCTGGAAGCGCGAGCGTCTCAAGCAGGCCGGTCTTGCCGTACCCGCCTCGCTGACCTTTGCTCCCATCGACTTCGAGCGGCAAAGCCTGGCTGAGGGATTGGCTGCCGCTGGCTTTGATGCCGATCGCCCCGCGTTTTTCCAGTGGCTCGGCGTGGTGCCGTATCTGACCCGCGAGGCGGTCTCGGTGACGCTCGATTTCATCGCTCGCGTGCCGGAATCGGAGGTTGTGTTCGACTACGCCGAGCCGTTTGAAAACTATCCAGCCGAACGCCGTGCGAATGTGATGGCCGTAGCGGCAAGAGCTGCTTCGCTGGGCGAACCATGGCTTAGTCTGTTCGATCCGGTCGAGCTGGCCGAAATGCTGCGCAACAAGGGGTTTGGACTTGTCGAGGATCTCGGCCTTGCCGAACTCACCGATCGTTTCTACGGCGCCTTGAAACAGGACATCAGGATCGGTGCAGGCCCACACGTTATCCGGGCGCAAAGGCGCCGTTGATCGGCGCTCGCGTGGCTAGTCTGGAAACGGCTTGCTGAGGAATTTTGAGCCTTTCAGCCCGTATCGCCAGGGCAGCTCGACAGCCCGGGTAATGCCGATCCGCACGCCGGCGACGATGTCCGGCTTGTTCGCGCGCGCATGCAGCGCGATCGGCGGGGCGTCAAGCGGCAGGCCGTTATGCGCATCGGCGATGCCAAGCGCTTCGGTCAGCTTGCCCGGACCCGAGCACAGCGATCGCTCGTCACGCAATCCCCGCCGCCGCCGCATGGCCCGGACGCCGTGGGTTGGCTGCAGGGCGCGGATCAGCACCGCGCTGGCGGAGCCTTGCTTCTCGCAGACGAAATTGACGCACCAGTGGATGCCGTAGGAGCGATAGACATACGTAAAGCCCGGCGGTCCGAACATCACCCGATTGCGCAAGGTCGGCCCGCGGAACGAATGCGCGGCCGGATCGGTGTGATGATACGCCTCGACCTCGACGATGACGCCGCCGACACCATTCACCAGCAGCGTCGCGCCAATCAGATCGGGGGCGACCTCATGCACGCTGCGGGCAAAGAAGGCGCGCTTGAGCGGTTTACCGAGCTTTTGCTCGCTCACGGGTGGGTTTTGGGCCATTCAGGCCGGTATGCTAAGACCGGACGAAGACCAAGGCGAGCGGTTGCGGTTCTCGGTCCACCGGATTAGCTAAAGGCTCTCTAGACACGGATTCTCAATGGTCGTCGTCGTCGATACCGTTTCAGCCACGCCGCTGCGCCCGCGTCACCCGGAAAAGGTGAACCGGCCGGACGCGTTCTCGCCGCCGAAGCCGGACTGGATTCGCGTGCGCGCGCCGAACACGCGCGGCTATGCCGACACTCGCAAAATCGTCAAGGAAAACGGCCTTGTCACGGTGTGCGAGGAGGCGGGCTGCCCGAATATCGGCGAGTGCTGGGACAAGAAGCACGCCACCTTCATGATCATGGGCGACACCTGCACCCGCGCCTGCGCCTTCTGCAACGTCAAGACCGGGATGCCCGGTGCGCTCGATGCCCTGGAGCCGGAGCACGTCGCGGAAGCCACATTCAAGCTCGGGCTCGCCCATATCGTGATCACCTCGGTGGATCGCGACGACCTCGCCGACGGCGGCGCCGAACATTTCGCCCAAACCATCCGCGCCATCCGCGCGCGCTGCCCGGCCACCACCATCGAGATCCTGACGCCGGATTTCCTGCGCAAGGACGGCGCGCTGGAAGTCGTGGCGGCGGCGAAGCCCGATGTGTTCAACCACAATCTGGAAACGGTGCCGTCGCGTTATCTTAGCGTGCGCCCGGGCGCGCGTTATTTCCATTCGGTGCGGCTGCTGCAGCGGGTCAAGGAGATCGATCCCACCATCTTCACCAAGTCCGGCATCATGGTCGGGCTCGGCGAAGAACGTCACGAAGTATTGCAGGTGATGGACGATCTGCGCTCGGCGGATGTCGACTTTCTGACCATCGGGCAGTATCTGCAGCCGACCCGCAAGCATCACGCCGTGATGCGCTACGTGCCCCCGGATGAATTCTCAGGCTACGAGAAAGTTGCCTATACCAAGGGCTTCCTGATGGTGTCGGCGAGCCCGCTGACCCGATCGTCGCATCACGCCGGCGACGACTTCGCCAGGCTGCAGGCGGCGCGCGCTGCTTTATCCGGCTAAAGCGTCAAGGCGATGCCAAAATTCTCCAGCAAGCGCCGGGTTCACCACAGCGCGACGCAGATGTTCGATCTCGTTGCCGACGTCGAGCGCTATCCTGAGTTCGTGCCGCTGTGCCGCGCGCTGAAAATCCGCCAGCGCACGCCAAAGCCTGACGGCACCGAGGTCGTTATCGCCGACATGACGGTATCGTTCAAGCTGGTGCGCGAAGCGTTCACCAGCCGGGTAACGCTGGACCGTCCCAACCTGAAAATTCTCGTCGAATACCTGCAGGGGCCGTTCAGCAACCTCGAGAACCGCTGGTCGTTCGAGCCGAAGTCGGACAGCGACTGCGACGTCGGGTTCTACCTCGCTTACGAATTCAAAAGCCGGATGCTGGCGATGCTGATGGGAACGATGTTCGACACCGCGTTTCAGCGGTTCGCGGCGGCGTTCGAAAAGCGCGCGGATGCGATTTATGGAAAGTCGCGGGCTGTGGGCAATCCGTCATCCTGAGGTGCGAGCCGGACTGTGCATTTTGCACGGTCCGGGGAGCCTCGAAGGATGACAGGTTGCCGTCTTTGCTCATCCTTCGAGACGCGCGCCCAAGTGGGCGCGCTCCTCAGGATGACGGATACTGGACTTAGGCCCTTGGCGGCCGCCGCCGCTTGACGGCGCTGCGCCGCGGCGAGCGCGCCACGCGCGGGCGCAACCGGCTGGCGGCTTCGCGGCGCGGTTTTGTCACTGCCTGCGGTCCGCGCGCCAGTTCCATCAGCATGCGCAAGGCCTCCGCGACGGAGCGCTGGCGCACCGTGCTGCGGCCGATCGCGCCGAAGCGGCATTCCCGATGCAGGATTCTGCCGTCGCGGGCGGCGACGGCGAAATGGACGAGACCCACCGGCTTGCCCGGCGTGGCACCTCCCGGACCGGCGATGCCGGTAATGGCAACGGCAAGATCGACGCCGGCTTTCTCCAGCGCGCCGACGGCCATCGCGGTCGCGGTCTCCTTGCTGACCGCGCCGAATGTCGCAAGCGTCATTGCCTTGACGCCAAGCATCGCCCGCTTGGCGTCGTTGGAATAGGTGACAAAACCGCGGTCGATGACGTCGGACGAGCCGGGAATATCCGTCAACGCGCCGGCGACCAGACCGCCGGTGCAGGATTCCGCGGTCGCAATCGTCAGCTTGCGCATCCGGCAAAGATCGAGCAGCGAGCGGGAGAGGGCGCGGGCGTCGCTGCCGCTCATGTCAGTCGCTCCAACCTTTGTCGTCCCAACCCTTGTCATCCCAAGGCAGGCGGATGGTGGCGCTCGCCATTGCGGCGATGCCTTCCTCGCGGCCCGTGAATCCAAGGCGTTCGCTGGTGGTCGCTTTCACCGCCACCCGCGACAAAGCGAGGCCTGTGATCTCGGCGATGCGTGCGCGCATGGCATCGCGGTGCGGGCCGACTTTCGGGCGCTCGCAGATCAGCGTCACGTCGAGATGGGCGATGCGTCCGCCGCGCGCGGTGACCCGATCGACCGCATATTTCAGGAATTGGTCCGACGAAGCACCCTTCCACTTGGGATCGCTTGGCGGAAAATGCGAACCGATGTCGCCGTCCGCCAGTGCGCCGAGGATGGCATCGACCAGCGCATGGAGGCCGACGTCTCCGTCGGAATGCGCGAGAAAGCCGCGGCTGTGCGGCACCCGGATGCCGCAGATCATCAGGTGATCGCCCTCGCCAAAGGCGTGAACGTCGTAGCCGTTCCCGGTTCTGACATCGCCGAGCATGGCGCCAAGGCGGGCTTCTTCGCGGACAAAATCTTCCGGTGTCGTCAGTTTCATGTTTGCAGGATCGCCTTCAAATGTCGCCACCGTCAATCCCGCCCATTCGGCAAGTGCTGCGTCATCGGTGAAATCGCTGCGGCCATCGCGCGCCGCGCGGCGATGGGCGTCGAGAATCACGTCGAAGCGGAACGCCTGCGGCGTTTGTGCGATTCGCAACCGCGCGCGCTCCGGCGTGGCTTCGACGTTTCCGTTTGCGCCGATCAGCTTGATGGTATCAGTGACTTGTATCGCAGGAACGGCCGCGCCGGTGCGGCCGGCGGCATCGATCGCGCGCGAAATCAGCGCCGCCGAGACGAATGGCCGCGCCGCGTCGTGGATGAGAACCACATCCGGCTTCTGGCTCACGAGCGCTTCAAGTCCGGCATGCACCGATGCCTGGCGCGTCGCGCCGCCATTTGCGGGCGGCTGGTGGCGCAACTCGCTGACGGCATCGTTGAACATCGCGGTGTCGTCAGGATTCAATACCGGCTGCACCGCGAAGATTTGCGGATGGCGGCAAAACGGCTCCATCGCCCGGAAAATCACCGTCTGCCCGCCGATCGAACGATACTGTTTCGGTCCCCCCGAGCCGGCACGAAGCCCGCGTCCGGCCGCGACAAGGATGGCTGCAGTCCGCTCAACTTTCGGCATGGGTCTTAATTACGGATGATTCGGGGTTGATGAAGGGCGCAATGGTTGGCTGGCGCACTGCCCTTATCATGCTCAGGCTGCGAGAACAGAACGATTCCCGAAAGCTGTGGGAAAAGCATATTTTGCTGCAGTGCACTTGCAAGATTGCCAGAACTGTCTAAAGTGTAGGCATGACGCTTGACTGCACAAGATTTGTGCTCAAAATAGGTCCCGGCAGTCGCGATGAGGCGGCTGTCAGAAAAACGAGAAGCCCGTGACCGGCTCGGAATGCTTACCCCCTAAGTCTTTGAAAATAGGCGATATCAGGGTCGCCAACCGGGTCCTTCTCGCGCCGATGTCTGGCGTTACGGATGCCCCCTTTCGACGTTTGGCCGCAGCGCTGGGCGCTGGACTTGTCGTCTCCGAGATGACGGCAAGCGATGATCTCGTCAACGGGCGCCCAATGTCGCGGCTGCGATGCGAGGCAACCGGAATAGGTCCGCATATCGTTCAGCTCGCGGGCTGCGAGGTCCGGTGGATGGCAGAAGGCGCGCGGATCGCCGAAGCCGCCGGCGCCGAAATTATCGATATCAACATGGGCTGTCCGGCACGCCACGTGACGGGCGGCCAGTCCGGTTCGGCGTTGATGCGCGATCTCGACCACGCATTGAAACTGATCGAGGCGACGATATCGGCGGTGAAAGTGCCGGTGACGCTCAAGATGCGGCTCGGCTGGGACGATCGCTCGCTCAACGCGCCGGAATTGGCGCGCCGCGCAGAGGCCGCGGGCGTGCAGATGATTTCGGTGCACGGCCGCACGCGCTGCCAGTTCTACAAGGGCGAGGCGGATTGGGGCGCGGTGCGCGCCGTCAGGGATGCGATTGGCATTCCGCTGGTCGTTAACGGCGATATCACATCGTTCGAGAAGGCTGTGTCCGCGCTTGCGATGTCGGGCGCCGACGCTGTCATGATCGGCCGCGGCGCACAGGGCCAACCCTGGTTGCCAGGTCAGATCGGGCGCCGCATCGAAACCGGCATCGTCGAAACGCCGCCGCCGCTCGCCGAGCAGCTCAACTATATCCGCGCGCTCTATGATGAAGTTTGCAGCCACTATGGACTGCGCATCGGCCTTCGCCATGCGCGCAAACATCTGGGCTGGGCGCTCGAAATCGCTGCGCGATGCAGCCGCGCGCCGGCAATGACGCTCAAGACCTGGCGCGAGAGGATCCTGACGTCAGACGATCCGCACCGCGTGCATCAATCTCTTCAAGATGCGTTCGACGACTTTGCGTGGAGCGCTGCTGCATGACTTCAGCCGCAGAACATCGCAGGCCGATGCCGACCGATGGCGACGCCATCCTCAACGCCTTGCCCAATCCGGTGCTGCTGGTTGCGCCCGATGGCAAGATTGTCGATGCGAATATGGCCGCCGAATCGTTTTTCGAGATTTCGACCCAATTCCTGCAACGTCAGTCGCTGAAGGAACTTGTGCCCTTCGGCAGTCCGCTGCTGGCGCTGATCGATCAGGTGCGCTCGAGCGGTTCGCCGGTCAATGAGTACAAGGTCGATCTGGGTACGCCGCGAATAGGCGGCGATCGCCAGGTGGATCTTCACGTCGCGCCGCTCACCGAGCGGCCCGGTCATATCGTCGTGATGCTGCAGGAGCGCACTATCGCCGACAAGATGGACCGGCAATTGACGCATCGAAGCGCCGCGCGTTCGGTGATCGCGCTGGCCGCGATGCTGGCGCATGAGATCAAGAACCCGCTGTCGGGCATTCGCGGTGCGGCGCAGCTGCTGGAGCAGGCAGCCTCGTCGGAAGACCGCATGCTGACGCGGCTGATCTGCGATGAGGCGGACCGCATCGTCACGCTGGTCGATCGCATGGAAGTGTTCGGCGACGACCGGCCGGTGGCGCGCGGTCCGGTCAACATTCATTCGGTGCTCGATCACGTCAAGCGGCTGGCGCAATCGGGCTTTGCCCGCAATATCCGTTTCGTCGAGGACTACGATCCGTCGCTGCCGCCGGTGCTTGCCAATCAGGACCAGTTGATTCAAGTGTTTCTGAATCTGGTGAAGAACGCCGCCGAGGCCGTGGTCGATCTCGGCACCGACGCGGAAATTCAACTCACCACAGCCTTCCGGCCGGGCGTTCGCCTCTCGGTGCCGGGCAAGAAATCGCGGGTGTCGCTGCCGCTTGAATTTTGCGTCAAGGACAACGGCCCCGGGGTGCCGGAGGACCTGTTGCCTAACCTGTTCGATCCGTTCGTCACGACCAAGCCGACAGGCAGCGGGCTGGGTCTCGCGCTGGTCGCCAAGATCGTCGGCGATCACGGTGGCATCATCGAATGCGAATCCCAGCCACGGAAAACCATCTTCCGCGTGTTGCTGCCGATGTTCAACACCGCCAAACACTTCGATAAGAGCAGTCGCGACGACGTTTCGGGGACGCCGTTGCATGCCTCACAGGACACGAGATGAGGAATGACAATGCCCGCAGGTAGTATACTTGTCGCTGACGACGACACGGCGATCCGTACGGTACTGAATCAGGCTCTCTCGCGCGCCGGATATGAGGTGCGGCTGACAGGGAACGCGGCGACGCTGTGGCGCTGGGTCAGCCAGGGCGAGGGGGATCTGGTCATCACCGACGTGGTGATGCCTGACGAGAACGCGTTCGATCTGTTGCCGCGGATCAAGAAGATGCGGCCGAATCTCCCCGTCATCGTCATGAGCGCGCAGAATACTTTCATGACGGCGATCCGCGCCTCCGAACGCGGCGCCTATGAGTATCTGCCGAAGCCGTTCGACCTCAAGGAACTGATTGCCATTGTCGGCCGTGCGCTGGCGGAGCCGAAGGAGCGGGTGGCCAATCACGTCGACGAATCCGAGTTCGATTCGATTCCGCTGGTCGGCCGGTCGCCCGCGATGCAGGAAATCTACCGGGTGCTGGCGCGCCTGATGCAGACCGACCTCACGGTGATGATTTCAGGCGAATCCGGCACCGGCAAGGAACTTGTCGCGCGCGCGTTGCACGACTACGGCAAGCGGCGCAACGGCCCCTTCGTCGCCGTCAACATGGCGGCAATCCCGCGCGATCTGATTGAATCGGAACTGTTCGGCCATGAACGCGGCGCGTTCACCGGCGCCAATACCCGCGCCTCCGGCCGGTTCGAGCAGGCTGAGGGCGGCACGCTGTTTCTCGACGAAATCGGCGACATGCCGATGGAGGCGCAGACCCGTCTGTTACGGGTACTTCAACAGGGTGAATACACCACCGTTGGCGGCCGGACGCCGATCAAGACTGACGTGCGCATCGTCGCTGCGAGCAACAAGGATCTGCGTATCCTGATTCAGCAGGGTCTGTTCCGCGAGGATCTGTTCTTCCGCCTCAACGTCGTGCCGTTGCGCCTGCCGCCCTTACGCGAGCGGATTGAGGATTTGCCCGATTTGATCCGGCATTTCTTCGCGCTGGCCGAAAAGGACGGATTGCCGCCGAAGAAGCTCGATGCGCTGGCGCTGGAACGGATGAAGCAGCATCGCTGGCCGGGCAACGTGCGCGAACTTGAAAACCTCGCGCGCCGGCTCGCCGCGCTATATCCGCAGGACGTGATTACCGGCTCGGTCATTGATGGCGAGTTGGCGCCCCCGGCCGTAACATCGGGCGGCAGCGTTCATCACGGCGTCGACAATCTCGGGGGCGCCGTCGAAGCTTATCTGTCATCGCATTTTTCGGGTTTTCCCAACGGCGTGCCGCCGCCGGGTCTCTATCACCGGATCCTCAAGGAAATCGAGGTGCCGCTGCTCACCGCGGCGCTGGCGGCGACGCGGGGCAATCAAATCCGCGCCGCCGACCTGCTCGGCCTCAACCGCAACACGCTGCGGAAGAAGATACGCGACCTGGACATTCAGGTATACCGGAGCGGCAATTAGCGGACTTCACGACCTCGAATGCCGCAGTTGCGCCCCATGGGGCTCAAATGGGGCGCGCAAGTGCGTATTTGGGCGGCAACATGCGCCGCGGAATTGTCGCAATTTGGCAACATTGTGATATGAATGCATCAGTTCGCTGCCGGCGTTGACCCGGCCTGCGGAAACGCCTTCATCTCACCCCTTGTCGGAATGACCAGCGCAGACACTTCCGCCGCATCGTTCGATCCGTCGTTCGCCGAATCCAAGGGGCGGTCCCTTTGGAGGTTCGTGGCGCCGTTTGCGGTCGGCGTGGCGCTCCTGTCCGCCTGCCTCACCTTTGTGGTGCTTACCGGCCTGACGCGGATCGATCCGACCCGCGAAGTGGTCCTTTCTTTCATCCTGATCAATGCGGCGACCATTCTGGTGCTGGTCGGCATCACCATCCGCGAAGTCTGGCAGGTCATGCAGGCCCGGCGTCGGGGCCGGGCGGCGGCGAGGCTGCACATCCAGATCGTCAGCCTGTTCTCGGTCATTGCGGTGTTGCCGGCCGTGCTGGTGGCGATCATCGCCAACGTAACCATCGATCGCGGATTCGATCGTCTGTTTTCAGGCCCGACGCGCGAGGTGATCCAAAACTCGCTGATCGTTGCCCACGCCTATATGCAGGAACACGCGCAGCTTATTCGTGGCGACATCCTGGGAATGGGCAACGATATCGCCCATGCCCGCCCATTGTTCGACCAGGATCGAAAGAGTTTTCGCGAGCTTCTGACGTCAAGTGCTGCCTCGCGCAACCTGCCGGGCGCCATGCTGATCGACAAGGATCGCAATATTCTGGAGACGGCACAGACCGGCATTCAACTGGCATTCACGACACCGCCGCCGGAATTCCTGAGCAATATCGATGAGACCGAGCCGCAGATCGCGGTGTTCCCCGAAGCAAATTATGTCGCGGCCGTTATCCGGCTGCGCGCGTTCAATGACACGTTCCTTTACGTCGCCCGCCTGCTCGATCCGCACGTGGTCGCACAACTCAGGCAAACCGAGGCCAGCGTCGCTGAATATGCCGAGCTCGAACAGCGCCGGCTCGGCCTGCAGGTGAACTACGCGCTGATTTTCGCGGTGATCGCACTGACCATCCTGATGGCCTCCATCCTGATCGGGCTGAATTTCGCCAATTGGCTTGTCGCGCCGATACGGCGGCTGATGAGCGCCGCCAATATCGTTTCGACCGGCGATCTGCATGTGCAGGTGCCGGTTCACAAGTCGGAGGGCGATCTGGCGCAACTCGGCGAGACCTTCAACAAGATGACGCAGGAGTTGCGCAGCCAGCGCGACGAGCTGGTCAACGCCAGCGAGCTTATCGACAGCCGCCGCCGGTTCATCGAGGCGGTGTTGTCCTCGGCGAGCGCCGGCATTATCGGCGTCGATGCTTCGGGGAGCGTCGGTATTCTCAATCGCTCCGCCGAAAAACTCATCGGTCACGCGGAATCGGAGACACTGGGTCATCCGCTGTCGGACGTGCTGCCCGAACTCGACGACATGATGAAAAGCGCCCGCGAGGGCACCCAGCGGCTGGTGCAGGGCCAGATCACGATCAACCGCGACGGCCATGAACGCAATCTTTCGGTTCGTGTCAGCGCCGAGCAGACCAGCCAGTCGCGCGACAGCTACATCATCACGCTTGACGACATTACCGAACTTGTTTCCGCACAGCGGACCTCGGCATGGGCCGACGTCGCGCGCCGTATCGCGCACGAAATCAAGAATCCGCTGACGCCGATCCAGCTTTCGGCCGAACGCATTCGCCGCAAGTTCGGCAAGGTCATCACCGAGGACAGGGCGATCTTCGAGCAATGCACCGACACCATCGTGCGGCAGGTCGATGACATCAGGCGGATGGTCGATGAATTCTCGCGCTTCGCGCGGATGCCGAAGCCTGTGATCGAGGGTGAGGACGTCGCCGACACCGTGCGGCAGGCCGTGTTCCTGATGCGGGTCGGACATCCCGACTTCGATATTGAAGCCGATATCAAGGAAGAGCCGATGCGGGCGCAGTTCGACCGCCGGCTGATTTCGCAGGCGCTGACCAACATCATCAAGAACGCCACGGAGGCCATCGAGGCCGTTCCGGCGGAGCAACTGGGGAAGGGTCGTATTGATGTCATCGCCGCGCGCGAGAACGATGACATCGTGATCGACGTCATCGACAACGGTGTCGGCCTGCCGAAGGTGAGCCGCGCGCGTCTGCTCGAACCCTACGTTACGACGCGTGAAAAGGGCACCGGCCTTGGCCTCGCAATTGTCAGCCGCGTTCTGGAGGACCATGGCGGCCGGATCGAACTCAACGACGCGGCGGACATCCGGCCGGGGCAGCGCGGAGCCTGGATGCGGTTGCGCTTTGCCATCTCGGGCCATGCACCGAAAGTCGAAGCGAGGGAGCCGGCTCTCGAAACAAAACAACCGGCATCCGAGACCGCTGCACCGGCAGAAGCGACTGACAATGAAACAAGTACCGAAGCGGCAACAGGCAGCTGACAAGACAGGCGTGACCCATGGCAAGTGACATTCTGATTGTGGATGACGAAGCCGATATTCGTGATCTGGTTGCGGGCATTCTTGACGACGAGGGCTTCACCACGCGCACGGCGCGCGACAGCGATTCGGCGCTGGCGGAAATCGCCAATCGCCGCCCGCATCTGGTATTTCTCGACATCTGGCTGCAGGGCAGCAAGCTCGACGGACTGCAGTTGCTGGAGCAAATAAAGCGGGACCATGCCGATCTGCCGGTGGTGATGATCTCCGGGCACGGCAATATCGAAACCGCGGTCGCGGCAATCAAGCGCGGCGCGTACGACTTTATCGAAAAACCCTTCAAGTCCGACCGGCTCATTCTGGTGGCGACGCGGGCGCTGGAGACGTCGCGCCTGAAGCGCGAAGTGAAGGAGCTCAAGCAGCTTGCTCCGGCAGCAAGCGTCCTGACCGGGCACTCCGCATGCATGAATCAATTGCGCCAGACCATCGAGCGGGCCGCCAAGGCCAACAGCCGCATCCTGATCGTCGGTCCCTCCGGCGCGGGAAAGGAATTGGCGGCGCGCACGCTGCATATTGCGTCAAGTCGTGCCGAAGGACCGTTCGTCGTCATCAACGCCGCAGCGATCACGCCGGAGCGCATGGAAGTCGAGCTGTTCGGTATCGAGCAGTCCAATGGCGAGCATCAGCGCAAGGCCGGCGCGCTGGAGGAAGCCCATGGCGGCACCCTGTTCATCGATGAAGTCGGCGACATGCCGCGTGAAACCCAGAACAAGATCCTGCGGGTGCTGGTCGATCAGACCTTCCAGCGCTCAGGGGGCACCACCAAGGTAAACGTCGACGTTCGCATCATTTCCTCGACCGCGCGCAATCTCGAGGAGGAGATCGCGGAAGGGCGGTTCCGCGAGGATCTCTATCATCGGCTGTCCGTGGTGCCGATCCGCGTGCCGCCGCTGTCGGAGCGCCGCGAGGATATCCCCGAACTGATCGACTATTTCATGGATCAGATATCGATCGCGACGGGGCTGCCGAAACGCCAGATCGGCCAGGATGCGATGGCGGTATTGCAGTCGCACGTCTGGCCCGGAAATGTCCGGCAGCTTCGCAACAATGTCGAGCGCGTCATGATCCTGGCCGGCGGCGGCCCGGAAGTCATCATTACCGCCGACATGCTGCCGCAGGATGTGGGCTCGATGGTGCCGGCGATGCCGACCAGCAACAATGGCGAGCATATTATGGGCTTGCCGCTTCGTGAGGCGCGGGAGGTGTTCGAGCGCGACTACCTGATCGCCCAGATCAGCCGATTTTCCGGCAATATCTCGCGAACAGCTGAATTTGTAGGCATGGAGCGTTCGGCACTGCATCGCAAGCTCAAGGCCCTCGGCGTCGGCTAGCGCCGCCTGGCGGGTTCATTCCATGCATTTGCTGGAGAAAATTCGTCTCTTTCGGTGCTTTTGCGGAGAATCGCGGCCGTGTTCTGTGTGGCTGGCGCGCGAACTGGCTTGCCTAAAAACCGCGCCTGCCATCTAATCAAGCCGCCGCACTTCCCGGAGGGGGATCTCAGGGGAAAGCGGCAACCGGGAGATGCTCCGAAAGAGAGCAACAATCGGTTCAATAAAAAGAAGCAAACAAGACTGCGGGACAAAAACAATGGCGGCAGACCGCGCACAAAATCTACAGGACACCTTCCTTAATCACGTTCGCAAAACCAAAACGCCACTGACGATCTTTCTGGTCAATGGAGTGAAGCTGCAGGGGATTGTCACCTGGTTCGACAATTTCTGCCTGCTG
>Ga0209117_1000693_pt1 | contig 12941 bp, 10 predicted proteins | sample BlaSpr_A8_OM2_M2_FD_187978 | JGI IMG/M metagenome (GOLD analysis project Ga0209117, IMG submission 187978) | Forest soil microbial communities from Thunder Bay, Ontario, Canada - Black Spruce, Ontario site 2_A8_OM2_M2 (SPAdes) (version 2) | ecosystem: Environmental > Terrestrial > Soil > Boreal...
GAGGTAGGCATGCATCTCGGCGTTGTTGTAATGGCCGCGATAGGATTCAAGACGCAGCGCGCCATTCTTCAGTGCTTCCTTCGTGAGTGCGAAGGTGTGCTCCCCGCTTTCCGTAACTGCGGGCACTACGTCACTGTCCAGCGCCAGCCGCCTCCCCTTCCGTGTAACAACTTGCAGCAGCGTGTACCAGGCGTTGTCGCGCACTACCCCGACTATCTGCGAGCTCACGTAGTCAGGAAAATAATGTCGTTCAAGGGGCGTCCAGACCCGCTTGTAGCGGAAGCCCTGGTTTCCTAGAGTTGCGATGAAGGAGATGAGCACTAAGACATAGGTGTAGGCCGGCCGAATGCTCGGCCCTCCCGTGCGCTCTCCTCGGCCCCATTTCATGCGCATTGCCTTGCCCCGATTGGGCTGTCTCTCAGCCTCGCTGTGGCTCCGTAGTTTCCCTTGTCAGCCGTTCCACGGCCTTCGCCAACTTGCCCGCATCGGCCCGTTTAATAATGTCGTCCATAGCCGTGCTGGTGACCGGCTCCCGATTGGCAATGCTGAACAGGATATTCATCAGGATCATTCGCAGGGCAAGCAGTTCCGCCACGATGGTTTGCTCGGCGGGACTTGGCTTGGCTGACCTCAACAAAGTCTCGCGCGCCCACTCACTGATCGTTTGATCACCTGCGAGCGTTTCAAACTGCGCGTACTCCTCTCCGGTGACTTTGGTGCTGATCGACTTGGTCCGTGGTGTAGGCATTCGGCACATCCCAGTTCTAACTGAAGATAAGGCGACTAGGCGGGATCTGACGCCCAACAGAATCAACAAGTTCCCAAACGGGAACCAATGATCGATGCGAGCGAACCACAGTCAGCGAAAAGTTGCTAGCTACCGTATTTGCAGCAAGTTCCCGCATGGCACCTTCGGTTGCCATACAGCACCCGAAACGGGGTGACGTGTCAGTCTAACTCCCGGTGCCGAAGGCACCGCTCTTCGCAAACCACCGATTCGCGCTATCAACCCTGTTCGCCATACTCCACCCGAAGCTCCTCCAGCCACCGCTGAATTTCAGGAAGGGATGAGGCATTCTGGGAGAGTTCACGCAAAGCTACCCACTCACGCTCGGTAAACTCGATGCCCACATCGTTCCGCCTCAGCCAAAGCGTGATCGCCGTGCCACCCTTCTCCTTGCTGGGGGTTGCAACGAAATGCCTGCCGTTCCACGAACGCTTCATGGGCCATCCCGCGAGCATGGTTTGAAACTCGGCCAGGTCCGGGTAGCGGGCGATCAGAAAACTCACGCGACGGGTGGGCCCGAGATCAATCGACATGCCCAGCTCAGGGCAGCCGATGCTCGTAAAGGAAAGTTTGAGATCATCCGACTCCAGCGGCTCGGACAAGATAATCCGGCGGCGAAAGTCATCTTCGTTGGGGCCTGCGGGGCGCACGGGTTGGCGTTCGTGCCGTAGCCAATGGCCCCGAGCGGCGAGCCCCCAGAGAGTCAGCCAGAATGGTGCAAGAACCTGATCGAGTTTGGAGGTCTCTACCTCTTCGTCTCGAATCGCGACAAGAAGGCACCTGGCGACCGAACCAGGGCGCTCCCATTTTTCAGACGGTTTCAGTAGCTGCTTCCGCGACGCGATCTGTTTCAAGACTGCTTGGTGCTTCTGTTCTGGCCTCTCATCGGACGTTCGAACGCCAGTGGAGTCGCCGCCGAGGTTGCGAACGTAGTACCAGGCGTGCTCTGAGGCAGGGTTTTTTCGGCTCAAATAAACGGCTTCGAAAGCATCCAGCAAAACGACATAAGACTCTCTGGAGGGAATTGCGGGCCAGAGCAGTGGTGGTTCCTGAATCTCCTCCTCGGCGCCGATCTGCGTATAGTGCATGAGCACATCCCACTCGGCGACAGATAGTGCGTGCTGTGACTCCCACTTCTTGCGAATGTGATAGAGGGAGGCGGTCGGCGTGCCGAGCATCTCATGACGGGCTGTTTCACGGTCCATCCCTTCGACGCGCTCCTCGATAACAAGGAATGCCGCCTCTCCCAAAGAGACCTCACGACCCGTTTGTTCACTGAGGACTTTCTGGTAGCGCTCCAGGAGCTTGAGCCGGTCCTCGCTGAGGCGAATGGAGATGACCTCATGCCGGGGTTTCTTCTTGAGGATTGACATCATGGTTGACAGACTCTCCTACACTACGGTACGCTGTTTACGATAACGTAGCTCGATTGGCGACTGAATGCAAGAAGAATCTTTTCCGCAGATCTCTCGGAAGCCAACGAGCCAATTCGACGATCTTCTCGAACCTGCAGGAGTCACTAACACGCAATGGCCGTACCATCCCAAATCGAGACCTCGGTGCACATCGAGCGGCATTATGCCGTTACGGAAATCGCCGAAATGTGGAACTTGAGCCCTGATAAAGTCCGTGAGCTTTTCGAGCGTGAAGCTGGCGTGCTTGTGATTGGAGAATCGAATCCGCGCCGCAAGCGACGTTATCTTACTTTGCGCATTCCGCAATCGGTCGTCGAACGCGTTCACTCTCGGTTGTCATCGAAATCAGCATCGCAGTAGGAGATCCACCTCATGCTCACAGCCTATCGAAGACATCTCAAAAGCTGCAGACGGCGTGATGAAGGCCGAAGTTATCGCAACTGCAGGTGCCCCATTTGGGTTGATGGAATACTGGGCGGCGCGGAGATACGTGAATCACTGAAGGTCCGGGACTGGCAGCGAGCCCAAGAAATGATCCGGGAATGGGAGATCGAAAATCACCGCACATCCCAGCTGACAAGAAAATCTACGCAGGAAGCATGGAAGGAATTCCTAGCGGACATCGAGGCCCGCAAACTCAACGACTCTACGGCACGAAAATACAAGTTGTTGAACCGCAAAATGGAAGAGTTCGCCCAACGACGCGGTCTTCGAGTCCTGGCGGACTTTGACTTGTCGAAGGTGAGCCAATTTCGCTCCGAATGGAAAGACGGTCCCCGTTCGAGTGCTAAGAAACTCGAACGGTTGCGCGCATTCTTTCGCTTCGCTCAAAAACGCAAGTGGGTAACCGAAAATCCAGCTCTCGATCTGAAGGCCCCGAAGATAACTCTCTGTCCCACCCTTCCATTTGGCCGCGAAGAGATGGTGCGAATTCTTGCAGCAGTTGACCAATACAAAGAAGAAATGCCGAGTCACGGGATCGAGAACGGACGGCGCATTCGCGGTCTTGTTCTTTTACTTCGTTACAGCGGGATGCGAATTGGAGATGCGGTCAACTTCAGCACAGATAGGCTCGAAGGCAACCGGCTCTTTCTGTACACGCAGAAGACGGGTGTCCCAGTGAACACAATCCTTCCGGAATTTGTCTTATCGGCGTTGGAAGCAACACCAAAAGTCACTGAGAAATTTTTCTTCTGGAGCGGAAGGGGAAAGCTAGAAAGCATCGTGCGGAGTTGGCAAACGCGATTGCGCAAACTCTTCAAACTCGCAAACGTTCCGAATGGTCATGCGCACCGCTTCCGCGACACATTCGCCGTTGAATTGCTTCTTGCCGGAGTGCCCATCGAACGCGTCTCGATTCTGCTAGGCCACCAAAGCGTGAGAATCACAGAGAAGCATTACGCACCGTGGGTGCGCTCACGACAGGAACAACTGGAAGCGGATTTGGCTAACGCTTGGAGCCGCGATCCGCTCGTTCTCTTAGAAAGTGGGGTACACCAGAGGTACACGGAAAGGAGCGGCCCAACAACTCGTTCATCTTCAATAAGAAAGACTGGTGCCCGGGGTGGGAGTCGAACCCACATGAGGAAAAATCCCCGGAGGATTTTAAGTCCTCAGCGTCTGCCATTCCGCCACCCGGGCAGGGCAGATAAGAAAAAGTAACATGCGCGGGGACTCCGCTCAATTCAAATCCGAGACCGGCGTCTGGGGCTGGTTGTTAGTTCTGAGTTCTTTGCAAGAAAAAGGGGCTTCTGCCTGTTCTGGCTTTTCCCCAAGGCATTTTCAGATTTACTGTTGACCCTTGCGAAATGCTTACCTTTGATGGCGCTTATCCCAGAATCATGCTGGAGACCATTGAAACGGGTTCAACGGCTGGGCTCAAGCGAGCGGGTTTTTTCGTTTTGGCGTAAAATCCTTTGGCCCGATCCGTAACGCGGTGCATCTAAAACCTGACCGTGATCTGCGGGTGCCCTCCTGCCCGCGACAGGAGCGAATGTGAGTCAGCCGAAAAGTCAACTGGACCTCGACCTTCTAAGCATCAATACCATCCGTACTCTGGCGATCGATGCGGTCCAGCAAGCGAATTCAGGCCATCCGGGCGCCCCCATGGGCCTTGCGCCCGTGGTCTACTCCCTGTGGCAGCGCTTCCTTCGCTATGATCCCGCGGATCCCACCTGGCCAAATCGCGACCGTTTTGTTCTGTCCGCCGGTCACGCCTCGATGCTGCTCTACGCCACCCTGCATCTTTCCGGCGTGCGCGCGGTCAATGCCAAAGGGGAGGTTTCGAGCGATCTCGCCGTTTCGATGGATGAGATCAAGCGCTTCCGGCAAATCGACAGCAAAACCCCGGGACATCCCGAGTCGCACATAACGTCTGGTGTGGAAACCACGACTGGGCCGCTCGGCCAAGGCGCAGGGAATAGCGTGGGGATGGCCATTGCTAGTAAGTGGCTGGCGGAAAATTTCAATCGCCCCGGTTTTGAAATTTTCACCTTCAAAACCTACGCGATCTGCGGCGATGGCGACCTCATGGAAGGAGTAGCGTCGGAAGCCGCTTCCCTCGCGGGCCATCTGAAGCTGTCCAATCTTTGCTGGATCTACGACAACAACCACGTAACGCTGGACGGTCCCGCCGAGTGGTCCTTCAGTGAAGATGTGATGAAGCGTTTCGTCGCTTACGGTTGGAACGTCACGCACGTCACGGACGCGAACGATTTGGACATGCTGGCCCGTGGCTACGATAATTTCCTCAAGTCGAAAGACCAGCCAACGCTGATCGTTGTTGATAGCCACATCGGGTACGGATCGCCCCACAAGCAGGATTCCTACGAAGCGCATGGCGAGCCGCTGGGCGAAGCGGAAGTCAAACTCGTGAAGAAAAACTACGGGTGGCCCGAAGATGCCAAGTTTCTGGTCCCCGATGGAGTCTACGACCAGTTCAAGAACGGCGTGGGGAAACGCGGAGCCGAGGCCCGCGCGGCGTGGAAGGCGAAATTCGAGGAATACAAAAAACAGTTTCCGCAGCTCGCAGATCAGCTGAACAGGATGCAGATCGGCCAATTGCCGGAAGGCTGGGACAAGGACTTGCCGAGCTTCCCCGCCGATCCGAAGGGCATGGCTACGCGCGAATCCTCAGGAAAAACTCTGAACGTCCTGGCGAAGAATATCCCCTGGCTGATTGGCGGCTCGGCGGACCTGGCCAAGTCCAACAAGACGAACTTGACGTTTGAGGGAGCGGGAGACTTCTACCCAAACGAGTACCGCGGGCGCAACATCCACTTCGGCGTGCGGGAACACGCCATGGGCGCGATCGTGAACGGCATGACGCTGTCGAAACTCCGCGCGTTCACCGCAACTTTCTTCAATTTCAGCGACTATATGCGCCCGAGCATGCGCCTCGGCGCGTTGATGGAAATCCCCGCGATTTACATTTTCACGCACGACTCGATTGGCGTAGGAGAAGACGGGCCGACACACCAGCCCATTGAGCAACTGGCGTCCCTGCGCGCGATGCCGAACATGCTGGTTCTGCGGCCGGGTGATGCCAATGAAGTGGTGGAAGCCTACAAAATCATCCTGCAACGTACCCATGGGCCGTCGACCCTCGTGCTGACGCGCCAGGCCATGCCCACGTTCGATCGCACGAAATATGCGCCCGCCTCAGGAGTTGCCAAGGGCGCTTACGTTCTCGCAGATGCTCCGGGCGGGAAACCCGATGTGATCCTCATGGGCACCGGCAGCGAAGTATCTCTTTGCGTGGAAGCGAGCGAAAAATTGAATGCGGCCGGCGTTAAGGCGCGGGTCGTCAGCATGCCCTCATGGGAACTGTTCGAACGCCAGGACGCGGCGTATAAGGAGAGTGTGCTCCCTGCGAGTGTGACTGCACGGGTCTCCGTGGAGATGGCTTCCACGTTTGGATGGGAGCGCTACACCGGCCCGAAAGGCAAGATAATTGGGATGCGCAGCTTCGGCGCATCGGCGCCGCTGAAGGACCTGTTGAAAAAATTCGGCATGGAAGCGGACAAGGTCGTGGCGGCAGCGAAGGAAGTCCTCGGAAAGTGAGCCGGCAATGAAGATCGTGATTGGCTCGGACCACGCTGGATTTCAAATGAAGGTAGCCATGGGCGATTTGCTGCGCTCCCTGGGACACGATGTTTTGGATGTCGGCGCGTTCAATGAAAATCCTTCCGATTATCCGGACTTTGCCGAAGCGGTGGGCCGGGCACTGCTGGACCACAAGGCCGAGCGCGGCGTGCTCATCTGCGGCAGCGGCGTCGGCGCGAGCATAGCGGCAAATAAGCTGCCGGGGATCCGCGCGGCGGTCTGCCACGATACTTATTCCGCGCATCAAGGCGTAGAGCACGATGACATGAACGTGCTCGTGCTCGGTTCGCGCATCATCGGCTCGAAGCTCGCCGAGGATCTGGTGAAGGCGTTCCTGGGCGCAAAGTTTACAAACGAAGAGCGGCACGTGCGGCGGCTCAATAAAGTAAAGGCGTTGGAAGCAAAGTTTGCGGCTGGCTTGAAGCAATAAGAAAAACGACCGGTAGCAGGAGCGAGGGGCGCGCTCACCCTACTGAGAGGTACAATAGAGATTCGAAGATTTTTCGATGTGAAGGAGAACCAGTATGACGACAACCACGACGATACCGAGCTTAGGCACCGGCCAGGGAGCGAACCCGCTGAAGGGGCTGCTCGCCTACGGGCAATCCCCCTGGATGGATTACATCCGCAGAGACCTGCTCACCAGCGGGCAGTTGAAGAAATACATCGACGATGACGGCCTTCGCGGCATGACTTCCAACCCTGCCATCTTCGAGAAGGCCATCACGGGGAGCAATCTGTATGACGGTATCTTGACCTCGCCCGACGCGAAGAAGCTCGATGCCAACGGCCTCTTCGAAAGAATCGCCATCCGCGACGTGCAGGACGCTTGCGATATCTTCAAGCCAGTGTATGCGGAAACGAAGCGCCGCGACGGTTACGTGAGCCTGGAAGTTTCACCCTTTCTTGGCTTCGACACGAAAGCCTCGCTCGCGGAAGCCCGCCGCCTGTGGAAGGCCGTGGATCGCCCGAACGTCATGATCAAGATTCCCGGCACGCCCGAAGGACTCCCCGCCATACGCCAGGCGCTCGAGGAAGGTATTAACATCAATATCACTCTCCTCTTCGCACAGTCCGCTTACGAGAAAGTCGCCGAAGCGTTCCTATCCGCTCTCGAAGCTCGCGCTGCAAACGGCCTAGACATCAGCCAAATCGCCAGCGTCGCCAGCTTTTTCGTCAGCCGCATCGATACCCTAGTTGATAGCAAGATCGACGAAAAGCTCAAAACCACTTCGGATGCCGGCCAGAAGGCGCTCCTCGAAAGTCTCCGCGGCAAGGTGGCCATCGCCAATGCCAGGCTCACCTACAAGAAGTATCAGGAACTTTTCGGCGGGCCGCGTTGGAAGGCCCTTGCGGCCAAAGGTGCGCAGACCCAGCGCCTCCTCTGGGCCAGCACCAGCACCAAGAATCCAAAGTATCGCGATGTGATGTACGTCGAAGAACTGATCGGCACAGACACTGTCGACACGATTCCGCCAGCGACGTTTGATTCGTTCCGCGATCACGGCAAGCTGCGCCCCAGCCTTACCGAAAGCGTTGAGGGAGCCGCGAAGACTATGGCGGACCTCGCCAAGGCGGGCATTTCGATGAAGGAAGTGACCGACAAGCTTTTGGTGGACGGCGTCAAGCTATTCGCCGACGCCTTCAAGACCCTGCTGGATGCCGTGGGCAAAAACGCAGGGGTGCGTGCGTGAGCCTAAACCGCCAGGCCTACAAGTTGCCCGGTCCACTTGCAGGGGCGGTTGCTTCATCGCTCGAAGAGTGGAAGAAGAATAATAAAGTTGCGCGCCTTTGGCAGAAGGATGCTTCGCTCTGGAGTGGCACGGACGAGAGTAATTGGCTCGGCTGGCTCACCATCACCGAAGAACAGCTCGCCCACATTGACGCTCTCAAGCAGATTGCCGAGGACGTGAAGAAGGCGCGATTCAAGCATGCGCTCTTGCTGGGGATGGGTGGCTCCAGCCTCTGTCCCGAAGTTCTGCGTATGACCTTTGGAAAGATCAAAGGTTTCCCCGAGCTGCAAGTTCTCGATTCCACCGACCCCGGGCAAATCAAGGCCATCGAAGCGAAAGTGGACCTCAAAAGCACGATTTGCATCGTTTCGAGCAAGTCGGGCAGCACACTCGAGCCCAACATTTACAAACAATATTTTTTCGAGCGTGTGAAGGCTAAGGTGGGCGAAAAAGAAGCCGGCAATCGCTTCATTGCCATCACCGATCCGGGTTCCAAGATGCAGCAGGTCGCTGAAGCGGACAAATTCCGCAAGATATTTTTTGGCGTTCCGAGCATCGGTGGACGCTATTCCGCGCTCTCCAACTTCGGCATGGTGCCCGCCGCCATCATGGGCCTGGACGTTGCAAAATTCCTGAAAAACACCGAAGAGATGGTCAAGGCGTGTGGTGCTTCTACTTCCGCCGATTCGAATCCAGGCGTAATCCTGGGAACCATCCTGGGCATCGCCGCGAATCACGGCCGGGACAAACTCACCATCGTCACTTCGCCGGGAATCTTCGATCTCGGCGCATGGCTCGAACAGTTGATCGCCGAATCCACGGGGAAAATAGGAAAAGGCATTATTCCCGTTGATCGCGAACGCCTCGCCAAGCCGGCTGCCTATGGCAACGATCGCGTCTTCGCTTATCTGCGTCTGGCATCGAAGCCCAACAAGGCGCAAGATGCCGCGGTCGCTGCGCTCGAAAAAGCCGGGCATCCCGTCGTGCGCATCACTCTGCCGAACACCTATAATCTCGGCCAGGAATTTTTTCGCTGGGAAATCGCCACCGCCGTCGCAGGCTCCATCATCGGCATCAACGCCTTCAACCAGCCGGACGTCGAGGCCAGCAAGATCGAAACCAGAAAATTGACTAGTCTTTACGAGACTACCGGAAGTCTCCCGCCGGAATCACCCTTCTTCGAGGAAAAAGGCATCAAGCTTTTCGCGGATGAAAAGAATGCCGCCGCGTTGAAAGGCGGCACGAAACTTGTAGACGTTTTGAAAACGCATCTCTCGCGCCTTGGCTCGGGCGATTATTTTGCCGTCCTCGGCTACATTACGATGAATCCCGCGAATGAAAAGACGTTGCAAACGATCCGGCACGCCGTGCGCGACAAGAAAAAAGTGGCCACTGTTCTAGGCTTTGGCCCGCGATTCCTGCACTCCACCGGACAAGCCTACAAAGGCGGTCCCAATACCGGCGTTTTTCTGCAGATCACCTGCGACGACGCCAAGGATCTTCCCGTGCCCGGGCAGAAATACACCTTCGGGATCGTGAAAGCCGCGCAAGCCCGCGGCGACTTCGCGGTTCTTGCCGAACGCGGCCGCCGCGCATTGCGCGTCCACCTGGGGAAGAATCTAAAGTCCGGGCTCGCGACGCTCACGAAAGCCGTGCAAAAGGCAATCGCGTAAAACACAAAGCAAACTCTCTACTACACGGGAACAAAGAGGAGCGGACACGATGCAACTTGGCATGATCGGGCTGGGAAGAATGGGCGCCAACATGGTCCGGCGCTTGCAAAAGAACGGTCACAAGTGCGTCGTCTATGACCGCAGCGTGGATTCCGTCAAACAACTGGAAGGGGAAGGCGCGACCGGAGCAACCTCGCTCGATGATTTCGTCAAAAAATTGCAGAAGCCCCGCGCAATCTGGCTCATGGTGCCGGCCGCGGTGGTCGACGCCTCGCTACACGATTTGGTGGGCAAGCTCGAAGCCGGCGACACCGTGATCGATGGTGGAAATTCCTATTACATTGATGACATCCGCCGCGCGAAAGAACTCTCCACCAAGGGAATCCACTATTGTGACGTCGGCACCAGCGGCGGCGTATGGGGCCTCGAACGTGGCTATTGCCAGATGATTGGCGGCGAGACGGACGTCGTGAAGCGCCTCGATCCGATTTTCAAAACGCTCGCGCCCGGTCGCGGCAACGTCGATCGCACGCCCGGCCGCGACAAGGTGCCTGGCACCGCCGAGGAAGGCTATCTTCACTGCGGCCCGTCCGGCGCCGGCCACTTCGTCAAGATGGTGCACAACGGCATCGAGTATGGCTTAATGGCCGCGTACGCCGAGGGCTTGAACATTCTTAAGCACGCCAACGCGGGCAAGTCCCACCGCGAAGCAGACGCGGAAACTACCCCGCTGCGGAATCCCGAACACTATCAGTATGATTTCAATCTCGCGGACGTCACGGAAGTGTGGCGCCGGGGCAGCGTCGTGGCTTCATGGCTGCTCGATCTGACCGCCATTTCCCTGCTCGATCAGCCGACGCTCGAACGCTTCTCGGGCCGCGTCTCCGATTCCGGCGAAGGCCGCTGGACCATCCTCGCCGCCATCGAATCCACCGCGCCCGCGCCCGTTCTGACAACATCTCTGTTTCAGAGGTTTACATCGCGCGGAGAAGACGATTTTGCGGCGAAAGTATTGTCCGCGATGCGCTTCCAATTCGGCGGGCACGTCGAAAAGAAGTCCGGCCATTAGAAATTACGCGAAGCGTTTCAGAGAGTTCCAGCGATGATCCCGAACCACTCAGATTCGAATCCCACCGCGGCGCCCTGCGTCATGGTTATTTTTGGCGCGACCGGCGACCTGACAAAACGCAAATTGATTCCCGCTCTTTGCAACCTCGCTCAGGACAATCTTCTTCCGGAACAGTTCGCCATTGTCGGCTTCGCCACGAACGACTACACCACGGAGAGCTTTCGCAAGATGCTGGGCGAAGAGATTCCCAAGTATGCTCCGACACCGGTCGACCTAAAGTTCTGGGACGGGATTGCCGAGCGAATCTACTACGTCCGGGGCGATTTTCAGGACACCGAAGCCTACAAACGGTTGAAAGAGCAAATTGAACAGGCTGACAAGCTTCATAACACGCTCGGAAACAGATTCTTCTATTTGGCGGTCGCGCCACGATTCTTCTCTCCGATCGTCAAGAAGCTGGGCGAATCCGGCCTGACGAAAGAAGAAAACGGCCGCTGGGCGCGTGTCATCGTCGAAAAGCCATTCGGCCATGACCTGGAATCGGCGAAGCAGCTCAACCAGGACTTGAAGCAGGTTCTGACGGAAAAGCAGATCTACCGCATCGATCACTATCTCGGCAAAGAGACTGTCCAAAATGTAATGGTCTTTCGCTTTTCGAACAACATCATCGAGCCGTTGTGGAACCGCAATTATGTGGACCACGTTCAGATCACCGCGGCGGAAACCGTCGGCGTGGAACATCGCGGCGGATTCTATGAGACCGCGGGCGCCTTGCGCGACATGGTGCCGAACCACCTGTTCCAACTCTTGACCATGACGGCGATGGAGCCGCCCATTTCCTTCGATGCCGATCAAGTCCGCAATAAACAAGCCGAAGTCCTGCACGCCATCCAGCCGTTCAATCCCGAAGATGTCCTGAAAAACATGGTCCGCGGCCAGTACGGCGCCGGCATGGTGGACGGCGAGCGCGTCGTTGGCTATCGCAGCGAACCAGATGTCGCGCCGGATTCGAACACGGAAACGTTTGTCGCTCTGAAATTGCAAATCGACAACTGGCGCTGGGCGGGCGTGCCGTTCTATCTGCGCACGGGAAAGCGGCTCGCGCGACGCACGACGGAGATCGTGATCCAGTTCCGCAGGACTCCCTTCGTCCTGTTCCGTAACACCACGGTCAAAAATCTGGAAACCAACCGCCTCGTCATCCATATTCAGCCCGAGGAAGGCATCTCGCTCAGCTTCGGCGCAAAGGTTCCCGGCTCGGTCATGAAGCTCGGCCTGGTGAATATGGATTTCGATTACACCACCTATTTCGGACTGGAGCACAGCACTGGCTACGAGAGACTGCTGCGCGATTGCATGGCGGGCGATGCCACGCTCTTCCAGCGCTCGGACATGGTCGAAGCCGGATGGAATGTGATTCAGCCCATCCTGGACGTCTGGCACGCTTTGCCGGCCCGCGGTTTCCCGAACTATGCGGCAGGCTCGTGGGGTCCTATCGAGGCAGACGATTTGCTGGAACGCGATGGCCGCTCGTGGCGGCGCATCGGCGAAGAGGAAGTCGACAACCGCGGCCGGATTGCCGCCCCGGATAAGACGGGAATCATCACCTGAGTGGAGTGCGCGTGGAGCGTGAGATTCGAATCCTCGAGGACGGCGCAGCCATCGCCAAACACGCAGCGCGGGAGTTCGTTCAAGCAGCAGCCTCGGCGGTACGCGAGAAAGGCTCATTCAACGTAGTGCTGGCAGGGGGATCGACCCCGAAAGCGCTCTACAGCCTGCTGGTCAACGATCCAACGCTGCGCTCGCAGGTCCCTTGGGATAAAATACATCTGTTCTTCGGCGACGAGCGTCATGTCGCACCCGACCATCCGGACAGCAATTTTCGCATGGCGACCGAGACGCTGATTTCAAAGTCGTCGGTCAAACCGGAGCAGGTCACGCGGATCAAAGGCGAATATCCCGATGCGGACCGGGCCGCGCTAGAATACGAAAAGGCTCTGCGCGAATATTTCAAACTGAAGAATGGAGAGTATCCGCGCTTTGATCTCGTGCTGGCGGGAATGGGCAACGAAGGGCACACGCTCTCACTTTTCCCGGGAACGAAAGCGCTCCATGCCGACGGGCGCATAGTTGTGCGAAACTGGGTGGGCAAGTTGTACG
>Ga0209117_1000694_pt1 | contig 12907 bp, 11 predicted proteins | sample BlaSpr_A8_OM2_M2_FD_187978 | JGI IMG/M metagenome (GOLD analysis project Ga0209117, IMG submission 187978) | Forest soil microbial communities from Thunder Bay, Ontario, Canada - Black Spruce, Ontario site 2_A8_OM2_M2 (SPAdes) (version 2) | ecosystem: Environmental > Terrestrial > Soil > Boreal...
GAAACAGCGTAGGTTCAGTCGGTTGATACGGAGAATGAAATAATCCCAGCAGCCGCGCGCGCCAGCCCACCGTGCCGCTGGTGGTGTTGACGCGATGCTCCCAGTCGTACTCCATGTCGCCATAGCGTTGCCGCCGACGCTCGGGCGTCGACTCGCGCACAAAGCTCCATAGATTCCGGACCGCCAGGAAAGCCGTGCTCGCGGCGCCCTTCTCTCTCGCCTGTTCGCGCCACCAGCCGCGTAACGCTCTCCAGAATTGTTGGGGGAAACTTGAGGGCACGCCTGCATGCTAGCAAAATGGAGAAACCGCGGTTAGCTCTTAGCCTTTGGCCTTAAGCTAAAAGCCAAGAGCTAAAGGCTAAAAGCCAAAAGCGCTTCTCACTTCGACGCAGGCGGGGCCTCGCGAGGCGGTTGCGGCGGCGCCGCGCCCGGCGGAAGGCCCTTCGTGATGAAGAAAATGCTCTCCGGATTCTGCACTTCGATCCGCCCATCCGGCATCAGCTTGTACGGCCGCCCCTTCGGATCGGTGCGCGTCCCATGGATAAATCCCGCCCGCTCCAGATCGCCCATGCTGGCCGGTAATCGTCCGGTCTGTGCACGGTACTTTTCGACCACCTGCTCCAGACGCGTCACGTCTTCATCCACTCGCAGAGCGAGCAAATGTTGGACCGCATTCTCCCGGATCTGTGCTTCTTTCGTGCTCTGGTAGGTCGTGAACCACAACATGCGCGCCGTGTCGAATTCGCCCGCATGCTGCGCCATCCGTGCCGCCAGGATGGGCATGAATGCGTTGGTCACCGGAAGTTTCGCTCCCCGCGCAAACGCATCCGCCGCCTTGGCGTAGTCCTTGAACTCGGTGTAGTACAGGAATCCCAAATTGTAGTAGAGCCGCCATTGGTCGGGATTGTGCTCGACTCCGTACTTCATCAGCGAGAGCGCCGCCCCCGGCAAACCCGCGCCACTGGGTGGTTTCGGAGCCAGAAAGTTGGCCCCAAACTGGTAGGCTGGCAAAAGCTTCGGGTCTAGTTCCGTCGTGACTTCCAGCAGCGGCGCCAGCAAGCGGAAATCGCCGGTTCCGCTTTGATGCTGTTCCCCAAAATACTGCACCCCACGCGTCCAGTAAATGTCGGCCAGCAGGCCGGTGTAGCCGAGACTCAGCCGCCGTAGCACCTTTGACGAACGCAAATAAAGCGCTTCCTGCGCTACCGATCCCCGCCGCAGGTGGTCGACGGCATAAAGCGTAGACATTGCGCCCGCCATGGAAAACGACAGCACAGCCGTCGCCACCAGGTTCACACGTCGCGTCGCACTCATTTCAGATTTCGGCGCTGGAAGATCAGCACCGCTCCCGAGATGGCCATCGCCGAATACAGCAGCGCGTACACGCTGTTGTACAGAATCAGGCGTCCGGGTACGGCGTCCCCGTGCGCCACCTGACTGATCACGTTCAAAGCGGAGAAATTTGGCACCAGATAGGCGATGGCGGTCGCGAGCCAGCCCCCGGCCCCCTGCGTGATTCTGGCAAAGCCTCGCAGATCCTCCGCGAGACTTCCGATCACGAACAGCGCGAAGGTGAAGACCGCCGACATCAGCGGCGTCGAAAAGGACGAGAAAAACAGCGCCAGCGCGCACACGATCAGAAACTGCAGCACGATGAAGTACAGTGCGGCCAGCACCCACACGTCCATCTTCTCGAATTTGTGCGCTACGTAGAGCAGCGCCAGAAACACGCCGATCGCCATGAGGAACGTGTTCACCACCAGCGTTCCCGTGAGCCCAAAGAACTTGCCTACCACGAACTCCCATCGGCGAACCGGTCGCGACAGCACCGTGTACAGCGTGCGTTTGTCGATCTCTTTCGAAACCAAGCCAATCCCGATGAAGATGGCGATCACCACTCCGAACAGCGATACCGCCGTCAACCCCAGGTTCACCACCACCAGGCGCTCGATGTCGATCGAAATTTCTCCCACCAGAATCGCCGCCCCCGAAAGCAGCAGAGCAAACGCGATCAGGTTGTAGAGAACCCGGTCGCGCACCGCCTCGCGAAAAGTGTTGAAGGCGATATAACCGATCCTTGAGTTCATGCCCCCGGAGTTCATACGCCCACCCCTGTCCGGTTTTCCGTGGGCCGCAGTTTCTGAATGTAATATTCCTCTAGCGAACCGCGCACCGGCGTCAGCGAAATCAGTTTGAGGCGCTCGCGCCGCAGCACTTCGAGTGCCGCATCCTGCTGCTCCTCCGGCAATACCGCGTTCACCATGTCGCCGCTGACCCGCGCCTCAGCCCCGAGGCTCGTCAAACCCGCCGGCACTCCTTGTGCGCAAAAAATAATCTCGACTTTGCCTTGCGCCTGCGAAGTCAGTTCCGCGACCGCCCCCACCCCGCGCAACTCACCCTGGTGGATGATCCCCACCCGGTCGCAAAGCGCCTCCGCATCCGACAGAATGTGCGTCGAAAAGAAAACCGTCTTGCCTTCGTGCCGCAGTTGCTGGATCAGATCCCGAACCTCGCGCCGTCCCATTGGGTCCAGTCCGGACATCGGCTCATCCAGAAACACCAGCTTCGGGTCGTGCAGGATCGCCTGCGCCAGCCCCACCCGCTGCAACATACCCTTCGAGAACTTCCGCAACTGCACCCCCGCCGAATCGCTCAATCCCACCCGCGCCAGCATCTGCTCCACCCGCGCCGAGCGCCCTTTTGCCGGAACTCCAGAAAGCTGCCCATAATAGTTGAGCAGTTCTCTCGCGCTCAGATGGTCGTAGAAGTAAGGCTGCTCGGGCAGAAATCCAATCTGCGATTTCACCCGCGGATCGTCCATGTCCATCCCCAGGATCCGCGCGGTTCCCGCCGTCGGGAACACCAGCCCCATCAGAAGCTTGAGCGTAGTGGTCTTGCCCGCGCCGTTCGGACCGAGGAAGCCGAACACCTCTCCCTCTTCGATCGTCAGGCGGAGCGGCCGCAGCGCCAGTTTCGGCCGCCTGCGCCAGAATCCGACTAGATAGCTTTTTTCCAGGTCGAGAATTTCAATTGCAGCCATGGCTATGCGCGCAATGCCAAGCCCCTTGCGTGGAATTTGATATGGAATCCGATGAACAGAATTATAAGCAATGCCCGCGCAATTGGGGGTGTCTGGCTGCCCCGGCGGTTACGAAGGTAAAACCGGCTGCTGGGACGAGGCTGGTCCCCCTAACCTTCCGCCGCCCTCTGCGCTACGGTAGCGGGGTGACCGTGCCATCGCAGGTCGTGATCGCCGTCATGCTGAAGCGTATCACCCCGGGTTCGTCGGAACAGAAATAGCGGACTCCCGAATATTCCGGCGTTGTCGGCCCAGCGATAACATTGTAGCTCGTGGCCGGCGTGCCGCTTACATTGGACACCGTGAAGTTGTACCCGCTTTTTTGGCCCCCAGCCAGCACCGAATCGATCAAGCAAGCGGCAGTTGAGCTGGCCGGACTGCTGCTGCAGTCGCCACCCAGAGCCGACAGGCTGCTCGCATAGCCCACCGTCGGATAGGCCATATTGTATGAGACCTGCGCTGAGTTCACGGTCCGGATCGATCCCGCAGCGGTCGATTCGTTGGCTGCCATGCGCGAACGCAGAAAACTGGGTATCGCAATCGCTGCAATGATCAGAATGATGGCCACCACAATCAACAGCTCAATGAGAGAAAATCCTTTGGCCCTTCGCATCGCATCTCCCGTTTACGGACGACGATCCCGGATGAGCACATCCGATCCAGTTCCAGACAGAACTGTTGCACTTTGCATGCCGGACTCGATCCATCCTCACGAACCCTAAGGAAAGTCTGATTAAGTCCCTGGGTGCCCCCGTGCACCCCTGTGTACCCTGTGGTCCAAGCTCTTCGATGGCACTTAATCAGAGTTTCCCTAAGTCGTTTCGAATGGATTTGCGGCTCGCAATCCCGTTGGAAGCGACATTTTGTGTCAGTGGATTTCCCTGCCGAACGAGCAATCATTTCCCCACATCAAACGCCCCACAAAAAAAAAAGCAGAGGATTTCTCCCCTGCTTCTTTCCGGCTCGTACCCTCCCCCAGATACTTTGCCAAATCCAAACTTACTGCAGCGGGGTCTCGGTTCCGGCGCAGGTGCTGATCGTAGTGCTGGCGACGTAGCGGACTACTCCATCCGTGGCCGCGCAGAAGGAGCGCACGCCCGTTGTATTCAAACTCACCGGGTTTGTCCAAATGGCGAAGTCAGTGAACGGGGGGCCACCCGAGGCCGCCGTGTTGAACGTGTAGCCGCTCTTCGTGCCCGTTCCCAGCAGGGTATCGAGCAAGCAGGCGTTAGTCGAGGTGGCAGTGCAGCTCCCGCCCGAGCCCCCAAGGGCAGCCAGGGTGTTTGAAAAGCCCACACTCGGGTAGGCGGAGTTGTATGCAATCTGTGCTGTAACGATTGTGCGAGTCGACCCCACGGCGGACGATTCATTCGCCGCAATACGCGCGCGCAACAGGTTCGGGATAGCAATCGCGGCGATGATGAGGATGATCGCCACCACGATCAGCAGTTCGATCAGTGAGAAGCCCTTTTGTTTCCGCATTTAAATTGTCCTCGTCTCCCTTTGATAGCCGTACTTGATCGACCAACTCACTCCTACTCATGCACTCTGATTGCCAGTGACCGAGTGACGGAAGTCAGATGTCCTTCTGGACATAGCCCCAGCGTTTTGAGCGCCATTCCGCGGGATAGTCACCACCTCAAGCGCCCTCGTTTCTCCTCCCATGACACTTTCGGGAACTTATACTGACAAATTTTGGCAGTCGTACTGTCTCCATCTTCAAACCGCCGAACAATAAAAAAAGCAGAGGATTTCTCCTCTGCTTCTTTCCGGCTTGTACCCTCCCCCAGGTACTTTGCCAAATCCAAACTTACTGCAGCGGGGTCTCGGTTCCGGCGCAGGTGTTGATCGTAGTGCTGGCGACGTAGCGGACTACTCCATCCGTGGCCGCGCAGAAGGAGCGCACGCCCGTTGTGTTCAAACTCACCGGGTTTGCCCAAATGGCGAAGTTAGTGGTCGGGGTGCCAACCGAGCTCACCGTGTTGAACGTATAGCCACTCTTCGTGCCCGTTCCCAGCAGGGTATCGAGCAAGCAGGCGTTAGTCGAGGTGGCAGTGCAGGCCCCGCCCGAGCCCCCCAGGTTACTCAGGGCGGCTGCAAAGCCCACACTCGGGTAGGCGGAGTTGTATGCAATCTGTGCTGTAACGATTGTGCGAGTCGACCCCACTGCGGATGCTTCATTCGCCGCAATACGCGCGCGCAACAGGTTCGGGATAGCAATCGCGGCGATGATCAGAATGATCGCCACCACGATCAGCAGTTCGATCAGTGAGAAGCCCTTTTGTTTCCGCATTTAAATTGTCCTCGTCTCCGTTTGACTGTTTTTGGTTGGATGACCAACTCGCATGTACTATCGCACTCTGAGGGCCAGAGGCCCAAGTGACGGAAGTCAGATGCCCTTCTGGACGAAACCTCAGTGTTTTCAGCGGCGTTCTGCGGGATAGTCACCTCCTCAGTCACCCTCAATTCTCCCAGTATGACACTTTCAGAGACCCAGATTGACAAATTTTGCCAGTCGCCCTCGTCTCCATCGTCCCGTCAAAACGCCCGTTAGAGGCCGCAACTCCCATTTTGGGAACGCTCGCCTCCGCTTTTCTTGCGTCCGCTTTCGCTTGCACTTTTCCGATGGCCTGGCAGCCTGTGGTGCAAAGTGCGATTCGTATCAGGGCACGCCTTCACAGGCTGCGGAAAAACTCGGGGGTTCGTATCGGGGCATCGCTTTAGCGATGCCGTAAGTTCTTCGAAATCAGGTGCTCCTTATAGGGGCGGTCATCGACTCCGATTTTTTTCGCGGCCTTCGAAGCCGTACGCTTCCTGCAGTCATTGAAAAGCCCACTTTACTTCCCTGCGAGGAACTGCTCCGCCGTTTTCTGCGCCTCCGCAAGATTTGGCGAGGATCGCGCCACGCGCTCGGAAATCGCGTTGGCCTCGTCCAAGCGTCCCTCCTGCTGCAAAGCTTGCGCCAGCAGCAAGTACCCGACGTCGGTGGGCTGCACCTCCGCGGCATGCGAGTACTGGCGAATGGCCTCCGCCAGGTCGCCATTTTCCTGGGCGATCAAGCCGAGTCCGACCATTGCCCTGGCCCAATCCGGCGCCAACTGCAGCGCCGTCTCGAAACACTGCTTCGCCCGCATCGGCTGCCCCATTCCGCGATAGGCAAATCCCAGACTGCTATAGGCCTTAGCGCGCATGCCCACGTCGGCCGCGTGGCCAGCCACCATCTGATATCGCTCGATGGCCGCTGGCAGATTGCCGCGGCTATCCTCATAGGTGCCCAGATTCAGGTTGGCGTTCAGACCGTCCGGCTTAATGGCAAGCGCGGCGCGGAAGTGCGCGGCGGCCTCTTCGGTTCGGCCCTGGCTGAACAGAAAGTCTCCCAAGTTGAGCTGCGCGACGTAATTGTCCTCAGTCAGCGCCAACGTGCGCCGCCAGAATGACTCAGGATCGTGCCAGTAGCCGACCTGGCGGTAGGTGAAGGTTCCCAGCACCAGCAGACAAGAAACGGCGGGAATGGCAAGCCATCTGGCGGGAATCTTGCGAGCTCTGGCCCAGTCGGCAATAAGCCAAGTCAACATCAAGAACAGTCCAATGAAGGGAAGGTATGCGAAACGATCTGCCATTGCCTGAAGGCCCGCCTGTACCAGCCCGATCATGGGCACGAGGCTGCCCAGGAACCAAAACCATCCCACGGCAAGATAGCGTTGGTCGCGCGTGCGGAGGACCAACGCGGTGACGAGCAGCAAGAAGGCCAGTGCGGCACCCACGTGCCATGCAGGATAGAGCCGAGTCGGGTACGGATACATCGCCACCAGTTTCGACGGCCACAGAGCCTTTCCCAGATATCGCAGATAGGAGATCGCGGCATTCTCCAGCCGTAAGAGCAAACTGTATTGGGAAAAAGCCTGGACGGCGCCTCCGGCCCTCCCGGACCTCATGGTGACCATCGCGCTGGCGGCGGAGAGCAGCAGGAGCGGCGCCTTTTCCCATACCAGCCATCGGCTCGACAATCTGGGTACGGTCCCGCCTTGCGCCGCCGGGCCGGCCACAGCCGGAGCGCCAATCCGGCATAGAGGCCAGTAGTCCCACAACAAGAGCAGAAATGGAAACGCGACCGCCTGCGGCTTGCTGAGCAGCGCAAGCGCAAAGAAGCACGCCACCGCGGCGTATCGGCGGAGCCCAGGTCTGTGCGCGTACCCGACGTAGGCGTACAGTGCAAGCAGAAAAAACAACGTGCTCAATACGTTCTTCCGCTCGGCCGCCCACGCCACGGACTCAACGTTCATCGGATGAAGCGCAAACAAAGCGGCGACCATCAGGCTGCGCCAGCGGAATCCCGTGGCGCTCTGCAGCAGTAGAAAGAGAAGGACAGCGTTCACCGCGTGCAGCAAGACATTCACGTAGTGGGGTCCGGCAGGGTTCAGGCCGAAAAGCTCACAGTCAAGTGCATGAGAAAGCCACGAAAGGGGCATCCAGTACGCCCCATGATAGGTGGTGAAGGCCCATTTCACGGTCGTCCAAGTCAGGCCCGCCCTTACGTGAGGGTTGTCCGTGATGTACAGATCGTCGTCCCAGTTGAGGAACCCGTTGTGAATCACGGGATTGTAGAAGACCAGCACAACGGCCGCCAGGATCAGGCAAAACAGCAGCAAGCGTTTCCCGGGCGACTGAAACAACTCGGAACAAGCCGAGACTCCCGGTCCTTCGAGGCGTTTCGCTACCGCGGCAGAGGAAGACGAACTCATGGATTCAACGATTCTGAACCAGACACGAAGGATTCGCGAGGAAGAACTGCGAAGCGTGAATTCCCTTGGTAACCGCTGGACCGTCATGGCTGGATGGTCATGCCCGGAACCCGGCGTGACAGAGACGGCGGGCAAGAGGAAGCCACTAATTTAACGGGACGGCTACCGGCAGTTGGCTGACGGCGCCCAACAGATCGCGCAGGTCGCAGTTCATCAACCCGACGCGGGCCCGAAGATCGACGAGCATGAGCGTCCGGTCCGTCAGCACACCAGATGTACCGGGAGCTCATGCCGGCATAGGTGGTGTCGGGAGAGGTAGTTACCGCGGTTTTGTCCGGAGCAACACAGAATCGCCTAAGTCCACACAGGTCGCGCTAGAATCAGCTTCGGCAGGGGAGCGGCGCGATGTTGTCGAGGAGCAGCGAACCTTCGGCCCCCGGAGCCGTCTCCGACTACCGACATGTCCTCGTCCCGCGAAATGCGAGTTGTCATCTTCTGTCTCCTGTTGGTGGCGGCCACCCTCGCTTTCTACAATCCCATCATCCATAACCAATTCATCGATTTCGATGATTCGCCCTATATCCTAAAAAATTCTCAAGTTCAGTCCGGCCTGACCTGGAACACCGTGAAGTGGTCGTTCACGACCTTTCACGCCGCTTACTGGCATCCATTAACCTGGCTATCGCATGCCTTGGACTGCCAGATCTTTCGCCTCAATCCTGCCGGCCACCACTACACCAATCTTTTGCTGCACGCGATCAATGCTGTACTGCTGTTTCTTTTGTTGCGGCGGGCGACCGGATTTACCTGGCGCAGTCTGGTCGTGGCCGCGTTGTTTGCCCTGCACCCGGTCAACGTCGAGTCCGTTGCCTGGGCCGCCGAGCGGAAGAATGTGCTCAGCATGTTGTTCTTCTTGCTTGCCCTGCATGCTTATGACCGATATGCGCGCACGGGCCGACGTTATCTCTATCTGTCGGTAACCATTCTTTTTGCTCTGGGTCTGATGGCAAAGCCGCAGATCGTCACTCTGCCTTTCGTGCTGCTGCTTTGGGACTACTGGCCCCTCCAGCGAATGGGTGCTGTACCCGCGGCTGACGGCTCACCTGCGGCTTCTACCCCACGTTCGTTCTTCTTTCTGGTTTGGGAAAAGACGCCCCTATTCGTTCTTGCCGCGGCGGATTCGGTCGTCGCGGTGCTCGCACAACGCGCGGGGAACGCGGTACGGACCGTGACCGAAGTCTCGGTGTCGGTGCGGTTGGAGAACGTCGTTGTTTCCTATGTGCGATATATCGGAAAGGCGTTTTGGCCGTCCCGGCTTGCTCCCATGTATCCGCATCCAGGGAATTCGCTGCCCGCCTGGCAGGTGGCGGGAGCGGCGGCGCTGCTGCTTCTGGTGTCCGTGCTCGTGCTGCGCTGGCGCGACCGCCGCTATTTGCCCGTCGGGTGGTTCTGGTTCCTGGGAACCTTGGTCCCGATGATCGGGATTGTCACGGTCGGCGAGCAGGCGATGGCCGACCGGTTCGCCTACATCCCCTTGATCGGTTTGTTTGTAGCGGTTGTGTGGACTTTAGACGCCTGGACCCTGGATGCGGTGGCCTCCGAGCATCGAATCCCCAGCGTGTGGCGCGCCGGTGCCGCCCTGGTCGTCGTCTTCATTCTGGGATGCCTCACCTATCGCCAACTCGGTTACTGGCGCGACGATGAAACCCTCTGGCGCTATACGTTGAGCGTAACCGAGCGGAATTACATGGCGCACGACAATCTCGCGCTGGCTCTGGCCAAGCAGGGACGGTCCGAGGAGGCGGTCGTCCAATTCCGGGCGGCCAAAGCGCTGCACACATATCCGCCCGCCCAAATCCTCACACTCGCTTTGTACGAATTGCGTGTCGGGCATCCCCAGGGAGCGATCGAGGAATGCGATTCGGTGCTGCGCGCATGCACCGATCCGAAGGTTCAGGCCGCCGCGTGGAGCGAGCTTGGCCAAGCTCACTTGCAGTTGCGCCACTACGATCAGGCTGCCGAAAGCTACCAGAATGCTCTGCGCCTGAGTCCGGAGAATGGGATGGCGCTGATTGGTTCAGGCATCCTCGCGCTGCGTCAGGGCCTTTCCGAGGTGGCGGTCACCCAGTTAGCCCATGGCGTGAAAGTCGATCCTAGCGATGTGAATTTTCTTCTCCTCGCGCAAGCTCTGTTCCGGGCCGGTCGTCCTGCGGAGGCAGACTCCGCTTCGGCGCAAGCACAGAAGATTTCCCCGGATTTAAGCGAGGCTCAAAATACGGCAGGACAATTCCTCTCCTTTGCCGGCCTGAAGCCACTGTAGCGGCGCGACCGGAACGAATTTCCACCGCCGAGACGCCGAGTACGCCGAGAAAAAACTGGGGAAAACGAGAGGCTGCAAGGAACCAATCTTGACTTGGGCTCAGAACCTGAAATTCCCCACTCGCGCGCTGGCGATAGCGCCCGGGGGCAAGGTTGCGATTTACCCTGTGCACCTCTGTGTCCCCTGTGGTGAAGGTTTTGACTTTCCTCGCGTCTTTTCGGCGTACTCGGCGTCTCGGCGCTAGAACTTAGGTTCGCTTCAGCAGCAAACAAGTCATGTCATCGTGCTGCGGAGTGTTGCCCACGTATCGATCCAATTCCGCCAGCAGGCTGCGCAGCAGTTCGGCGGGGGCGATCCCCGACCCGCGATCCACCAGTCGTATCAATTCCGGTTCGCCGTATTCCTCATCCTTCCTATTGACCGCTTCGACGACCCCATCCGTGAAAATCACCAGCCAGTCTCCGCCCTCCAGTCGAGTCGTTCCCACCTGGTACGGCGATTCCGCAAAAATCCCTACCGGGATGCCCCCTGCCTCCAGCCGCTCGACCGCGCCCGAGGTCTTCCGCAGAATCGGAACGTTGTGCCCGGCGTTGACATAAACCACGTCTCCGGTCGCCGGATCCAGCTCGGCGAAGAACGCGGTCGTGAAACGAACTCCGCCCTGGCTGTTCGAACAGGCATAGCGATTCACGCCGGCCACCAGTTCCGCCAGCGCGACGCCGCTCGTCGACAGCGTCCGCAGACTAGCCTGGAAGGTCGCCATCAGCATCGCCGCCGGAATACTCTTTCCCGCCACATCGGCCACTACAAACAGAATGCGGTCTTCGCTCCGGTTTTCGCTCTGGTTTTCGCTCAACCTCCGGCCCGGCCTGAGGATGACATCGTAGTAATCGCCCGCCACTGTGTTTGCCGGACGCGTCGCATAGGCAATCTGGTATCCCGGAATCTGCAGCGGCGCGCCCGGCAACAACCACGCTTGAATATCCTTGGCGATCTCCAGGTCGCGCTTCATCACCACCCGATCCGCCAGCTCCAGCAGCAAGACGAGGAACATCAACAGCCCACCCCAGAAATGCAAGTCCAGTCCATGGATCTCGACATGATTGTCGCCGTTGGCGTAAGAAGACCCGCCGCCAGGAAAGAACAGCAGAATCAGCGCCAGCAGCAGTAGCACGCGCCGTGCCGGGGTCAGCTTTTCCAGGATCGCCCAGAACAGCGCCTTCGCCATCTGCCAGACCCGTTTTAATCTGGATGGCTCCGCCTGCAGTTGGTCCAGCCCCGCCGAGTACAGCCGGTAGCTCGAGCGCGCGTCTCTTTCAAACTGCGACCAGAGCTGGTTCACCGCCAGCCCTTCGCTCACCCGATGCCAGAACAGCCGGGCATCGTCCTTCAATCCGGATCGTGGGGGTGCATTCTGCTCAGGGGAGGCCATGGCGGAGCAATCATTATAGGCTGGCGACGCTTTTGCTCGTGGAGGGACGGGCGTCTCGCCCGTCCAGCCGGGCGGGGACGCCCGGCTCTCCACCAGCATGCTTGGATCTGATGGCCGAGTGCTCTTCAAACAACTCCATCTGCCCGACCTCCATATGCACTCTGCGACTGCGGCGCGCGTGCTCGTCTCCGATTCCGTATTTGTGCCGCAAGGCCGCCATCAACTGCGACAACCGCTCCCCATATCCTTTTGGCAGAAATGCCCGATCGGCATACCGCGTCTTATAAAGTTGCACCAGGTCCGGAAAGTTTTCTTTCAGGAACGGCAGAAATACCGCCGCCGAACAAGGCTTCAGGAAAAGCGGATTAGCAAAGATGTACTTCGCACCTGCTTCACTGGCGGCTTTCACCAAAGCCTCCAGATCGCGCGGGCGATCCGTGATCTCGGGCAGCACGGGAGCGCAGATCACGCCCGCGTCTACGCCCGCAAGATTCAACTGGCGAACGGCCTCCAGCCGCAGATCGGGGCGCGGCGCACGCGGCTCCAGCTTGCGCGCCAGTTCCGCATCCACCGTGGTCACCGTCACATTCACAAAGATTCGGTTGTTCTCCGCCGCCTGCCGCAGAATCTCCGCATCGCGCGTGACCAGGTTCGACTTGGTCACAATGCCGATTTCGAAGCCGGAGTGTTTTGCCAACTCTTCAAGAATGGCGCGTGTCACCTCAAAGCGCCGTTCCGCCGGTTGATACGGATCCGTCGCCGTGCCGATCGCAATCTCCTCCCCGGGCTTGACCTTCCTCAACTCTTGCCGCAGCAGTTCCGCGGCGTGCTCCTTGACGAAGATCTTCCGCTCGAACTCGATCCCGTCGCGCAGTTCCATGAACTCATGCGTGTAGCGCGCATAACAGTACTTGCAGGCAAACTCGCATCCGCGATACGGATTAATCGCCCAGGTAAAGGGAAGATTGCGCCGGCTCACCACCCGGTTGAGCAGCGAACGCGTGCCGAGCGTGAAGTACTCGACGTTGTGGCCTTCGCGGAGCGACTCGCCCGCGGCGGCGATTCGGGCGATGCCCACAAGTTTCGGATGGGAGCAGGATTCACTGGAGAGCGCGAAGAGCGGAGGGGCAGGCATAAGCTGTATTCGCTATTTGTTCGCCTATGGTAACTTTTATGGTCGACTCTCGTCAAATGGGCTAGTGGGGTGAATGACGCGACATCGCAACCAATCCTCAGTGAGTGTAATTGATTCCATAACAATGTCGGCTCCCATGCCCGAGTAAGCTTGGTGGTGCAAACCAACCAAAAGGCTCGGGAGAAAGGAGCCGAACAAT
>Ga0209117_1000695_pt1 | contig 12893 bp, 8 predicted proteins | sample BlaSpr_A8_OM2_M2_FD_187978 | JGI IMG/M metagenome (GOLD analysis project Ga0209117, IMG submission 187978) | Forest soil microbial communities from Thunder Bay, Ontario, Canada - Black Spruce, Ontario site 2_A8_OM2_M2 (SPAdes) (version 2) | ecosystem: Environmental > Terrestrial > Soil > Boreal...
ACGCGGCTCTCGACACCACCACGTTGACCGCGAAATTTCGGCTGAACGAGCCGGAATTCAAGGCGGCATTAAATGGCTATTTACAGCATCAGGGTTCGCGCGTGCCGGTGCATTCGCTCGCCGAAATCATCGCCTCCGGTAACTACCACAAGCCGACGCTGGAAAAATTCTTCGCCACTGCTGAGAGTTATGAAGATGGCCCCAATTCGGCGGACTACAAAGATCGCCGGATGAGAATGGACGAAATCAAGATTGAAGTGGCCAACCTGATGGCGAAAAATCATCTGGACGCGCTGGTGTATCCGCATCAAAAATGTTTGGTCCTTCCCATCGGTGCGACGTTTCAGAAAGACCGCAACGGCGTTATCGCTGCTCTGGCGGGCTTTCCGGCGATCGAAGTGCCTGCCGGCTTTTCTAAGCCGACACCAGATGCTCCGATTGGCGTACCGGTGGGGATGGAGTTGCTCGGTCGTGCATGGTCGGAGCCTGAATTGATAAAACTTGCTTTCGGGTTTGAGCAGGCAACGCATCTACGAAAACCACCAGTTTCCACACCTGTATTGCCGGCGCCGCAAAGTGCGAAATCTTATTAAGTGATGTTGAATTTTAGGAAATTCGCGAGATGAAAAACAAAGATTTGCTCGTACAGCTGAAGAATCGGCGGGCAGAAACCCTCTCTTCCCTGGTTGCCGAAGAACTAGAACGGATGATCATCAGGGGAGAGTTGCAGGCGGGAGACCGCATTAACGAGAGCGCGCTCGCTCAGATGTTCAGCATCAGCCGAGGACCGATACGGGAAGCTTGCCGGAGTCTGGAAAAAAGCAACTTGGTGAGGGTCGTCACGAATCGCGGCGTATTCGTGCGCGAAATGAGCGTGGCTCAAGCAGCAGAGATTTATGACGTGCGTGCGCATATCTTCGGCCTCGCGGGCCGGCTTGCTGCGAGTCGTATCCGTTCCCAAGACGTTGCTGAACTTCTTGCCATGGTGGCAGAAATGCAGGAAGCGAAGGATATAGATTCGTATTACCCCTTGAACGTCGCTTTCCATGCTCGCCTGGTGGAGTTGTCCGGCAATAGTCGTGTGGCTGAGTTGTACTACGCCTTGGGCAAAGAGCTTCATCTTTTCCGCCGGCGTGGCCTCGTCGGCGGTCACGCAATGGTTTCGTCAAACCAAGAACATCTGCGCATTGTCGAAGCGCTGCGTGATCACAGCTGTGAGTTGTCAGAACGCACAATGGCCGACCACGTTCTGGCCGGAAAGGCGAGATTGCTGGAAAGTGTGAAAAAACACGATCCGGAAGTTTCGGATTCCAAATTGGATACCCCCAGGAGAACCAGTGAAGATTAGAGAGATACGCGCCAGCGTACATTCTTCGACTATTGCCATACCGCTGCTGGACGGCAAGGTCCAAGGTTATGGCCGTGAAGAGCAAAAGGAATTTGTCTTTTGTGAAGTTGAAACCGATGATGGCCTCTCAGGTATTGCGGTCACTGGTCATTTCCTCGCTCGCTCCGTTGTCGTTGCTCTGAAATCGTACGTATTTCCGGTTGTGCGCGATATGGATGTGCGGGATATCGAAGCCATCCATCAGAGGATTTGGTCCAAGTTAAACCCTCGAGCAATGACCGGAGTCATTTCCAGCGCTTTATCGTGCCTGGACATCGCTCTCTGGGACATTCACGGCAAGGCGACAGGCCGAACAGTCGCCGGTTTGCTTGGCAACGCGAGAACTTCAGTACCCGCCTATGTGACCTTCGGATTTCCGCAGTACGATCGCGAACAGTTGGTCGAAGCTGCGAAGCTGCAGATCTCGAAGGGCTTCTCCGCAATGAAACTCATCGTCGGAGTGGACAAGAAAGGTTGGCGTGAGGATGCCGTTCGCGTTCGCAAGGTTCGCGACGCCGTTGGTTGCGACATCGACTTGATGATCGACGCCAATTATTTGTTCAACCCGGTGGAGGCCAAACTGCTTTGCCGTGCGATTGAAGAGTGCAATATCACTTGGTTTGAGGAGCCTTTGCACCAAAACGATGCGCGAGCGCTCGCGGATCTGCGTGCCCATACAAGAATCCCGATCGCCGCGGGGCAAATGGAGGGGCATCGTTGGCGGCTTCGCGAATTGGTAGAAAGGCATGCGGTAGACATTTTGCAACCGAACTGTTGCTTTTGCGGTGGATATACTGAAGCGCGCAAGGCCGCTCATCTGGCCCAAATTTACAACTTGCCGATCGCCAATGGCGGCGGCTGGCCCCTTTTCAATATGCATACTTTTGCCGGGCTTATGAACGGTTGGATTGTGGAGTGGCACTTGGGCATGGTTCAGGTTGGCCAGATGCTTTTCGTAAATCCCCCAGAGCCGAAAAACGGAATATTGACGATACCTGACGCTCCTGGTCTCGGGCTGACTCTCAATCGCGATGCGCTGCGAAAGAGCGAAGTGGCCGAATGAAGATTCTCGATATTCGCGAGACCGCCGTCCCTATCAAATCAGATATTCGCAATTCCTACATCGACTTCAGTCAGATGACTGTGAGCGCCTTGGCGCTAATCACGGATGTAATACGTGACGGCAAACGTGTTGTCGGCTTTGGCTTCAATTCTAACGGTCGATACGCACCGAGTGGACTGTTACACGACCGCTTTATACCGCGACTGAAGGCTGCCGAGCCTTCGAGTCTTCTCGACGACGCTGGCGATAATTTTGATCCGTTTAAGATTTGGAATGTTCTCATGCGGAACGAAAAACCAGGGGGGCACGGCGAAAGGTCGGTAGCAGTCGGGGTCCTCGATATGGCGGTATGGGATGCCGTGGCGAAGATCTCCGGGGTGCCGCTTTATCGTCTACTCGCGGATCGCTTCAGGGGCGGCGTCGTTGACGCAAAAGTTTTCGTCTATGCTGCCGGTGGCTACTATTACCCCGAGAAAGGTCTCTCAGGCTTACAACACGAGATGCAAGGCTATCTCGACATGGGTTATTCCGTACTGAAGATCAAGATCGGTGGCGCTTCGCTACCGGAAGATATAAGTCGAATCGAAAAGGTACTGAAAATTTTGAAGACTGGGGATCAATTGGCGGTGGACGCGAATGGGCGTTTCGACCTCGAGACGGCGATTGCATACGCGCACGCTCTAGAACCCTACCATCTGCGGTGGTACGAAGAAGCTGGAGATCCGCTCGATTATGAATTGCAGTCTAAGCTTGCTGAGCACTATCAAGGTCCCATGGCAACCGGCGAGAATCTTTTTTCTGTTCAGGACGCACGTAATCTAATCCGCTATGCGGGCATGCGGTCCGATCGCGACGTTCTGCAGTTCGACTGTGCACTCAGCTACGGTCTGGTCGAATACCTGCGGATATTGCAGATGTTGAAAGACTACGGATGGTCGGCGCGTCGTTGCATTCCACACGGCGGCCATCAGTTATCGTTAAATATAGCCGCCGGCTTGGGTCTGGGCGGCAACGAATCTTATCCCGGCATCTTTCAACCATTCGGTGGATTCGCCGATGACACTCCCGTTGAGAACAGTTACATTTCGTTGCCCGACATTCCGGGGATTGGATTCGAATCAAAAAAAGAACTGTTCCGGCTATTAAAGACACTTTCGGATAGTTAGGCGCTGCACCGTCGAGAGGAGAATCTTGGGAGCAGAAACGCACGAGACGGTTCGTGCCGACAAACCTCGGCGGCGAAATAATATTACTCTTCAAGTTTTCCTGGCTATTGCGGTTGCGATAGTGCTGGGTGTACTTAATCCCAAACTTGCCCTATCAATGAAGCCGCTTGGTGATCTCTTTATCAAGCTTATCCGCATGGCGATTGCTCCCATTGTATTTCTCTGCGTTTCAACGGGCGTCGCGCACATCGGTGACCTTCGCAAGGTCGGACGAATCGGTCTGAAGGCTCTAATATATTTTGAATTAGTGACGACACTTGCTCTCGCCATCGGTTTAGCGTCGGTCACAATCTTCAAACCGGGAGTTGGCGTTAACGCTCTCCAGTCAACCTCTGCTTCCGGGGACTACGCGGCGTACGCCAATAAGGGGAAGGAGTTTTCATTTCTCGAGTTCGTAATGGGGACCATCCCTGACAACTTTTTGGGGGCTTTCGTAAGGGGTGATTTGCTCCAGGTCGTAGTCGTTGGGTTGCTCGTCGGCATGGCCCTTATTGCGATGGGGAGTCGCGGTCATCCAGTGATTCGGGCCCTGGACAGCGCGATGAACGTATTTTTTGGAATGATCAAAATCATTATGCGTGTCGCCCCCATAGGAGCTTTCGGGGCAATGGCGTTCACGGTCGGTAAGTTTGGCACCAGCGCCTTGTTGGCGTTGTCCAAACTTGTCTTGGTCACCTATCTGACAGAAGCGTTTTATGTCTTCGTTGTTTTAGGACTTATAGCGCATGTTTTTGGCTTTAGTCTGATTCGCTTCATTAAATATATTCGCGATGAAATTGTTCTAGTTATCGGCACGTCTTCATCAGAGAGCGTTCTGCCTCAGCTGATGCAAAAACTTGAGCGTTTTGGGGCTTCGCGTTCCGTGGTCGATTTGGTCCTGCCAACAGGATATGCATTCAATCTGGGCGGCTTAGCTCTATCGTTGCCAATCAGCACCGTTTTTATCGCCCAGGTCTACCACGTTTCGCTCAGCTTCCCTCGCCTCTTGGCTCTGGTGGCAATCATGCTAGTCACCTCGAAGGGAGCCGCCGGTGTCACTGGAGCCGCTTTCATAGTTTTGGCGACGACTGTCGGCGCATCGGGCGTTCTACCGCTCGAAGGACTTGCGCTCGTGTTTGCTGTCGATAATTTCCTATCCATGGCGCGCGCACTCGCAAATGTCATTGGGAACGGCGTCGCGACGGTTGTGGTTGCAAAGCTGGAGAACGAGTTTACTCCTGCACGGGCCGCGGAGACGGTTGCCCAATAGCTTGGGCTATCGGACTAAGGATAAAAGGGGCGATACCACGATGGATAAAGAGCAAAACATAAGTCGAATTACGCAGAACAGTCGTGGACTTTTGACACGCCGCGGTTTGTTACAACGCGCAGCTTGGATTTTTCCTGCTACGGCGTTTCTGGCCAAAATGGCAGGAGCAGCGCAAGAAGTGAGCCCGGTCATGGCCAAGCTCAGTGAGTACATGGCTGGAGCTCGAAACACTGAGCTGCCGGAAAAAGTCGTGCTGGATGCAAAATATCACATCCTGGACACGGTCGCAGCAATGGTGTCTGGATCTGAGTTGCCGCCAGGTCGCGACGCTATCGAATTCGCCCGCGACTACGCGGGCGGCCAGAAGGTCGCTACCGTGGTCGCTTCCAAAACGCTCTGCGGACCGATGGACGCGGCTTTCGCGAACGGGGAGTTGGCTCATGCCGATGAAAGCGACGACGATTACACGTCAGGGGGCGCACATCCTGGCTGTGCAGTCGTGCCCGCCACGCTAGCCCTGGGAGAGCAGTTTCAAATCAGCGGAACACACTTTCTTCGCGCGGTGACACTCGGCTACGACATTGGAATGAGGGCATACAAGACGTTGAAAGGGGGAGTCCTAACCGAAACCCATAACTTAGTGGGGACCATGGGAGCGTCGGCGGCGAGCGGGTGTGTCGCGGGTCTTGATGTCCAGCAGATGCGCTGGTTGCTCGACTATGCGACGCAGCAGGCCGGAGCTGGTATCGGTACCTGGCGGGACGATATTGAGCATATTGAAAAGGCTTTTCTGTTTGGCGCAATGGGAGCGCGCAACGGCGTGACTGCCGCGCTTGTTGTGAAATCGGGATGGACCGGCATGAACGACGTTCTGGCCGGTCCACAAAATTTCGTCAAATCCTACGCGCCTAAAGCCGATCCGGCCAAGCTGATCGAAGATCTCGGTAAGCGCTATGAAGTGTCGCTGACCAGTCTCAAGCCCTGGACTACCGGAGGTCCCATTCTGTCGATACTCGACGCGATCGTTAACTTGAGAAAGCGGCGGCCATTCGAAGCAAACGACGTACGACGTGTCGTCGTACGTTCGGCCACGAGCCAGGCCGAACGCGTGAACAACCGCGAAATGCCGGACATCAATGTTCAATATTTGGTTGCGCTGATGATGATCGACAAGACGGTTTCATTCCATGCGGCGCATGACAAAGCACGCATGCACGATCCGGCGATTCTGCGCGAAGAGGCCAAGGTCGAGCTGGTTGGAGATGAGCAACTCGAGAAACTCTTACCGACTCGAGTGGGAGTAGTCGAGATCGAGCTAACCGATGGGACGCAACTTAACGAGCGGGTAGAGAATGCCCGCGGTACTCCTGAGAATCCGATGACCCGGGACGAGGTGGTTGCCAAAGCGCGCGGATTGATGACCCCTGTTCTCGGTCCAGCGACAGCGACCAAACTGATCGACCGCTTGCTTGATATTGATAACGTCAAGAACGTAAGGGAGCTGCGCCCCTTGCTGCAACGAGCATAGGCCGCGGCACATTATTAAAACAAACTTAATATATTATTCAGTTTTGACGAGAAGCGATTAAGTTAGGCTTTGATTGAGTCCCATGACTAAGTGCTTCGGTATCGCCCCTCGTTTCACATTGCCACTGCTTGCGCTTGTCATGTGCGTGGTAACGCCGGCCGCTCTGGCGCAGGTTCCCGGGGGCAGCATAACCGGAACCGCCCGGGCAGACACCGGCTCCGCAATACCGGGAGTCCAAATCTCTATAAAAGATGCAACCACCGGTCAGGTCAGGACCGTCCAGACGGATACATCGGGCTCGTATAGCCTCCCTGCGCTAGCTGCCGGTAATTATGAAATGACGGCGTCTGCCCCCGGCTTCGTGACTCAGATATTGACGGGCATCACCGTTGCCGTGGGAACTGAGCGAGTCCTCGATATTCGTATGCGCCCGGGTAATCCTCGGTCTGTTGTGCGTGTGACTGCGTCAACACTGCCTGCGAATCAATCGTCACGCAGCGTTGACACTTCCGTTGTGGAGAACACGCCGCTCAACGGGCGCGATTGGACTCAGCTTGCCACCCTTCAAGCGGGCGTTACCGGCGTTCAAACCGGAAGCTCCAGCGGTGGTGGAAATACGGAACGCGGCTTTGGGGCGCCCATCAGTATCTCGGGCGCTCGACCCGATCAAAATAGCTATCGATTGGACGGAATAAGCATCAACGATTATTCCAATGGCGCTCCGGGCAGCGTGCTTGGTGACAATCTAGGGATCGATGCGGTTGAGCAAGTCTCTGTCCTGGGCAGCAATTATCCGGCCGAATACGGACGCACTTCAGGCGGGGTAATCAACGCGGTCACCCGCTCGGGAACCAAAGCATTTCACGGCGATGTGTACGAGTTCTTTCGCAATAGTGCACTGGACGCACGAAACTTTTTCGATGGCAAGAAGATTCCCCCGTTCAAGCGCAATCAGTTTGGCGCCTCAGCTGGTGGACCGATTCAAAAAGATCGCATGTTCATCTTCGGAGACTACGAAGGGCTTCGCCAGTCACTCGGTGTGACAACGGTAGACACCGTCCCCTCGCCAGCAGCTTTGGGGCTCAATACCGGACCGAACGGAGGCCCAGGTCCGGCTACTTTGTGCTCGATACCGCAAAACGGCTGCACGAAAACCCAGATTCCGGCCAGCGGTCCGGGTTCAGCCGTCAATCCGGACCCCACGACGCATATCGATCAAGGGGTTTTGCCGTTCATCCGCGCGTTTTACCCGCTGCCCAACGGTCCCCTCGTGGGCAATGGCGATACCGGAATTTTTTCCTTCGCCGGCCAGGAAATAACCAATGAAAACTATTTCACCGTGCGAGTGGATCGAAAGTTCTCCGATAAAGACACCCTGTCTGGCACCTACATGCGCGATAACTCCAAAACCGTCCAGCCCGACAATTTCAACGAGTTGCTGTCGAATACCGTTTCGCGACGCCAGGTGGTAACCCTCCACGAGCAGCACCTCTTTAGTGCCACGCTCGTCAATGCCGCCCGCTTTGGTTTTAGCCGCTCCGTTGGTATTACAGGAGGCTTAACCAAGATTTTGAACGCGAAGATGCTTGACCCATCTTTCGCATTCATCCCCGGCGGTCTGGCGGGTGAAGTGCGTTCGGTGCCAGGCGTGACCAACTTCTCGGGCGCACCCACAGCGGCGGGAGTTCTTCTGTCCGAGAAGTCGCTCGCCTGGAACTCCTTTCAAGCGGGTGACGACGCCTTTCTGACGCGTGGTACCCACGCCATAAAATTCGGCGTGGTCGTTGAACGTATGCAGGACAACCACCTATCGCTTCCCGCGGTAAACGGACGTTTTCGCTTCGATTCGCTGGAGAGCTTTCTCACCAATCGGCCCCTTGATTTCCAGGGAGCCGTCACTCCTAATGTGCCGGATGTCGGATTGCGCCAGACTTTGTTCGGCGTCTATGCGCAGGATGATGTTCGGCTGCGAAAAAATCTCACCGTGAATCTTGGATTGCGCTATGAGATGACCACGGTACCCACCGAGTCGCAGAACCGCGTCGCGAATCTACGGCACCTGACCGATCCCGCGCCTCACTTAGGCGCACCGTTTTTCTCGAACCCGACCTTGCGGAATTTCGAGCCGCGAGTTGGCTTTGCCTGGAATCCGCGAGCTGGGAAGACCCTGCTGCGCGGCGGTTTCGGCATTTTCGATGTACTGCCGTTGCCTTACGAATTTCAATCTTCATTTCAACTTGGCGTACCATTTGTGCGCTCCATCTTTGCCAATACTCTTCAGCCGGGCATGTTCCCGACCGGTGCTTTTCAAGCGTTCAATGGCCTATCGAATTTCGGGCTTGGCACTTTCGTCGAATTCCATCCAAAACGTAACTACGTGATGCAGTGGAATTTGGGGATCGCTCGCGAGATCACCCCAACCCTTTCCCTGACCATCGGCTATGTTGGCTCTCGTGGCGTTCATCTTCCTTACCGCGTAGACAACATTGATATGGTTCTCCCCACGTTGACTCCGGCAGGCTACGTGTTTCCGCCAACAGCGACCAGTAGCAGGGTGAATGAGAATTTTGGCCGCATCAATTCGACACTGTGGCAAGCGACTTCCTCGTATCACGCCCTGCAGGCCGACGTCGCCAAGCGTGTCAGCCACGGAGTGGAAGTGCACGGCGCGTACACATGGGGGAAAAGTATCGACACGCTATCCGCAACCGCGGCGGACGACGCCTTTCCCAATGGTTTGTTCAATCAGCTTTTCTTTGATCAGGGCACTACGCGCGGGCTCTCCGACTTCGACGTCGCGCAAGCTTTGGTAGTGAGTTTTACATGGCAACTGCCCAGCGTTGAGCGAAATTCCCGAGTCTTGAATTGGGCTGCCAATGGTTGGCAATTGGGCGGGCTCTATAAAGCAAGCTCCGGCCAGCCTTTCACGCCAATTCTTGGCGGCGATCCCGCCGGCCAGAAATTGGACGAAACCAGTCAGCTGCCTAACCGCTTGGGAGGACCCGGCTGCGGGACCCTTACTAATCCGGGAAATCCTAACCATTACATCAAGACGCAGTGTTTGGCATTTCCCGGTGTGAACAAATGGGGAAATTTGGGTCGCAACACCCTCGTTGGTCCCGGGGTGTCCAAGTTGGACGTTTCGGTATTCAAGAACAATCGCATTCGGCGCATCTCAGAAAATTTCAACGCGCAGTTTCGAGCGGAATTCTTCAACGTTCTCAATCGCGCTAACTTCTCCTCGCCGACTGATCATGCGACGGTTTTCGGTCCAAGTGGCAACCCAATCTCAAGCGCCGGGCTTATCACCTCCACGCAAACAACTTCTCGCCAGATTCAGTTTGCCCTCAAGTTGATTTGGTGATTGGATCGCCTTACCGGGCAAGTGAAACTACTTTTGAGTTCCTCGTCATGCAGGTGGAATTTAAATTATTGTAGAGGTTGAGGCTCAAGAACGGGTTGCATTCCGCTCTTCTTGATTGTCGCAGCCGCTTCGGGTGAAGCCAGGAATCGGAGAAACTGCTTCGCAATTTCGGGCTCCTTCGAATTGACGGCAACTCCGCCTGAAAATGTTGTTATCTTCTGAGCTTCAGCGGGAATTGGCCCTACGATGTCGATACCCGCAACTGGAAGCAGTTCGCTCATTTGCTGAAAACCAATTTCGGCGTCTCCCCGTGCTATGGCTGGCCCAACCATCCCGTCAACCTTTATGCATTTGCTCCGTATGGTGTCGGCGATTCCAAGGCGCTGGAACAGCTCCGTAGAGACATACACACCGCTAACACTGTCGGAGTAGGCGATCGATTTTGCAGCCAGCAAAGTGCGCCTGAGCTCTTCCAATGTGCTGATGTCTGGCTTTTGCGCACCAGCCCGCACCGCCATGGCAATGCTGGCTCGCGCGAGATCCACCCGCGTGCCGGGAACAACTTTATTCTTCTTCACCAATTCTTCAAGGGCTGAACCGGCCAAAATGATCACGTCCGCTGACTCGCCGTTCTCGAGGCGATTTGGTATTGCCGTGGGTGCCTTTCCCATTGACGCACCGTAAGCGGTCGCGATAGTGTTCCCGGTTTTTCGTTCGAACTCTGGAACAAGCTGCTCGTACGCGGCCGTGAAGCCGGGAGATATCATGACTTTCAGGGAAGGAGCATTCTGGCCACGCGCCGGGGCGAACGAGAGTAACGCTGCGACAATCGCAACAGCGAAGCGTCCGAGTTGTGGAGCGCGATTCATCTGAACAAATCCCGGCCCGGATTGTAACCGACTTCGCTCCTGGGGGCCATCCGATAATCGGCCACTCGAACTAATGGCCTTAGCGCTCGAAGAAATTTCGCACTGATTCCCGAATGCACACTGCTGCTAGGCATGGTCTTGAGGCCACGCTTTCTTTACCATCGCATGCTCCCGCGAAAGCGCATCTGAAATTCGAATTTGTCCTGCCGTCACAAATCGCTCGTGATTCTCTTCGAGTTCCTCAGGAACGTAACGGTAGTTAATGGTGATCCCAAAAGACGCTTTAAGCCCGTAGGGACGCAGGTTGCCGAAAGCGTTGATTCCTTCAAGACGAGCTCCGTTCGAGAGATGAAACGCGGCGACTGGATCGAAAACTTTGCCGTTCTGGCGTACTTCCGTTAAATATGCCAAGGCCAGGCGAGATAATGGCGCCGCAAGTACCTCGCGGTTTGCGACAGGCTTCTCTAGTAGCAAAAAAAATGCTTCGACGGGATCGCGGCGTTTTCCAGCCTTTGTTAGAGCGGCAGCGTAATCGGCGAGCAACGCCGAGAGGCGGCGCGGCGTAAAACCATGTTCATTATGCGTGTCCAGCAATGCTTGGGAAAAGCGTGGCAAGGGCGAAAGTGTGCAGAAATTCTTCATGTTGGGAAACTCGGCCGTCAACTCAACCACCACCTGCTTAATCAAGAAGTTGCCGAAGGGAATCCCGCGAAGGCCATCCAGGCAGTTATTGATGGAGTAAAAGATTGCGGTGTTCACTTTGTCGGACGTCAGCACGGGAGCGTTTACGTCCAGCAAACGTTCCAGATCGCCGGTTAGTCCATTCGCCAGCGCCACCTCTACAAATATGACCGGCTCGTCGACGAGCGCCGGATGAAAAAAAGCAAAGCATCGCCGGTCTGCCTGCAAGCGGCGGCGAAGATCGGGCCATCCGTTTATTTCATGCACCGACTCATAGCGGATCAGCTTTTCCAGAATCAGAGCGGAAGTTTGCCAGCTGATGCTCTTCAAACTTAGAAATCCTCGGTTAAACCACGACCTGAACAGATGTCTCAGATCTGCGTCCAGCGGACCGAAGTCTGACGATTTTGTCGGTAAATCCGACAAGTCTTTGCGCATTGCCACTAAAGTTTCTGTGCCCCGCGACGCGGTATTAATACGGCGAAGCAGCTCCTGCCGTGGTGGTTCGACCGCCGCGGAGAGCTGCGAAAGATTCAGTTCATTCGGGTTCTCCAGGTAGTTCGCCGCGGCACGTTGCAGGGCTTTCGGGTCTGGCGAGAATTCAACACAGAGCATCTCGTAAAACCGAATACGTTGTGTGGAATCCATCGCAGCATAGGTATTTATGATTTCCTGGGCAAGCGCCGTCTGCGAGGCTTCGCCCCGCTGCGAAAGCAGATGGCGACACAGAAAACGCATGTCCTTGCCACGGCCGGTTCGCAATAGCTTCAGCAGTTTATCGAGGAAGGACGCCATGGTAGTTTCTGCATTTCATACGGCTTTGGCGCGCATTCACCATGCTGCCAAGCTCTCAAATCCTAAATGTCCTTCAATCAGGCAACCGTTCATTCCGGGTTTCCTGTGCGAACGGAATAATCAGCAGCCCAATCCCAAAGGCGATAGCTGTGTACGCCACGGGTTTCCCGATTGTTCCGACATGACGGACCATCGCGCCGATCAGAAAATTCACACCCGCGCCAACAAACCTTCCGAAAGAAGTCGCAAACGAAAACGCGGTTGCGCGAACGGAAGTATCGTATTGTTCTGGAAGCCAAAGACTGAACAACGCGAAGTTTCCCCCGAAAAATCCCAGGAAAAACAGGCAGGCTATGAACGGCTTTAACGCGTTTGCCTGATAGAAAACCCAGCCAAAAGTCACAAAAATAAAAACACTCATTCCCGCGAAATATATTGCCAACGTTTTCTTACGGCCTAGGCGTTCCGCCATGATTGGGACGGCGAGGCAACCCAAAATTGTGCCGATGGAAAGAATTACGGTTCCCAACGAGGCCGTCTTTGAGGCCTCCGCTATTGTCATGCCAGCCTTCTTGGCCAGCGTGATGATAGCGGTGGGCTCATAAACCGATCCGGCCCACAATCCGATAATTGCGACCGTCAGTAAGGCGGCATTTACGATCGTTCTCTTACGGTATTTCGGACCAAAAATCCCGCCGCCCGCCCGTTTGTCCAAACCTTCGTCGGTCCGT
>Ga0209117_1000696_pt1 | contig 12880 bp, 11 predicted proteins | sample BlaSpr_A8_OM2_M2_FD_187978 | JGI IMG/M metagenome (GOLD analysis project Ga0209117, IMG submission 187978) | Forest soil microbial communities from Thunder Bay, Ontario, Canada - Black Spruce, Ontario site 2_A8_OM2_M2 (SPAdes) (version 2) | ecosystem: Environmental > Terrestrial > Soil > Boreal...
AAGGAAAGTGCGAAGGCTGATCCGTTGGTCCGGATTGTAGCAATTGACGACGACTTGGAATTTCGAGACTTCCTCACTGATGCGCTAAGTGAAGAGGGCTTGGAAATCGTAACTACTGCCGATCCTGAAGAGGGATTGGGCCAAGCCTTAGCAGTCCGCACCGATATTGTTCTGTTGGATCTAAAGATGCCCACTTGTAGTGGGTTGGAGCTCCTGGAGAGACTCACCAAGGCAGATCCTACCATCAATGTAATTCTCTTGACTGCCGAGTATTCGACGGAGTCCGCAGTCGAGGCCATCCAAAAAGGCGCGGCAGATTACTTGAACAAACCAATTTCAGTCGACACGCTGCGAGCCAGGCTGGGTAAATTTATTGCCAGTGCTCGCACGCGGCATCGAGGTACGCAACTTGGTCATGACCTCCTACAAGTCTTCCAATTTGATGGAATCGTAGGCTGGAGTCCCATGATGTTGGAAGTTTTTGAACGGGTTCTGCGCGTTGCCCCGCATTTCCGGAATATCCTGGTTACCGGCGATACCGGAACAGGCAAAGAGCTGGTTGCACGCGCCCTCCATCGACTTAGTCCTGTCTCTTCCGGACCCTTCGTGGTCTGCAACTGTGCGTCTATGGTCGAATCGCTATTCGAAAGCGAGTTGTTTGGCCACATAAGAGGTGCATTTACAGGAGCCGTTCAGGACAAGAAAGGATATTTTGAGCTGGCACACAAAGGCACGCTTTTCCTCGACGAAATAGGCGACGCAAGTCTCTCGGCACAGGGTAAGCTTCTTCGAGTGTTGCAGGACCATACCGTGCAACGCGTTGGATCCCCAGCTCTTCACCACATTGATTTGCATGTGATAGCGGCGACCAACCGCGACTTGCGCGCGATGGTGAAGGAAAAAACTTTCAGAGAGGATCTCTACTATCGAATTGCGCCCGTCGAAATAAAGTTGCCGCGACTGTCCCATCGCCGGGAGGATTTGCCCTTGCTCGAACGCCATTTTCTGGAGCGTTTTTCAACACAGTTCGCTAAGCAGCTTCGAGGAATAACCCGAAAGGCGCAGATAATCTTGGCTCGGCATTCTTGGCCGGGAAATGTGCGGGAACTCGAAAACGTCCTTTCTCATGCATGCATAATGGCGCAAGGCGACGAGATTGATGTTCAGGATCTTCCGGAGGTGCTGCAGCTTGAACCCGTGGGTGATTGGGAGCCAGAAGTGTGTTCACTCCAGGAAGTGCAGCGTCGCCACCTCGTGCACGTTCTCAAAGTGGTCAAGGATAACAGGACTCACGCTGCCAAAGCCCTTGGGATCGGCCGCACAACTCTGTATCGCATGCTTCGAGACAATCCGGCCATGTTCCGGGACGCCTACTGAGGTCTTGGGACCTGCTCCTGGCTCGGGGTTTGAGGTCGAGTATCAATCACACGCCTGATTAACGCTAACCGGACATTTGACGGAGTCTCAGCTGGCGAATAGACTCGCTCTTCGCACATCCACACGATTTACAGCTCATGTCTATTCCTTTTGATGACCTTAACGGTGACCCCGCCGTTCACGGCTGGCTACACGTACCAGCGCAGCCAACTGGGAAGGTTATCGTACTCACACATGGCGCTGGCGGGGACTGCCAGTCGAAACTGTTAGTAGACATGTCCAATGCTCTTGCAGAGTCGGGATTCACTGTTTTAAGGTTCGACCTGCCATTCCGCCGCGAACGTCGGCCGCCTTCTCCCTCCAACGCTATCCGGGATCGGGACGGACTGCGCCGCGCCGTCTCGCTTATGCGAGCGCAGAAAAATACCCAGGTGTTTTTGGGTGGCCATTCCTACGGCGGAAGACAAGCCACCATGCTCGCCTCGGAAGAGCCCCAACTGACGGATGGCTTGCTGGTGTTCTCCTACCCGCTTCACCCTCCGCGAAAGCCAGATCAACTTCGTACCAGCCATTTCCCGCGGCTGACCACGCCCGCGTTCTTCGTCCACGGCACCCGCGACCCATTCGCCACCACTGCCGAGATGAACTCCGCCCTTGAGCTAATCCCCGTCTCACACGCCATGCTGGAAGTGGACGGCGCAGCACACAACCTTCTGCCCAAGAGGACCGCCAACGAATTGCCCTCCCGCGTCGTGGCCGAGTTTAAGATATTCCTGAAAACCTTCGTCGAAGATTAAGCCTTAAATCACTGGTTGGGCGAAACTTGAGGAGCTTCTTTCCCCTCTGCGTTTCTGAGATCTATGATTTTGGAGCCTTCAGGAGGAGAAAACAGTTTCGAGTCGGGTTCTCCAAGCACCACGTCGGAAAGCTCGAATTTTTGCGTACCGAAGCGTGGATCTTCCCGAATACTCAAAATATTTAGGCCAAGCTGTGGTGAATACCAAAACTCCCGTCTGGCCAGAATGGGGCTATCGTTGCCGATTGTTCCCATGGGAATAGTAGTTATCTCTCGGGTGCCTTCGGTTTTCACTCCTGCAATCTCTCGCGTTCCCAGAGATTCCTCGCCGGGCGCCCGGGACCTATTCTGTGGGCCGCCCGGCGTACGGAGTCCGGCCTCAGCCGGTTGAAATCCTTCTAATTGGCAAACACGCTGCTGTGGCATGCAGATGTATTGCTCGTGCAACACCGGGTCGCTGATTTCTGTTTGCGTCACGACGGATTCCTGCTTGCCGTCCACGGGGACCAGCGCCCGTCTTTCCTGAAAGATCCGGCCGCTTTTATCTCTCGCGATCAAGCGATGGTTTTTTAGAGTGATTCTCGTGCCATCCGGAAGTGCCCGGACCCATTCTGTATTAACAGTGGCTGTGAAGGCTGCACGTGGAATTGACGGAATGAAAATACTGACGAGAACTTCTCGAGTGCCACCATCAGGGATGGGAGGACCCTGGTGAGCGCTCTGCGCATAACTCGCCGGCACAAGCTGGAGGATGATTCCTACAAGCGGCAAGAAAGCTCGTCGTTCCAATGGGCTTAGCATTAGACACGTCAACCGGCCTGACATGCGCAGTATAGTGAGTTTATGGGCGTTCTGCCTTATAAGTGCATTGCGAGGAACAACTCCGGCGGACTCAGGGCCAGGCTCACGGGAGCCGTAGCCAAGCTTTCTTCAACTCCTCATCGCTCGGAATAGTGCCGTCCGCACGCCACGCCGCAAGATTGGTAAGGTTCGCCATCAGTGGCGATGTTCCGTTGGACGCCTTCACGAATATGGCGGCTTCGTCTGCATCTGTGAAAAGCACCCCAGCAGTGGTGTTCTGTAAGCCGTATCCATCCTGGATCATCCTGAGGATTCCAGCTTCTCCAAAAGTTAAATCTCTTCGACGCATGCGCTTAGTTTAGCAGGGCCAAGTGCCTTCATCCTGCCGTGATTACACCGCGCCCTGACCCAATCTGCGCAGCAATCGAATCTGCCCCGCGTGATACACATCATGCAGCGCCACGCCATAAAGCATCCGCAACAGTTTCTTTTCTCTTCGCGTTTTTAACACTTTGACCACTGCCGCCCTCAACAGCACGTGCTCCCGTTCCAGTATTTGTCGATCCGCCCGCCAAACCTTCTCCGTGTTCTTGCCTGCTTCAGGCCGGACAAAAAAGTTGCTGCCCGGCAAAGCAAACGATCCTCGCTTCCCTCCCTCGATCCGCCGTCGCGCCACATACTTCCAGTACGCCGCGTGCAATGTCTCTTCCCAAATATTGTGCCGATCTTTGCCCGGTCGCCAGCCAGCCAACTCGACGGTCACTCCCTTAATCGCCTGCTTAAGATTCGGCCCGTGCCACGTCTTCTTCTCGTATCCTTCATCGAGCAAATCCAAAATTAATTCTGCAGCCTCCATTGCGACCTCACTTTACTTTTTCGCCGCTTCATTCAGAATCATCGCAAGCCTTACCCCCGCTTGCGCCAGCCGCTCCTCCACCACTTGCGCCGCCACGTCCTGATAATTCGTCTGTATCACAATGTGCTTGTGCAACATCCGCTGCCCGATGTTGTTATCATCCGCGCAAGTTTTCACCGGCACATCCGGCTCAACATTAATTTTCACCGGTAGCGCCCCATACACCGTATCCACCGCGTGGGCGTGCCCTTCCAGCGCCCAGGCATCCAACTGAATTCCACCTTGCTGCCACCCCGCCATCGAATCCGCAAACTCCGTCTCCAACGTTCCCGCAAACTCTTCCGGGTCCGCCCCCTGCATCTCCCGTTCAAGAATCTCCGTGTCCCAGATGTGATGTAAATTCGGTGCGTAACCTCCGTTGTGCTCCTTCGGATTTCGTCTGAAATATTTTACCGGGACGCAATTTCCTCCCCGATCATCATTCGTGGTCGCGTGCAAAGGCTGGTGCAAGTCGCCTACGAAATGAATCAAAAACCGCAGCGCCATCGCCCGCTTTTCTCCAGTGGCGGTTTTATCCTTCAAAATTGCCGATTGCTGTTGGATCGCTTGCGTCACGCATCCGCCCGCTCCGCAAAATTTCGCCACGTCGCCCGAATTATCTCCCAGCGGAATATCGATGAAGTGCCACGGCCCCGTCTCCGAATGCATTGACCGGTAATCATCCGCCCACGTCGCGGAATCCGCCATCGCGTCCAATCCCACATTTCCGCAATACCGTTTCATCTGCGGATCAATCGGATTATCGCGCAGCAGCGTATCCACCATCTGCCGCGCTTCTGGAGTCATATGCTTTTCCGCCAGATACGCCACCGTTTGATGACCCTTGCATCCCCACGCCAACGCCTTCGGCGCGCACGCAAACGCCATCAGACACGCCACCGCCATCGAACATAAAAGTTTCATATTCACCTCCGGATTTTCTACAGTCCTACGCGCTCAACCAGCGCCCAATCGGTTTCCACGACTCCGTATGGTCGCAAATCACCCGCAGCGCCGCGGTAATTGGGATTGCCAGAATCAATCCCATCGCGCCCCACACCCATCCCCAAAAAAGCAGCGCTACGGTAATCGCCACGGCGTTCAACCGCACGCGACGTCCCACCAGTTGCGGCGCAATCAAATTTTGCGCGAACACGTGAATCCCCGTCAGCACGCCCGCGATCATCACGAACTTCGAGAGCGTGTGCCACTTTGCCAGCGCCAGCAAAAAAGCCGGCATCCACGCCATCACCGCTCCAATGTACGGCACCATGTTCAACAACCCCGACACAATTCCCGTCAATAGCGGATAATCAATCCCCAATATCCAGAAAAATAAACTGCTCATCGCCATCACTACCAGCGTCACTACCGTCATCCCGATTAAATAATCCCGCAAGACCTCGCGCAAATCTTCCAGCGTCTCTTTCACCTGCGTTCGTTGCGAAGCCGGAAACAGTTGCAGCGTTCCATGCCACACTTCGCGTTTCCCGGCCAGCATGAAAAACACCAGAAACGGCACAAACGTCACTTCCAATATCAGCGCGTACAGCGAACCAATTCCCCGCATCAGCAGGGTGTGCACAATTCCAGGATCGCTCAGCATTCCCGCTGATTTATTTTTCCCCTCCTGGGGCGCGCTTTGTGACACGCTTCCTTCAATTCTTTCAATTTTTCCTTCCACCGTTCCCGCTGCGTTTCGAATTAACCCGCTGTACTTCGGCCAATTCGACGCGAAATCTTCCACCCGGCTTCCTACTGCAAAAACCACGCCCGCCAGCACCGAAATCATCACCAGCACCATAATCAACGCGCCAATCGTTCGCGGCATCCGGAATCGTTCCAGAAACTCCACCGCCGGATCCAAAAAATAAGCAATCAACACCGAAAGCAGCAGCGTAATAACCACGCCCGCCGCGTAGTAGAAAAAAAGCAAAATAATCGCCGCGGCAATAATTCGCAGGCTGAAGTTTGAACCCGATATTCGAAATACCGTGGATTGAGATTGAGGCGTTCCCGTGGTGGTCACCGCTGGCTCCCGGTCTTCACGGTAACATATTCTCTTCGCGCGTTAGCATTGTTATCAGTTCTGGCACCGCTTCAATCGGTCGGCGCAGACTAAAATTTTCGCTATGTTAAACTAATTTTCGTTTCCGGCGTTTTCTTTACCCATGGCCAAACAACTTTTCGGTACTGACGGCATTCGCGGTCTTCCCGGCACTGCGCCACTTGACGACGCCACGCTCTACGCCACCGGCCGCGCCCTCGCCATCTATCTTCGCCGCGAGCATCCTCACTCTCGCGTCCTGCTCGGCATGGACACCCGCGAATCCGGCCCGCATATAGCCAGTATTCTCGCCGCCGGAATTTCCGCCGCTGGCGGCTCCGTAGCCTTCGCTGGGATCATCACCACTCCCGGCGTGGCGTGCCTCGTTCGTCAAAGCAATTTCGAAGCCGGTGTCGTCATCTCCGCTTCTCACAATCCTTTTCATGACAATGGCGTCAAACTTTTCTCCCACGCCGGAATGAAATTTCCCGACTCCGTTGAAGAAGTCATCGAAACCGAAATTTTCAAGTTAATCTCCCACGCCCCGCCAAAAAATCCTCCCGCGCTCGTCGCCGACGCTTCTCTTGACGCCGCCTATCTCGACTTCCTCCGCAGCCGCGTCATTCCCGGCGCCAAACTCGCCAATCTCCGCATCGTGCTCGATTGCGCCAATGGCGCCGCCTATAAACTCGGCCCCGAACTCTTCCGTTCGCTCGGCGCGGACGTAGGCGCCATGGGCGCTTCGCCTGACGGCCGCAACATCAACGCCGGCTGCGGCTCGCTCCATCTCGAAGATTTGCAGCAACGCGTCGTCGCCGAAAACGCCCAACTCGGCGTGGCCTTTGACGGCGATGCCGACCGCGCCCTCTTCGTCTCCGCCACCGGAAAAATCATCAATGGAGATGGCGTCCTCCTCGCCGCCGCGCGCTACCTCAAATCGCAGCGCCAGCTCAAGGGCGATCGCGTCGTCGCCACTTCCATGTCCAACCTCGGCCTCGAACGCGTCCTCGCCGCCGAAAATATTTCTCTCGCGCGCGCCAATGTCGGCGACCGCTACGTCCTCGAAGAAATGCTTCGCGGCGCCAATAATCTCGGCGGCGAACAATCCGGCCACATCATCTTTCTCGACGACAGTCCCGCCGGCGACGGCCTGCTCACCGCCATCAAAATCGCTTCACTCGTTTCCATGCACGGCAGCCTCGAAACCCTCGTCCACGGTCTCAAGGATTACCCGCAACTCATCCTCAACGTAAAAGTGAAGTCCAAGCCCCCGCTCGAATCGCTCCCCGAAGTTTCCCGCGCCCTCGCCGCCGCGCAATCCGCTCTCGGCGAAAACGGCCGCGTCGTCCTTCGCTACTCCGGCACCGAACCGCTCGCTCGCGTCATGGTCGAAGCCGAACACCAGGCCGACGTCGAGCGTTTCTCCCAATCCCTAGCCACCGCGCTGCGCTCCTCGATCGGCGCCTAAAACTTTACCTGCCGTAGGCGGGACCACGTCCGCGGTTTCTCCTTATCTCTATTGTAGGGGCACGATATATTGTGCCCTCCTTCTTTTGGTCTGTCGCGACGCCTAATGGAATGCTGCGGTTTCAAATTCCGCACGATTCTTGCGCCAGCATCCGCAACTTCCGCGCTCCACTCTGCATTCGTAATTGTGGGACAATTTTCCTCACGGATCGTGCGCCCCTGCGCGTTTCCACACCACGTGTCTCCCAAAGATTGGATACCACACGCCTTCACCTGTGAGAATCTGTATTTTTCCAAATTTTCATCAATTCTTCATCTTCACTTCTTCGCCTTAACTTTTTTGTTTTCATCACATTAATATTTTACTCACCCCATCCTCGCCTTGGCCCGCAGCTTGCTCTTCTATCTCGCAATTAAAAGATTGGCTTCCCGGGGTGGCCGGAACTCAACCTCGACTGAGTCCGGTTTCGGGGGTCAAATTAGTTAGGGGGGCTTGCACCAGCCCCCCTTTTTTATTCCTCCTGCCGTTTCCGCAAACTTCTTGTTGTTCTTTGAACGCGCTCCTCCGACCAGATCGCCAAATAGAACCCGCAGCCTTCAAATAGAACGCATACCCGTCATTCTGAGCCTGCCTGCGCAGGCAGGCGGAGTGGGCCGACTTTTTCTTCCCGTTCGCTCCTGCGAACGGTCGGCCCACGGAGCGAAGATCTCTGCACCATTGCCGCGCGGTTTGCGGCAATGAATCTCTCTTTCCTTTTTCTTGGGTTTGTCTTTCTTGCTTTTTCGTCAGTACGCCCCCCAAAAAAAAGAGCGGCCGGTGGGGGCACCGGCCGCTCGGGCGTGGGTGAGGGTGGGGTTTTACCTGAAGCTCAATCCCGCTTTTTCGGGCTCCGAATTAGGGCTGGCGCCGGTCGTTCCGCCGCGCTGATAAACAGCAGAACCACGCACAGGAGTAAAATCGTTATTACCATCGGTTCACTCCAAGCTGAATCCAACTCCCGATCACTTTCTCATTCTGCCCCCACCCCCTGTCTCCGTCACTAGCCCGCCCGTTTCATTTTCCCCAGTACTCGCCCCCATCCCTCCCCAGTACCTCCGTACTCCATCCCCCTTCGTCTATTTCCCCAGCCCGCCACATAAAAAAACACCCGTCATTCTGAGCGGAGTGGGCCGACTTTCTCTTCCCGTTCGCTCGTGCGAACGGTCGGCCCACGGAGCGAAGATCTCTGCACCATTGCCGCGTCGTTTGCGGCAATGAATCTCTCTTTCCTTTTCTTCCACTGCTCTAATCCCCGCGTTGCCATTCTTTCCCTCCGCCTCCCGCTTGACACCTATACCTTTCTGATCAACGATCCCGATCGATCAACCTTTTGTGCCCAAACCCATCTCCACTTCGCTTCCCGCCCCCGCCTTCGACGACCCCAAACACCACCTCCGCATCTACCAGGGCGATTGCCTCGAAATTCTGGAAAAAATCCCGGAAAATTCCGTCGACCTCGTCTTCGCCGACCCACCTTATTTCCTTTCCAACGGCGGCATCACCTGCCACGCCGGTAAAATGGTCTCCGTCCACAAAGGCGATTGGGACAAATCCCGCGGCCCGGATGCCAATCATGAATTTAACCGCGCCTGGCTCGCCGCCGCGCAACGCGTCCTAAAACCCAATGGCGCGATCTGGGTTTCCGGCACCGCCCATGTCATCCATTCCGTCGGCTTCGCCATGCAGCAGCTCGGTTTCAAACTCCTCAACGACATTTCCTGGGTCAAGCCCAATCCTCCGCCCAATCTTTCCTGCCGCTATTTCACCCACGCCACCGAAACCATTATCTGGGCCGCCAAGGACAAAAAGTCCCGCCACACCTTCAACTACAAGCTCATGAAGGAAATCAATCGCAACAAACAGATGAAGTCCGTCTGGGAAATTCGTCCGCCCGAATCCTGGGAGAAAAAATTCGGCAAACACCCCACGCAAAAACCCGTCGCCCTCCTCGAACGCATCCTCCTCGCCTCAACCAACGAAGGCGACCTCGTCCTCGATCCATTCTTGGGAGGCGGCACTACGCTCCTCACCGCGTTCCGCCTACGTCGTCACGCGTTAGGCTGCGAACTCGCAGTGGATTCCATCAATCTCTCCATCCGCCGCATCTGTTCCGATCTGGTACAGGTGCAAATAAATATTCTTTCTTGTCAGTTTTCTCTTGATCCGTTTCCCGATCCTATGGATCGATCCAATAGCGACGTTGCGCGGCATGGATTTTGTAGAGGCCGGGCTTCAGCCCGGCCAGCGAGCGTCAACGAGCGTTCTTGCATGTCACCGCACCTCAAACTCGTCCAGCAAGAACGCCGCTTCTATTTCATCGGCCGCATCCATCGCGAAATCATTTTCACTATCCTCGCCGCATCACTCGAAGACGCCTGGGATAAATTCCGCGCCTCCGGCCTCTCCGACTCCGACGCCCTCCTCATCATTAAAACCGAAACCGAAATCTACCTCGCCTGAGCCGATAAATGCACAGCTCTTTTTACCCCTAATAAAATATTTGCTTTCCTGAGGCGCCCCTGTATACTGACTGCGGTTGGTCATAGACCAACTAAATTAAAATGCCGCATAGCGGCAGAAAGTGGTTCTCCATGAGCAAATCTGCGTCTCTTTCTATCCCATTTAAAGAAGGCCGCCGTACCTCAGACCCGACTAATCCCAATCGCTATAGCTTCGTCGGACTTGCACCGATAGGCGAGGCACTCAAATTCCAAATCGGCAGCATCCCTTGGGTAAATCCTCGTCACCCAAATCCGAAATCCAAGATGGCGCGAGTCATCAAGTCCTCTGTTTTTGAGAACAGGGGAAAATTTCACCTCCTTAATCGGGGCGTCACAGTCATCGCCGAGGACGGCAAGCTCGAGCAAGAGTTTCTAAATACCGATTTCGGCTCAGCCACGAAAAGAGGCCTGATAGACGGAGGCACCACAGTGGGAGCCTTGGTGGACGCGCTGAAGGATGGCTTCACCCAAAATTCGGACAAGGAAGAAACCCAGTATTTTCGTGTTCAAGTGTTTTGCGGACGATGGACCGATGAAGAAGTCGTCGATTTGGCCGAGGCACTCAATACCAGCGTTCAAGTTGACTCCTTTTCAATAGCCAATCTAGCCGGAGAGTTCGAATGGATTAAAGGTGCCCTGAAGAGGCACCGCCCGGCATTCAAGGTGAGTTACTTTACAAACGACGAGAGCGAGATTGGTGTGGACGATATAGTCCAGTGGCTCGCGCTGTTCATGATGGACGAGCCTCACACTGCATATTCGTCCAAAGAAAAGTGCCTGGAGCATTTCGAAGCCAATATTACAGAGTACAAGAAGTGCGAAGGCGTTTTGCTAGACCTTATCAAGCTCTCCGAGTACGTCCCCTTTCAGTCCAAGGTGCTCTACAACGCATCCGGAAACCACAAGTTCGGGCGGCTGGGGATTATCGCGGATTCGACCAAGGGTTCGACGTACAAGCTACCCGTGCTCGGAGAAACGATTGACTATGCCCCACATAAGGCGTGGGTATTTCCGCTTCTCGCTAGCCTGAAGCCACTCCTCGACAAATCTTGCACTCCTTTCAAGTGGAGAAAAGACCCATTTAAGGTCTTCGACAAACTCAGTTCGGAGTTGGTTAGCAAGGTCAACCGTTCCTATGGTTCGCTGCAAACATTCAACGCAGTGGGCAAGAACCCCGACCTGTATGAACTTTTGATGGAAAAAGTCGAAAACACCCTTTAAAGAGTAGTCTTCGCTCGAATCAGAAGGGAGGTGATGTTTTGTGAAACAGCTCAAGCCTGGAGATGCTGCTCCAGTTTCTGGACTCTATGAACTCATCGGTCCTCGCGGTGGTCATACAGGAAAAGAACGCACAGCGGTCAAGGGAGACGTTCTCCCACCCACGCCGAAGCCCGGCATGAAGTACGCAATCTCGGAACGCGTAAAGAACAAAAGCGGTCATAACTCGAAGTAGAACTGAAGGCGATGTCTGTGAGCATGTCAGGGTAGGGTGGCTTCGATAAAAGCAGGGGTGCCAACTTTCGGCGAACGCCACCTTCCTTCTTCCCCATGGGCCGTGATCTAATCCCCGCGTGAACCTTTGCTTGCCCACCACCGGCCTCGACCGCTACAAGAGCGCCTCGCAACGTGCTCGCATCTGCACCGAATCTTGGGGAGCGGCAAGCCTATACTGTCCGGCCTGCGATTCGCGACGCATCGACGCCTTGCCTTCCGGTACCCACGCTGCGGACTTTGCTTGCCCGTCCTGCCTTTCCCGCTTCCAACTAAAAAGCAAATCGAGTGCGTTCGGCACTAGAGTGATTGATGGCGCGTATGTGGCCATGCATCGCGCAATCCTCGGCGATGAAACCCCAAATCTTTTCCTGCTCCATTACCAACTTCCCAAACTGACCGTCGAAAACGTTTTGCTGATTCCGCATTTTGTGTTCACGTTGTCGCTTCTAGAGAAGCGCAAGCCACTCTCGGCCAGCGCCAGACGTGCCGGATGGGTAGGCTGCAATTTTCTGTTGGACCGGATTCCCTCGGAAGCGCGAATCCCCATGGTTCAAGACGGCCAGCCAGTCAGCGCGGCCAAAGTTCGCAAAGCCTACAAAAAACTTCGTCCGCTTGAAAAATTAAATGTTCAGAAACGAGGCTGGACTCTCGACGTGCTCCAAGTGGTCCAATCGTTAGGCAAACTCGAATTCACCCTCGCCGACGTCTACGCTCACGCCGACGCTTTGGCCAAGCTCCATCCCAACAATGCCCACATCCGCGACAAAATCCGCCAACAACTCCAAATCCTCCGCGACCTCCACCTCCTCATCTTCCTCGGCTCCGGCTCCTATCGCCTCATTTAGTCGCCGCCCGCCTTCGTCCCTTCCCTGCAGACCAATTTGACTTCGAACCCTGCTGTCCAACGCATGCGCCACGCGGATCACAACAGATACAATCACAATCTCTGCAATATCGCTGTTTACGAATGGAGCAGCACGATGGAACACAACTTGCCCCACACCATAGCCCTTCTCGCGCAGACCCCCATTGCTCTCAACGCGCTTCTCCGCGATCTACCGGAAACCTGGACGCTCCGAAATGAAGGCGAAAACACTTGGAGCGCCTTCGATATCGTTGGCCACCTGATTCATGGCGAACGCACTGATTGGATGCCCCGCGCAAGAATGATTCTGCAATTTGGCGAGACGCAGACCTTCGCGCCCTTCGACCGTGCAGGCCACGCACAAGAAATTCAAGGCAAGTCGCTCGACCAGCTATTGGATGAATTCACCCGCCTGCGCTCAGATAACCTCGCCGAACTCCGTGCCTTGCATCTAGAGCCAACCGACCTCCAGCGCCGTGGCCGTCATCCCGCCCTCGGACCAGTAACTCTCTCCGAGCTGCTAGCAACCTGGGCCGCTCATGACTTAACCCATCTCCACCAAATCTCCCGCGTCATGGCCCACCAATACCGCGAAGC
>Ga0209117_1000697_pt1 | contig 12862 bp, 9 predicted proteins | sample BlaSpr_A8_OM2_M2_FD_187978 | JGI IMG/M metagenome (GOLD analysis project Ga0209117, IMG submission 187978) | Forest soil microbial communities from Thunder Bay, Ontario, Canada - Black Spruce, Ontario site 2_A8_OM2_M2 (SPAdes) (version 2) | ecosystem: Environmental > Terrestrial > Soil > Boreal...
CTGCGGGTGACGAATGTATGCGTAGAGTCCGCCCATGACCGTACTTTTCCGCCGAATTTTCGCCCAATAGATCTGGACCGCTCCGATACCAAAAATCAACAAGCCCGCGAGTGCCACATATTCGCCCATTTCATGCAACTCATTAAGGAGCAAGCTGTTCGTCTGGGAAAAGTGGGGCAAGAAGAAGGCAGTCAGCCAGGCGGTGCTTGGAGATCGGTGCAACAAATTGAGTGCCGGCCCGTAGGCGGAGTAGAAGTAGAGAGCAAAGGGGCTGATCATGTAGAGGAACTCAAGGACGATGATGAGATAGAATCCCCACGCCGCAAACACCGCAAGAGCTCTGCTTTTCGCCATTACTACCCCTGTGACTCAAGTGACATTTAATTGTCAATATGGAACTTAGTTGTCATTATGATTATACGCATTATTGATCAATTAAGTTCCCTAACGCACGGGATGCGGCGACACGAGGGGCGGCGACAGCTGGAAGCTGGTGCTGTTCATACGACACCTGCCCCAAGTAACGACAGAGGAGCTGCGGGATATCGAACAGAATGGGGACTCGATCTGCCGATGAGTTCGTGCAGTCGCAATGAGCCTCTCCACCATCATCGTGGCCGCGAATGCACGGTTGCTTCGCCGACTGAAACTGCAGCGCGCGGCCCTATAAAAAGAGAAATCTGTCCAGAAGACGTGGCGGTTTCCGCGTAGACCCACGTATTCGGTCTATCCCTTAACAAGCTCCCGAGATGGGCCACCCTTCCACTGTCGCTGAATTGAGCAAACGACGCCCAGACAGCCGGGACATAACTTCTGGTTTCAGCCGGCAACAGTCCGTTCAGTTGAAAGAAATCTGTCGTGTGGCTGCGGTCAATGGCGCGCTGAATTGTCTGCTCGCCAGCGTTGTAAGCAGCAAATACCAAAGACCAGTCCCCGAATTGTGCATATAGGGTGCGCAGATAACGGGCCGCTGCACGAGTGGCCTTGTAGGCATCCAGCCGTTCGTCCCGCTGTGTAGTGACCGTCAGACCATAGCGACGCGCGGTGTCTGGCATTAACTGCCAGAGCCCTCGTGCGCCGCGGGGCGATAGGGCGAACGTCTGAGCGCCACTTTCAACTTGCACCATGCCTGATAGTTCGACAGGGAGACCAGCCCGAGCCAACTCAGGCTCAATGATGGGACGCAGCAAGTCGAGTCTAGCGAGTGACCGATTGGCGATGGCCCGCCTCGGAGACGATTCCTTCAACTGCGTGGGAACCGCAAGAAGTCCAAAGGACAATCCCTTCTCCATTTTGCTGCCGCCTGGCTTCACCGTAGGAGACGATAGCAACGCGTTCGCAAGCTCGTTCGCAACGTCATTCAGTCGCAGGTTTATTTCTGCGAATGTCTCTTGGGCCTGAGCGGTTGGGCCGGATTGCACTGACTGGGCGAGTCCGAGATGGCCGGCCACGAGCACTACCACCACAACCAGAAAGCTGCTGACATTGCGTTTCCATTTCATTACTTAGCCTCAATCCGACCAACGGCTCGAATATGTAGCGATCTTAGGAGCAAATCCCGCGCATCAGCTGCGGCGTGACAACGCTGTTCGCTACATACGCTTGTTAGGTGCATATCACGCTCCCGCCTCCGGTTGGCTGTTCACGCGACTGTTCCGAACAGCGCCCCAACGCCTGCGGTGAGCGCCATGGCCAGTGCACCCCAAAACGTGACTCGTATTGCTCCCACGGTTACGCCTGCGCCGCCCGCGCGTGCAGCCAACCCGCCCAGAACGGCGAGGAACACCAGTGAAGTTCCAGAGACAAGAGGGATCAAACCCGCCGTCGGGGTCATGGCAGTGACCAAGAGAGGCATGGCTGCTCCAACAGCGAAGCTGCCAGCCGATGCCAACGCAGCCTGAATCGGACGCGCACGGAGAGTCTCGGAGATGCCGAGTTCATCGCGGGCATGCGCGCCTATCGCGTCATGGACCATCAGCTGCTCGGCGACCTGTTTCGCGAGCGAAGGATCGAGCCCGCGAGCGACATAAATTGCCATCAGTTCCTTGTGTTCGCCCTTGTCGTCTGCTTTGAGTTCCGCGCGCTCCAGCGCGAGTTCTGCCTGTTCGGTGTCTGCCTGAGAGTGGACAGACACGTACTCCCCGGCAGCCATCGACATAGCCCCAGCCACCAGGCCGGCGACCCCCGCGACCAATACGTTGCTGTGGGTCGCATGCGCAGCCGCGACACCGAGAACCAGACTCGACGTTGAGAGGATGCCGTCGTTCGCGCCCAGTACCGCCGCGCGTAGCCACCCGATGCGTCCTGTGCGGTGGCGTTCCTTGTTGCCTGCAGGCATTCTTGAAGCCCTCCTTAATTGGGAACGATCCGTGAGCCGCTAGAAACCACGAAACACGCTTTTGTTCGCGCGCCGTTCCCAGGACCAATCACCTGCTCGATTCTTCCGCGGCGAGCGCGGGTTTCACTTCCCAGTTCCACTTCCAGATAGCGAAAATGGGCGGATAGACCACGAGTTCCATCAAGAAAGAGACCAGTATTCCGCCGATCAGGGGGGCCGCGATGCGCTTCATCACGTCGGCTCCGCTTCCGACCGACCAAAGGATCGGCAGTAGAGCAAATAACATGCAAGCCACGGTCATGATCTTGGGGCGTAGTCGCTTAACTGCGCCCTGGATAATGGCCTCGCGCAGGTCGTCCCAGCTTCGCATCTGCCCTTTCTTTTGTGCCTCGTGATAGGCGAGATCCAAGTAGAGCAACATAAAGACCGCAGTCTCGGCATCCACACCGAGCAATGCGATCAAACCCACCCATACTGCGATGCTCATGTTGTATCCGAGCAAATACAGCAGCCAGACTGCGCCAATGGCGGAAAAGGGCACAGCCAGAAGAATGATGAAGGTTTTCACGATCGAGCCGGTGTTGAAGTAGAGCAACAGGAACACGATGAACAGGGTGATCGGAACCACCATTTTCAACCGTTCTCTCACACGTTCCATGAACTCGTATTGTCCGCTCCAAACGAGCTGATATCCGGGCGGGATCTTGACGTTCCTCATCACTGCTTGCTTCGCGTCCCTGACGTAGCTGCCTATGTCTCGGCCGGAAACGTCCACGTAAACGTAGCCGCTGACTCGTCCGTTTTCGTCACGGATCATTCCGGGCCCGGAGCGCACTCGAATATCGGCAACCTGACCGAGAGGAACCTGTGCTCCTGAAGGCGTGGATAGCAAGACACGCTGCAGGGCACCGATATCGCTTCTGTAGTCACGCAGGTAGCGGACGTTGACCGGGTAGCGCTCTCGGCCCTCTACCGTGGTGGTGACCTTTTCACCTCCGACGGCAGACATGAGTACGCTCTGAGCATCGTCCACGGTCAGTCCATAGCGGGCCAACTGATCACGCTTGAGATCGAAGTCAAGAAAGTATCCGCCGGTTGTACGCTCCGCAAATACGCTGGTGGTACCGGGGATTCCTTTGAGCGCCATTTCGACGTTTACCCCAATCTCCTGGATTGTGGCGAGGTCGGAGCCGAGGATCTTGATGCCAAGCGGGGTTCGAACTCCGGTGGTGAGCATGTCGATGCGGGCTTTGATCGGCATCGTCCAGGCGTTCGCGATACCGGGGAACTGCATGGCCTCATTGAGGCCGCCAGACCCATAAATGAGCTCCTGGGTGCTCTTGTGATCGGGCCATGCGCGCCGGAAAACCCTTTGCATCCACTCCGGAGATCGGCTGGAATACCAACGTTGCTTCCTTGGCCATTCAGTAGGAGGCTTAAGGACTACCACCGTCTCCATCATGGAGAACGGCGCCGAGTCGGTAGCGCTCTCCGCTCGTCCAGTCTTTCCAAACACTCGGGCTACCTCTGGGAAGCTCTTGAGAATCTTGTCTTGCGTTTGAAGAATCCGGCTGGCTTCAGTAATCGACATGCCCGGCAGGGTTGAGGGCATGTAGAGCAAGACACCTTCATCGAGTGGAGGCATGAACTCCGACCCTAAACGGAAATACACCGGGATTGTGACCGCCATTGCGATAACTGCCGCTGCGATGGTCATCCATTTGTGCTCAAGCACAAACTCGATGATGGGGTGATAGATCTTCATCAGCGGGCGGCTGATGGGGTGGTTCTCCTCGTTGTAGATCTTGCCCACCAATATCGCGTTGGTAACCTTAGCCACCCACGATGGCCGGAATTCGAACTTCTTCAGGCGTATGAATAGTAGTAAGACTGCCGGGACCAAAGTAATGGACAAGATCGCGGCAATTGCGATAGAGAAGTTCTTCGTAAACGCCAGAGGCTTAAAGAGCCGCCCTTCTTGGGCTTCCAAGGTGAACACTGGCAGGAACGAGACCGCGATTACCAACAGAGCGAAGAAGCTCGGGCCTCCAACCTCCTTGACTGCGCTGATGATCACGTCCTTGTAGTCTCCTGGCTGTCCCTCGGCCTCCCAGTGTTCCAGCTTCTTGTGGGTCTGTTCCACCATCACAATCGCCGCATCCACCATGGCACCGATCGCAATCGCCAGTCCCCCTAGCGACATGATGTTGGCGCTCAGGCCCATCGCGTGCATCGGAATAAAAGAGAAGAGGAGGGCAAGAGGAATCGTGATGATTGGAACCATGGCGCTGGGGACATGCAAGAGAAAGACCATGATGACCAAGCTCACAATGATCAGTTCCTCAATCAGCGTACCCTTCAGGTTCTCGATGGAGCGATCGATCAGCTCCGACCGGTCGTAAGTCGGGACGATCTCCAGGCCCGGCGGCAGTGTCGGCTTGAGCTCATCTAAAGTCGCTTTGACGCGTTCGATCACCTTTTCCGCGTTCTCACCGAAGCGCATGATGACTACACCGCCAACCACTTCACCCTGACCATCCAGTTCAGCGACGCCGCGTCGGAGGTCTGGCCCGAGTGTGGTCGTACCCAAATCACGGATGAGAATTGGCGTTCCGGTTGACGAATTTGAGGCGACGACGGTTTGCTGGATATCGCCGACGGACTTGATGTAGCCGCGCCCCCGGACCATGTACTCGCGGCCTGAGAATTCGACGAGGCGGGCACCGATATCGTTATTGCTCTTGCCGACGGCTTCGACCACCTTGTCGATGGGGATCCTGTAGGCCAGCAGTTTGTTGGGGTCGATGTTGACCTGGTACTGGCGAACGAATCCACCCACCGGAGCTACTTCGGCAACACCGGGTACGGCCTGCAAGGCATAACGCAGGTGCCAGTCCTGATAAGACTTCATGTCTGCCAGGCTGTACTTACCAGTTTTATCGACGAGCGCATACTCATAGACCCAACCGACAGCAGTCTCGTCTTTTGCCAGTTCTGTCTGAACACCCTGCGGGAGCCTTGGAAGAATGGAGTTCAGGTACTCCAGGGTGCGGGAACGTGCCCAATACAGATCCGTTCCCTCCTCGAAGATCACATACACATAGGAGTAGCCAAAATCGGAGAAACCGCGGATGTCTTTTACTTTTGGCAACCCGAGCAAAGCCGTCACGATCGGGTACGTAACCTGGTCCTCCATAATGTCGGGACTGCGATCCCATTTGCTGTAAACAATCACTTGCGTATCGGACAAGTCGGGGATGGCATCCAACTTCGTATTGTTCAGCGAGTACCAGCCGATCATCGCCACGACCCCGGTGAACAGGAGAACCATGAACTTGTTACGAGCGCAGAGTTCTATGATCCGGTTCATCATTGGCCGTCGACTCCCTGCATCATTTCGTTCAACTGCAACACCACACCGCCGTTTTCTTGTGTGAATGCCTGCGCGTCTTCACGGCGGGCAAAGGCGTACGCTCCGGGAGAACAGCGATCAAAGGCCAAGGGATGTGGATGCTTGGTTTCGTCAAACAGGGCTGCATCGTGATCACAGAGGACCTTACGGCTTTCCTCGACGAAATATGCTTGCTCCGGCTTCAGGCTCTTCCCGGAGACGTAGTCGGTTACTTCAATCAGGCGGACCGGTTTCTTCTCTTGAAATGCCTCCGTCATGGCGCAGCGCGCGCAGCACACCGTTCTACGGCGCCCACCGACCTCGGCAACTACCCGCGCGTTAGCGTGGATTGGGCGATGACAGAATCCGCAGAAGGCTTCGGATTGGTTCACCATCATGCGGTAGTAGCCGAGGCCCACAAGTCCCAACAGAACCAGGCCTAATGCACTCGTGATCACTGCGCGTTTTGTCATATGCTTCTCCTCTCCCTTAGTGCTTCATTCCACCCATCGCACTTTTCAAGCGGCTTTCGGAGTCGATCAGGAAGTTGCCAGAGGTGACGATGCTTTCTCCAGCCTTGAGGCCGGAGAGCACAATGACTTTGTCTTCGAGCTTCGCGCCAATCTTGAGTTCGCGCGGCTCAAAGTATCCGTTGGGCAGAGCAACAAAGATCATTTGCTTTTCACCAGAATCGAGGATCGCATCCGTAGGCACGACGATTTGGCTGCCGTAGTCGATCTTCAGCAGGACGTCGGAGAACATTCCTGGTTTCAGCTCAAACTTCGGGTTCGCGAACTCCAGCCGCACTTGGACGGTACGCGTCTGGGGATCGAGGGTGGGAGAGATATAGGTTAGACGTCCGGAATAGGTCTTACCGGTGACATAACTCAACTCCATCTGGGCCTGCTGGCCTACGTGGACGTAGGGGACTTCGTATTCATAGATCTGAGCCGTGGCCCAGATCGTGGAAAGATCTGCCACGGTGTAAAGTTCCATGTCCGGAGTGACGTTCGTCTGCGGGAAAGCCTTGCGGTCGAGCACAAACCCATCAATCGGTGAGTAGAAGGTCAACGTCCGCGTGACCTCTCCCGTCTCATCGAGCTTCTTGATCTGTTCGTCCGAAATGTCCCACAAGCGCAGCCGCTCGCGCGCGGATTGCAGCAAGGACTCGGAGCCCTGGACTGCTTCGGGAAATGAGGAGTTGCCGAGATATTGTTTGCCGCGCCGCGCAATCAGGTACTCCTGTTCGGTCGAGACGAGGTCCGGACTGTACAGCGTAAACAACGGTTGTCCTTTTTTTACCAGCTGACCTATGTAGCCCACGTACACTTTGTCAATCCATCCGCTGACCTTGAGGTGGACGTGGGCCAGCTTGCTTTCGTCTGCGGTTATCTGCCCCACGGCGCGAATGGTGCGGAACAACCGTTCGCGCTGCACCGTTGCGGTCTGGACACCGATCAACTGCTGTTTTCCTTCAGCAACTTTAACGGTGCCTGCCGGCATGTTTGCCGTCAATTCTTCCTCGTCGGCGTACCTGGGAACCAGGGGCATACCGTCAATAGCGTTACCAGGCTTGGGCGACCGGAAAATCGGATTCATGGAGTCGTAGTAATAGAGGATTTTGCGCTCGCCTTGCGTGACCGCCTGAGGGGCCCCGTGGTCAGCATTCTGCCCTTGAGACTTATCCATTCCGGCCATGTTAGCCATGTCCTTCCCCTTGGGCTCCCGCTGCGCAGCGTTGGCGGCCAAGGCACTGTCGTCATCGAACCAACTGCTGATGCGACTGCGAAACAGAATGCCGGAGGCTATTACTACTACGAGGATCAGCGCGGAGTATCTTGCGAGCTTGTGAATCATGGTTCTGTGCTCCTTCATTTCGTCAGCTCCGCACCCACTAGTGGCTCCAGGTTTGCCAGTGCCATTTGGTAATTAGACAGCTCGCGGTAATAGCTCACCTCATAGTCCAGCACGACCGTAAAGTTCGTGAGGATCGTCAGGAAATCCACCGTACCCACTTGGTAGGAAGCCATCGAGGACTCCAACGCCAACGATGACTGCGGCACAATAACCTGCGAGTAGAGCTTGAGGAGTTGCTCCGACGATTTCGCCAGCAGGTATTGCTGTTTGACTGCAAAGAACAATTCCGTCTGCCGGTTCTCCTTGCTCCGCTGCGAGCTGGCGAGTTGTTCCGTTTGTTCCTTGACTGCTTCTCGCTGCTTGGTCCTGTAATAGATCGGAATATTTGCCGTTACGGTGAACCCGTGCATGTCGGGCAAGTCCGGCCGCTGCTGGTACATGTAGGCCACGCTGAAGTCAGGCAGGTAGTCCTTCTGGGCCAAATTGACTGCATACTGGTTGCGCTCGATCATGCGCTGCTCGCGCTGCAACCCCGTGTCCTGTTCACGAGCCAACGTGTAGAGTTCATCGAGGGAGTGTGCAATCTTGACGGCCTCGAACGAGGCAGGCGAAGTCAACTGGGCCTCAGGGTCGCGGAACAGAAGCGTATTCAACCTGGCTTGTGCGGTTCTCTGCTGCTGCTCGAAAACAGTCAGTCGCTGGAGCAGAAGCGATATCTCCACTTGGGATCTGAGAACGTCTTGTTGAATCCCTTTGCCGACGCGATATCGTGCTTCGGCAATGCTCGACAGCTTTTGCAGTAGATCCTTGTTTTTCTGCGTAATCTCGACGGCCTTCGAAGCGGCAAAATAGTCGTAGTAAGCCGATTTCACATCGGCCACTAGCTTGCGCCGGGCCGCTTCGTAATCCCACCACGCCGCTTCGGCCTCTCGACCGGCAATTTCGCCGCGAAGTGTGAGCTTGCCTGGATAAGGAACCGCTTGGCTAGCACCAACGCCGCGATAGCTGGAGGGATCGCCTTGTTGGACACTAAACGGCCTTATATTGCCTGCCCAGCCGACCGAGACTGTGGGGTCAGGCAGTGTCTTTGCCTGGGGCACGCGGTGGCGCAGAGCTTCCACTTGACGGAGAGCGCTCTGAATCCCAGGATTCTTCTGCAGGGCGTCGCGTACCAAGTCTTCCAGGCCAACAGGTGATTGTTGGGCGACCTGCGCTGTCGCCTCGGTGGAGGGCGATTGGACCGTCACGGAGACCGGAGCCTGTTGCCCCTCGACCGCAGTCCACAGGCAACCGAACGCGAGCAGAACTAGCGATTTCCTGATCATGAGACACTCTCCTAAACTATGAAATAGCAAGAGATTCCCTCTGGATCCTAGCCTTCACTGGTCGGCACATCTGTTCCCTATTGCTCGGCAAAGCAGGCCTCGGATCACCCGATAACTTCGAATCAAGGATTGAGCGTTCCGACGAGAACACACATCCCGCATCCGGAGCGTGACACGAGATCTCTACCGACCTAAGAGAATGGCCTTGCTGCTTCGCTTTTTTCATAAAGACCTCGTCGTTACTTACGGGTACTGAAGGCCGTCTTTCTTTGGCTAAAGTCTTTCCGCCAGGAAAGACGGCCTTCGGGTTGATCTGTGTGAAAAATGCAGGTTTAGACCAACCACTCGTCACTGCTGCTTTTGTGCCGCCGCTTTTGCCATGTCTTCGTGAAGTGCGGCTAAAGCTTCGGCTTCTTTCGCTTGTTCTGCATCCAGTTGAGCCCAACGCTTGCAGTGCGGAGCCCCTTGGCCAAAATCAGTCCCATGCTTCGATACCATGCCTGGGTACGGTGGATATTCGGTATAGAGCTTTGCTAGTTCTTCGTGCTCCTTCGCACTTCGGGTCAAGCGCGCTGCTTGTTCCCGATAGTAGTCGACGATCTCTTGGTGCTCGACGGGCTCCTTTGCGGTCTTGAGCAAAACCTTCAGTTCCTTCGTACTGATGGTTCGCTTGTTCTGTGCAGCCGCCGGGTAAACGGAGGCGAAGGAAACCAGTGTCAGAGAAGCGATTAGTAAAGCTGCCTGTAAACGAGACTGTGCTGTTTTCATATTTCCTCCAATGGACCTTGGGTCCGGTGAATCGGGTTAGGTTGTCGAGCTCGGCGCTTTCACGCCAGGACTGATCGATTTCTTGGGATAGGAAGCGCGATTAGATAAGGAAAGTGCAGAGAAGCGCCTGGTGCGAGGAACTGCTCGGGGGAGGTGCTGTTTCAGGGAAGGCAGTCTGCCCCACACGGGCCAAACTGACCCCAACACCGGCTGAGTCAAGCTGGTGGATCTGCACCCATCTTCGATTCTGGTCGGTAGAGGCAGAATTTCTTGAGACCGGTGGGACGGTGGAGACCCGGCAACAAGAACCATCATCTGACGTAGGCTGTGCCGTGATGTGTGACCCGGAGTGCATGCCCATCATCACTGGGCAGTGGGACTCACAGCGGGTAGCTAAACTTTGAACCAGGCAAGCCGCGACCGCTGAAGCTGGAATTGCCAGCGAACCGCTCACTAGCAGGGCTGCAACGAATTTGATAAGCCGGGTCAAAATTCACTCCACTATGTTCATGATTCTAAGTTTTCTATATTTCATGTGCTATGACTGGGGTCACGGCCAGTTGTGATTGTGATCACACTCACCGGACACAGCCTATTTGAGACTCCGAAGGTATGCAATCAGCGCCCCCATTTCGTCAGCTTTGAGGTCCACGGCTTCCATTCCGCCCAGCGCCATCTGTTTTGTCGGCGCGCGGAGGATTGCTTCTAGTTTCGCCGCGTCATACTTGCCGGCAACGCCGACTAGCTTCGGCGCTGCGGCTGTGCCCGCGCCATTCTCACCATGGCAGGCGTTGCAGCCCTGGGCTGTGAAAACGGTCTGGCCTTTGCCAGCAAGAACGTCCATCGGGGCTCCCCCTCCCGAGGCGCCAGCGAGTTCCGGCTGAAAAGGTGCTTTCATGAACTCTTCTTCGTGCTGCTGCTGCTTCTGAAGTTGGGCGGCAACTCCCGGATCTCTCAGGTCGCCGCGGTGGCTCTGGACCCCGAAAAATGCCAACGCGAGGAATACTGCTGCGAACGTGCCCACACTCAAGGGGCGCTTCCATGGGCGTCGCTCCAGGCTACGATCAAAGAACGGCAAGCCCACCAGTAATAGCCCAAGGATTCCTGGAATGACCATGATCCCTATCACTGATGTCCAACCTTTCCAATACTTCAGGTATTGGAATACTGGGACGTAGTACCACTCGGGACGGGGCAAGAAGACCGTTTCGGACGGGTCCGCTTTCGGGCCGAGCACCACGGGAATCTTCCAAGCCAGAAATCCAAGAAAAATGACAATTAACAGGGCAAAGCCCATATCCATGACGAGTTGTTTGGGATAAAAGGGCTCGGTCGGCAAGTTCGGATTGATAGGATCAGCGGAAATCGGACCTGCGGCTCCAGCTTTGCGGAAAAGATAGATGTGCTGGGCGACGAAGAGAAAGATCAATGCCGGGATCAAGAACACGTGTAGTACAAAGAATCGAGAAAGAGTCAGTGTTCCCATCTCAGTACCACCACGCAGAAGCTGCTTCAACCAAGTACCTACTACAGGGATCTCACTCAACATGTTCGTACCGACAGTAGTTGCGAAATACGCTTTCTGGTCCCAAGGTAAGAGATAGCCCGTAAACGCCATCCCTAACATGAGCACGAACAGAATGCAGCCCACCACCCAGAGCAACTCGCGACGCCCTTTGTACGAGCCATACATGAACGTCTGAATGATGTGGAGCAGGAGCACAATTACGATCGCGCTCGAACCATAGGAGTGGACGCTGCGCAGGAAGGAGCCACCGGAGACTTCCTTTGCTAGGTACGAGACGGTCGTATGGGCATGGTCGGCGGAAGGCACGTAGTACATCGCCAAAAATACGCCCGTCACGATCTGCGACAGAAACAAGAAAAGCAAGGCCGAGCCGAAGACGTAAGCTAGCTTGGCGCCACCTGGTACAGGCTCGTCTAATGCATAACGCAACAGTGAATTGAGACCTGTTCGGGCATCGTTCCAGCGCATCAGCCTTGTGAAGACGCTCTCGTTGGATTTACGACCGCGGTTGCTTTCCATCCGCTCTCCTAGGCAATCACTTCTTTGTTCGGGGTAAGCTGGCGGAAATACTGATATTGGACTCTCACCACTCCCTGCTCAACCTTCATGGGCAGAACATCCATGGCGCGTGGTGCTGGTCCTCCAATCAGCTTGCCGGTGGGATCAAAAATCGCCTGATGGCAGGGACAAATAAACTTGTTTTGCTTGTCTATCCAAGGGACAGTACATCCAAGATGGGTGCACACAGCGGAAAGGACCGTCAGCTGTCCGGCAGAATCCCGTGCCACATAGACTGGTTTCTGCGAGACTGTCCGCCGCCAGCCGTCCAGTTGTTCGATCTGCACCAACCGTTGCACGGGCGCACCAGCCGCTTGAAATTCGTCCGCCTTGCCGACATCCGACCAGGATTTCTCCGTCGTCTTGGCCAGCAAGGGATGTAAAACGACCCTAATTACTGGGATGATGAGTAGTGCTCCTACTCCGGCAGCGCCGGCCGTGAGCAAGCCTCCGAGAAACGACCGTCGCGGGGAACTGGCTGGATCTTGCGCGGTCCCGCCGGAAAACTGGTTGTTCGTACTTTCGGGTTTATCGGGAGGTAGGTCTCGCGTTGGCATGGTTTCGAGCTCTCCTGCTACATGGTTGGCAATCAGAACGAGTACCGAAGCGCCAGAATTACGTTGTTGGCATTAAAGTCTTGGCTTCCGATCGGAGCAAGCCCCGCCGGATTCGGAATCGATCTGGGGTTGTACCCGTAATAAGTCCAAGTGGTCTTGAAGGCGAACCCCTTCGCCAAGTCAAACATGAATCCGGCATAAGGCTTCTGATACGCGTATTGCAACGGCCCTACCGGAGCATTAGGGTTTAAGAACAACGTCTTCCCATTCGCGAACGACCCCGCGTATCCGACTTTCAGGGTGAGCCGTTTTGTAGGTTTCCAGTTCACGTCGCTGTAGGCGAAATGCGTGTTGCTGCTGTACAAAGCCGGGCCTCCAAAAGCGGTGATGTCCGGTCCTTGCAGACCGACGGGCACCGGGCAAGGAGTTGTAATCGTCCCTGTGGGCAGGAGACCTGGAGGGACCGGCGGGGCAACGCCGGAACCGTAGGACCAGCATTCGATCAACTGGGTATAAATATTGTTGTACGTGTAACCCAAA
>Ga0209117_1000698_pt1 | contig 12858 bp, 12 predicted proteins | sample BlaSpr_A8_OM2_M2_FD_187978 | JGI IMG/M metagenome (GOLD analysis project Ga0209117, IMG submission 187978) | Forest soil microbial communities from Thunder Bay, Ontario, Canada - Black Spruce, Ontario site 2_A8_OM2_M2 (SPAdes) (version 2) | ecosystem: Environmental > Terrestrial > Soil > Boreal...
AGACCGGCTTCACCCAGCCTCCGGACGCAACCTTCACGCTGCGCCTCAGTTATGGCACGGTGAAAGGGTATGAGGAGAATGGAAAAAAGATTCCTTCCTTCACCACCATGGGCGGCGCCTTCCAGCACGCCGACGAGCATGGCAACAAGCCCCCGTTCGATTTGGCCGCCAGCTGGCTGAAGATGAAGGCGAAACTCAATCTCGAGGCACCACTGAATTATGTTTCGACCGCGGACATCATCGGCGGAAACTCGGGCAGCCCAAGCGTGAACAAGGCGGGCGAAGTGGTCGGAATTATTTTCGACGGAAATATCCAGTCGCTGGTTTTAGACTTCTACTACGACGACCGCCAGGCCCGGGCCGTGCATGTCGATTCGCGCGGCATCATCGAAGCGCTGCGCAAGATCTACGGCGCCGATCCTCTGGCCAACGAACTGACTGGCATGAAAGCCGCGGCCAAGGCGGCGGGCGAATAGATCCTTAACGTCTCTGCCTCGGCATAGGACCTTAGTCTTCACCACAGGGTACACAGAGGAAAAGCCCTGCTTCATGGTTTCTCTGTGGACCCTGTGCTCCCCGTGGTTCAAGCTTTTTGCCTCATTCTGAAAATCTGACGCCGTTTAGTGGCTCGCGGAATGCTCCTATTCCGGCCAGATTGAGGCCGCCGTCTTGCTTAAGATCTGCTCATGCATCTGTGCGCTGATGGGCAGCGCCTTGAATTCCTCCAGATTCCGCTTGACGTCCGGAACACCGGGGCCCGGCCAGTCGGTGCCGAATAGTGTCTTGTGGGCGATCTCGTCGAGCCGCGGAAAATATTTCAAGAGCGTTTTCGGTGGAATGCCGCTGATGTCGAGATGAACGTTCGGGTGCCGCCGGATGAGAAAAAAAGCGGTGTTCATCCACAGCGGCCGGCCGCCGTGGGCCAGTAGTATTCTGAGCTTTGGAAAATCGACGGCCACATCGTCCACGTAAATCGGGTCGCCGTATTTATTGCGCGCACCGGGGAAAATCGACGTCCCCGTGTGGAACATGACGGGGATCCCATTGGCTTCGGCAGCACGGTAGATGATTTCGAGTTCCTTTACTCCGTTCAGATAATCGTTCGGAAACAGCAGTTGATGCGGCGGGTGAATCTTGATCATGCGCAGGCCGAGGCGCAGGATGTGCTCGACATCCGCCATGATGTTGGTGGTGTGTCGCGGATGCAGGCTGCCACAGGAGATCAGGCGCTTGGGATCGTGCTTGGTATAGTCGGCGACGAACTGATTGACCTCGGGCGTAAAGCCGATCACTTCCGGCGCAACGTAGTTGATCAGGGCAGCGCGGTCAACGCCGCAACGGTCCAGATATTTGAGGAAGGTCTTGGGCGAGCGGCAATAGTCGGCGATCTCATCGAAATTGGCACGCTTGCGCTTCATCAGTTCAAGCGCGTGCGGCTTGAACAGTTTGATCGGCCCGATGTGGATGTGGCAGTCGGTGATCATGGTCAGTTGCCAGTTGCCAGTTATTGCGTGCCGCCGCAAAGCTTTTGGTTTAGCTAAGTGCTAAAGGCTAAGTGCTAAGAGCTGCTTCAGTACAACGGCACTTTCGGATCCACCGTCCGCGCCCAGCCGTCGATCCCGCCGCGCATGGATTGAACTTTTTCGTATCCCTGCTGGCGGAGCCAGTTGGTGACGGTCAACGAGCGAACACCGTGATGGCACATGACCACAATGTGATCGTCGGGGTCAAGTTCCTGGTGAGCGCGCGTCGGGATATCGCCCATCGGAATGTGCTTTGCCCCTTCGATGCGGGAGGTTTCGTATTCCCAAGCCTCGCGAACATCGACGAGCGTAAATGTTTCCCCGCGCTGCTGCAGCGACTTGACCTGCCCGGGAGAGATTTCGAAGTCCATAGGTTAATCCTTACCTGTAGAGACGGGGCTTGCCCCGTTTTCCGGAGACGCGGCAAGCGGCGTCTCTACTGAAAATCAGACACCCTTTCAGGGGCTGAGCGCGGGAAGGCCGAGCCAACCGCAAGGCTATCTCGCGCCCTTCCTTCGAAGCTCAGGCGCACTTCCCAGCGTGGTCAGACTCACCAGGGCGGCCAGCGCCCAAAGCGCACCGGTTCCAATGCGAGCGGTACGCACATCGGCGGACGGAATGTTGCGCCACAGCGTCAACCCGCAGCCGACTACAAAATTGATGACGAGCAGGCCGAAAAATACGCGCTCGCGCAGGCAGCGCGTGTCCAGCGCCAGGCCGGCCAACAAGAGAATCCATACGATATAGGTTGCGACGGTCCACCAGTCGTGCGGCCAGTCGTACTCGCTGCGAGTGACGTGGCTGAACGAAAGCCATGCGAAATAGGCGCAGCCTAGGAAGCCCGCCACGCCCCACAGTGGTGCGCGGCACATCAGGTGGCCGGAACGGTAAGGCTGCTTTGCCCCGCTCTTCGTCTCTGTCTCTACCTTAACCTTCGCGTTTTCTACTTGCCTGTCCATTTCGGTGGTCGTTTGTCGAGGAAGGCAATGATACCCTCGCGCGCGTCTGCGGTCGAGATGAGTTCATCGAGGTAGATCTTCTCCGCCCGGGCCAGCCTTTTGTCAAAATGAATCGCATCCCAGGCGTAAATGGCCTTCTTGGCGTGGGCGAGCGCGGTCGGGCTCAGTTGGCGCAGTTCAGCAAGTGTCCGCTCGACAACCGATTCGAGTTCCTCAGCCGCCACAGACCGGGTCGCCAAGCCCATCGCCGCGGCTTCGTCTCCTGAGAACTGGCGTCCGGTAAGGATGAGTTCAGCGGCGCGCTTCTGACCGATGAGCGCGGACAGCGCCACGGCCGCGACCGGCGGATAGCATGCCAGCTTGATTTCAGGAAATCCCCAGCTGGCGTCGCGCGCGGTGTAAACCATATCGCACACGGCGGCGAGTTCGGCGCCTCCGCCCAGGCAAGCGCCGCGAACGGCGGCGATCGTGACTTTGCGCGAAGCCACAATCGCGCGGATCACCGCGTGAAAACTCGTGAGCATCTCGTGAACCTGCTCGGGGAGGTGGCTTTTGATGTCCACACCGGCGGAGAAAGCGCGGGCATCGCCTTGAAAGACGATGACGGAGATGTCAGGACGCAGTTCAAAGTCCCAGAGCGCCTGGTGAAGCTCGCGCGCCATCTGCGGGTCGATGACATTGAGAGCAGGATTGCTGAGGGTGATACGGGCGACCAGCGCATTGACCTCAACGTTAAGCCGAGTTGTGGAGGCGGTCGCCATTCATCTGCCCATTCCTCTACAAGTTGATCGCTTGCCGGCGCGGCTCGCCAATCGTGGACAGCGGATCGCGGGCGCCCTCTTTCTCCTTGATCCACTTCTTTTCGTTGCGGATGATGTCGAGCAGCAGTTCTTTATCTTGCGCGCTCGGCAGATTCTCTTCACAATGCTGCTCGTAGCTGCGGTCGTCCAGCGGTTCGCCGGTCTCGCAGTGGTGCTTCTTCCCTGTCCATTGTCCAATGTTGCGGTTAAAGCGGATGTCCGGCGTATAGAACTTCTTCTCGCCCGGTTGCAGAAAAGTGTTCAGGCGCTCGACCAGCCCCGCAACTTCCTGCCGATACAGGTGGCGGCTGTAATCGTTCAAGTCGTCGAGGTCCGCGGCCTTGTCATTTTGCAACTCATCGTACCGGCCCTTGATTCCCCAGACGTAGGCCCAGTGCGCCGAGGAAGAATGATCCGTACCGAAAAGGTCGAAAGAACTCGAGATCCACTTGTTCAGGTACTTCTGCAGGAGCCACCGCGGGATCACGCCCGCTTCAACCACGCGGCGCAGCCCATCGTGGCCGGTTCCCATGTGGAAGGCTTCCTCGCGCAGCATGTAAGACGTGGACCGTCCAAGCGGCGCAAACGAGGAATACTTCAGCATCTGAAGCTGGAATTTACCGTCGCGATCCACGAAGTCGGTGTAGGTGAAGAAGTCCATCCAGTTATCGACGTCGACGTTGAAGGTGCCCAGCAATCGTTTGTTCTCGAACGCCCGGCGCTCCAGCATTTTCTGGGCTTCGACCTTGCCGGACGAACCGAAGAAGTCGATAAGCAGCGCACACATCTGCCAGCCGTGACGCATTTCTTCGATCATGACGCGGGTGAGCGCGCGGCGATCATATTCCGTGGGAGCGGTTTCAAAAAGGTTGCGCTGCTGCTCCACGCTCGCAAATTCGGTGTCGCCCTGATAGATGATCATGTTCATGAGCGCGTCCCGCATCTGTTGCGTGGGAACCTGGCGCAGGTTCTCCCACTTGTTGCGGCCTTTGTAGGCACCGAACTGGATCTCCCCGGTCTCAATCGCTCCGTAGAGCGTATCGAAGTGGAACGCCTCGACGTCGCCTTTGTTGACGCCAACTTCCTTGCGCCACTCGTTGAACAGGCCGACCCAGTCACTGAAGTTTCCGATTTTTGCCACTTTGCCTGGCATAAGACCTCAATTCTTTACCACAGTGGGCACAGAGGAACACGGGGGAACACAATATCTTGATCTTGGGGCGTTCCTCTGTGATCCTCTGTGTCCCCTGTGGTTCAAGCTTTTGCTCTCACTTCGCTGTGAACGTCGCGGGCCGTTTTTCTACGTACGCGGCCAGTCCCTCTTTGGCGTCGTCGCTCTGGAACAGTATCTGCTGATTCTCCCGCTCGACGGCCAAAGCCGATTCCATTGGGATTTCCCACCCGGTTTGCACAGCCCGCTTGATGCGTCCCACAGCCTTCGCGGCCTTGTTCGGAGGCGTGAACTGGCGCGCATACTCCATGATGTTTTCCATGAAGCCATCGCGCTCGAAAATATCGTTCACGATGCCGAAATCCTTCGCTTCTTCGAAAGAGAACGTATTGCCGGTGATCATAAGTTCGATGGCTTTGCTTTTCCCTACCAGGCGCGACAGGCGCTGTGTTCCGCCGGTGCCGGGAAGCACGCCGAGGTTGACCTCGGGCAGGCCGATCTTGCCGGCATCTTTGCGCGCAATGCGGAGGTCGGCAGCCATGGCAATCTCCAGCCCTCCGCCGACGCAATGCCCATTGATCGCGGCGATCACGAGTTTCGGCGTGTGCTCCAGCCGCAGCAGGGTTTCATTCGCGTGCAGGCAGAAGTAATACTTGAAGGTTGGATCGACCGAGGCCAGCATCTTGATGTTGGCGCCGGCGGAGAAAAACTTGTCGCCCACGCCCGTGAGCACGATCACATGCACATCGTTATCCATGCGGGCTTTGAGGATGGCCTCGTCGAGCTGGCGGTTCATTTCATAGGTGTAGGTGTTCGCCGGAGGATCGTTCATCTCGATCACGGCCACGCCGGCATCGGTGCGATAGTTGATGAGCTGTTTGGTGGTTTCGCCGGTGGCCGGCTGGATGGTGGTCGCCATAAGTTGCTCCTTGTTGATTTCGCGCTAAAGCGCGTTAACTCTTCTTGCGCGGCTTGCCGCCGTGCACAATTCCGTTGAGAACAATGTTGCCCATCTGCTCGGCGAGCGCTTCGGCGTTGCCGTCGACACGCGGGTTGTACCAGGTGTAGATCCAGTTGATCATGCCGAACAGGCTCATCACCGCGGTGCGTGTGTTGAAATCGAGGCCGTGCCCGCGCCGGAGGTCTTCCAGCAGTCCGAGGCAGATGCGATAGTACTGGCGCTTGATGCCGGCGATCTCGGAACTCAGGCCGTTCTTCAAAGACTCATCTTCATGCGAGAGCACCTTCAACCCCTGCTGATTGCTTACAAAATATTCGAGGTGATTCAGGATGAAGATGCGGATGCGCTGCTCGGGATCCGTGACATTCTCCAGCCGCGCTTTGAGCTTTTCGAGAATGGTGGTGAACGTGTGCTTCTGAATCAGGAACAGCAAGCGCTCTTTGGACTCGAAGTAGTAATAAAGCCCCGCCAGGGACATGCCGGTGGCGCGGGAAAGATCGCGCATGGAAGCGCCTTCGTATCCCTTGCGGCAAAAAACCTCCGTGGCATGGTCGAGAATCTGCCCGAGGCGACGGTCGAAACGGGTCACGGGGGCAGGACTAGGCTTTCTGCTGGGACGCCGGGAAGCACGAGTTGCGGGCAAGGTGGCCATATATTCGAACGTTCGTTCTAAGTATAGGCACTTGTGAGTAAGATCACAAGGGAGTGTGATGTCCAGTACACCCGTCCCTGTAAAAATTCCTTATCAACTTTTGATTCCCGCCATCAGCTTCTCGATCTCGGATTTCTGTTCGGCGGTGAGGGGGAGGAATGGTAGGCGCGCCGGGCCTCCATAGTAGCCGTTGAGGTCCATCGCGTACTTCACGCCGGGGACACCGAGTTCACCGACCACGCGCTGGGCGGCTAGTTTCACGCGCTCTTGTTTTTCGCGGGCGAGCGCATTATCTCCGTCTTTGAGGGCGGCGTAGATTTCGTAACACGCGGTGGGTGCAGGACAGGCAAGCGCGAGAATGGCGCCGACCGCTCCCAGTCCAAGCGACGGTTCGAGCTGGTGCGCGGCGCCGACCATGACCTGGAAGCCGACCTCTTTCTGCCGCGTCTTCAGTTTGCCCACTACCGTGACGGCAGAGGATGACGGTTTTGTAGCGCTGTCTGCGGGGACGGGCGAGGACGCCCGTCGCTCCATTGATTCGGCGGAACCCGCTAGCGAGGCCACGCTGACCAGTTCCCTGCTCTCCTTCGCGCTTTCGGCCGCGGCGGCTTTGAGCATGCGCGGAGTCACGGCCTCGAACGTTTCCGTCACCGTGGCTTGCCTCTTCACATTGATGTTGCGCGTGCCCTCGACCATTGCTTTCACTTTGTCGAGGTTGCCGCTCGATTCCTTGATGGCGACGATGTTGGGGTGACCAGCGAGTTCGATCACGACTTCGGCGGGGATGTCGTATCCAGTTGCCTGCGGGAAGTTGTAGATGATGATTGGCAGCGCGGACCGGTCGGCGACCGTGCGATAAAAAGCGAGCAGGTTCGCCGCCCACATCTGCTTCTTGTAGTAGTGCGGAGTGCGCACCATGGCGGCGTCGTAGCCGAGTTCGGCGGCGTATTCGGTGAGCCGCAGAGTTTCATTTGCAGACTCGATGCCGGTGCCTGCGATCATGACCTTGCTGGGCGCGGCGGCGGCGAGCGCCGTCTTCAGCACGTCGCGGCGTTCCTGGTCGGAGAGCAGGATCGCCTCGCCCGTTGAACCGAGCACCACGATGCCGGCAACCGGCGTGCGCGAGTAGCGCTCGACGTTCGCTTCGATCTTTTTGTAATAGACCTTGCCGTCGGGATAGAAGGGCGTTGTGATGGGCGGGAAGATTCCAGATAACAGCATATGAACTCCAGTCGTGGTCTGCTTACAGGTTACTGCCTAACGGAAACAGATGTCATCCGTTGTTAAAGTGCCCGGTTCCAGCGTCCTAATTCAACATCTTTGTAATGAACACCAGCAGGAAAAGACACCCGTCAAACACGACGATCGTTGATCCAATCCAGATGAGTGCAAACATCCGCGTCCGTTCCAGGGGAGGTGTGGTGATACCGATCGTGTTGTGCAGAAGGGCGAGCACGTCGCTGACGAGGCGCGGCGGTATAGCTCCACTCACCATGCCCATACCAAGAAGCACCAGCAGAGCGTGAAACGCAACGATGACAAACATTCCTCTTTACTCGCAGCAGACCACCCCATCGTAACATCGCTATTTGGCAGCAACCCGCTCCGCGTGCAGCGCCTGCAGAGCTTGCACGCGCACTTCTCCGCGCTGCAGGGCGGCGATACCTTCCGCGGCGGCTCGGGCAGCGGAGAGCGTGGTGATGGTCGTGATGTGGCCGGTGACTGCGGCGCGGCGAATCGCTTTCTCGTCGAAGTAGGGGTCGGGCCCGTGCGGCGTGTTGACGATCAACTGGATGCGATCGGCTTTGATCAGGTCCACCGCATTGGGGCGACCTTCTTTTACCTTGTAGACGCGGTCAACCGCCAAGCCAGCTTCTTCCAGAATGTCCGCCGTGCCGTGCGTCGCCACGAGTTTGAATCCCATGTCGACGAAGCGATGCGCGACCTCGACCACGTGCGGCTTATCGTGGTCGGTGACGCTGATGAAGACCGTGCCCTGCGTCGGCAGTTTCTGGCCGGCGGCAATTTGGGCTTTGGCGAAGGCTTCGCCGAAATTGTCAGCAATGCCCATCACTTCTCCGGTGGACCGCATTTCGGGGCCAAGAACGGTATCGACGCCGGGAAATTTCGACCAGGGAAAAACCGGCGACTTCACGTAGAAGCAGCGGCCCGTGTCGAGGTCTGTGCCGCGCTCGATGTATTCCGGAAGAAACTCGCGCAGCTTGCGGCCGGTCATGAGGCGCGCGGCAATCTTGGCCATGGGCACGCCGGTAGCTTTTGAAACGAAGGGCACGGTGCGCGAGGCGCGCGGGTTCACTTCCAGAACGTAGACTTTGCCGCTGCTCGCGTCGCCGCGGAACTCCGCGCCGCTTGGACGGGCGGGGACGCCCGTTCCTCCATTTGCTCCGCGCGGGATCGCGAACTGCACGTTCATTAGGCCGATCACTTTGAGCGCGCGCGCCAGCCTAAAAGTGTAGTCTCGCATGCGCCGGAGCAGCGGTTCGAGAATATCAACCGCAGGCAGCACGCAGGAAGAGTCGCCGGAGTGGATGCCGGCTTCCTCGATATGCTGCATGATGCCGCCGATCACGACGTCCTCGCCGTCAGAGAGTGCGTCCACGTCGACTTCAATCGCGTCCTCCAGGAATTTATCGATGAGGATGGCGCGGTCCTGCGAATACTCGACGGCCTGCTTCATGTACTGCGTGATGGTGTCTTCGTCGTAGGCGATGACCATGGCTCGCCCTCCGAGCACATACGAAGGACGAACCAGCACCGGAAATCCAATCTTCTTCGCGGCTTCGACCGCCTCCTCGACCGAAGTGACCATAGCGCCCGGAGCTTGCAGGATGTCGAGTTCCTCCAGCAGCTTCCCGAAACGCTTGCGGTCTTCGGCCAGGTCGATGGATTCGGGCGTGGTGCCAATGATGTTGACGCCTGCAGCCTTGAGCGGCAGAGCAAGATTCAGCGGCGTCTGGCCGCCGAACTGCACAATCACGCCGACCGGCGCGCCGCCGGAGGCTTCGTGCTCGCAGACGGCGAACACGTCTTCGAGCGTGAGCGGCTCGAAGTAGAGGCGGTCACTGGTGTCGTAGTCGGTGGAGACCGTCTCCGGATTGCAGTTGATCATGATGGTTTCGTAGCCATCCTCGCGCAGCGCGTAGCTAGCGTGGCAGCAACAGTAATCAAATTCAATTCCCTGCCCTATACGATTGGGACCGGAACCGAGAATGACGACCTTTTTCTTCGCTGTGGGCGCCGCCTCGTCTTCTTCTTCGTAAGTGGAGTAGAGATACGGCGTGTAACTCTCGAATTCCGCGGCGCAGGTATCGACCCGCTTGTAAACCGGCTTCAGTCCATGCTTCTTGCGGAAGTGGCGAACTTTCTCCTGGCCGCCCTTGCCGTCCAGACGCCAGGTTCCGGCGAGACGGCCGTCGGAGAAGCCCATGCGCTTGGCTTCGCGCAGAATGTCCGTGGGAATCGATTCCATGGGGTGCTTTTCCAACTCAAGTTGCATGTCGTTAATTTCTTTGAGCTGGTAGAGGAACCAGGGATCAATCGACGTCATCTTCGCGATCTGCTTGATCGTGTGCCCCTGGCGGATGGCGTACTGAACGTAGGTCAGCCGCTCGGGATGCGGCGTGACCAGCCGCTGAGTGAGAATCTTGGGCTCGATTTTCTGGGACCCCACTCGCTTGCCGGTATCGAGCGCGCGGATTCCCTTCTGCAAGGCTTCCTTGAAGGTGCGGCCGATGGCCATCACTTCGCCGACGGATTTCATCTGCGGTCCGAGCGATTCGTCCGCGCCGGAAAATTTTTCGAATTGCCACTTTGGAATCTTGACGACCACGTAGTCGAGCGTGGGCTCGAAGCAGGCTGGAGTCTTGCGCGTGATGTCGTTCGGAATCTCGTCAAGCGTATAGCCGACGGCAAGTTTGGCGGCGATTTTCGCAATCGGGAAACCGGTCGCCTTCGATGCCAGCGCGGAAGAACGCGAGACGCGCGGGTTCATTTCGATGACCACCATGCGCCCGGTCGATGGATTTATGGCGAACTGAATATTCGATCCCCCGGTCTCGACGCCGATCTCGCGGATCACGGCAATCGCCGCATCGCGCATCACCTGGTACTCGCGGTCGGTGAGCGTCTGCGCTGGGGCGACGGTGATGGAGTCGCCGGTATGCACGCCCATGGGGTCGAAGTTTTCGATCGAGCAGATGATGATGACGTTGTCTTTCGTGTCGCGCATCACCTCGAGCTCGTACTCTTTCCAGCCGAGAACGGATTCTTCGATCAGGCACTCATGCGCCGGCGAGAGGTCGAGGCCGCGGGCGAGCACTTCCATCAGTTCTTCGCGGTTGTAGGCGATGCCGCCGCCGGTGCCGCCCAGCGTGAACGACGGACGAATAATAACTGGGAAGCCAATCTTGCCGGCGAACTCGATGCCGTCTTTCAGGTTATTGACGAGCGCCGATTTCGGCACGTCGAGCCCGATGCGTTGCATGGCGTCTTTGAAAAACAGACGGTCTTCGGCCTTCTTGATGGCGCTGATCTGGGCGCCAATCAGACTTACGTTGTACTTTTCGAGCACGCCGCCGTCAGCAAGTTCGATGGCGAGGTTGAGCGCGGTCTGTCCGCCAACCGTCGGCAGAAGGGCAAAGCCCGCGCTCGGCGACATCTCCCGCTCGACGCGAATGATCTCTTCGAGATATTCGCGGGTCAGCGGCTCGATGTAAGTGCGGTCGGCCGACTCGGGGTCGGTCATGATGGTGGCCGGGTTCGAGTTGGCCAGCACGACTTCAAAGCCCTCCGACTTGAGCGCCTTGCAAGCCTGCGTGCCGGAGTAGTCGAACTCCGCCGACTGTCCGATGACAATGGGGCCGGAGCCGAGGATTAGAATTTTCGAGATGTCAGTGCGTTTGGGCATTTAATTTCGCTTAGGTTCCACTTGGGGTAACAGGGTTGAGGTAGGGCCTGGAGCGAGGATCTTCTCGGCCTCCACGTAAAGGCTTTCGTGTTTACGTTCCTCTAATTCCACGCTGAGTACGCTTGGGATCCGGCTTTCCCCGAAGCAGCTCTGCACAGGATTCTCGAATCCAGCTTCGCGCATCATGGCGAGCAGCGAGCGCGCATCGAACATTTGACTGTGGTGGGCGCCTGGGTGTAACAAGTCACGCCATGTGTGCCCAAGCAGCAACCGCTTGACCAATGTGTGCGACGCCAGTGGAGCCGGGTCGGCCAGATAGTCATCAACCAATCGCGCCAAGTCGGGAACCACGATTCGCAAGATGCCTCCCGGTTTCAGAACGCGCAGGCACTCTTTCGTAAGCGCCATGGATTGTTCATAGGTAAAGTGCTCGAACGTGTGCGAGGAGTAAATGAAATCCACGCGCGCATCGGCAAATGGGAGCCCCTTGAGCACATTGTGACGGCGCACGTTTTTCGGCCACGCTGGCACGCGAAACAGACGGCGTGCCAGAGGAATACGAGATAACCAGATGGTAGGAGAGTTATCAATGTTGTACCACCCATCCGGAACCGAAGTTCCGCAGCCGATGTTCACGCAAAGGCATACTGCGGCGGGCGCATCTGCGCCTTGCTTGTGCTCCTGATACTGTGCCGCAGATGCGCTCACTGTCTTTTGCACTCCTCCATCATCTTCACGAAATCCTTAAACAAGTAATGCGAATCATGCGGCCCAGGCGCCGCTTCCGGGTGGTACTGCACGGTGAACAACGGCAAATTCCGGTGGCGCATTCCTTCGAGCGTCTGGTCGTTTAGATCCATGTGGGTCAATTCAACTTCGCTTTGCGGCAGCGAATCGGGATCGACGGCGAAGTTATGGTTATGCGCCGTGATCTCGATCTTGCCGCTCAACAACTGCTTCACCGGATGATTTCCGCCGTGGTGGCCGAATTTCAGCTTGAAGGTTTTCCCTCCGAGCGCAATGCCGGTAAGCTGATGTCCCAAGCAGATTCCGAAGATCGGCTGGCGTCCCAGCAGGCGCCGAATATTGTCGACCGCATACGTGCAGGGCTCGGGATCGCCCGGACCATTGGACAGGAACACGCCGTCTGGTTTCAAAGCCAGCACATCCTCCGCCGTGGTCTGCGCCGGGACTACCGTCACCTTGCAGCCTTCTCCGCGCAGCTTGCGCAGGATGTTCTGCTTGATGCCGAAGTCGTAGGCCACCACGTGGAACCGCGCCGGCTCGTCTTTTACGCCGACAATTTCGTCGGGCAAGTGCGAGCGCTCGCCCGTCTCCCACACATAGGTGTGGTTGGTCGAGACGACTTTGGCGAGATCCTGGCCATCCAGTTTCGGAATCGCGCGCGCCTTGGCGACGAGTTTGTCCATATCGTCGTCGAGCGTCGAGATCACGCCGCGCATCACTCCATAAGTGCGCAGATGGCGCACCAGCGCGCGCGTGTCAATCTCGGCGAGCACCGGAATCCTGAACTGCTCCATGAACTCGTCCGTCACCTGCTGCGAGCGCCAGTTGGAACTGACCTTCGAGAACTCGCGCACGATCAGCCCCTCGATATACGGGCGCACAGCTTCGCTGTCTTCGGGATTCGTGCCGTAGTTTCCAATTTCAGGGTTGGTCAGGACGACCATCTGCCCGGCATAGGAGGGGTCGGTGAAAATTTCCTGGTAGCCGGTAATGGAGGTATTAAAAACGACTTCGCCGGAGCACTCGCCTTTAGCGCCGTAGCCTTTGCCTCGGAAGACTCTGCCGTCTTCGAGGGCAAGGATCGCTTGCATTGGAACTCCTGGGAGTCGATTTTAGAG
>Ga0209117_1000700_pt1 | contig 12836 bp, 12 predicted proteins | sample BlaSpr_A8_OM2_M2_FD_187978 | JGI IMG/M metagenome (GOLD analysis project Ga0209117, IMG submission 187978) | Forest soil microbial communities from Thunder Bay, Ontario, Canada - Black Spruce, Ontario site 2_A8_OM2_M2 (SPAdes) (version 2) | ecosystem: Environmental > Terrestrial > Soil > Boreal...
TCCGCGTCTTTCCGTGGAGCGCCGGCCGGGCCGAGCGCAAGCCCGAGCGGATCGCGCGCACCGCTTTCCTGCGCGTCGGCGGCCAGACCTTCGGCGTCTGGTGGACCGCCTACCCGTTGGACTGGCCGCTCGCCGTGGCCTGGTGCGGCGGGCCGAAGGCGGCGGTCCTCGCCGCTCGCGGCCGCCGTGCCGTCGAGTCCACGGCCGTCGCGGAGCTGGCGGCGGCCCTCGGCCTGCCGCGTCGCGCGGTCACCTCGCGTCTGCTGGCGACCTGGATGCACGACTGGCAGCACGACGTCTACTCCCGTGGCGCCTACAGCTACGCGCGCGTCGGCGGCGCCGGGGCGGCGGCCAGCCTGTCGCGGCCGGTCGAGGACACGCTGTTCTTCGCCGGCGAGGCCACCGACGTCGGCGGGCGCACCGGGACCGTGGAGGGTGCGCTGGCGAGCGCCTTGCGCGTGGCCCGCCAGGTGAGCCGCGCGCTCGGGAAGTGATGTGCACGGCCGGGAAATTGCCGCCCTACCGAGACGAGGAGAGCGAACCCCACGACCACGTTCGCGGACGTCCAGAAGTTCTTCCAGCTGCTCGACGACCGCCCCGCTCAGGGCGCCGCGGCCTTGCGGAACCACGCGTCGATGCCAAAGCGTCCCGACCCGCGAGCCGCGATGTAGAGGAAGATGAAGCAGTAGAGGGCCGCCAGCTCGCCGTGGTTGAGAATCGGCCAGCCCACGGCATGGAAGTAGAAGTAGTTGACCGCCATCTCAACGCTGGCGAACAGCGCCGCGAAGCCGGCGAAGAGGCCGAGCGCGATCAGCAGCCCGCCGACCAGGGCCCATAACCCGAACAGGGTCAGCTGCGGCCGGACGGATCCCGGCGCCGCATAGAGGAGATCGATCGCGGTCTTCTGGCTGCTCCAGACCTCGATCCAGCTGCGGACGATCATCCGCGGTCCAAGCGGCGCCGGAGTGCCGCCGAACGCGCCGAAGAGCTTGTGCGCGCCATGACCGGCGAACAGGCCGCCGGCAACCACACGAAGCAAGGCGTAGATCGGTTCCTCAGCCCTGGAGAGCCACCGCATCTGCCACCCCCTCTCGGTTCGCGAACGCAGGAACGGTATCCGATCTCCCGTCCCCTCAAAATGGCGGCAGCGGCAGCCGCCATCGCGGCTACCGTGCCCGCTCTCATGACCTCATGCAGGTAGTACGTGTGCCAACCGGCCGGCCTTACACCTGCGCGCGCGAGACGGCTAGCAGCCGCCGCGGGACGCGAAGTTGATGGACTCCGGCCAGCTCCTGCCTTGCGCGATGAACTGCTGGAAGCAGCGGATCGTCGCGTTGGCATCCGGCGTGCCCTTGCAGAGATCGATCGCGTTGCTCCATTCCCACCGCCGGCCGCCGCCCCACTCGATCCCGCCATGCATGACGCGATCGAAGCATCGCGCCGGTTGATCGGATGTCGCGTCACCGCACAGCCGCGCGACGTTCGCGGGGGCCCACGTCGTATTGCCGTTGTAGTCCCACGCGATCTTTCCCTGAACGGCGTCCTGACACGGGCCGGCGAGAGCGGGGCGAGCGGCGCCGAGGACCACGGCGATCAAGACGCAGGCGCTCGCCAAGAGAGGGATGAAACGTGCTCGGTGCCACATGGGTGCCACCTCCTGAGTCCCTTCGGGGACGAGATCGTCAAGGAACGAGCTCCTTGACCCTTGGGGAAGGCCGATCGTCCGGCTGGCCGGCGTTCCCGCCATCGGCCGGCTCACCCGGTGGCGGTCCGTATGACCGCTGAGGTGGCTGCCACCGAGAAGAACGAGCCCAGGCGGCCGGTTCCCTCACCTGCCGCGATCGGCGGGCTGCCGTGTTGCGACGAGGATCTTGCCGCCGAGGTCCGGCGGCCCGGGTGATTGGGGAGGTGGCTGCGGGGTGCCCGGCGCCACTTGCAAGGCGCCGAGCGGCGCGCGGCTCAAGGAGTGATGATGCGGGCGTAGACCGTCGACGTGCTCTCTTCGGCCCAGGCGGCGACCGCGTTGGCGCCGCCGGCCGCCAGGGCGGGAGGGTCCTGCCCGGGCGCCGCCGGCAGGCTGACCCGGAAGTCCCGTCCCAGCGGCGTCGCGTCCGAGGCGAGCAACCGCCCGAAGACGTCGGTGCCGACGCCGTCCTGGCCGGCCTCGGCGAGCCAGACGACGACGAAGGCCTGGCTGGCGCCCACCCAGGCGACCTGGGGACTGGTCAACGTCCCCACGAGGTGCCGCTGCACCTGGAAAGTTCCGGTCAAAGACTCATTTTGGGCGTCGAAGGCCTGGCCGGTGATACCGATGGACTGACCGGGCGCCCCCCCGTCGTGGCCGGGAGGCGGCCAGTTGTCTTGGACCACCACCATCCTGCCGTCCGCCCCCACCGCCAGGGACGCATCGTAGGTCTCGCACAGGTCGAGTGCGGTGCAATCGACCCCCAGCCCGCCGACCAGCAACCCATCTCCATACCTGTCGATCCAGACGGCATAGACAGCCGTGCCGTCGCCATAATAGGTGAGCAGCGCAAAGATCTCGTCGCCATGCAGGAGGACGATTGCATCAGGCTGCGGACCGTCGCAGTAAAGTTCCGAGCCCCCGCCGAGCCCGAGCGTTCCCGTCAGGGGAGCCAGCCGCGGCGAGTAGAGGCGGGCGTAGGAGTTGGTCGAGCAGGGACCCGGCGGCTTAAACGCCATGCCGCCCCTCGCCCACGCCACCGCGATGCGGCCATCGCCTCCCACGGCGATCACGAAGTCGTAGTCGAAGTACTGGGGCGCGGCGATGTCCACCACGACCGGAGCGGTGAGCGGCTTGCCGGCCCGGCTGAAGACCTGCAGGAGACCCTCGTTGTAGGCGAGCACGAAGCGTCCGTTCCCGGCGGCGGCGATCGCGTCGACGCCGGCGTTGGCGGCCAGCAGGAACTCGCCGCTCGCCGGAGAGCCGTCCGGCGCGAACGAGCGGGCATGAATGGCAAAGCGATTCGCTCCCGGACCGGTTCTGGCCGAGACGTCCCAGACCACGATGAAGCCGCCGTCCGGGAAGACCGCCACCTTCGGGACGGTATTGAAGTCCTGACTGCTCACGTTGACCTGGATCTGCGGCCCGAGCACCGGGGCGGCGGCGAGCAGCGCGGCCGGGGCGGCGAGCAGGACCGCAGGGAAGAGCAAGGCGAGAGGCAGCCGGCGACGGGGGACCATGATCGCGCCTCCTGACAGGGTTCGACCCACGAGGTCTACGATACTCGACAATCTTGGCATAGTCAATCTACGCTTCATGGGCCCGCGGATATACTGGCCGGGTCGCGCCGATTGCTCGAGAGGAAGCGCCACATGGAAGCCAGGATCCTCGACGAATTCCGTGCCGTCGTCGGCGCGGCGGGTCTGATCACCGAGCCCGAGCAACTCAGCACCTACGAGTGCGACGGCCTCACCATCTTCCGGGTGTTGCCGCTGGCGGTGTTGCTGCCCACGTCCACCGCGCAGGTGCAGGGGATCGTGCGTGTGTGCCATCGCGAAAAGATCCCCTTCGTGGCCCGCGGGTCGGGCACCGGGCTGAGCGGCGGAGCGCTGCCGGCGGCCAACGGCATCGTCATCAGCCTGACGCGCATGAACCGCATCCTGGAAGTGGATCTGCCCAACCAGCGAGTGGTCGTCGAGCCCGGAGTGATCAACCTGAACGTCACCGCGCGGGTGGCGCCGGACGGTTATTTCTACGCGCCCGATCCCTCCTCGCAACAGGTCTGCTCGATTGGCGGCAACGTCGCGGAAAACTCCGGCGGCGCTCACTGCCTCAAGTATGGATTTACCACGACGCACGTCGTGGGTATGGAAGTGGTGCTGCCGGATGGCTCCCTCGTCCATCTTGGCGGCAAGACCGTGGACCGTCCCGGCTACGACCTGTCCGGCGTCTTCGTCGGATCGGAAGGCACGCTCGGCATCGCCACCAAGGTCATTCTTCGCATCATGAAAAAGCCGGAGGTCATCCGGGTGCTGCTGGCGGCCTTCCACTCCACCAATGAAGCGGGCGCGGCCGTGAGCGGCATCATTGCCGCTGGCATGTTGCCGGCGGCCATCGAGATGATGGACAACCTGGCGATTCAAGCCGCCGAGGCCGCGGTGCACGCCAACTATCCCGATTGCGGCGGGCTGCTGCTGGTCGAGCTCGACGGCCCCGCCCCCGAGGTCGAGACCCTGATGGAGGAAGTGGAAGACGTCTGCACCAGGTGCGGCGCCTGGGAGATCCGGGTCGCGCAGTCGGACGCCGAGCGCGCCCGCGTCTGGATGGGACGCAAGGCCGCTTTCGCCGCCGTCGGGCGCATCTCGCCCGCTTACATCGTGCAGGATGGCGTGATCCCGCGGACGGCGCTGCCCCACGTCATGAGCGAGATCGTCCGGCTCAGCTCCGAGGTCGGCCTGCGTGTGGCCAATGTCTTCCATGCCGGCGACGGCAACCTGCATCCTCTGGTCCTCTACGATGACGCCGTGCCCGGGCAGGACAAGCTGGCCGAGACACTGGCCGGCGACATCCTGCGCCTGTGCATCACGGCCGGCGGCTCCATCACCGGGGAACATGGCGTCGGCGAAGAAAAGAAGCAGTACATGTCCGAGATGTTCGCCGAGCCCGACCTCGAGACCATGCAACTGGTGCGCTGCGCCTTCGATCCCGAACATTTATCCAATCCCGACAAGATCTTTCCCCGGCCGCGATTGTGTGGCGAGAAGCCCGGGATCTATGAGCCGCATCCGCTGGAGATCGCGGGCGTGGCGCAACGCTTCTAGCGGCAGGCGACCCAGCGATGCCAGCCGTGATGTCACAGGTCTCCTGGTCGGAACTGGCCGAGATCGTGGGCCAGGAACATCTGCGCGCGGCCACCGCCGAGGACGCGTTCGACGGCGTTACCCCGCGGATGGTCGCCGAACCCGGAACCGCCGAAGACCTGGCGCGCAGTCTGCGCTGGGCCCGCGGCGCCGGCGTGAAGGTGACGCCGCGGGGCGGCGGCACGAAGCTCGGCTGGGGCAATCCGCCGGCCGCTTGCGATCTGTTGCTCTCGACGACGCGCCTCCACCGCGTCCTCGAACATGCCTGGGCCGACATGACGGTCATCGTCGAAGCCGGATGCCGTGTTGCCGACCTGCAGCAGATTCTCGCCAAGCACGGTCAGCAACTCGCCCTCGACCCGCTATGGCCGGAGCAGGCGACGATCGGCGGCATCCTCTCGACCAACGACAGCGGCACGCTGCGTGTCCGCTACGGCTCGCTGCGCGACCTCGTCATCGGCATCACCGTCGCGCTGCCTGATGGCACGCTGGCCAAGAGCGGCGGCAAAGTGGTCAAGAACGTCGCGGGCTACGATCTGGCAAAGCTCTTCACCGGCGCCCTGGGGACGCTGGGCGTGATCGTGCAAGCGATCTTCCGGCTTCATCCCTTGCCGAGGGAGAGACGCAGCCTGAGCTTTCGCGGCACGCCCGAATCGCTGAGCCAACTGCTGCTCGCGATCCTGGCCTCCAAGCTGACGCCCACCGGATTGCAATTGCGGGTGGCGCCCGCGGGCGCTCAGCTCGACGTCCGCTTCGATGGCACGGCGGCCGGCATCGAGGCCCAGGCCGATCAGGTTCAGCAGATTGCGGCTCCATCTCTTGCCTCGTCGGACGCGCCCGCCGAGATCTGGCTCTCGCACCAGGCCATCTGGGATGGCGCCGCTCCGGCGCTGGTGGCCAAGTTCAGCGTGCTTCCGGCGTGCTTCGCCGCGCTCTGTGCGCTGGTCGCGCGCGCGGCCGCGGCGCGGTCGCTGGCGTGGAAGGTGGTGGTGCAGAGTGTCGGCGCCGGGTACCTCCGCCTGGAAGGCAACGAGGAAGCGCTGCGGACGACGCTCCTCACGTTGCGCGACGAACTGGCCAGGACTGGCGATCCGAAGATCGGCGGCACGATGGTCGCGCTCGGCTGTCCGGTCGCGGTCAAGCGCGGCCTCGACGTCTGGGGACCGCCGTCCGACGCGCAGCCGCTGATGGTGCGGATCAAGCAGCGCTTCGATCCGGACGGGACCTTGAACCCAGGACGCTTCCTCGGGGGAATTTGATGGCTACGGCTGACGGGCTCGAGCGCGCCCCGATCTTCGACGATCACAATCCGCCGGCGGCCGAGCTGTACAAGAAGTGCGTCCACTGCGGCTTCTGTCTGCCGACCTGCCCCACGTACGCGCTCTGGGGCGAAGAGATGGACTCGCCCCGCGGCCGCATCCACCTGATGAAGATCGGCGCCGAAGGCAGGGCCGATCTCACCGACAGCTTCGTCCAGCACTTCGACCGCTGCCTGGGCTGCATGGCCTGCGTGACCGCCTGTCCCTCGGGCGTGAGATACGACCGGCTGATCGAGGCCACGCGCGCCCAGCTCCAACGCCACTACCGGCGCTCGCCCGGCGAGATCCTCCACCGCAAGTGGATCTTCAACCTGTTCCCGTATCCCGGACGGCTGCGGGCTGCCCTGTTGCCGGTGTGGGCGTACCAGGCGTCAGGACTGCGGGCGCTGATGCGAGGCACGGGCCTGGTGAAGCTGCTTCCCCGCAAGCTGCGCGCGATGGAGGCGCTGCTGCCGTCTCTCTCGCTGCGCGAGCTGCGCGCCCACCTGCCGGCGCACATCCCCGCGCAAGGCGCGCCGCGCAAGCGCGTCGGCCTGCTGACCGGGTGCGTGCAGCGCGTGCTCTTCTCCGGCGTGAATGCGGCCACGGCGCGCGTGCTGGCCGCCGAAGGATGCGAGGTCGTCGTCCCGCGCGAGCAAGGCTGCTGCGGCGCGCTCATGGTCCATGCGGGGCTGGAAGAGCAGGCCCTCGATTTCGCGCGCCGGCTCATCGGCGTCTTCGAACGCGCCGGCGTCGACACGATCGTGATCAACGCTGCCGGTTGCGGCTCCAGCATGAAAGAATACGGCTACCTGCTGCGCAACGATCCGCAATACGCCGAGCGCGCCCAGGCCTTTGCCGCCAAGTGCAAGGACGTCTCCGAGGTGCTGGCCGAGCTCGAGCCGCGCGCCGTGCGGCATCCGCTGCCCCTGCGCGTCGCCTACCATGATGCCTGCCACCTGCAGCACGCCCAGGGCGTGCGCGCCCAGCCGCGCCAGATGCTCGAGACCATCCCTGAGCTGGAGCTGGTCGAGATCCCCGATGCGGCTCTCTGCTGCGGCTCGGCCGGGATCTACAACCTGGTGCAGCCCGACGCGGCGATGGAGCTCGGCGACCGGAAAGTGAGCAACTGCCTCTCGACCAACCCCGACCTGGTGGTCTCCGCCAATCCCGGCTGCCTGATGCAGCTTGCGTCTGGCCTGAAGCGCGCGGGGAAGCAAGTGCCGGTGCTGCACATGATCGAGATCATGGACGCCGCCATTCAGGGCACGCCGGCGGCGGAGCTGCAAGCCCGCGCATGATGACTGGAGTGTCCCCGAAGCAAGCGCCGACAGCGATCGTCATGCTTGGCAGTCCGGTGCGCCCTGCCTCCCCCTTCCCGCCCCCTTCCCGCCCTCAGTGCCCTTTCGCGGGCCCGTCGTTCCTCCGAGCGAGGACCTCGAAGAGCGCCGCGATGTCCCGCCGTTCGTAGCCCAGCTCGACTGCCTCCGTCAGCATGGCCTCGGCGACACCGGTGGAGGGCAGCCGGATTCCCAGATCGCGGGCCATCGCCAGGGCCAGACGGATGTCCTTGCGCAACAGTCCGACGTCGAACCATGCTTCCTGGGGGAGGTCGAGGACGAGCGGGGCACGCAACTTCAGCATCGGTGAGCCGATCGCGCTTCCGGTCATCACATCGCTGGCCAGCTTCCGGTCGACGCCGTCGCGCTCGGCGAGGAGCAGGCCCTCCGAGAACGCCAGCATTTGCACGGCCAGGCTGATGTTGATGGCCAGCTTGACCGCCAGCCCCTGGCCGTTCTCGCCGATCCGGGTCGGCGTCCCGAGCACCCGGAGGGCGGGCTCGATGCGCGCGTACGCCTCCTCGTCCCCGCCCACCATGATGGTGAGCGTGCCCGACTGCACTTGCGGCACGCTCCCGGACACCGGCGCGTCGAGCATGGCCGCTCCACGCGCCCGCGCGCGCTCGGCCATGTCCCGGCTCGCGCGCGGGCTCACCGTGCTCACGTCCACCCAGATCTTTCCCGGGGCAAGACCCTCGAGAATCCCGTCGGGACCGGACGCGACGGACTCGAGCACGGTGTCGTCGGGGATCGACGTGAAGACGATGTCCGCCGCCTCGGCGACCTCGCGCGGCGTGTCGCGCCAGCGCAGGCCCGCGTCGACGAGGTGCTGCGCGCTCTCGCGGGTTTGCGCCTCGCCGTAGACCTCGTAGCCCGCGGCGAGAAACCGGGCGACCATGTTGCCTCCCATGTGGCCGAGGCCGACGAAGCCGATTTTGGGGGACGTCGTAGCAGCCATTTCACAGCCTCCCTTCGATCGTGGCGATGTCGTCCTCATTCAGCTCGAGGTTCGCCGCCAGCACGATCGGATCGACCTGGTCAGGGCGCCGGAAACCGGCGATGGCCCCGTCCACGGTCGGGTTGAGAAGGGTCCAGGCCACCGCGACCGCCCCCGGCGTGGTGTCGTGGCGGGCGGCGACCTGCCTCAGCCGCTCCACCAGCTCGAGGTTCCGGGTGAGCTGGGGCTCTCGGAACCGCTCGCTGCGCCGGCGCCAGTCGTCCTCGGGCAGCGCCTCGATCCGATCGCGCGTCATCGCGCCGGAGAGCAGACCGGAGGCCATCGGCGAGTACGCGATCACCCCGATCCATTCCCGCTCGGCGAAGGGAAGGATCTCCTCTTCAACCTGGCGGTCGATCAGCGAGTACGGCGGCTGCAGGGTCTCCACCGGCGCGATGGCCTGGGCCCGCCGCAGCTGCCGGACGTCGAAGTTCGACACGCCGATGTGGCGCACCACCCCACGCTCCTTCAGCTCGGCGAGCGTCGACCAGCCCTCCTCGATCTCCTCATCGGGGATCGGCCAGTGGATCTGGTAGAGATCGATGGCCTCGACGCCAAGGCGCTCGAGGCTTCCCTCCACCTCGCGCAGCAGCGAGTCGCGCCGCAGGCTCCGGATCGTGGTCCTCCCCGGCCCCTCGGGCTGCCCGCCCTTGGTGAAAACGTACGGGCGCCGCTCGAGGCCGGCCAGGGCGCGCCCCACGACTCGTTCTGAGTGCCCGAAGCCATACTGCGCCGCGGTGTCGATCCAGTTCACCCCGAGCTCGAGCGCGTGGTGGATCGCCGCGATCGAGTCCTCGTCATCCTGCGATCCCCAGCCCCAGTCGTAGCCACCGCCCCCGATCGCCCAGGCGCCGAAGCCGACGCGGGTGATCTCGAGGCCAGTGGCGCCGAGCTTGGTCGTCCTGAGCGCGGTGGCTGTCGTGGCGTCCTCCTTTCAAAACGCACGTTCAGGACACAATGATAACTGAGAAGGACGACCCTTGGCATGGCGGCGAACAGCCGCCGCGTCAGGTGGCTCTGCGCCAGCATTGCCGCGACCGGCGAGGCGACATCAACCTCGGCGCGGGATCATCGCTCCTGAAGTTCCCGCCATCCCTGCCCCGTCAGGCTCCGGCGCCAGGCCGTCGCCGTCCGATGAGCGTGCCACGAGAAGCACCATCCCGCCAAAGAGGAGCGTGTCTGCCACGTAGTTCAACCCCACGGTCACTTCTGGCGGCTTCGAAGCAGTCAGCAGAATTGGCACGTAGAGCAATAAGGTCAACAAGACAAGAAACGCGCCGAGTACCGCGGCCGCAGTCCGAGCCTTGCGATTGATCAACATGAATACTCCGGTCGCGACGAGAACCGCGCCGGCAAGGTAACCCCATGCGTCGCGAATCGGCACCCAATCGGGTGTCAGTTTGGCTAGAGGAACGCCAGGCGCGAACCCTGGATGCAAGAAATGCAGGCAGCCAAATAGAATTGCAACGCTGCCCATGACCACGCGTCCGAAGACGCTCAGCGCACGCGCTCCGAAAGTTCCAGCGAGCGCAAACGCACCACCGGCAAAGGCCAGATCCCGCAGCGCTACAGCCCATAAGATACGATTCCCAACGCTCTTCACGGCGTTGGGCAGATGGATCATGGCTACAAATAGCATGAACATCACACCGAGCAGAGTCGCAGACCAGCGCACACACCTTGTCAGCACAAGGCTTACAGCCGCCGCGACCAGTGCGACCGCGACGAAATAGAGCCAGAACGAACGCAGCGGCATCCATTGCGGGACGGCGTTTACAATCGAGCGCGCCTCGGTGAGATGTTCTACCCCAAACACACCCAAAGGGACGGCGGTCAACATCGGGCCCATCGCGATGAGCCTCTCAATGCCCTTGGCAGCACTAAGCTCTGCTCGCATCGTCCACAGACCAACGGCGAGCAGGACGAGTCCGGCAAGCAGCGGCCACGTCACGAATGGCGGCAAGATGCCTCCTGCTTCATGCTCTTACTGTCGACGCCGTGGCGGCCAACAGGAATGCCATGCCGGAGAACGCCAACGATTCGCAGACGCTGGACCACTCCGCGGCGTCGTGCGGAGCGGCGAGAGCTCTTGGAATGTGCAAGATCAAGAACCAGGTAAAGATCATTCCACCGCACAGGAGCGCCGCCCACCGCTTGGTCTTCTCGACCACCAGACCCAAGCCGGCGGCGATCAGCGCCACGCCCGCGAAGCAGGTCCAGAAGTGGTGGAAGGGAATCCACGCGGGTACGAGCCTTGCCACGACATCCGTGTAGACGAAGTGTTCGATCCCGCAGAAGGCGAGGAAGCCGCCAAAGAGGATCCGCGCCGGCAGCGTTCGGTCCCGATGCGCGAGCCTTGCGCTCGAGATCTGGCCGGCCGCGGTGCGGCCGTTCTCGGAGGAGAGCCGTGCGATGAGAAACGCGCCGCCGGCCAGGGCGATGCACTCGCTTGGGCCGAAATACACGCCTAAGACACCTGCCTTCGCGGCCACTCTTGGCCCATACAGCAGAATGGCCGATAGCAGCAGCATCGTTCCGAGCGCCACTGCGGCCAGTCGCTCCTCGATCTGGAAGAGGATGGCCGCGCCGATGGCGATCAAGACCGCGCCAACCAGGCAGGCCCAGAGGGACCGTCCCGGAACCCAGGCTGGCCAGGGCGGCACCATCGTGGTCACGAAGCCCTGCCACAGGAGACTCATCGCCCCGAAGCCGATCATCGATGCGGCAAAGAAGATGCGGCCGACGGACGCCAACCTGTCCCACGGAGGGGTGTTTACCGTGGAGCCGTGATCGCGGGCTTCAGCGGGTCTAATGAGGGTCTCTGCCATGGAGCCAGCGGGGTGTCACGCTCTCGCCGCCACTGCGGTGATTCTCTTCTTCTGTCACGGTGGTGGGCAGAGCCAGTTCGGCGCGCACGGATAGGGCCACTTGGGCCGCGCGCCCGGTGGGTCAGCGCCGGCGATAGAACTGCAATCCGTTGCCGTCGGGGTCGCGGAGGTGGAATTCGCGCGTGCCCCAAGGGGTGTCCCCGGGAGCCGACCATGGGCTTCTCGCACCGGCCTGCTCTGTGATCGCGTCGTTCGCCAGGAGCTCGGCATAGAGGGCGTCGACTTCGCGCACCAAGAACCGATAGGTCGGACGATCGTTGCAATGGGCCCACTGAGCCTTGTCGTGCCACTGGAGGTGAAGCTCGGCGCCGTCCCTCTCAACACCAGCATATTTCGGACTGGCGGGGTCGTCTTGGAAGTTCAACGTGAACCCGAGACGCTCGTAGAAGCGAATCGAGGCGGGTACGTCGCTGGACATCAGCACCGGCTTCACAGACTCTACTCTGGCCTTCACGAGCATGCGCCTCCCTCCAGCGAGGTGGGCAAATGCACTTGTCTTTGAATGAAAGTCTAGGACGGTCTCGATCACGAAACCGAGCATGGCGACGATGCCGCTTTCTTCCTCAGAGCCCACATGCAGTGTGCAGCTTACCACCGCTGCCAGGGCGGCCCCCTTCCGCGCGACGTGGAAGAGGGCCGCGGATCTGTCGAGACGGTTACCTCGCCGGGATCGCCAGGAAAGAGACCTGCGTGCCGCTCTGATCGTTGGCCGTGCCGGTGATCCAGCCGAGGTTGTTGATGGCGGCTGCGTTTGTCAGGGTCAGGCCGGGGTTGTTCAGCACGAGGCCGTTGAGGTCCCGCATGACTCCGTCCTGGAAGATGACGACGGCACGGGGGTGGCTGAAGCCTGCACCGTACGAGATGCCGACGATCTCTCGCTGGTCATTGATGCCCTCGGCTTCGCTGATGACGTCTCCGGGCAGCGTCTTGAGATCCTTCATCTTGCCCAGGTCCCTCGTCCAGAGGAAGGCGTGGAAGATCAGGGTGTTGACGTCGTTGGCGGTGTTGGCGAAGCCCACGATCTCGCCGTTGTCGTTGATGGCGTCAGGAGTGTTCCAGGCCCCCTCTCCAAGCTTGCCCAGGTCGGTCACCGTGCCGTGGTGCCAGAGCAGGGATTTCCGGCGACTGCGCAATTTCAATGCGGCTGATCCACGGCCGTGCGTGCTCGCCGGCGTCTTCAACAGTCGGATGGCCGCTCCATGTGCTCGAGCCAGAGATGCAGGGCGGCGTAGGCTCGCCAAGGCCGCCAGCTCTCCGCCCGCGCGCGGAGCGAGCCTGGTCCGCTCACACCCGCGGCGCGCTGCAGCGCACGATCGGCGGCGGGAAAGGCGTCCGGCCAGCAGAGCGTGCGGATCAGGATCTCGGTCGCGAGCCGATCGCCAATGCCATCGATCGCCAGCAGCGCGCGGCGCGCCGCGACGATGTCGCCGCCAGGCGCGAGAGTGAGGTCGCCGGAGGCTGAGGCGCGCGCCGCCGCAGCGAGGGCGAG
>Ga0209117_1000701_pt1 | contig 12834 bp, 9 predicted proteins | sample BlaSpr_A8_OM2_M2_FD_187978 | JGI IMG/M metagenome (GOLD analysis project Ga0209117, IMG submission 187978) | Forest soil microbial communities from Thunder Bay, Ontario, Canada - Black Spruce, Ontario site 2_A8_OM2_M2 (SPAdes) (version 2) | ecosystem: Environmental > Terrestrial > Soil > Boreal...
GACCTCGTTCTGCTTTCCGCCAACCCTCTCGAAGATATCGCCAACACGCAGAAGATTGTCGGTGTCATCGTGAACGGCCGGTACTTTTACCGTGCCGAACTCGACAAGATGCTCGGCCGCGTGGAAGCCGCCGCGCGTCGCCAACGCTGAACGCCGCATCGCACACTGTGAATGGAAAACCGGCGATCGGGCAAGTTCATTACGTGCATCTGGATCGCGCGCTGACATAACGGAGACAAGGATGACGAATTCCCCGGGCACGGCGCATCGGCGAGCAACATCCCATGCAAGTATAATGACTTGGGTTGCTGCTCGCGCCTGCATTTTTCCAGGCTGGCTTGACCGTTCCAAGAATTCCGCCGAAAATAGAAGTAGTTGCCACGGTGGGCGTGTAGCTCAGCTGGGAGAGCACCTGCTTTGCAAGCAGGGGGTCACCGGTTCGATCCCGGTCACGTCCACCAACTTAATTCCCGCTCTCTCCTCAACTTACGCTGCAACTTCGACTGATTTTTGTTTCCAGTTTTTCGGGACAATCGGGACAACAGCGGCTGTGGGGTTGTCCGGCAAATCGAATCCGTAGCCGACTCTTTCCGCTTCTGCGAGGCGCATTTCAAGTTCCTCGTGAAGGTGCGAATAGACCTCGGACATCGTTTGCGGTTTATGCGCCATCCAGAAGTTGTTGATGTCTTCTAAACAGCGTTGGCCACGCAGCCACGTCTTGCGGAAACGCTTGAACGAATGCCAGCCCATTCCTTTTTCGTCTAATCCCATTTTGACGAGCCGGGGTGTGAGCCAGCGGTCTTCCAGATTGCTGTACATGTGCGGAGTCTTGCTTGCCGTACAAAACAGCAACCCCCTCTTTCCCTCCGTATAGCGATGCAGGAACTCTGCAACCTTGGGGTGCAGGTCGATTTCTCTCTTTGCAGCCGCCGTCTTGAGGCACTTCACAACTTGGGGGCTATCCTTTTCGACCTGCTGTTCGACTTTGATCGTTCTGCCATTGTTGATGAAGTGCTCCGTTTCAACAGCAAGGGCCTCCGAAATTCTCATGCCGGTAGCAGCTAGTAGGACATACAACGCCTGCTCCTGACCGCAGCTACCCGAGATGAGGTCTGAGATTGCCTTTGCTTTGAGTGAAGGCCGCTTCTGTTCTGAGTATTCAACGATTGGCAGGTCCATCGCTTCAGAGTCCCATTTGCGGTTATAGACAGGCTCCCCGTTCGCCGCCTTCAACGATTCCACGACTTGTTTGACATACTCGATGTACTTGTTAACAGTCCGTGGTCTCAGGCCGGAAGCGCACATCTTCTCGATGAGTGGCTTCACGGAGAGATTGTCTACACTACCGAGGGGAAGGTCACCGATTGCAGGAAGAATCCACTTGTCTAGCGCCCCCTCAATCGAGACCGCCGTTCTCGCTCGAATGGGTTTACGCTTCCGATTTTGCGATTGTTCTATCCAGACTTTGGATTGCTCACGGAACGTGATCCCGCCCGGATTTGGCTTAACAACCTCGTTGAAATACTCCGGCGAATCTGCTCCGCTAGCTTGAATGATCTCTCTTGCTCTCCGTTTCCGTGCACTCTTTGAAAGACTGCCCGGTCCAGAGACCAGACAGATGCGTTCACGCACGTGCACCCGCTTTTCTTGACCTGCGATATCCTTCCAGAATCGCACTACGTACCACCTTCCAGACTTTTCGATGTGACCATCTTGACCAGTTCTGCGTGACAAGGACTTGCCTCGTTTCCGCTTCGCTGGTGTCGCTTCGACGACAATATCACTGAAGGGCTGCGGAGGCGAACTGACAGGACTGTTTTGATCCTGATTGCTCTCCCGCATCTCCGCGACGTGGATAGAGTCACGGCGGGCCATGTTAGCGAGTCTCAGCCTTCCATACGGGGATCGCGGCCTTCAGCACCTTGATTACGTCACGATTTCCGATGGCCAATTGAGAAGGCGGGGATTCAAACGAGCCGAGCACTTCGAGCGCGAAGGGTTTCAAATCGTCAACGGCTTCCCACCGAACATTTATCGGATTTGCCGCCGCGTCATGCAAGGCGTCGATACACTCGCGCCGCATCCACCAACCCCGGCTTTCCTTTTTCTTCCAGAGGCGAATCGAGCGCGACGTGGTAAAAATCCGCGCACGCTTCGGAAGTAATTCCAACGTGTGAGCAACCTTGTCGCCAACGAGATACACGCACAGATAGGCGGAAACCCGATGCACGTCCACAAACTGAATATCGACTTGCTTACCGCCCCCAATAGCCTGCCAAGCCGCCCTCAGCCACGCTTTCGGAATGTACCGACCGAGAAGAATATGCAGATGCGCGTTTCCGTTTTTCTGAAATTCCAGCACGCCGACGAAGGCCAACGAGCCGTCGAATTGCCGCGCCAGCGACACGCGCATTTTCCGCCAGCACTCGCGGATGTAGCGGTCAGTGTGCTTTTGTTCCTTCGCCGTGAGTTTCTTGGGGTCAAGTGTTAGCGTAGCCATGCGCGTTAGCTTGTGCTCTTGAGCAATCTCCGCGATACGCGCACGCACTTTCCTGAGTTTAGGTTTCCGGCAGCGATCACAACGGTACGACTGGCAAAACAGCGACACATGGCCGAACATTCCCGGCCTGCCCTTGACCGGACCTACCACCGAATAATTTCCGCACCCGAACCCCCGGATTTTCCGCAAGGCTTTCCCGCTTTCCGTTTCCCGTGTTGCAATTAATCTTAAATCCGGTCAAGTAAAGTAAAGACTTTAAGAAAAAGCACTTACCGTACTGCTTTACTGAAAACCGCTTTGCAAAACCCCCCGCGCGAAAAACACGCGCGGGGAGAAAAAGCGCGTTTATCACTCTGGACCTGCATGGGCGCGTCGCTCGATTCAGACTGCTTGCCCCAAGTAAACTCCTCGGCGGAAAACCAGGCCCGTCGTGTCGAGTCGCACGCCTGCGTTGCTCGGATTTGCGCCAGTCTTCCGCCGAAGCTCATTGACCCGCTCCTGTGATTTCGCGCTGCGGGCGATTTCTTTTCGGGTTATCAGTAAAAAGGGCCGTCCTGGTGGGGTTATAGCCAAGATCGATTTCTGTCCCTGTAAGTCCAATCTTTTGTGTATACGTTTTCGGGTTATTTGCTGAGTCCTTGACCCGGTGCCGCATTCGGCAGGTATCTGAGCACCAGCGAGCACCACGACGCTTTCCCGCAAGGTCTACACCGCACCCGTTGCATCGACCGATTCCTCGCTCGACTCCATCGCGACACAGTTGCGAGCAGTAGGTTTCCCGCATATCTCGCCGTGTCCAGCGAACCTCGGCCAGCACTTTGCCGCATTTGTCGCACGCCTCACCGGCGCAGACGCCATACGCTGCGAAAGCTCTCGCTTGCTGTTCAACAGTCAGTCTCACGGTCGTTCCCTCCGCAGACGCCGGATCGCATTCAACTGAATTTCTCCGGCCCACAATTTCAAGTTCAAAAGGAGATTGTCACCCCGTTTTTCAAATCGCTCCTGTGAGCGGAAAACAGGGCACAGGGGTTTATGTGGCGGTATCCCGAGAGTGCGTTTAGACTTTTGTGGCAATAAGAACCAAAGGCGGGGAAATTTTGTGGCGGAGAAAAATGCGGAAGGCACTTGACGCATTGTTAGCCAAACGGCCTAAAAAATTGCTGCTCGGTGCATCTGCTCCGGCCCAGAAGGAGGGGCGACGTGGCAGGCCTCTCGCTATGAGTGATGCTGAGTTGTTCCACCGTAGAGACCAGCTGCAGGGCATCTTCGCAGCTCACTGGCCAATGATTGGCTGGAATCTGCAACGTGCACGAAAACCAATCCACATTGCCGAGGCCCTTCGTCCGCTGGTGCAGTTGAAACACCCAACTGTTGAACTTTTGCTCTTGGATTCGTCCACAAAAACACGGCCCAATGGAGTCCGTCCGCTTCAGCAGGAAGGCAAGAAGCTCTACAGCGAGTTGACAGAGGCAGAGAAGAGGCTGAGTACAGCGAAAGCAAAAGTGATGGAGGCGCGCACTGCCTTTGAGCAAGCACACAACCGGCTTGCAGTTGCACGCGATGGCTACGCTGAGGCTCGCAAAAAGAAAAAGAAGGAAGAGGCGAGGGCCTTACTCAAGGAATGCGAAAAGTCGTCACGCCTATGTGACAGTGTACAGGCCGAGCTCAAACGTCGGGAGGAAAGCCTGAAGCAGTGTTATGGAGAAACCGGAGAGATTACGAAGCAAATCGCAGAGAGTCATGGACATTTTGCCCAGACAGAGCTTTTGGGATTTGTGCTGAGTGAAAGGTATGCGTTCAGCCCACAGACTTTCGCCAACGCTGCCGCTGGCTTGCCAGACATGGGTTGGCGAACTTCGATGCGACGCTCCTCGCGTGTACAGTGCACAGCGAAGACGAGCATCAACTATCTCGTTTTTGAAACTGTGGAGATAATTTTGGAAGGAGCGAGTCCAACGTGCGCTGAGGAAGCGGCCAGCGAAATCCGCCGTCAGATCAGCAAGCGAAATCGATTTGAAAACGTCCGAGAGTATCTCGAAGAGGATTGGCTAGCCCTGGAGCAGGCAGTTCTCGCGGTGTGGAACTCTTCAATTCATACCGATGCCCGGCCCTACGAGATCGCGTCAAAGTTCCTGGCAGCCCTCAAAGCACCTAGACCTGTAGTCAATCCGCTCCTTGACGCGCTGGAGAAGGATTTGCCCCCAACCTGACAGCCGCATGTGCGCACATGACGCATATCAAATCCCGCACTCGTGTTGTAGTTGAGAGAACACTTAGAAGGACCCTGTGCCGCACGTGCGTCACGTGACGCATTACATCCCAAGGGCAATGCGGTCCACGGCTTGGCGGTTGCCGCACGTGCGCACGTGAGAGTTCTCCCCCGTAGGACACTTGCAGCCCCCGGCTCAGATGGGGCGCTTCTCGAAATTCCCCCTCCGCCCGCGCGTGTGGGCCGCTTATCCATTGAGGGGCGCATCGTGGTTGCATAGAGGTTCCAAAATCGCATTTGTCCCACGTGGGCACGTGAGGGCTTGTCATTCCCAGGGTAGATGCGGCCAATGGGCCGAACAGCTGTTCTAGCGAACGAGTCCCTCACGTGCGCGTGCGCGGCATCTTAAGTTTTATTGGGAGCCGAGACTGGCGCAACGCACATGCGGGACTACTGCTCGGCGTGAATCTTCAAGGTTTTGCTCAGGTGCGCACGTGCGCGACGCATCGCAAATCCCGCGCTTGTGCTTTGCAGTTGAAAAAAAAGCTACAAGAGCCCTGGTCGTCTTACAGCAACCAAGTCTAATCGGTCGAAGGAGCCGACGCCGTCATCTAATCGGCCAGTCCGTAATCGCGATTGATGTTATGCCGAGGGCACCGCGCCAAAGTGTCTTGCCTTTTCGTCTGCGTTTTGCCGATCCTCGGCAGGATAGGAAAATGAGGCAGGGGATCGCCGTGTAAGTAGCGATCACTGGAGAAGAAGTCAGCATCTCTTTCAGCGAGGGACGTCATCCCCCCAGATAACTTATGATCCAGGGCGTCGCCATCAAACAGGCTGCGAGAAAAGCGTAGACTCTTGGACGCCCCTTCAGCGCCAAGCTCCCGGCCGCTCCGGTGAGAGCGACCAAGATATTTGCGACCGTCCACCCGACAGTAAAGAAATCGGTGCGTAAATGTGCAGAGATTCTGTAGGCAAGGTAGGCGGATTCGAGCCAAACCACGAGAGTCATCAAGCTGGACCCAACACCAAGATAGCTTCGCCAAATCGGCAGCTCTGATCGCCAACGCTTTGCCCATCCAAGATAGGCTAGAACCCCGAGGCAGGGGATCGCCACATAAGCGACCACCATTAAGGAACCGGCGAGGATTACTTTAATTCTGCTCCCATCAAGAAGCATACCCCACTCCTCAGATATGACTTCTTACTCTCTACAAGGAACAGCCGACTGCCAGGTTATCCAGAACGACAACAAAGATCGGTCTGAGCGTCCGGCACAATTGGTTTAGTAGCGGATCATCTGTCCTCGGGTTGGGACAGGAAACCACACCCAGGCTCCAACTGCCCATCCTCCCTCGGAGGTAGGGCCAGGACTCCAGAACCCCCAACCACTACCAAATATCGAACTTACAGCGCCGCCCCCGGCACCTGCGGGATGAAGCTCCTGGCATTTCTTAAACAAGGCAGCTATATCCTTTTGCGTGAGGGAATTGTTTGTCGTGCTGGGCGGCTCACCATTGCTGTTAGTCGAGCATTGTACGCTATTCGGGTCGCTGCAGTCGTCGAATAATTTCCCGAAGATCGAATGAGTCGTAAGCTCGTGCGCGGCAGTGGCGCCTAGGAAACCGGGATCGGGCGGGTGATGGAAGAACGATTGCACATGGTCCACGTAAACGCTGGCCGTGGACGAACATCCGATGACCGGGAGACAGCCAGTGTGTCCAACCACTGCGGTGGGATAAAGCCAGCCAGCGTTCGTAAATTTTACCGTATAGTCTCCACTCCCGCCGACACTGAAGTTTAGGTTGACCCAGTTCCCCTTTCCGTCGTCTGTCTGTCCAAAGATCGCCGCTGTCTCAATCGCAGCTGTCACCAAATCTTCGATACTGAGACCTGCTTTATTATCAATGGATATGTTAAATGTGCATGTCGCTAAACCTAGAGGATCGACAAAATTACAGGGGTTATTAGCGACATAAGCGTAGGCATTATGAGACTGCAGGTCGCCGATGGAGCCGCCGAGAGGGTCCGTCGAGAGGAAGCGGCCGAGGCGCGAGGAGTAGTAGCGGGCGAAGGCATAGTCGAGGCCTGTTTCGGTGTCGCGTTCGTAGCTGGTGAATTTGTAGTTCGGCGGGCAGGCGGTAGTCTGCAACCACTCAGTGTGGGAAATTTCCTGACCGTATGGCGTGAAGTCGGCATCATAACAAAGCTGGCCAGGCGTTTGGCCGGTGCCGCTGCCGGTGGTGATGGTGCGCGTGGAACCGAGCTGGTCGGCAAAGTAGTAGAAGATGCCGCCGCTGCCGTTTCGGGAGGCGATGCGGCGGCGCCCGAATAAAACGTATTCGTTGTAAGCGGCATTGGTGGTGCTGCCGCTGGAATCGGTTTCGGCGAGGGCGTCGCCCACGATAGAGCGCCAGTACAGTTTGGTGACCGTGCCCGTGGTGCAGGTCGAGTCGGAATTGGATTTTTTGGCAACGCGGAAGCTATTGCCATCGTAGACATAGCAATACGGCCCACCGCCAAATCCTGTTGCGATCATGAGGCGGTTTTCGTCGTCGAAGCTATAGGAATAGCCGGTGCCGGTGCCATCCTTGGTCATATTGCCAGCTGCATCGTAGGCGTAGGTCGAGTCTGTGTTGATGTGGTTGTTTGCGTCCACGGTCGCGTTCAAGAGGCCGAACGGGCAAGGCGGTGGGGCCTGAGTTCCAGAATTGATTTTCGTTAGATTTGCCACAGAATCGTCCGCCGCCTGGCCGTCTGGGCCGAAGTTCTGTCCCCAACAGTCCACGCCGGACGTGGCTGATGATTTTGCCGATAGGATGCGGTTCAGCGGATCGTAGGTCAAAGTTTGCGTGCGTCCGTTGTCCACGTTATTTGTGATGCTCGTTACAGTACCGTTGTCGCCTCCTGTCAAATTGTAGTTCAGTGTTAGGTTCAAAGCGGTTCCCGTCGTGGACGTGGCCTGCGTGCTCGTGTACTCCAGACTGTTGTTGTAGGTATGCGATTCAGTGACGCCGCTGAAGCCGCCGCTGATCTGGCCTGTAGTAACTCCCGATAAGCCGCCTGGCGGAACGTAACTGGCAGCGGTCGCGAACTGGATGTTGTTCGCGATGTCCTTTGCCGCACTCAGGCGCTGGGCATTGCTCACGGTGTAGGTAACCACGTTGTTGCTCGGGTAAGTCACGGTGCTGATGGAACCATCCTTGTTGTAAGAATAGGAGATATTTTTGGTAACTCCCAAGATGGTGCGCGCCTCTGCCAGGATGCGGCCCCTGGAATCATAGCTCCACGATGCGGCCCCGCTCGAGTCACACATGGAGGTTCTGCGGCCCTTGGGATTAGTGATCGTAAGGCTTGGAGGGGAGGTCGTGCAGCCAGTCAGGGCCGTGCCATCGTAGCCGTATTGGACCGTGGCCGAGCCATCGGAATAAGTCTTTTTCGTCAGACGATTGAGAGCGTCGTAATAGTAAGTGATCGTGACGGTGGTTGTGCAGCTGGTTTGATTTGGGGCGGGCGCCAGTTGCGTGAGAACGTTGCCGTTGTTGTCATAGGTATATCTCACCTGGCAATGGATGCCCGTGGAATCCGCGCGTTCAAAAATCGTGACGGAAGCAACACGGGAGAGCGTGGGGGTGTAAGCATAGGTTGTTCGCGCGAGGCCGCCGTGAGCAATCTGGAGGAGATTACCGAGGGAGTCGTATGTATAGCACGTATTGGACGTGAGACTGCCGGTTGAATCCGGCTCGTCGGCTTCGATGGTTTTGCCGAAACCGTCCGTCCATATTTCGCGTTTTTTGCCTGCTTCGTCGACGTAGAGGGCTGGGTATCCCAGACCGTAGGCGGCCGTGGGAGTGCAAAGCTGGGTCGCATTCACGCCCGAGCCGCTCACGGCTGCCCCGTAATACGTCTGCGAAAAAGTTGTGTCCTGATGCGTGACTTTGATGACTCGGCCCAGACCGTCGTAAGCTGGAGTTTCCACACCGTCGGTGGAACTAGCCGTAGAACGGGCTGGGTGCGAAACATTTAGCACGCGTCCTGTTGTGTCGTAATTCGTGGTGACGGTGGTGGTCCCCTCTGGGTCGCTAATCAGTTTTTTGGTGATGACGCGTCCCAAATTATCAAGCGCTCCCTCATCTTGCCTAATGCCTGCGCCAGCAGATGTAGAAAATGCCGCGGTAATGCCGGTGTAGACGTCCGCTAAAGTTTCGGATGATGCGTAAGTTGCGTAGTTCCAGCCGCCATCGGGCAGCACAACACTCGTTGGGCGGCTAAAAGAAGAGTCGAAGAAATGCGCATAAGAAGTGTTTCCGTTTGCATCCGTCGAGGAAGCGCGTTGTCCTGTGTGGTAGTAGTAGCCGAACGTGGAGGCCGGGATGAGCGGAGGCGTCACGCTCTTGACGTAGGCGTTTGTGGGCGCCGACGGAGAATATGCTTGGGGTGGATTTGATGGTCCATCGCCACCAACGTCTTTGAAAAAATTGTCCGTGTAGCTGAAGCTCGTCAGGTTTCCATTCGGGTCCTGGCTAGAAAGAACCTGCCCCGTAGTGTCATACGTGAGACTTGTCTGGATGTAGTTGGAGGAACAGGCAGTGAGAACCGTGCAGCGCTGAACCTTTGTCAGATTTCCGCGAATGGTGGCGCTTGTGCTGTAGTTGGTGTCGTCGTGGTTCTGAATGCCTGTAGCAGGTGTGCTGTTGAATAGTGTTCCGGTATCGTCATAGGAGTAGTTCGTTTGCGCGACCACGTTGCCGCCGCCGTCTTTGACGGTAGTACTGAGAACACGGTCATCAAGATTGTAGCCCATGGGAAGATAGGTATGGTCGGTTTCACGGTCCGGCACGGAGGGTAAGGAGCCGGTGTAGAACTTCCATTCTTGTATTTTCGTTAAGTTCCTGTTGATAATGCTTGCGTACGTGTATTGCTTCGTCTGCGAGATGCTCGTCCCACCGGGCACCGGCAGGGTTAACGTCTGAGTGAGCACTTGGACGTTTTGATTTCCGGTGCAACTACTACCCTGGCATGGATTTGAAAAATTCCAGCCCGCCGTACTCGTAGCAAGCAGGTTGGAAGGTGACACGGCACCCGAATAAGACTGAATTTGGGAATTCCAACCCCCGTTATCAAGTACGAAGGAATAGACAGAATTATCGCCGCTAGGCGCGGTGACCGTGACTTGCTGCTGACAACTCGGGCTTTCGGAGACGCATGATTGAACAACACTCGGAGTGTAGCCCCAAGTTCCCCCGCCGGAGACCCGAGATGTTGCCCATCGACCGATATTATTAAATGCATCGGTAAAATTGCTGTAACCATACGTAATCTGACCGCCTGTGGGTAAGGTGATGGAGTTCAGTTCCCCGTAGGAATCGTAGCCAAATTGGTAGAACGTGTTGTCGGGCAACGTAATCTTTTGGATGACCGTTAGCGAGCCAGAGTACTCAGTAACGCCCGTCTTTTGGAAAGCCGTCGAGACGTTGATCGATGTCGTGGTTACAACATAGTTGGAGGTTTGTCCCTGCGAATTTAGAACAGCGTAGGTGACTGTGTTTAAGTTTGTTGTTTTCGAGATAGGAGTGCGTCCAAGGGTGTCGATCACATTTCCATTCGAGTCGGTCGAAAAATAATTTCCGCTGGTGTCCTTTACATTCGGATAGACCTGCGTGCCATTTGGCGCGTAGATGGCGCTAACAGTGTAGTAGTTCGTCACATACATGTGATAGCCGGATGAGTCGGTAGCATATGCGTCACCGCTGGGTGTGTCGCCTAGATCGCAGATTAGGGGGTCACGTTCTGTCCTGATCCCGGGAAAATAGTGGTGAGTGCCGTCAGCAGAAGTCCAATTGAAGCCACCGTATGTCGTAAAAGAGTGGTAGGGTGGCGGCGTGTCACAGAGATGGCTGATGCCGAAAAACGAGGTTGATCCCGGGTCTGCGCTAGTGAGCAGACGCCATCCTCCCCAGGAATTTGCAACGTTCGTGGGCTGCCAGGAGGCACCCGTGTTCAGCCAGATCGAGCTGTCGTACACGAGTCCGGCGACATATTGCGCTCTACCTCTCTGCGGGAAAGAACCCAACGGAACAGTGAGATGGAGGTTGCCGTTCGCCGCGTTCAGAAATCCTAATTCCACCGGCAGCGCAGTGGTGAATGTCGGGGCACCGGTCTGGCCAAGATAGTTTTGGGCGCGAAGCGGAAGCGCCAAGAGCGAGCAAACAAATACGGCCACGAGCCCTAGCAGCAGAACTTTAGTGTGGAGGTGCTTGCAAATTCTAAGATTCCCAGATGAGATCAGCATCATGGTTCCTTTCCCTCTCCCGCCAAGCGAGAATCAAGGCTTGAAAAGCGAATCGCTCGGACTGTTGTTGAAGGAGATAGACGAAAGGGACATAGACCAAGTCTCCTGACCGTTGATGAACTCGGAGATTCCGTATGGCACTACTACAGAACCGGCGGAGCGATACGCGGAATAACGAATCTCATGGCGAAGGGGCTGGTTGTTGCTCACGGGCCAGATTGACTCGGAGAGTTCGAGCACTTGATAGGTAGTTGGGTCCACATAGAGGTCGAAACTGCCGAATTGCGTAGCGCCGCTGGGTGGGCTGAGCGAGGGATCGATCGGCGGAGCCACGTGGACCTGGTAAGCTTGTGCCGCTTCAATTGGCACGAGGCCCACGTACTGCACTGTGGTGGCTGAGTTGTTGAGAACATCAGTGACTCGTGCCCCCGGAAAAGTAAGGTTCGCGGCCGTCATCAAACTGAAGTAGGAGATTGCGATAGTCTTTCCATCTTCGGTGGTAATGCTTCCGGCAGTTCCCACGACCTTGAAAGATCGAGTGCCCTGAGACAGTACGGAGTCAAGGCGAAATTCCGTTAGGCCCTTTCCTTGGGCAGTTACGGAACCAACGACATCTTGCCCGGCCCAGTGGTAGCTGATAGTCCCTGATGCCAAGAAATCCTGAATTCCCTCAAACGCCTGCGCCCCGCCTCCCTCGGAGAGGCATCTCTGTAGAACGGCCAGAGCTTGAGGGTCGCGCTGCGAAGGCTGAGTGGTTGGTGTAAGAGGCTGTTGAGCGGCGACGAATGTGGCAAGGAAAATGGAGAGGCAGGTTAAGAGGAGTTTTGCAAGAGGCTTCATGCCACACCTCCAAAATAGACTGGAGGAGCTTTTACTCTTTTCTTGGTAAGTGGCAATCCGGTGAATTCTGCAAATATGAATCCGGTAATCACCTGAAGACGGTACTAGGGGAGTACTAAATGCGCCGCAAGAAGCTAGTAGTTGAGCCGGTTCACGAGTACGCTTGAAAAGGCCATGCGGGAAAGAACAAGCCAAATCATGGAATCACGGCCTCATCGCGGGTTCAGCGGTTCCTGGTCGATCCCCATCGCCTTTCTTCTCTTCAATAGGTTGCCCAAAGTTGCCCAATTGAGGGTCGGGATTTAAGGTGTTCCCGGTCGCAAGCGACACCGAATAAGGCATTTAGAGTTTCGTAGCCCCGGCTGTTAACCGAAGGGTTGCTAGTTCGAATCTAGCCCGGAGATCGCTTAATTTGCCTTCCGATCCGCCATCTTTTCCAATCCCTCGATTCAGTACAAGTTCGGGATATTTGAGGAGCGGGAACTTCGTTGGTTTTCCGCGTAAGCGACACCAACAAAGCTGTTTAGTGTTTTTCCCTGTTCGCTTTGCAAGCAGGGGGTCACCGGTTCGATCCCGGTCACGTCCACCAATTCTCGGGTTCAAAACTGGTGCAATTCGTCCAAGTTTGGCGTCTCCGTCCCATGCGTGTTTCCCATTGCAGCATCTCTTGCAGGAGTGCGATTTAATTCAGAGAGCGCGCGTTAAACCAAAGTTCCTTGAAGCACTTCTCGGAGTAGCTCTTGTTTTTGCGTGGTGAGTTTCTTGCCCTGAGCGGTAAGATAAAACACGTCGATGGCCTTGTGGCCTTCCGTGTCGATCAACGCGACCTCGATGTTGCATCCCAGGCGCGCCAGCGCCGAACCGATCTCGTAAAGCAATCCCGGGTGGTCCTGCGTGACGATTTCGAGCAGCGTGCTGTGCGCCGATGATGCATCATCGAAGTTGATGCGCGTTTCCACGGTGACTTTCGGCGCGCGTCCGCGGCTGGCGCTCTCC
>Ga0209117_1000702_pt1 | contig 12819 bp, 12 predicted proteins | sample BlaSpr_A8_OM2_M2_FD_187978 | JGI IMG/M metagenome (GOLD analysis project Ga0209117, IMG submission 187978) | Forest soil microbial communities from Thunder Bay, Ontario, Canada - Black Spruce, Ontario site 2_A8_OM2_M2 (SPAdes) (version 2) | ecosystem: Environmental > Terrestrial > Soil > Boreal...
TCCCATTCCGGGTGCTTGCGGAAAAGGCCTCCCCAGCCGATGTGGAACCAATGCTCTTCGCGGTATGGCTGCAGCGAGGCGATGTCGTCCTCGGTCAGGTCGGTCACGACATGCTTCTCCGTGATCTTCTTGATCCGTGCCGCAGGGATCTCGAAATGCTTTCCGCCCTTCCCGCTCTTCACCACGATGCCGTGAAAAATGTCCTCTTCTTCGTCGCCCAGCAGGGACTCCGCGGTTCCAATCTCAGAACCGTCGGCCGCCACCACTGGCGCCCGGTACGGCATTGCGCGCCACGCCACAGTTGTTTCTTCGTCAAACATGAACAACACGATACCTGTGTCGGAAGCCACACACTTGCACCGTTGAACGCCCTGCTCACCGACCTGTACGAGCTGAATATGGTGGCCAGCTACCTGCGCCGGAACATGAACGGCACTGCCACGTTCAGCCTCTTCGTGCGCCGGCTCCCTCCAACTCGTGGGTTCATAGTCGCTGCAGGCGTGGAATCGTGCCTGGACTTTCTCGAACAGTTGCGCTTCGAAGAAGAGGATCTTCGGTTCCTTCACGAACGTCTCGGTTTCACCGCTGAAGACCTGGACGCGTTCCGGCGGTTTCGTTTCACGGGCGATGTGTGGGCGATTCCCGAAGGTCGCATCGCGCTCGCCGGCGAGCCGCTGCTCGAGGTGACCGCGCCGCTTCCGGAGGCACAGCTGATCGAAACCTTCCTGCTCAATCGCGTGACTTACGAATCGACTATCGCGAGCAAAGCCGCAAGGTGCGTGATCGCAGCCGCCGGGCGCGACACCGTCGACTTCTCGTTCCGGCGAACACATGGGATCGAAGCCGGCATCGATGTGGCACGCCTGTCGGCGATGGTGGGCTTTGCCGCGACGAGCAATGTCGAGGCGGCCAGGCGGTTTGGCCTCGTCGCTGCCGGCACAATGGCGCACTCGTACGTGGAGGCGTTTCGCATCGAAGCAGATGCGTTCCGCGCGTTCGCTGAGGACTTCCCGGGCCGCGTCACGTTTCTAGTCGACACCTACGACACCATCTCCGGAGTCAAGACAGCCATCGCGGTGATTCGCGAGCTGGAGCTTGGGGGTCGCCTCGGAATCCGTCTCGACAGCGGCGACCTCGCTGTGTTGTCACGCAAGGCAAGGAGGTTGCTCGATCGCGCCGGCTTGGGGCACGTGCGCATCTTCGTCAGCGGAAGTCTTGACGAGCTCGCGATCGACGACCTCGTCCGTGGTGGCGCGCCCATCGACGCTTTCGGCGTCGGCACCAAGATGGGCGTGTCGGCGGACTATCCATATCTCGACACCGCCTACAAGCTCGTCTGGTACCAGGACCGACCGGTGATGAAGCTGTCGCGTGACAAGGTGACTGCTCCTGGTCGCAAGCAGGTGTTCAGGTCCTCCAAGCCGTTCAGCGACCTGGTCGGTCTGCACGACGAGCCGGTCCCGGCCGGCCGCAGACGCCTGCTCGAGCCCTTGATGACGAAGGGAAAACGAAAGGCACCCCGCCTGCCCCTGCGTGAATCGCTGGCGTTGTTTCAGGCAGATCTGGCTGTCCTGCCCCAAGCTGCGCGAGAGCTGCGAGCCCCCAAATCCCCGACAGCGCGCTCCACTGAGGCTCTGAAGAAGCTTTCCGCCGAGACGAAGCGACGGCTGCTGGCCTAACTCCTCGGGCGGAGCACGATCTGCGTCTGCGCGACCTTCGCCACGAGCCGGCCGTTCGCGTCGCGAACTGAGGTCTCGATCACGATCGTCGTCCCGCCGACATGGAGTGGCGTCGCGATTGCCGTGACCGTGCCAGACCGTACCGCGCCCAGGAAGTTGGTCTTCGATTCGATAGTCGAAGTCCCAGACGCGTCCTTGGGAAGGTTGAGAAACGCGCACGAGGCGCCGGCTGAGTCGGCGAGGGCCATGATCACGCCGCCGTGCAGGATGCCATTGCTTGTGCAGAGCCCCGGAGCCCAATCGAGTGAAAGCGCAACGCCTTCTGCTGCGTACTTGTCAACGCGCATACCGAGAGTCGCGCAGAACGGCATCGCTTCCTGGACGAGAGCGGTTGTGTCGTGGTCGGTCATCGGTCACGTATAGCACGCCGGCGCGACTCAGCGGCTGGCGACGAGCAGCTCGAGCGAATCCACGAGCCTGGGTCCCGGCCGGTTGAAGTACGCAGACCCGTCAAGGATCGCGACACGGCGCGCACCAACCGCCTCCACGTCGCTGCGGACGATCTCAGCCTCGGCAGTTGCCCGGGCCAGGTCGAAACCACACGGCGCCAGGATGAGCAGCTCTGGCCTGGCCGCCGCGACATCGCTCCACCCAATCGCCACCGAGGGGACGCCCGGTCGTGCGAGAGGGTCCTCGATACCCGCAAGAGCGAGCAGGTCTGGAGTCCAGTGACCCGCGCGGTATGGCGGATCGAGCCATTCGAGAAAGACTCCTCGGACTGAAGGCAGTGACCGTGCCTTCTGCGAGGCGGCCGCGATGCGCCGGCGTAGGTCAGCCATCAAATTGCCCGAGTCCGCCCCGCATGCCACGGCCAGCTCCTCGATGTCGGCGAGCACGTCTTCGAAGGAATGTGGATGCTGACGGATCATGCGGATGCCGGCCAGCTCGGACGCGACCTGGTCAGCGGGGATAGCGCACACGTCGCAAATGTCCTGGGCCACGATCAGGTCGGGCTCGAGCGCGAGGATGGCATCCGTGTCGACGGAGTACAGGGAGCGGCCCTCGACCGACGCCAACCACACTGCGGCGTCAATCGCCCCGCTCGGCTTCTCAGCGAGCCCCAGTGTCGACCGCGTGACGATCGGCAGCAACGAAGCCTCCGGAGGGAAGTCGCACTCGTGCGTGACCGCAACGAGCTGGTCGCCCAGCCCGAGAGCGAAAAGACTTTCCGTCGCGCTCGGGAGTAGCGAGACGATTCTCATCCGGCGGGGATTTCTTCCTGGAGGCGTTCAATCACCTGGCGGAAAGCAGCCTCCGGCTGGGCCCCCATCACTAGGTACCGGCGGCCGAAGATGTGCGCCGGGATCGCGTTGATTCCCACGGCCTCAGCCTGCTGGCGGTTGTCGTCGATCACCGCCGCGTAGCGATCCTCCTCGATGGCCGTTCTGAGCTCCGCGCCATCCAGCCCGACGCCATCCCCGATTCGTACGAGATCGTCCACGTCTTCCAACCGTCCGGTTCCCTCCCAATGCGCTTTGAACAGGGCGTGGTGCATCTCGTTGTATTTCCCGTGCTCGCGGGCGAATTCCGCAGCGCCCAGGGCGCGGCGCGAGTTGATGATGACATCGCGCTGTTGCATTGACAGGCCGACCTCCGCGGCGATGGTCTGGAGATGCGTGCGGATCTGGTCGAAGCGGCGTCCTCCGAAGTACGCGTCCATCGGCATACCTTCGACGGGAGCTTCCGGGTGCAGCTCAAACGGCAGCCAGGTCACTCGAACGAGGTGCTCCTTCTCGAGCTGCTCGACTCGGACCGAGTCGATGTAGCACCAGGGTCAAACGTAGTCGGAAAAGACGACGAGCTCGATCGGTTCGGTTGGTGCAGCCATCTATTGATGATGACAACCTCGGGTGCAGAGGCGCGATTCCAGCGGCCGCTTCGCCCCAACCTTTCAAGCAGGTCGATTCGATGGCCTTTCAACGTGCGATGCCCGGGTTGCAGTTGGGCTCGAGAACCAAGAGAATCTGGAGGTGGTCCGGGCAACCAAATGACCGCGCGAATCTTGATAGTCGAGGACGACCCCGACACCGCAGAGCAGCTTGTGAGGTTCGTGGCCCATGCCGCGTCCGAGACGCGGGTCGTCACGGAATCGGCTCAGGCCGAACGTGCTTTTGAGGAGTTCGAGCCCGACCTTGTTCTGCTCGACCTACACATGCCCGATCCCGACGGCTTTGAAGTCCTGAGGCGTCTCCAGGGCCCGCGAACGGCGCTGGGCTTCCTGCCGGTCATCGTCCTGACGGGCGATACGGGCAGATCAGCTCGAAACGAAGCGCTGATTCTTGGGGCAGACGATTTCCTTACCAAGCCCCTCGATGGTCAGGAGGTGGCGCTGCGAGTGCGGAATCTGCTGCGTACGCGGCAGCTATACACAGATCTCGCCAACACAAACACGGCGCTGGAGCAAGCCCTGAAGAAGAGGCGTTAGCGCTGCAGCTCCCACAGAGTCACCGCCACCAGGGCGGCGATGCGCGCGTTGTTGGCCACCAGGTCGACGTTCAAATCGAGTGAACGGCCTCCCGAGAGTTCCGCGACGCGAGCGAGAAGGCGAGGTGTCACTTCCGGCCCAGCAACATCGGTCAGCTCGCGGACGGCGCGCTGGGTGATCTCTTCCGCGCCGTCGAGCTCGACAGGCGGCGGCACGGCGACGACTATCCCGCGACTTCCTGTATCCCAGGCAGCCCTCAGCACGCCGGCAGCTTCCTGGGGTCCATCGACTCTCGTGCTGATTGGGAGACCGCTGTGCATGGTGTAGAAGGCCGGGAACTCATCGCAGCCGTAGCCGATCACCGGCACGCCAAGGCTCTCCAGCCGCTCGAGCGTCAGGCGAAGATCGAGGATGATCTTCGCGCCGGCGCAGAACACGGCAACCGGTGTGTTCGCCAGTTCCTCGAGATCTGCCGACTGATCCTCCGGATGTCCGCGATGAACGCCGCCGATTCCACCCGTGGCAAAGAAATGGATACCGGCCATCGCCGCCACTCGCATGGTGGCGGCCACAGTTGTCGCACCTACCTCGCCGCGAGCAACGACGGGGCCGAGATCTCGCGAGCTCACTTTCTTGGCGCCGGCTGCCACGCGTTCAAGGTCGCTGTCGCTCAAGCCGACGCGGATCTTGCCATCCAACACCGCCACGGTTGCGGGCACAGCTCCTGCCTTGCGGATCGCCGCCTCACTCTCGTGAGCTGCCCGCAAGTTGTGCGGAGCAGGCAAGCCCTGGCCGACGATCGACGTCTCGAGAGCTACCACTGGGCGTCCATCGGCGAGGGCGTCCGCGACCTCCTGTGAAATCTGCAGCATGGTCAATTGGGAGAGGGCGCCTTGCGTACGCCGGGCCTCGGTCGTGCTCCAGTCGTGGTGACGGCTTCCGAGGCTACGAACACCGCTTGCTCGGCGGCTTCGATCGGCGTTGCACCGCGCAGCCATGCGACGCAAAAGGCCGCGGCGAAAGCGTCGCCCGCACCGGTCGCGTCGACGTGTGGCACGGACGGCGCTGGTATCTGGCGGCCGAACACGCTGCAGCCTGCCGCGCCGAGCTTGATCACAGGCACCTGGGCCAGGTTCTCGAGCGGCACGCCGATCTTCGCCACCTCGGCCGCGGTGCCGAAAAGCAGCTCAGGCTTGAGGCGGGCAAGGTCGTAAGCCATTTTTGAAGGGCCATACTCCTGCAGGCCCGCGACTGACGACAGGTCGATCGACAGCAGTCCGCCTTCGTCGCGCACGAGGCCGATGGCGGCCCGTGCCGCCTGACCGAGCGGATCGACGAACAGCGAGTAGGCCGGGACGTGAATCAGCTTCACGCCGGTGAACCAGGCTTCAAGCAAGTCGTCGGGGCGCAACCCGAGGCTCGCCCCCCGCTGGGTGGCCATCGTGCGAGCGCCGTCGGGGCCGACCAGAACCGCAATCGCGCCGGTGGGCTCTGCTGCCCACACAGGGCACACGTCGACACCGCGGGCCTCCAGATCCGCAACGAGCCGCTTGCCTCGCTGATCGTCTCCGACCCTGGTGATAAGGCGTGCCGGTTCACCGAGGGCTGCGCTCCATGCGCAGAAGTTGGCTGCCTGGCCTCCACCATCCAGATCGATCCGCGCGGGGCGATCGTCGTCCGGGCGCAGTGGTCCGTCAGGCACTATCGTGATGTCCAGCAGCAGATCTCCGATGGACAAAATCACGTCGGAACGAGAATAGCCCGACAGGGAACCCGACGATTTCGCGCGGAGCGCGACCTCAGCGCTTGTGCGGCGTGAAGATCAGCGCGTATCCCTTGCGCGACTTGTTGACCACCTCGGCGCCTGCGCCGAGCTCTTTCAACTTTTTGCGCAGGCGGCTGATGTACGTGCGCAGCGACTCCTCGGGCAACCTGGGGTCGTGCCACGCTTCAACCAGCAGCTGCTCGGCCGAAAAGTACTCTTCCGGCCGGTTCACCAGCATGGCGAGGATCTGAAACTCGCGCCTCGTCAAGGCGATCGAGTTATCGCGAAATGTGACAGTCCTCGTTTTGGCGTCGACAGTGATCTCCTCGAGCTCCAGCTGCCGCTCGACCCAGTACTCCAGCCGTCTCAAATAACGCCGGAGCTGCGCTTCGATCAGGTCGACGTCATCGTTTAGATCGACCCTGGCGGCCGCCGAGACAAGCGTGAGATCGTCGTTGACGCGCGTCAGGAGATCGTCTTTGAAAGCGATCATCTCCCGGTAGACGCTGATCCAGTGCCGTGTGTCCTGAGGCCTGAGGGAGGCGGGATCTTCGCCCTCGAGCAGACGGTCACGTCTGGCTCGGGGCACGGCGCAGATCCTACGCTTTGGTTTAGTGCGGCAATTGGTGCACTTTTGTCATTCAGGCACTCGGGTGAGAAGTCCCCAATCCTCGAGCTGAGCTCGCAGCTTCCCTTGCGATTGGTCGTCAAGTGGCTTCAAGGGGGCGGCGCACCAAGGCTCACAGATGCCCTGCAGGTGACATGCGGCCTTGATCGCCGCCGGAAACACACCCGCACGCAAGGCGATCACCAGCTTGTAGAGCGAGTCCTGTTCGGTTCGCGCCGCGATGAGGTCGCCGCGCTTGAACGCCTCGTCGATGTTGACGACCCACCGAGGGGCGACGTTGGCGGCGCCGCAGATAGTGCCCGAGCCGCCCATCGCGAGCGAGGGCAGAAGCATGGTGTCGCTGCCGGTGAAGATGCGGAAGCCCGCCACGCCGCGAGTGGCGATGCAGACTCCTTCGAAGTATTCGAAATCGCGGCTCGAGTCCTTGATGCCGACGATCGTCCCTTCTCGCGCCAGCGCCGCCACGCTCGCCGGCTCCGCGACCACCTTGGTGAATTGCGGGATGTTGTAAAGCAGGATCGGCACCGGGCTGTGCGCGGCCAGGGCCCGGTAGAAGGCGAGCAGGGTCGCCTGGTCCATCGGGTAATAAAAGGGAGGGGCGACCAGCGCTGCCGCGGCCCCCAGGCGTCCAGCCGCCTCGACCTCGGCGCGCGCCGCCAAGAGGTGACTCTGTGCGACCCCACAGATCACCGGCACACGACCAGCGGCAGCCGCGACCACGCACTCCAGAATCTTTCGTCGCGCGGTCTCGTCGAGCGACGCGGTCTCACCGGTCGACCCCAGCGGCAGCAGCCCGTGCACGCCGCCCTCGATCACTCGCTCGACCAGTGTCGTGACTGCGGCTTCATCCACGGTGCCATCCCCCCGAAGTGGAGAGATCAACGCGGGGACCACGCCTGTCAGCTCTTCGATTTTGAACACTGACTAAAGAGGCTAATGCGTGCGCGAAGCGGACTCGGCGATGCGAACGACCAGGGCGAGCTGCCCGGGGGTAAAGAAGGGCGGCTCGCCCGCTCGAGCATTTTCCTCGACGCGATCGAGGCGGTGCGTCGCAGTCAAGACGGTACTGACGCGCTTATCGCTCGCGATCCATTTCAGGATTGCCTGGGCCCAGGTCGCGACACCCAGCTCGGCAAGCTGCGCGGAGGATGGATGCCTGTCGAGAATGCCGTGTTGCAATGGGCTCATGACGAAAACGCCAAGGCCCATCGACTCTGCCAGGGGCAGCACGTCGCGCTCCGCGGTCCTGCGCAGGGGGTTGTAGGGGATCTGGATCATGTCGAGCCTCTTGCTCTTCATCAGCGCGACCAGGTCTGGAAAAGCAGACTCCTGATAGTGCGTCGCGCCCACCGCCCGCACCGTCCCTTCTTTCTTCAGCCTTTCGAGGAGCGCAAGCTGGGCCGGCACGTTGACCAGGTTGTGAACCTGGTAGACATCGACGGTGCCGAAGAGGCGCACCGCGTGCTCAACCTGCGCTAGGCCTTCTTCTGCGCTGGGAGTCCATACCTTGGTGGCGACGAGCACCCGGTCGCGAATGCCGTCCAGCGCTCGCGCCAGCACGGCCTCTGCCCGGCCGTACATCGGTGAGGAATCGAACAGGTCGATCCCAGCCTCGATCGCGGCCACGACCAGCGGCCGGCGGTCCTCTTCGGTGTCGAAGGTGCGCCAGGTCCCCATGCCGATGGCCGGCACATCAAGCGACGTTCTGCCCAGGCGCCTGCGCTCCACCCGGTGACCTTAACGGGAAGCGCTGGATTCGACCCGTCTGGCACCAAACGCGACATTTCGAAGCGTCACGTTTTCAGGGCACGGTCCGAGATCCATCGGAGCGACACGACGAAAGCAAGCCACGCGACGGCGATGAGAATTCCTGCGAGCACGTCGGTCGGCCAATGCGCGCCGGTGTAAATCCGGCTGATGGCGTTGGCGACGACCACGAGCACCACCAAAAACCAGCCGACAGCTTGTGCCCAACGCGGCAGGAATCGGCGACCGAGACACAGCATCGCCACTGTGGTCACCGTGACGATGAACATCGTGTGACCGCTCGGGAAGCTCGATGCGGGCGGGTGCTCGGTGACCTGTAGCACCTGCGCGGTGGTCGGCCTTGCACGAATGATCAAGTGGCTCAGCAGGACATACCACGCTCCGGTCAAAGCGCCGGCTGCGGCCAGGATCCATGCTCGGCGGTTGAAGGCCAGGACGAGTCCGAAGACGATTGCTTCCAGGATTGCGCCTTTGGCATCACCGATCCAGTTGAAGATTGGAAACGTCAAGGTCAGGAGCCCCCAGTTCGTGGACTGGATGTCCCGCTCAATCGTCACGTCTCCAGGGATATAGGGATGGCCGGCGACGTAAACAGCCAGAATCACCGCAGCGACTGCGCAGAGCCCGGCCAGTGTCAACATCAGCCCATTTACCGCGGGCCTGGGGGCATGGGTCACTTGTGGAGCGACCCCGACGAACGACCTATCGTATTCGGGCCATAAGAACGACTTCATCCGGTTCCTGCTAGCCAAAGTGGGCATCCAACAGGTCAGCGCGTCACCGGCGCAAAGTACCCAGTGGCTGGGGACCGCCATGGTCCTTGGCTCAGCTGCCGGCTTCGCCACCCTGGCCATATTCGCGAAGCTCGCCTACGCCTCCGGGCTCGGGACCGAGCAGGCGCTCGCCTTTCGCTTCCTTCTCGCCGCTATCGGAATGTGGATCCTCGCCATGGTCATCGGCCAGAACCCATTGCGACTCCATCGCCACCAGATCATTACCCTGGTCGCGCTGGGTGGGATCGTCTATACCGCGCAATCGCTGACCTACTTTGTCGCGCTGCGCACCTTGCCGGCTTCGATGGTAGTCCTCATCGCATACATCTATCCAAGCCTGGTGGTGGTGGCAGGTTGGATGTTCTTGCGCCGCTCGGTTTCACAATGGCACTGGGTCGCCCTGGCGGCAAGCTTCGGGGGCGTCGCCCTGCTGGTCGGAGGGACTCGCTTCGAGTTCTCTTGGGGTCTGGTTCTGGCGATCGCCTCGCCGACGATCTATACCGGCTATATCCTGATCGGGGAGCGCGTAATGAGCTCGGTGCCCGCTGTCGCCGCGAGTGCAGTAATCATCAGCGGGGCCGCCGGCGCATTCTGCCTGCTCGCCGCCTTCAACCACGAGCTGGCCCTGCCTCGAAACCTAAGCGGGTGGGCTGTGGTTTTCGGCATCGCCCTGTTCCCGACGATGGTTGCCATCTCGCTCTTCATGGCGGGCCTGCCGCGGGTCGGTGCAGCGCGCGCCGCCCTGGTCAGTACTGTGGAGCCCGTCATCACCGTACTGCTGGCTGTCGTGATTCTGGGGGAACGGTTATCGGCCGTCCAGGTGGTCGGCGGCGTGCTCGTCCTTCTGGCCGTAATCCTCGTCCAGGCCGCTCACATGTGGAAGTCGGGATTGCCGAATGCCCTGAAATAGGGGCACTAACGCGGTAGGTGCGCGTTGTCCCTTTGATGGGGATCTCTCTGAAGCCCGAGCACCTCAAGCGGTATAAGGACATCGCGCTCTTGATCGGCAAGTACGGCCGCCCAGGCCTCCTGAAGCAGGCCGGCCTCGACGAAGTGGTCGACGACGGCTCGCCGAATGGCGAGAAGAATGGCGAGTTGACGAGGTCCGGCGAGGCGCTGGCCGCCGATCTCGAGAAGCTTGGAGCGACGTTCATCAAGCTCGGCCAGGTCCTATCGGTGAGGCACGACCTGCTGCCTGCCGAGTACGCGGACGCACTGGCCCGCTTGCAGGACGATGTCGCGCCGTTCTCGTTTGAGGAGGTGGAGCAAATCGTCAGCTCAGAACTGGGATTGCGGATCTCCAAGGCGTTCGCGGACTTCGACTCGACGCCGATCGCGGCGGCGAGCCTCGGCCAGGTGCATCGCGCGCGGCTGCGGGACGGTCGTGCGGTCGCCGTCAAGGTGCAGCGTCCCGGCATCCGCCAGACGATCGCTGAGGACCTGGACGCCCTTGAGGAGATCGCGGGTTGGGTTGATACGCACACCGAGTGGGGCCGCAACCGGCACCTCCGCGAATTCCTGGGCGAATTTCGCAAGAGCCTGCTCCGCGAGCTCGATTACCGACGCGAAGCACAAAACCTTGTGACCATTCGAACGAACCTGGCGGAATTCAAGCGCATCGTAGTGCCAGAGCCGATCGACGACTACACGACAGGTCGCGTGTTGACGATGGAGTACGTCGACGGCGTGAAGATCACGAAGTTGAGCAACATGGCCAAGCTCGAGTTTCCGGGCAAGGAGCTCGCGGACGAGCTCTTCCGCGCTTACCTCAAGCAGATCCTGATCGACGGCTTCTTCCACGCCGATCCGCATCCGGGCAATGTCTTCATCACTCGAGACAAGCGCCTCGCGCTCCTCGATCTGGGCATGGTTGCTTACATCCCGCCGCAGCTGCAAACGAACCTCACGCAGCTCCTCTTCGCCATCAGCGAGGGCCGCAGCGAGGATGTGGTGACGTACGCCCTCCACGTCGGGCGGCGCACTCCGTCGTTTGATGAGGCGGGCTTCACCCGGGAGGTGGCCGACCTTGTCGCCACACAGCAGAACAGGACGCTCGAGGAGATCGAGGTCGGCAAGATCGTCTTCGCGATGCTGGAGACGGCGGGCCGCCACGGGCTCATCCTCGCGCCGGAGCTGGGGATGCTCGGCCGAGCTCTGTTGAGCCTGGATCAGGCAGGCACGATCCTCGACCCCGATTTCGATCCCAACGAGGCAATCCGGAACAGCGCGGCCGAGATCATGCGGCAGCGCATGGCGCAGAGCGTCTCGCCCGGCCGCCTGTTCCAGAACATGATCGAGGTGAAGGAGTTCGTCGAACGCCTACCTGCACGGGTCAACCGAATCCTCGATGCGCTCGCCAACAACGACCTCGAGGTCCGCGTTCAGGCAATCGACGAGAACAAGCTCCTGAGCGGGTTTCAGAAAATCGCCAACCGCATCACGCTCGGGCTTTTGATGGCCGCGCTGATCATCAGCGCCGCGATGCTGATGCAGGTCTCGACGTCGTTTCGCATCCTCGGCTATCCGGGCATCGCGATGATCTTCTTCTTCCTGGCTGCGCTCGGCGGAATCGGCCTGATGCTTCAAATCCTGCGAGACGAACGAAGGGCTTAGGACTTGGTGAGGCGGTCGCGAAGGCCGCTGAGGATCGGGTGCAGCTGATGGGCGCCGCGAACGTTGCTGGTGTCGATGCCCCACTCACGCTTGGCCAGAACGAACGGGTGAAGCTGCTCGCCCCCGATCGACCCGTGGCCTCCCGCCTGGTTCTCGAAGTTCATTTGCTTGCCGTTGATGAGCGCGCCGAATACGACGAGGTCACCGGAGTTGCGGAACGAATTCAGGCGCGAGAGCTGCTCGCGCAGGATGCCGGCATCGTCGTATTGCGCGAGCAAGGTTTGGACCGCCTCGGGGCCAAGCTCAGATCCCCCCTTCAGGAAGATGTCTCGCTCGCCATCCCGCGCCATGACCAGCGCCACCTTTTCCAGGGACGATATACCGGTGGCAAAGTCGGGGAAGCGTGAGGTCAGATCTCGGTAGCCGAGCCGCGCGCTCTCGTCGGCAAAATAGATGTGTGCCAGCCCGCCTGAGGCTATGACCTTGACATGCCCACGAGCATCTTTCTCGTCCGGGCCATAGGTCTTGCCCTTCGTCTCTTCCACGCGATAGCGTGAAAGTCGGGTCGCGACCACCTCGCCGAAAGTGGGCGAGTCATCGTGGTTGAAAGGCAGGGTATCGATCTGGCCGTGGTCCGATAACACGACGAGCTCATAGCGATCGCCGCGTGCGCCGGCGATCTGCTTGATGGTGTGGTCAACGTGCTTCAGGATGCGCATCGACGCTTCATCGTCCGGTCCAAACGCGTGCCCGGTCTCGTCGAAAGCGTAGAAGCCCGCGTAGATGGGGGAGTAGTGGTCATGCATTGCCTTCAGCACCGCGTAGCGCGTCAAGTGGTGGACGAAGATCTCCTCCAACGCATCGCTGACAACGTACGGATGCGCCGGGTGCTTGCCCCTCATTCGCGCGAATAGATACTCGCTCGTGACCCGGCCCAGGGTCGCTATCGCCTGCCACAGCCAGTCTGCGACATGAATGGGATTGGCAAAGTAGGCGAGGACGATCTTCCACGCCGAGGTGGAGTGTCGATCCCTGTAAGTCCGCTCCTGGTAGGCGATGCCGAAGTCTTCTTTGGCGCCGGCGGGGTAGCACGCGGCGATGCACGCTCC
>Ga0209117_1000703_pt1 | contig 12808 bp, 7 predicted proteins | sample BlaSpr_A8_OM2_M2_FD_187978 | JGI IMG/M metagenome (GOLD analysis project Ga0209117, IMG submission 187978) | Forest soil microbial communities from Thunder Bay, Ontario, Canada - Black Spruce, Ontario site 2_A8_OM2_M2 (SPAdes) (version 2) | ecosystem: Environmental > Terrestrial > Soil > Boreal...
CGGGGCGGTGAACCATCGCTCGAGGGTGGGCGCGACCATCGGCTCCATGCCCTTGGCCCCCACCGTCTTGATGCGCTCCTCCCACACCGCGGCCGCGCCCTGAGGGTAGCGGCTCGTGGTGTCGCAGAGCACGAGGCTCTGGACCATGGCCGGGTGCTTCAGCGCGAAGACCTGCCCGATCATGCCGCCCATCGAGAGCCCGACGAAGTGGGTGGCCGCGATGCCGAGCCCGTCGAGCAGGCCCTTCAGGTCGTCCGCGAGCTGGTCGAGAGTGTAGGCGCCCGCGGGCGCGCCGGTCTGCCCGTGGCCGCGCGTGTCGTAGCGCAGCACGCGGTAGCGGCTCCGGAGGGCGCGCACCTGCTCGTCCCACATGGAGAGGTTGCAGGCCAGCGAGTGGCTGAAGGTCACCACCGGGCCGTCGCCCTCGATCTCGTAGTTGATGTCGATGCCGTTGGCGCTGAGCTTCATCTTGCCCTCACCCTGCCCTCTCCCCGGTGGGGAGCGGGTGTCTGGGGTTCACTCCTGGGTCGCGGTGCTGGGGCAGATCTGATTGTACGGGCAATAGCGGCAGGCCTGATAGTCGGCCATCGCCTCGAACTCCCGCTGCCGGATGCCGCGCGCCGCCGCCTCGATGGCGTCCCGCGCGGTCATCAGGTCGTCCAGCGTGGGCGTGTGCCGCCCTGTGAGGCCGGACTCGAGGAAGCGCAGCTCCACCCGCGCGGGCAGCCGCCCGGTCATCTCGTGCTGGGCCAGCGCGTAGATCTTGAGCTGGAGGCTCTCCCTCGCGCGCTGGTCCGCCTTCTTCTGGTCGGTGACGTCGCTCGACTTGTAGTCGACGATCACGAGCCCCTCGGGCGTCTCGTCGACCCGGTCGAAGCGCCCGCGGACCCGGTTGAGGCCGAGGTTGAACCCGAACTCGCGCTCCACGTCGGTGGGCTTCTGCCCGGAGGCCTCCTCCTCGTGGTAGAAGCGGGTCAGCGCCGCCACCCCCGCCCGCTTGCGCTGCTCCTCGTGCTCGCGGGTGAGAAAGCCCTCGTTCCGCCACGCATTGTCGAATGCGCGCAGGAAGTCCTCGAGCGAGGTGTAGTTGCCGGCCGCGCGGCGGCGCAGATAGAACTCGACCGCGTTGTGCAGCGCGCTGCCGTAGACCACCGAGTGGTGCTGCCGGAGCGGGATGCGCAGGATGTGGATGTACTGGTACTTGAGCGGGCACGTCTCGTAGTCGTCCACCTGCCGGTGGCTGATCGCGAGCGGCTCGTCATCCGCGATCGGGGCGAGGGCGAGGCCGACGGCCTCCGGGGGCGGGGCCAGGCGCCGGAGCTGCTCGATGGCCTGGGCCCGGAAGGGCCGCGCCGCGTCCTTGGGCAGGTCGAGCGCTTCCAGCACGAACTGGCTCACCTTCCACTTGCGCTTGCCACCGAGATCCTCCGCGCTCGTGAGGTAGAGCCGCTCCTTGGCGCGGGTCATGCCGACGTAGAACAGGCGGCGCTCCTCCTGCTCGTGGAAGTCGCCGGTGGGCAGGGTGTCCTTGATCAGCTCGGCGGGGATCTCGACCGGGTCGGACCGGCGGGTGGACGGAAACCGGTTCTGCATGCAGTCCACCATGAACACGATCGGCCACTCGAGCCCCTTCGACTTGTGCACGGTGAGCACGTGCACCGCCGGGGTCTCGGTGTCGGCCTCGGCCACCGCGGGATCGTCGCCCGCGTCGATCAGCGCGTCCAGGTGGTTCACGAACTCGCGCACATTGTCGTACTTGAGCACCCGCGCCGCGTCCTTCACCCGCGTGAAGAACTTGCTGACGTTCTGCACCTCCTGCTCGAGCTCGGCGGGGGCCTTCGCGTAGCGGGTCATGAGCCCCGAGTCGACCAGGAACTGATAGAGGACCTCGCCGGTCGGGTGCTCGCGGGCCAGCTCCATGTAGCGCTGCAGGTCCGCCACGAGCCGGGCCACCGCGCCCGCGCCCTCCTCGGTGATCGCCGCCTCCTCGGGCACCGCGCGCAGCACGTCGAAGAGCCAGCGGTGCTTGCGGTCGGCGTAGGTCGCGCACTTGGTGAGATCGACGATCGGCACCTGGTAGACGTCGGAGGAGGCCAGGTAGTGCAGGCTCACCGAGTCGTCCGGGTGGGCCACGGAGCGCAGGAAGGCGATGAGCAGCCGCACCTCGGGGCGGCCGTAGAGACCCGCGTTGCCGGAGAAGGTCCACGGGATGCCGCGCATGTTGAGCGCGCGCAGGTAGTGGTCGGCGTCGTGGTTGACCCGCACCAGCACCGCGAAGTCGCGATACGGCCGGCCGCGCTCGTGCTCCTCCTGGATCATCTCGGCCACCTGGTCCGACTCGGTGGAGACGGTGTCGAAGGGCAGATGCTCGGGCGCCTCCCCTTTCCCGACGGTGGAGATCAGGCGCTTGTCGATCTTCTGGGCCACCTCGAGCCGGTCCGGGTTGTTGTGCTGGATCAGCCGGTAGGCCGCGTCGAGGATCGCCTGCGGGGAGCGACGGTTCTCCTGCAGCACCACCTGGTGCGCGTCCGGGTAGGCGCGATCGAAGGCGAGGATGTTGCTCATCGAGGCGCCGCGGAACCGGAAGATGGCCTGGTCGTCGTCGCCGACCACCGCCACGTTGCGCTGGCGGGCCGCGAGGAGCTTGACCAGCTCGAACTGCGCGTAGTTGGTGTCCTGAAACTCGTCGACCAGGATGTGCCGGTAGCGCTCCTGGTGCCGGCGCAGCACGTGCGGGCGCGTCCGGAAGAGCCGCAGGGCCTCGACGATCTGGTCGCCGAAGTCGATCTGGCCCAGGCGGGCCATCAGAGTCTGGTACTGGGCGTAGGTGCGCGCCAGCTCCAGGTGCTGCTCGGCGTGGAGCCGCGCCTCATCGTCGGTGGCCCGGGCGAGGAGGCCCTCGGCGAGCGTCAGGTATTCGTCGGGGCCCACGTCCTCGTCCTTGAGCCGGCTGAACTGGCCGAGGATCGCCTGCAGATGCCGGGTGGGATCGCCGAGCGGCCGGTAGTGCTTGAGCGGGAACTCGAAGAGGTGATCGCGCAGGAAGATGACCTGCTCGGCCCGCGTGAGCACCCGGAAATCCGGGGTGAGCCCGAGCTCGAGTGCGTTCTCCTTGATCAGGCGGTCGCCGAAGGCGTGGAAGGTGGAGATCTGCACGTCGGCGTAGCCATAGGGCACGAGGGTGTCGACGCGCTCTTCCATCTCCGCCGCCGCCTTGTCGGTGAACGTGAGCGCGAGGATCTCGGAGGGGCGCGCCCGGCGGGTGGCGATGAGATAGGCGATGCGGCGGGTTATGACGGTGGTCTTGCCGGTGCCGGCGCCCGCGATGATGAGCAGCGGGCCGGTCTCGTGAGTGACCGCGGCAGACTGGGGCGGGTTCAGCCCCTCGAGAATGCGCTCGGCGCCCCGCGCCGCGTCGGCCATCAGGGCAAACTATACCACCCCTAGGGAGGCGACTTCAGGGGAACCACCAGAGAGAGGGCATCCGGGATGCAGTCGAAGCTGACCGGCAGCCGGCCGAGCAGCTCGCCGTCGACCTGCACCAGGCGGTTGTCCGGCCCGTGCGCGACCGCTCGCCGCGCCTTCACGTAGGTCACGCCGGGCAGGCCTATGTGCGAGCCGCTGAGCGCGGCGGCCAGGTAGCGGGCGAACCGATGGCGCTCGGTCGAGTCGAAGAGGCACAGGTCGAGCAGATCGTCGTCCATGCTCGCCTCGGGCGCGAAGCGGAGCCCGCCGCCGTAGGACGCCGCGTTGGCGACGACCGCGAAGGTCGCGCGGTGCCGGCCGCCCTCCGTCTCCACCAGGAAGGGCACCGGGTTCCAGTCGGTGAGCTGGCGCAGCCCGGCCATCCAGTAGGCGCCCTCGCCGGTCAGCCGCTTGAGACCCGGGTGGACCGAGCGCAGCACGTCGGCATCGAGGCCCACCCCCGCCATCAGTAGGAAATACCGCTCGCCCGCACGGCCCACCGACACGCGGCGGATCGTGCCGGTCCCGATCACGCGCGCCATGAGGTCGAGGCTGCCGGGCAAGCCCAGCTCGCGGGCCAGCACGTTGGACGTCCCCGAAGCCCACACCGCGAGCGGGGTGGGTGTGCCGACCAGGGCCTGAATGGCCTCGTTGACGGTGCCATCGCCGCCGTGGACGATCACGAGGTCGACGCCTGCGGCCAGCGCCTCCGCGGTGAGCCGGGTCGCGTCGGCGGGGCCGGCGGTGGTCCGCGGCGTGACCGCGATGCCCCGCTGGCGCAGGGCGTCGACCATCCCGGTGATGGAGTGAAACCGATCGCGCTGCTGGCCGGAACCGGGGTTGTAAACGAGAACCGCGGTGCGCGCCAAGGGCCTCGCTAGCGTCGGATCTCGGTGCTGTCGCTGGCCAGCAGCTCCTCGAGCTCGGGCCGGGACACGATCGACACGTCACCCCAGATGGTGCACTTGAGCGCGGCCAGCGCGGTCGCGGCGTCGATCGCCTGCTGGGCGTCGCGGCCAATGAGGGTGGCCCAGAGGAAGCCGGCCGCGAAGGCGTCGCCCGCCCCCACCCGGTCCACCACCGACACCATGTGGCGCTTGGACGGGCGATGGATCTCGCTCGCGGTGAGGACCGCGGCGCCTTCCTCGCCGAGCGTCAGAGCCACGGTGGCGGTGGGGGCGAGGGCGCGCAGGCCCTCCAGCACGCGCTCCGGACGCCCCTCCAGCTCGAACACGGTGGCCGCGTCGTCCGCGCCGATGAAGAGGTAGCGGACGCGCGGGAGGATCTCGGTCAGGAAGTCCCGCGCCTCCTTGGCACTCCACAGACGCGAGCGATAGTTCACGTCGAACGAGACCGGCACGCCGGCGCCGGCGGCCTCGGCGACGGCGCGGCGCACGACCTCGCGGATGTTGTCTCCCAGCGCGGCGGTCACGCCGGTGAGGTGGACGAGCCGGGCCCCGCGGACGAGGGCCCAGTCCACGTCCTCCGCCACCAGGCGGCTGAACGCAGAATCGCGCCGGTCGTAGAGGATCCGCACCGGGCGCGGCGCCATGCCGTATTCGATGAAGTAGAGCCCCATCCGCTGGCCGGGCCGGCGGAGCACGCCGCGACAGTCCACCCCGTGGCCGGTGAGCTCGCGGATGGTGCGATCGCCCCACGCGTGATCGGACGGCAGGACCGAGATCAGGGCGGTCCGCAGCCCGAGGCGCGCGCATGCGGCCGCCACGTTGGCCTCGGTGCCGCCGATCTGCACGTCCAGGTCGGACGCCTGATCGAGGCGCTGCGGAGGCCGCGCGGCCAGTCGCAGCATCACCTCGCCCAGCCCGACCACGTCGTGCCCCGGAGTGACCTCGCTCACGCGCCGCCCGTGACGCGTACCGAGAGGGTTGTCCCCATGATGAGGGCCGACTGGACCGATTCGAGCTGCCGGTCCGGGGCGAACGTGACCCGGGCCGGCGCGTCCGGGCGAGCCCACGAGGAGAAGCGCGTGATGTCGATGAGCGCGGTCAGACGGCCGCTCGGCCCGTCGGGGCTCGGGCGGAAGCGGAGCGGGACCAGCTCGGCCCGGTAGCCGTCGGGCGAGACGTCGTCGGGGCCTTCGTTGTCCGCGCGGGCCCGCCGCATGATCCACGTCGAGTACGTCCCCTCGCTGTCCCGGTCGAGCGTGTTGGCCGCGAAGTTGAGCTCGGCCGAGATCAGGTCGTCCACGTGACGCCCGGGCGGCAGGGCCAGGGTGTCGTCGACCTGCCGCCGTCGCCCCAGCAGCAGGGTGTGGGTCACCGCGTGCAGCTCGACCCGCTGGCGCTCGTAGTCGTAGCTGGTCGCGACCGTGTTCTCCCGGCCTCGGAAGTGGTGGACGCTCCGGCTCTCGAGCGGCTTGAACCGGCCATCCCGGATGACCCCCGTGGCCTCGGTTCGCGTGCTGATCGCCGTTCCCTTGCCGTCCATCGTGACCCGGTACCGGCCGGTCCGGCGGTCGATCTCCTGGACCACGTTCCCAATAAGAGACAGGGTCAAAAAGTTAAACAAAATAGAGAGATCAAGCTGATAGCCCAGGACGGAGCGGCCATCTTCGAGGGCAAACGCCCAGCGCCGGGGAAACAGCAGGCCCACGGGCAGGGCTGCCAGCAGCTGGCGCCGCGTAAACCGGGACGACATATGGCCGCATTCTACCCGAGGCGCGGATGCCACGGGATTTGGTTTTGGATTGATTTCCTGCTAACTTGTACGTCTATCCCACCTTTACGGGCGCACCCTTAGGGGGCACGGTCTGATGAGGAACTCCCGGCGCGTAGTTGTTACAGGGTTGGGCGTCATCGCCCCCAATGGGATCGGCAAAGAGACGTTCTGGCAGAACCTGATCGCCGGCAAGTCCGCCATCGACTACATCACCGCCTTCGACCCCACGCCCTACCCCTGCCACGTCGCCGGCGAGGTCCGCGACTTCGACCCTAAAGACTTCTCAACTTCCCGCAAGGCGAAAATGATGGGGAGATTCTCGCAATTCGCCGTCGCCGCTACCCGCCTCGCCTTTGACGATGCGCACCTCAAGATGACGCCTGACCGGGCACCCCAGACGAGCGTCTTCTACGGCACGTCGGTCAACGGCGGAGGTGACGTTGCGGCTGATGCCCTTGCGACCATCTGGAAGGAGGGCGTCTCCGCAATCAATCCCTGGGCTGCCCTCGAGTATCCACCTCACGCCACCTCGAGCTACGTCGCGATCGAGTTCGGAATTACAGGTCCCGCTCTCTCGGTTTCCTCAAACTGTTGCACCGGAATTGACGCTATCAATGAGGGGTTCTCCCGAATTCGGGAGGGGACGTCCACAGTGGCGGTTGTCGGCGCGTGTGATGCACCAATCTTTCCGCTCGCCTTCGGAGCATTCTGTGCCCTTGGAGCGCTAACGAAGAGAAACGATGCCCCGAGGAAGGCATCACGCCCGTACGACAGACTTCGGGACGGGATTGTGATTTCAGAGGGAGCGGCGACACTCATTTTGGAGGAACTCGACTTCGCGCGCGAGCGTGGCGCCCCCATCTATGGCGAAGTGCTCGGACACGGCTCGGCCAGTGAAGCCATCGGCATGCGGAAGGGAGATCTTACGGGTAGGCGAATGGCATCCGCTATTTCCGATGCGATACGTCAGGCCGGCCTAACACCGGATGTGATTGATCACGTGAACGCCCACGGTAGCTCGCTCCCCGACTACGACATCTGCGATACCAACGCCTTTAAGGAGGCTTTTGGCACTCATGCCTATCGCATTCCGATCAGCTCCATCAAGTCAATGATCGGACAACCAATCTCAGCGGCGGGAACACTTCAAGCCGCGGCTGCGTGCCTATCTATCAGAGACCAGCTGGTGTCACCCACGATCAATCAAGAAGTGCCTGACCCGGCGTGCGACCTTGACTACGTGCCGAACTCTTCCAGAACTGCGCGCGTTCGGTATGTAGTTGTCAACGGTCACAGCTTTGGCGGGAGCGTGGCGGCATTGGTGATCGGTGAAGTCGCCAAGTAGTTAACCCCAGAGCATGAGTCTGCAAACTGTCGGCGTCTTGGCACTCTGCGCGACCCTGGTTGGGCTCGCAATGTTCGTCTTGTTACATAACCGCCACGCCGCAGAAAATCGTCGCTTTGCACTCGCTGCCCTCACCATCGCGGGATGGATCTTCTGCATATCCTTCGCGCTCGCCTCTGACCGTTCCGCCACCATCATTCCGCTCGGTCGACTCGGCTTCGCTTTCGCCAGCGCGATACCATTTTGTCTGCTCTGGATGTTCGATGCTTTCTCGCCTGATACCGGCCAACGACTAAGGCTCACCATACTTTTGCCCGCCACTTGCTGCGTCACGTTCGTTCTCTTGTCCCTTTCCCCTTGGATCGTGGCAGACGGCATCATCCAACCCGAGCGCGCCACGTTCGTGTACGGGCCGGCTCACAAGCTATTCGGGATATATTTTCTTCTCTGCTTCCTTCTTGCACTCTTCACCCTGTGGCGAACAATCCGATCCGCCGCAGGAGTTCGGAAGCTCCAACTACGCTATTTGCTCCTTGGCATACTTCTCGGCGGCGCCGGAGCTATAACTACAAATCTCGTAATCCCGCTGCTCTGGAAGACTTCCCGATACAGTGCACTCGGGCCATACTTCTCCCTCCTAGTAGTTTCCTTCTCCGCTCACGCGATCATCCGATATCGGCTGATGGACATTCGCGTAGTGATTCGTCAGGGAGTCGTATACGTTTCCGCTATTCTCGCGTCTCTGACTGTCTTTCTCGCGATCGCAAAGGCTTATCAGGTCACTTCCGGATTCGACACAAGCAACATCCCTCTCGCTGAAGCTCTGATTCTGGCAACTCTGATCGCAGTTGTCTTCCAGCCGCTCAAGGCCTGGATTCAAAGATCGTTCAATCGTTACGTGTATCGAGAGAAATACGACTTTCAGAGAACGCTCCGCGAGGCGAGCCGTCAGCTAAGCAGTACTCTGGACCTTCAATCGCTGCTCCAGTATCTAAGTGTCACCATCGAAGGCACTTTTAAGGCAGAGTGCGTCACCGTGTATCTGCGTGCGCCCCGTGAACAGGCATATGTTGCGCAACCTCGCCCGGCGTCCCTGCCCTGGGACAAAGTGGATCTTGTGCCGTCGATCGCGGCCCATTCGGCCGTTGTCAGCTTCATGGAGAAAGAGAAACGCCCGCTAGTTCAAGAGGAGGCCCTCCGCGAGGCTGATGATCGTCTTGCCGCAGCAGCCGTCGAATTGCAGCACCTGCGCGGCGCGGTCGCTTTCCCCCTATTTGACGAATACTCTCTTGCTGGAATGCTGATCGTAGGACGAAAGCGATCGGGTGACCCCTATTTCAACGAGGACATTGATCTCCTCTCTACTCTCGTTGGACAAGCAGCAGTTGCGATGAAGAATGCGCATCTATATCGAGAGGTTGTGCTCGTAAATGAGTACGTCGACAATATTCTTTCGACCATGGCCAGCGGTGTAATTGCCGTAGACGCTTCCGGTCATGTTTCTCTCTTCAATCGTGCGGCCGAACAGCTTACAGGCTTGACGTTCAACCGACGGCTACGTCCTCCGTACAGCGAGTTGCCAACGTCTCTCGCCGAACCCTTGCGCGACACTCTCCTTGAGGGCAAGGCATACTCCCAGCTAGAAATCTCCATCCAGACCAATCATGGGCTGATGCTGCCACTCGTCTGTTCCACAGCCTCACTGCAAGGGAAAGACGGCACAACCCATGGCGCGCTCATCGTTTTCAGTGATTTGACTCGCCTAAAGGAGCTCGAGAACGAGAAACAGCGAGCCGAACGACTTGCTTCCTTCGGCTCGCTTGCATCTGGTGTCGCTCATGAGATTAAGAATCCCCTCGTAGCGATAAGAACTTTCGCCGAGCTTCTTCCTGAGCGGTTCTCTGACGTCGACTTCCGCGAAGACTTTTCCAAGGTTGTAGTCCGAGAGATTGACCGCATCGACAACCTTGTTGCACGCCTCCGAGGTATCGCTAGCGCGCCCCAACCCCAAATGGGTTCTGTAGATATCCGCCAGCCAATCTCGGACACACTGAAGCTATTGCGCGGCCAGCTCGAGCAGAGCCGCACTACCGTTCACTTCATCGCCGACGACGATGCTCCGTTCGTTACGATCGATGATTCGCAGCTCAAACAGTTGTTCCTAAACATCTTCCAGAATGCGCTCGAGGCAATGGGGCAAGGTGGCGAGCTGAGTATCCGAGTCGCGCGGACTCAATCCAGCGGAACATCGTGGGTTCACATCGAAGTAGCCGATACTGGGCCGGGCATGCCTGAGTCAGTCAAGAGCCACGTATTTGAGCCATTCTTCACAACGAAGCCCACGGGCTCAGGTCTTGGACTGGCAATCTGCCGCAGCATCGTCGACGCCCATCGAGGCTCAATCCGAGTCGAGAACCACCGTGGCCACGTTGGCACGACGATCGTAGTTGAGCTTCCAGTTGCCGACGCCGGTATCGAGGCCCTCCAAAGTGTAGCAGTCGTCAAAGACGTGTCGACTAACCCGTCAACGGCCCCCTCCCGCCGCACGGCGGGCTGAGCATGGTTACAGTCAACTGGCTCTTGCTCATGGCTACGGCAGCGGCAAATTTGTGGGTAGGTGCCTATGTGTTCCGACGCGCCCCCAAAGCCCCGCTTAACAGGGCTTTCGGACTTCTTGCCCTTGCTACGAGTTGCTGGGCTGTCGCACTAGCTGTCGGTTACCACATCGACCCTCACCCGGCTGCATTGAGCTCAACAACATTCATCATTCGATTTGCCTTTGCTGCCGGCAGTCTCTTTGCCGTTTCGTTCCTCCTCTTCATCGATCGATTCGCCTCGACCACTCGGGGCGCACGTGTCACCCTGCGATATTGTCTGGTTCCGATCGGAATCGGCTTCCTCGCTCTCTCTTTCTCGCCGTGGATTGTCACTTCGGCGAGGTACCTCGATGAAGGCCTGCAGGTCACGTACGGTCCGGCGCATCCGCTGTTCGCAGTTTACTCATTGAGTGGGTTGGCGGCGACAGTCTACCTCCTACTGAAGAAGTACCGTTTCTCGGAGGGCCTTGAAGCAGTCCAGGTTCGCTACGTGATCCTCGCCTTCGTGCTGTCCGGTGCGCTCATCACAACCACCAATGTCGTGTTGCCTCTTCTACTGGGCACTTCCGCGTACGGCCGATATGGCCCCTTATTCTCTCTCCTCCTACTGGGAATTACCGGCCATGCCATCATTAGGCACAGGCTGCTAGACATACGCCTAGTAATACACAAAGGGGCAACCTACCTGGCTGCCCTCGTCCTAACAGCCGGAACATTGGCACTGGTCTTAGCGGCAGCCAATGTTCTGCTACCCGACGAACACGACTTCTCTTTCCGAGAGATTCTGTTGGCGGCCTTGGTTGTCCTCGTCTTCACTCCCGCGAGATCAGGCGTGCAGCGTCTGTTTGACCGATATCTCTACAGGAATCCGTACGACTATGCCCATACGCTTCGCGAAGCCAGTCATGCGCTCACCGGTACGATTGATCTGCAATCTCTGCTAGGCCTCACAGGCGCTGTCATCAAGTCCACATTCCATCCCCACGGAATTGGGGTCTATCTGTTCGAGTCTGAGGATGGCGAGTTTGTTCTGTCGTGGAGTTTGTCTTCACCCTCACTGCCGCCAACAATTGCCAACACATCAGTCGTCGTAACAGCGCTCGCTGTTCGTACGCTCCTCTTCTCCGACGAGGTGCTAAGCGGCGAGCCTTCTCTTCCCACTGACGGTCTGCGTGACATTCTTCACTCCCTCCAGACTGAGGTCGTTATTCCTCTCCGTGAGGAAGGAGACCTCATCGGCTTCGTCGTGCTCGGTGCGAAGCGGTCGGGGGACCCGTACTTCAGCAACGACGTCGACCTTCTGACGACCCTCGCGAACCAGGCGGCGGTGGCGGTGCGGAATGCGCAGACCCACGCCCGCGTGGTGCAGATGAACGAGCAGATGAACAAGGTGCTCGAGACCATCGAGAGCGGGGTGGTGGCGGTGGGGCCGCGCGGGCGAATCACCCTCTTCAACCGAGCGGCCGAGCAGCTGACCGGGACCGCGACGAAGCTGGCGCACGGGCAGCCGCCCGAGTGCCTGCCCGATCCCCTCCCCGAGCTGCTGAAGTCGACCGCCGCGGACGGCCAGCCCCGCTCGCACATCGAGTTCTCCCTGCCCGGCCTCGCGGGGCAGCTCGTGCCCCTCATCTGCTCGACGTCTCCGCTGCGCGGTCCGGGTGGCGCCACTCTGGGCGCGGTGGCGGTGCTCAACGACATCTCGCGGCTGAAGGAGCTGGAGCAGGAGAAGCGGCGGGCCGAGCGCCTCGCCTCCATCGAGGCCATCGCGTCGGGATTGATCCACGAGATCCGCAACCCGCTGGTGGGGATCAAGACCTACGCGCAGCTCCTGCCTTCGCGCGGAACCAGCGAGGAGTTCCGGGACATGTTCTCACGCACCGCCGGACGTGAGATCGGCCGGATCGACGATCTGCTGAGCCGGTTCCGGACGATCTCGCGCGCCTCGCAGCACCCCATGCAGCTGGTGGACATCTCCGGGCCGCTCCGTGACACGTTCGAGACGCTTCACGCCCAGCTGGAAGACCGCCAGATCCGCCTGCGCCAGGTCGGCGACGGGGCGAGCCGCCCGGTGCTCGGTAACACGTCTCAGTTGCAGCAGCTTTTCCTGAACCTGTGCTTAAATGCCATCCAGGCGATGGAACCGGGCGGGGAATTGACCGTGCGCGTGGTCGATCTGTCGGAAGGTGGGGGAAGGACGCTGATCGTGGAGGTGGCGGATACCGGCCCGGGTATCCCCGAGGCCCTGCTGGGCACCGTCTTCGATCCGTTCGTGACCACCAAGCCGCACGGCACCGGCCTGGGCCTCGCGATCTGCCGCGGCATCGCGGACGCGCACCACGCCCGGCTTGTGGCGCGCAACAACGTGGGCCGGCCCGGCTGCACGTTCACCGTCGAATTTCCCGTTCCGTCGGGCCGCCCGACCCGCGTCGCTCCGTGAAGACCGTTCTCCTCGTCTCGGCGAGCGACGCCCTTCGCACGCGCCTGCTGCGCGGCCTGGAGTACACCCACTCGGTGTTCACCGCCGCGTCCGACGACGAGGCGCTCCGGACCCTGCGGCTCACCGAGATGGAGCTGATCGTCAAGGAGATCGTCGGCCCGTCCCGCGATCTCACCGCGTTCATCGCGAGCGCTCGCCACCTCTGCCCGACCTCGGTGGTGGTGTGCATCGTGACTCCCGGAGCCGACACCCCCGAGGGGGAGAGCGAAGCGGAGGCGGCCGACT
>Ga0209117_1000705_pt1 | contig 12797 bp, 8 predicted proteins | sample BlaSpr_A8_OM2_M2_FD_187978 | JGI IMG/M metagenome (GOLD analysis project Ga0209117, IMG submission 187978) | Forest soil microbial communities from Thunder Bay, Ontario, Canada - Black Spruce, Ontario site 2_A8_OM2_M2 (SPAdes) (version 2) | ecosystem: Environmental > Terrestrial > Soil > Boreal...
CCTGAAGAAGATCAATGACACCTACGGGCATCGAGAAGGGGATCTGGCCCTGGTCAGGACAGCGGACGCTCTCGAAAAAGCCTTCCGCGGTTCCGACATCATTGCGCGCCTGGGCGGCGACGAATTTGTCGTGCTGGCTCAGGTGGCATCGGATCACACACAGGAGGTCCTGCTGCGTCGATTGGAGAAGAATCTGAAGAAGTCGAATGCCAGCGAATTGCGGTACGAACTGTCCCTCTGCGTTGGCGTGGCGCAGTTCGATCCCAAGCGCGCGGTTGCGCTTGGCGAACTCCTGGCGCAAGCGGACAAGGCTATGTACGAGAAGAAGGGGAGGGCCCAGAAGGCGTGCGCGGGCCAGCCGTGAAAAGCACTGACTGACGAGCGCCTGCGGTAAGAGTGGACTGGAGAGTATAGGGAATGAGGCTATCGCTTGGACGCTCCAAGCGGAATTATTTGGCCCGAACGAGGTAAACAGCCCCGAGAAAGAACAAGATAGCCACCGCGATCAGCCCAACAGCAAGAGCAATCAAAGCGGGCCGCCTTACGGGCTTTCCTACGAAAACCTCATCTTGGGGCGAAATAAAACTTAAGAATGCCTTCTTATAGGATCTCCACAGCAACCAATAGGGGATTCCGACGACAAGAGAATAAATCCCCAGGGAAATTCCCGCGGTTCTGAATAAATGCTCCGCGGGCCTCCCTAGGGCATAGCTGAGCTCCCTGGACCACTCCGATGCCAAGAGATAGCCCAGTAAGAGGATCGAAAAGTGAGCGAAATAAAACATTTTCAGAAAGGATCTGATTTTTTGTTCTTCAGACGCAGACCTTACAACATAGCCTCGTTTGCTACGACCCATGGGAAAGACGACCACCCGGCCGGCGGCTTCATTTCGAAAGGTCGCACTCACAATTAAATCAAGAAGAGCCATATGTGTTCTCCTTGCGAAGATCCCTCAAGCCTTAGGCGACTCCTGCGCACCAATTTCTTCGCGAGCTTCGGCGTAGCAGTAGGACTTTTCCGCGGCCACGTAGCGCAGGCGCGTTCAGCGCAAGGAACACGCGATCTTCGGTGGCCATGGAGGCGAGGCGCGTAGCGTTTTTTGCTTTTGCGGCGGCCATCCAATCGCTGGTTAGCGGCTCGAAGAGTTTTTTGCATGGTGTTAGGCCAAGCGATTCTAGCGCATTTCTGTCCGCCCCCGGCAAAGCACAGCGCCGCGCAAGGGTCGCGTTCGGGGAAGTGGCAGCAACCCCACCGTCCGGTCCGTGCGGGCCTGTATAGTGTTACGGGAACTGGCCCTCAATGCCGCGCCAACTCGCGTCAAACGAACACCTCGATTACGTTGCTGCGCTGCTGGACGATATATTTCGGATTCCTGGAACCAAGATTCGCTTTGGCCTGGACGCCTTGATTGGGTGGGTACCCGGCATTGGAGACGCGATGACGGGCATCGCATCGTTCTTAATTGTGTTCGCGTCCTGGCGTCGCGGTGCGAAAGCGGTCACGCTGGTTCGCATGATCGCTAACGTGCTCCTGGAAACCGCCATCGGAGCTATTCCTGTAGCGGGCGACGTGTTCCACGTGGTTTGGAAGGCCAATCGGCGAAACTATCGGCTGCTGATCAGAGAAAGGGAGCAGCCCGGCGCCAACACCCGGCGGGATTGGATGTTCCTGGCCGTTCTTTTATTCGCGGTGATTGCGGCGGCGGGGATTCCGATTGCCATTTTGATCTGGCTGTTGCGGACGCAGGTCAATTTAGGTTTCTAGGCCCGGTGAGGACGGTTATGATTCCAAGTCCAGCCGTCTATGCTTAAAGCAATGCAGATCGTTCGGCGCTTTCTGAACGATCGCGAACGCTTCTTGCAAGAGCTATTCAAGGAGACTCCACGTCTGTTCAAAGACGAAGCGGGCTAGGGGCAGGACGCGTTCAGTGATTCGTAGCAGCCTCAGCCTGGCCTCATCCGTGAAAGCGGCGGCAAGACCGCCGCACTCCAAATGATGTGGCCGGCGGCGGTCATTTTGCCGGGTGGGGCTTGTGTGCTAGGTTTCTTTGTTTATGGGTAAGCGGATAGGGGTGCTGCTGAGCGGGCGCGGGTCGAACTTTGAGGCGCTGGCGGACAGCGTGGCGGCGGGGCGGCTACCGGGGGCGGAGATTGCGGTGGTGGTCAGCAACCGGGAGGGGGCACCGGGGACTGCAAAGGCGAAGGAGCGCGGGATTGCGGCGCGGGTGATTCCTTCGAAGGGGTTGGAGCGCGAAGTATACGACCGGCAAGTTGTGGCGGTTTTGCACGAACATAAAGTGGATTTGGTTTGCCTGGCCGGGTACATGCGGCTGCTGTCGCCGTTTTTTGTGGCTGCGTTTCCGAACCGCATCCTGAATATTCATCCTTCGCTGCTGCCATCGTTTCCGGGACTGGAGTCGCAGCGGCAGGCGTTGGAATATGGCGTGAAATTCGCGGGGTGCACGGTGCACTTTGTGGACGAAAATCTGGATGCGGGGCCGATTGTGCTGCAGGCGGCCGTGCCGGTGCGCGATGACGACACGGAAGAGACGCTGGCGTCGCGGATCTTAGTGGAGGAGCACCGGATTTACACGGAGGCGGTGCGGATTGTGCTCGAGGGCAAGTACAAAATCGTAGGGCGGAGGGTGGTGAGGACGCAGTGAGCGTGATGGGTGCTCGCACTTTTCGCGATTAAAGGCGTTTACGTTGAGGTCCTTCGGCTACCCTCATCCCTCGACTTCGCTCGGGACAAGTCGGGTAGCCTCAGGATGACACCGCGAGGTTTTTGCGGTTACGGCACGGCTGAAGCCGCGCCCTGACGAAAATCGAGGATTGCTACGCACAGTCTGAAACTGGATACCTGAACGGGACTAATGACAAAAACAACATTCAAGCCGGTGGACGAGCAGTTTGCGTACTTGAAAAAGGGCGTGGCGGAGATTATTCGCGAAACCGACCTGAAGGCGAAGCTTGAAGAATCGCTGAAAACGGGGAAGCCGTTGCGCGCCAAGCTCGGAGTGGACCCTACAGCTCCTGATTTGCATCTGGGCCACACGGTGGTGATTCGGAAGCTGAAGCATTTTCAGGATATGGGGCACACCGCGGTGTTCCTGATCGGAGATTTCACGGCGCTGGTCGGCGACCCTACCGGGCAATCGGAGACGCGGCCGCCCCTTTCGCGCGAGCAAGTGGACGCGAATTCGAAAACGTACCTGGAGCAAGTGTTCAAGATATTGGACCCGAAAAAAACGGAGGTGCGCCGCAACAGCGAATGGCTGGACACGCTTTCGAGCTACGACATTGTGCGGCTGTGCGCGAAATATCGCGTGGCGCGCATGCTGGAGCACGAAGATTTTCGCTCGCGGCTGGAAAACGAGCTGTCCATCTCCATGCACGAACTGCTGTATCCCCTGATTGTGGCGTATGACTCCGTGATGCTCAAGGCGGACGTGGAGCTGGGCGCGACGGAGCAAAAGTTTAATTTGCTGATGGGGCGGGAAATCCAGCGCGAGTACGGGCAGGAGTCGCAGGTGTGCGTGACCATGCCGATACTGGTGGGGACTGACGGGCAGCGGAAGATGTCGAAGAGCCTGGGAAATTATGTGGGGATCACAGAAGCGCCGGACGAAATGTTTGGCAAGCTGATGTCCATTTCGGATGAGCTGATGTGGACGTATTGGGAGCTGGTGACGGACCGCACGGAGGCGTGGATTGCGGAGATACGCAAGACTGTGGAGGAGGGCACGACGCATCCGATGGACGTGAAGATGCGGCTGGCGCAGGAGATTATTGGCCAGTTTCATGGAAGGGACGCGGCGAAGCAGGCGGAGCAGAATTTCCAGCGCGTGTTTCGCAATCGCGAGGCGCCGGAGGAAATACCGGAGATTCGGTTGAAGCGCGTTACGGGCGGAGTACATGTCACCTTTCCACAGTCGGGAATTCTTGTGGAGCAAATGACGCTGCCGCTTTCGAGCGGATCGGAAAAATGGTCGAAAATCTTGGCGTCATTGGAACAAGTGCCTTCGGCATCGGAAGCGGAACGAGTGATGAAGCAGGGCGGGTTTGAGATCGATGGCCTGCCTGTCAGCGATCCGACATGCAAATTGAATTTGGAGCAGCCCGGATCGTATCGCGTGCGATTTGGGAAGAAGAAATTTTTGCGGGTGATTGTGGAGTAGATTCAAGGTTTTAGGTTTATTCGCCTGCAGGCCAATTTGAGCCTCACTATTTTCAATCTTCTTTTATGTGGCCAGTCTCAAAAAGAATCAGACCTTGTGCCCCGTACGAAGGGTTTAGCTCCAAGATCAGGAGCTTTTTGTCCTGTGCGGATCGCAGCAGATTTTTGGCTTGTTCTGTATCTGGATCTACTTCATACAATTCGGCTATGTCCGACGCAGGTTGCTCGTTCGGCGTCACGAAAAACCAATTCAAAGATGATGTTTCCCTCCTTTACTCCAGATATGGCGAGTGCTTGAACTCCTTCTAGGAGCAACGTATGTGGCACCTTGTTGGCGGTTCGCAGGAAAATCTGTAAAGACTTGTTGGAGTCCAATCGGAAACCATCGAAGAACCCGTCATGGAAACTCGGAATTTTCATTGAATCGGCTCCGTCTCCTCGACGCATCAGCCTCGAAAGCGGCGGCTAGACCGCCGCACTCCAAAGCTTAGTCCATCATTTCCTCGACCATTTTGGCTACGTGGGCGGCGATTGCCGGTGCGGCGGTTAGGCCTGGGGACTCCATGCCGATGAGGTGGATGGCCTGGGGGACGGCGGGGTCGCGGGTGATTACGAAATCGGCGTAGCCTTTGCCTCCGGGCGGGACGAGCTTGGGACGGATGCCGGAGTAGCCGAGCTGCAGGTCGGATTCCTGCACTTCGGGCAGAAGCGGTTTTGCGCCTTGTACAAAATCGGCGATGGCTAAGCGGTCGCGCTCGTAATTATCTTTCGCGTCCACATATTTTGCTGTCGGGCCCAATAGGACCGTTCCCCACAGAGTTTTTGTGAAATGCACGCCGAGGCTGAGGGCGTCGGCGTGAGGGAGCGGGTAGACGAGATTGTTGATGAGCGTGCGACGGGGGCCGCGAATTTCGCAGTATTCGCCGCGGACGGGATAAATTTTCCAGGATTTGTTTCCGAGCAGAGCGGCGAGTTCGTCGGCGTAAAGGCCGGCGGCGTTGATGACGCAGCGGGCTTCGATGGTTTCGTCCTGGGAATCTTCTTCATCGCCGATGCGCAGGCCTACGCGGGTGGCGCCGGGACTGGGTTCGAGGGAGATCACCTTCGCGCGCTGGACGATGTTCGCGCCTTGGTCGGCGGCGAGGCGGGCGTAGGTGCGGACGAGATCTTCGGCGGAGACGATGCCGGTGGAGGGAACATCGAGTGCGGCGACGCCAGCGATGTGCGGCTCGCGGGCGCGAATCTCGTCGGGGCCGATAAGGCGAAGACCTTCGACGCCGTTCTGCTCGCCATTTTGTTTTAGCGCGGTGAGAGCGGGTTCTTCGTGGGCGTCGGCGGCTACCACGAGTTTGCCGGTGTGGCGGAAGGGGACATTGTGTTTGGCGCAGAAGTCATACATCAGGCGGTTGCCTTCGATGCAGAGCCGGGCTTTGAGGGAATTCTGCGGATAGTAGATGCCGGAATGGATGACGCCGCTGTTGCGCGTGCTGGTGGCCATGCCCAGCTTGGGATTTTGCTCGACGAGGAAGACGTCCTGGGAGCGCTGGGAGACGGCGTGGGCGATGGCGCAGCCGATTACGCCGCCGCCGATGATTAGGATGTTGGCCTGGTCCATGGGAGTGAAAAGGTTACCAGCCGATGACGGAGTTGCGAAAGCAAAGAAAAAGGGACTAACGCAGCCCCGTCGAGTGATAACCAAACGCGGAACAGCCGTAATTAACGAAATACCAACTGCAAAAGCTAACGCAGAGACGCAGAGAACGCGGAGGAGCGCAGAGCTAATCGCTTACGGCGGTTTCGTCGAAGTACGGTTTGCAATCGACTAGACGCGCTTCGGTGCCGTCGTGAACGGCGTAGGTGGCGCGGCGACCCTTGTCGTACGCATTGTTCCACAGCGAGGCGGCGCCGTGTGCGCCATCTTTGTTCAGCGCGTAGAAGAAGATGTGGAAGGTGGCGAGTTTCTTTTTGTCGTTGTTGTAGTTGCGAGCGACGCGGGCCATGGCTTCGAGGCAGGCATCGGTGGGCGACATGCCTTTGCGCATCATTTCGATAATGGTGTGGCCGCCGCAAATTTTAATATTTTCTTCGCCTTTGCCGGTGGAGCCGGCGGCGCCGACTTCGTTATCGACATAGCAGCCCGCACCGATGATGGGGGAGTCGCCTACGCGGCCGGGAATTTTCCAGGCGAGGCCAGACGTGGTGGTGGTGGCGGAGATGTCGCCCTTCTCGTTGACGGCCATGCAGGGAATGGTGCCGGTGGGGGGCTGGGCGATGACGCGCTGTGCGTAAGCCATCAGGGCCTGGTCTTCGGGCGTGTCGCTGAAGATTGCGGACAACTTTTCCTTTAACTGGGGGTCTTTCCACTCTGGGCTGTCGATGCCGGGGCGCCAGTTGAAGGACGTCGAGGCTTTCCAGGCCAGCCAGATTTTGCGGGAGTGTTCGGTGAGGAGATTCATTTCCTCGAAACCTTCGTCGACGGCGAAGCGGCGCGCTCCATCTCCGACAATCATCACGTGATTGGTGCGCTCCATCACGGTTTTGGCGAGGCGCGAGACGTTTTTGATGCGACGGATGCTCGCGACGGAGCCGGCGCGGTGCGTGGGGCCGTGCATGACGCTGGCGTCGAGCTCGACTTCGCCCTGTTCGTTGGGGAGGCCGCCGTAGCCGACCGAATCGTCGTTGGGGTCGTCCTCGACGATGGTGACGGCGGCCACCACGGCTTCGAGGGTGTCGCCACTTTTTTTGAGGATGTCCATGCCGTGGCCGAGGGCGTTAACTCCGTTGGCGCTGGAGATGATGAGCGGGCGCTTGCCCTGCGCGGCGGGCGCGGAAGCACGGGCGCCATTGCTTGCGGCAGCTGCGGGCGTTGCGCGGCCGAAGAGATTCGTTACGCCAGCGGCAGCGCTGCCGGCTAGAGAGGTGAGAAAGAACTTACGGCGGGACCACAGGCTCATAGCGGCCTCCTGATTAGTGCGGCGGTCAATATACAACAACCGAGCTCGGAAATTGGAAATTCGAGGCCGTAGCGACTTGCGAGATCCGGGTTAGGCTGGCGGCGTGAAAGCGGCAGCAAGACTGCCGCACTCCAAAAAAGCCGGCTGTCAAGTCAACACTTAGGTGGCTTGGACGAAGACAATCAATGAGGCGCGCTAAGGCTAGGCGAAGATTACGCCTTTGGGGGAGCGGGATTTCTTGATGGAGTCGTGGTGGGCCCACCATTGCTGCCAGGCTTGCGCACTGTTGCCAAGAGCTTCGCCAGTGATGAGGCGAAGGGCGCCGTAGACCCAGCCGCGGGTGTCGGAATCCAGAGCGTCGTCATCGAGAAAATTCAGGAGATCGGGAACGGCGGCGAAGCGCTGTTCGTGGGTGAGCATGCCGGATTCGGCGATGCCCACGGCGGCGCGCTGGCGGACGCGCGGGGAAGGATCGTGCGCGAAGCGATCGAGCAGCGGGTCGATGGCGCCGTCGGTACCGAGCATGGCCAGGCCCTCGACGGCCCAGAAGCGCGTTTGCTCGTTGGGATCATGCGCGAAGGTCAGCAGGTGCGTGAGCACGAGCTTGGGCTGCACACCGCGATTGCCGAGCGCGCCGAGACGCCAAAGGGCGAAGGGGCGTTCGGTGGGATCCTTGCGAATCAATTTCACGAGGTGCGCCACGGTTTTGGGTGATTTGCTGAGATTGTTGGCGGCGAGATCGACCTCGATGGCCGCGGCGCGCACGCGCAGATCGTCGGACTTCATGGCGGTGAGAACGAGGTCGAACAAGTGATCGGTATTTTGCAAGCGGCCGCGCCAACTGTCGGCGTTCTGGCGGATGAGGTCGAGCGAGGCTGGCTGGCGGCGGATGGCGAGTTCGAGGAGTTGCTCGGCTTGCTGTTGCGGGGCGAGGCGCGTTAGCTCGGCGAATTCGGCGTTTACGGTGCCGGCAGTGGGCTGCGATACGCTGGTGGCGGCGCTTGCGTTGGCAAGGTCTCCCAGTTTGAGTTTGGCCCAGACGGCCTTGAGGTGCCCGACTTCAAACCCGGCGACGGCGGAAAGGGCGGCCAAGACCAGGAAAGCGAGGCCGTACCAGCGCAGGATGCTGAGCGTTAGCGGGCGGGAATCGCCCGAGTGCGGATTGTGCGGAGCAGCCACGAATTGTGCCCTCGGCCCCTTGTGGGAGCGGCGTTCAGGCACAAAGTAAAGGTGGCGGGGGGCGGCAACAATGGTACGGCGAGCCAGCCGTCCGGTACGCGAGGGCAATGTAGGTAAGTCATTATTCTACAGCAACATAATCTAAGGCTGGCACCTCTAAACAGGGCCACAAAGGCAGCCCGTCCGCAAGGGCAGGCGAGGCGATTCGGAGGGTGATTTCCTCGCAGCGCCGCGTCGCGGGTCAAGAGGAGGAGGCGGCTTTGGCTGGCTTGTAGTGGCCGGGGACGGCGCGGGTCGATATGGCCAGGCGATTCCAGAGATTGATGGTGCCGACTACAAACGTTAAGTCGATGATTTCTTTTTCGGTGAAATGCTTTTGCAGGTCGGCATAGACGTCGTCGGGGGCGTGGGTCTGGGCAATGAGGGTTACGGCTTCGGTCCAGGCGAGCGCGGCGCGTTCGCGGTCGGTGAAGAAGGGCGTCTCGCGCCAGGCGTCGAGGGTGTAGAGGCGCTGCTCGGTTTCTCCGGCAGCACGCGCGTCGATGGAATGCATGTCCAGGCAATAAGCACAGCCGTTGATTTGCGAGGCGCGCATTTTGACGAGATGGACGAGCTTGGCCTCGAGGCCGCTTTCGGCGATGTATTTTTCCAGGGCAAACATGGGGTTGAGCGCACCTTGGGCGAATTTTCTGTAGTCGATACGTGGCTGCATGGTTTCTCCTTTCGGTGTGCTGGGCTCTTTCTTGCATAGATGAATGCGGTGGTCCAGTGGGTATATGGGCGAAACGCACGAGCCCAGGAAGGCGTTTCCCGCGCACATTACGTAGAGCATTCAACAGTCAGCATAAAAACTTCCTCTGCTAGCAGGTTAAGCCCTAATCGAGGCTCTGTAAGAACTGACAGTTGTCCAGTCCGCGGTATTGAGTCGATAGTGGCCGCAGTCCGGGGGCCAAGGGTGTGAATTTCTAATTTAGCGGACGGTTCCTGTTGTTGATGGATGGAGGTCGCGATGAGGCGATTGATTTGGGTGGGACTCGTGGTGCTTTGTCTGGTTTGCGGCCTTAAAACGTCAAGCACATCGGCGCAGGCGGTCTACGGAAGCATTCTCGGGACGGTGACCGATCCACAGGGTAGCGCGGTGGCTGGCGCCAAAGTCACGGTGACCTCCATAACGAAGAGCACCACCGAGACGACCACTAGCAACGAGAGCGGCAACTACTCGGTTACGCACTTGATCCCGGACACCTACAAGATCCGGATTGAGGCAACCGGCTTCAAGGCCACGAATATTCCCAGCGTGCAAGTGTCCGCCGACACGGGTGCGCGTGTCGATGCGACCTTGCAAGTCGGCGAGGTAACGCAGTCGGTGGAAGTTACCGGCGAGGTTCCACAACTGAAGACGGACCGGTCCGACGTCTCTACCGAATTTGACCAGAAGTACGTCGAAGATCTTCCCCTCCTCAACCGCAACTTCACCAACCTCGAGTTGCTCACCCCCGGGACGCAAAAGCTAGTAGGGTGGAGCCATGCAGCGACGGAAAACCCGCAGGGTGGCCAGCAGATTTTCGTGGACGGCCAGCACTTCAGTGGCACGTCGTTCCAGCTAGACGGCACAGACAACCAAGATCCGATCCTTGGAATCATTGTCGTCAATCCCAATATTGACGCGATTCAAGAAACCAAGATCGCCTTGCAGAATTACGACGCGGAATTCGGCAAGGCCGTGGCCGGGGTGATCACGGTACAGACCAAGTCAGGGACAAACCAACTCCACGGCGGGGGTTTCTTCGACTATTACGGCAGCGGCCAAGCGGCGCGTAACCCGTTTACGAATGCGCCCAACGTGGCGCTTCCCGATGCTAGTTATAAGGATTTTGGTGTCCAGCTCGGTGGGCCGATTATAAAAGACAAGTTGTTTATTTTCGGCGACTACCAAGGCGTTCGCCAGACCAGCGGCCTCACGAACCAGTTAACCACCCCAAACGCGACAGCGCTCGGTTCGTGCAATCCAGCTACGAATGCAGCGAGCAGTTCGCCGGGATTTTGCAATTTAAGTGCCTACACGGGTTCCATTTCTTCCGGTAGCGGTCTGATCTACAATCCGGCATCCAGCGCCGCTTTGGATGGCTCTGGACGAACCCCTTTCTGCGGGCCCGCGGGTTGCGCGACCCAGCCGAATTGGATTCCGATTAGCATGATCTCTCCTCAAGCAGCTGCGATCCTTGCTGACTTTCCGGCTCCGACGAGCGGCGGCTTGACGAACAACTTCGTGGGCTCGGGTTCGGGAAACTTTACCCAGAACGCTTTCGATGTGCGGGTCGATTACAACGCGCCCCATGGCTACCAGGTTTTCGGTCGCTTCAGCCTCGATTATTTTAACCTCGCTGGACTCGGGACCCTCGGGAATCTTGGCGGTGTGGGATTTGGTCCGGGCGGTCTGAATGGCGAGTCCACCGTTCACAATTACAGTTTGGCGTCGGGCTTTACCAAGGCAATCGGAGCGACTTGGCTCACCGACTTTCGCTTTGGGTATTTCAAATACAACCCGGTGACGGCTTATTCTGACGCCAACGCAACTCCGATGAATACGTTCGGCGTTCCTGGCCTAAATCTCGACACGCCGTCAACCGGGGGGCTGTCTTCTTTCTTCCTAAACGGCAACGGCGGATTCTCCGCCTTTGGCGATGGCTTGAATGTTGGCCGCTGCAACTGCCCGCTGATCGAAAGCGAGCAGCAATTCCAATGGGTCAGCAACTGGACGAAGATCAAGGGGAACCACCAGATCCGGTTCGGCACCGACATACGCTACGCCGAAAATTTGCGGGTTCCCAGCGACGCCAACCGCACTGGCATTCTAAACTTTGACGCCAATGGCACATCGCTTGCCGGTGCCGGCGGCCTCAGCCTTGCCACGTTCCTGCTTGGCGACGTGACCTCGTTCAATCGATTTGTGAGCAACAGCTTAACTGCAGCCGAACGCCAATGGCGCTGGTTCTTCTTTGCGCAGGACACCTGGCGTGTTACGCCCAAGCTCACCTTCAACTATGGCTTACGTTGGGAAATCTACGACCCGGAGTACGTCAACGGAAAAGGCAATGGAGGATTCGCGAACCAAACGCAGGGCGTCATCCGAGTGGCGGGGTTTGACGGGATCGGCTTGAACGGCAACATCAATAACACGTTCAAGGCTTTTGGGCCACGTCTTGGGATAGCCTACCAATATGATCCAAAGACCGTGGTGCGCATCGGGTATGGCCGGAGCTTTGACATTGGGGTGTTCGGGTCGAACTTTGGCCACGTGGTGACCCAGAACTTGCCGGTTTTGGCCAACCAACAGCTTCAAGACACCAACATCAACCCGACTGCAACAAACAATATGACTCCGGTTTTCACGCTGACAAGTGGGCCACCTGCGAGCCTTTTGCCGTCCACCTATCTCGGAGGCATCCTCGGCAAGATTTCACCGGCAGGAACTCTGCCTCTCGAAGGGCCGGATGGCACGTCGCAATCCCGAATTCGGCCTACCGTGCAGCGACTGCCAACCCTGGATGCATGGAATGCGACGATTCAAAGGCAGGTCACGTCGACCATATCCGTGGAAATAGCCTATATCGGAAACAAGGGCACGCACATGTTCAATCCCAGCGGGCCATCTTACAATCCGAACGAGCCAGCGGTAGGCAACGGGACGGCCTTCGTGAAGTGCGCTGGGACCGCGGCCGCTCCAGTAGCCCCCTGCGTTCTAGGCTCATTCAATGCATTTGTGCCGCAAGCCGACCGCCGTCGCTTCTTTCTGAACGGCGTCCCGTCATTTACGTATCCTGGCTACACGACGCCAGCCGGCGCGCTGCTGACCTGTTGCGCGGTGGACTTGGCGTATTTTGGCAACGACGCCAGCAGCAACTACAATTCGCTTCAAGCAAAGGTAGAAAAGCGCTTCTCTAATGGGTTCCAGTTTATAGCGCACTATACCTACTCGCACTCGAATGCATTCGACCAAACCTACTACGACGTAAACCCGAAGATCGCCTACGGCCCCGACCAGTACAACCGCGACCAGGTCTTTTTGCTGACTTCTGTTTATGAATTGCCCTTTGGCAGAGGAAAGCGATTCATGAGCAATGCCAGCCGAGGGATGGACTATCTTGTTGGAGGCTGGCAGATTTCCAACACGCTAACTTGGAGCAGCGGCTTGCCGTGGACAGCGAGCATCGGTGAATGCGGTACCATTGCCGATGCAGGGCCTTGCAGGCCGAATCTCGTGCCTGGCCAGTCCCTCGGCTTGGGTCCTCATACAGTGACCACAGGTTGTGCGACAGGCGGGGAGTGCGGCTTATACTACTTCTCTCCAGTTCCGGCGCTGGCCTATCCCGCGAGCGCGTTGGTTCCAGCCAATGCCGGCGTGGACTCCTGTAGCTTTGCGCGGCCCGTCTCGGGAATGTTCGCCCTCCCGGCTTGCGGCACGATTGGCAACGCAGGATTCGATA
>Ga0209117_1000706_pt1 | contig 12770 bp, 11 predicted proteins | sample BlaSpr_A8_OM2_M2_FD_187978 | JGI IMG/M metagenome (GOLD analysis project Ga0209117, IMG submission 187978) | Forest soil microbial communities from Thunder Bay, Ontario, Canada - Black Spruce, Ontario site 2_A8_OM2_M2 (SPAdes) (version 2) | ecosystem: Environmental > Terrestrial > Soil > Boreal...
ATGCTGAAGTTCGCGCTGGTGTTATTGGCCAGCACCGTGACACTCGACGGCACCTGGGCGGCCGCGTTGTTGCTCGACAGATTCACCGTGATACCGCCACTCGGCGCTGCAATGTTCAGCGTGACTGTGCCCGTTGAGCCCTGTCCCCCCGTTACGCTGGTCGGGTTCACGCTCACTGACTGCAGGGCGACCACCGGCTTGACCGTCAGGGTGGCGGTCGGCGACGCGCCGTTGTAGCTGGCGGTAATGGTCACCGGGGTCGTCGTGCTCACCGTGCTGGTGGTGATGCTGAAGTTCGCGCTGGTGTTATTGGCCAGCACGGTGACACTCGACGGCACCTGGGCGGCCGCGTTGTTGCTCGACAGATTCACCGTGATGCCGCCACTCGGAGCGGCGCTGGTCAGCGTGACGGTGCCCGTCGAGCCCTGCCCGCCGGTTACGCTGGTCGGGTTCACGCTCACCGACTGCAAAGCGACCACCGGGTTGACCGTCAGGGTGGCGGTCGGTGACGCTCCGTTGTAGCTGGCGGTGATGGTCACCGCGGTTGAGACACTCACCGTGCTGGTCGTAATGCTGAAGTTCGCGCTGGTGTTATTGGCCAGCACCGTGACACTCGAGGGCACCTGGGCGGCCGCGTTGTTGCTCGACAGATTCACCGTGATGCCGCCACTCGGAGCGGCGCTGGTCAGCGTGACGGTGCCTGTCGAACCCTGCCCGGCCGTCACTGTGGTTGGGTTTACGCTGACGGACTGCAAGGCAACGCCCGGAGTAACGGTAAGGCTGGCGGTCAGCGTCACACTGTTGTAGCTACCCAAGATAGTCACCAGCGTGGACGTGCTTACCGTGCTAGTGGTGATGTTGAAGGTGACGCTCGTCGTGTTCGCCGGGACGGTAACGCTCGACGGTACTTTTGCGGCCGCGTTGTTGCTGGACAGGTCGACCACGATTCCACCGCTGGGCGCCGCGCTGCTTAATGTAACGGTGCCCGTCGAAGTCTGACTGTTGACGACACTCGTAGGGTTCACGGTGAGGGACTGCAAAGCGGCAGTCGGGGAGACCAACATGGCCGCAGTTTGAGTCGCATCGTTATAGGTGGCGGAGATGGTCGGCGATATCAACGCGCTGACAGCAGCGGTCGTCACACTGAAGGTCGCACTAGTGGCACCGGCGGGGATGGTGACGCTCGCTGCTACCTGTGCGGCCGCGTTGTTGCTCGATAGATTGACGGAGACGCCACCGCTGGGCGCCGGGCCGCTGAGCGTGACGGTGCCTGTCGAACCTTGCCCTCCGGTCACTATCGAGGGGTTGATGCTGACCGCCTGTAAGGCGGAGGAATTGTTCACCGTGAAGGTCGCCGTATCAGTTTCCGTCGCTCCACTCGATTCGCTGACCAACTGCGTGATGGTGTGCGTTCCGTTTGCCACCGCTGTCGTATTCCAAGGATTGGCCGCGCTCGTCAGGTTGTTGCCGGTTGACCCGGCAAAGTCATAGGGCGTCACGCTTTCGCAATGTGTAGCTGTGCCGCTCATGGCCGGGTTGTCCAGCCAATAGCACACTTTCGTAATTCCCGGAGGGTTGTAATTTGCAAGGGACGAAGCTGAACTGGTGAACACATAGGCATTGCCGGAAAGCGTGGCCCCGTTGAGAGCGATGGCTCCGCTTCGGTTCGGTTGTGCGCTCAGCGACAAGGCATAGCTTGCGCCGCCCGATCCGCCGGCCGTAACGTTCAGCGTCGTGGCCTGCGTAACGCCGTTATAGTTGGCGGAGATGGTGGCGGACGTCGCCGCGCTCACCGTGCTGGTCGTGATGCTAAATGTTCCACTCGTGGCGCTCGCAGGAACAGCCACGCTCGCCGGCACCTGTGCGGCGGCGTTGTTGCTCGACAGGCTGACCGAAACGCCGCCGCTGGGTGCCGCTCCGTTCAGCATAACCGTGCCCGTCGAGCCCTGCCCGCCCAGCACTGTAGCTGGGTTCACGGTCACCGACTCCAAGGCGACGTTCGATGCCGGGAGCCCCGTGACATTGCCCCACCACAAGCTCCACTGGCTGTTGGCAGTGTTGCCCGTGGTGTTGGGGCCAGCGTACTCCTGTACGGTCCAGAAATCTGTGTCGTTGCTGGGGTCCACTTGCGTGGCGCTGTAATCCCCCCAGCGATTGGCTCCGTTTCCGTCGTACAAGGCGTACGTGCCCTGCCCCGGCTGCACCACATACTCCGTGCGAACCGTGCCCGCCGGATCACCGGCGGCGCGATAGGCATAGGCTGCCGACGCGTATTCGCTGGCCGCCATGCGCGAATAGCCGATCAGCACGTCCCCGTTCAGGTTCGCTGCCAAGCTGGGATAGTCGTAGAAGTAAGTTCCGCTCGTGTCCTGGATCCGGCCAAACTGCTGGACGGTTCCATTCGTTCCGATCTGCCACCAGTCCACGGCGGACTGCGTGGGCGAAGATGCCGGTACGAATACAGTGTGCGTCGCCCACAGCGAGCCGTTGCGATAGACCACCGTGTTCATACGCGCATCAAATACGCCGATCTTGTCCGTAATGCCCAACTGCGGCGCAAGATTCGGTGGCGGCGGCAGAGTACTAGCCCACACATTAGTCGTGCTCGGAAAGGCCACATTGAGGTTCAACACCTCAGAGCCGACTGTGCCGGTGATGGTGGATAAGCCCAGGTATCCCAGGGCCGGTGTCGTGCTGGTGTCGTTGCCGTTATAGTTGGTCAGCAAGTACATGGTAGCAACGGTCGGGTCATAGGTGAGCGCTGGCGTGAGCGTGAACCCGTTGGTGATGTCGCTCCACTTAACGGGTGCTTGCGTCCCGTCCGCGTAAAAATCCGCTTTGTTGAAGGCGTAGACCACCGAGTACAGCCACGAGAAGTTGTTAGCATTGGAAAGCTCATTCCCCGTGGCCACAATCCAGTTGTTGTTAAAGCCCACGCGCGGGTGATCGAAGGTCGTGGTATTGGTCGGATCCGCGAACACCCGGCGCAGATACCAAGTGCCAGTGGGATCGGAGGTGGCGCTGACCGCGATCAACAAGGAAGACCCTGGGTTCCCGTAGTTGCCCATGCAGACAAAGATCCAGCGGTCGGCATAGGGATCATAGCGGATGTTAGGATCCCAGGCCGGGCTGATGTCAGGCCAGTTGCTGTTCCAGAACGTGTTCAGACTGGTCGTGGTCAGCACGTGGCCCTGGCGATCCTGGATCACAATTTCGTCATTAGTGGTCGTCATCAGGTGATTAGGGCCGACCGCGCCATTAGTATCCGGCGGGAAATTGCCAATCCGGTTTTGCGCCAGAAAGCTGAGTGCTGGTGCGGGCGAAGCCAGCGTATTAAAAGTCGCAGATGGGGTCGTCGTGGCGGCCGCAGTCGTGCTTGCAGCGGCAGCCATGACGTTCGTCGTCCACTGCTGCGCTTGTTTCTGGCGGCGGACCGAGGGCGGCACCGCGAAGGCCGGGGCCGAAGCATGAAACGGCGCTTCCCGTTCTTCGTGCAACGCCGATTCGCTGGGGGTAGGCGGGGGCAGTGCTGACATTTTCACTGTGCCCCTCTCCATACGAACATCTCTCGTGCCGGGAACGGCCTGTCCCCAGCCTCCCGCCACGCACCCCAGTGCCAGTATCAATCCAACAATCTCACGCATTCCACGGCTCATAACACCACCTCGTAAATGTAGTGTGGGCCCCTGTTCAACGACTGATTGATTTTGTAACATTGGTTTTATCGATCTTGCTGCCTGCTATGGACTGGGTATAACCGCACATACCTCATTGGAGTCGCGACTCTCCCGGCCTTTTCGGTCGACAGCCCTGACGACGTAGTAATAGGTTTGGCCAGCCTGGACGGTGTGATCGACATAAACAGCTCCGGGCTGCGGTGAGGTGTTGAGAAGCTCATATGGGCCTAGATGCTGAGTGCCGCGATATATGTTATATCCGACCACGCTCGAACTGGCGCGCACCCATTTCAGCTCCGCATAATGTGGTAATGGCGTACTCGGCTGTCTGCTCTTACGGTGTTCGCAGCCAAGGTTGAGCACCAGGGCGACTGCAGCAGTCACAGCCAGAGGGCACGAACGAAACATCAGCTTCACGGTGCAAATTCGCAGTGCAAAGGATCTTCATTTGCCAGGATGGTATTTGACCTCCTCCTGGTCACGTGACTCCTGACAGCCGCCGGATGTCAGTTCTGCACCTGCCCTCTGAATCTCTGCGCCAGCACGTGCAAGTTCCTGTCAAGGTCCACGGAGGCATATAACCGGCGGATAGAGCGCAGATCATAGAGCCGCCCGCGGTAAGCGACCATGTTGCCTTGCTCGGCCGTCGCCTCGGTTATGGGATAGCTCGCCCAGTCCAAGTACACCTGGCCCAAACAAGCCGGTTGTCCTATTTGCTGGCGTGAGCTTTGCTGGCATGATCGACACCCGCGGCAACGTGCGGGCGGCCGCGGCGGCCGGCGTACAGCCACCAGAGCTGACGCAGGTAAGCAACGATGACCTTCGCGGAAAGCTTGGATTGGCCCGCGACTCGTGGTCGGAAGGTGTAGGGAACTTCGCGCAGGCTGCGCGGCGCCATGTGCGCAACGATCTCCAGCAAGATTTTGAATCCTTGCCCATCGAGTTCGTTACGCACCCGCAGAAAATCCTTCTGCCGCAGCATGAAGTAGCCCGACATAGGGTCCAGCAACGGCACTCCTAGCAGCAGCCTCGCCATTTGGGTCGCTATCCAGGAGGCGAACCGCCGGAATGGGTTCCAATTCGTGGTGCCGCCCCCGGGCATGTAGCGGGTGGCGACCACCAGGTCCGCGCCCTGGTCGAACTCCTCCAACATTTTGGGCAGGATGCCGGGATCATGCTGCAGGTCTGCATCAATGCAAGCCATGACCTCCCCCCGCGCCAGGCTGAAGCCGTCCACGACCGAGGCGCCCAATCCATGATTGCTGGTTCTTCGCAGGGCGCGCACGCGAGGGTTGCGTTTAGCAATCTCTTCGACGTGCGCCCAGGTCAGGTCCGGTGAGTCGTCATCACTGATGACGATCTCGTAGTCCATCCCCTGTAGCGTCTGCTCCAGAGCCGCAATCAGCAGGCCAACATTTTCCGACTCGTTATAGGTCGGTGAGATGACGCTTAGCTTCATTTTTGATTGGTAGAATGGCGCGGGCTCTCACGACGCCCGCCCGAGATGTTTTCAGGGTTGGTGAACGGGGAAGATTGATCTGTCTGGAATGAAGAAAACCGGCGGCAAGCATATCGGCAACGGCGTCGTCGTCATAAAGCTGCATCGGCGATAATACTGGGCTGTCAGTGAGCGGCAGCGTGGAAATCCAGAACATGCTGCCACACATGCATTTCGGAAACGTAGTCGGACTTATAAGTCAGGCGGTACGTCGCCTGCCCAAGTTCCGCAACGTATGAGTGCACACGCTCGATAGTGTAGATCATCACGCACCTTCTTTTCCCTTGCGTTTGAAGAAGTTGTTTGGAGTCGCCGACGATTCCGACCGGCTCCGGCGTTGCCGTGGTCGCCTCAAATCCGAAGCGCAATTGGTAACGTCGCCACTCAAACATTCATCTCGAAAAACGATGCCTCCACGCGAAAGTGTCTGGTCCTGGAGGTGATCGCGGGCACATCCGAAGCCACAAAGTATTCGTCTTTCCCGACCCCGGTGACAGCCGGAGGCCCGTTGCGGGCGGCGACAATCTTGTTGGGTTCATCTTCAGCAATCACTGCCAACGCAAAAACCCCTTGCAGTTGGCGGACTGCCTTTGGCACAGCGTCTTCCAGGACACGCGATGTCCATTGTGTTTTTCCAGACAATGCTTTCGACGAGGTGAGCGATCACCTCGGAATCTGTATCGGTGGAGAAACGGTGACCTTCCTGCGCCAGCTTCTTCTTCAGCAGGGAATAGTTCTCGACGATGCCGTTATGCACCACGACGACGTGTCCAGCGCAATCACGGTGCGGATGGGCGTTCTCTTCCGTAGGGCGTCCGTGCGTGGCCCATCGAGTATGGCCGATGCCGTAGGTGCCGTCGAGCGGCTTCAGCTTGATAATCTCCTCCAGATTGCGCAGCTTGCCCTCGGCGCTGTGAATCTGAAGCCCGTCGCAGTTACCGGCCACGGCGCCTCAACCTTCAACTATGGGTGGGACACCGTCTTAATCCCTCAATGGGTCACTTTGAAGCACCGCCGATCGACTCGTAGAGCAGGACCTTTTCTATACCCAGAATGCCGGCATTAGACCGGGTTGCGTCGGTGGGTTGGTCAATATAGAGCTGGATGGTTTCTTTCGTGCATGTCAGATCAACTTCACGCACCTCAATATCCGGTTGGCCCGGATCACGCAGCCAGGCGTACGGACCAACGGGTAACCTCCGCGAGACGGATAGAGTGCAAGAGTGCAACCCGCTACCCGAATCTTCATCGGGCATCTGCTCTGCTAGCTTATAAAGCTCCTGGGCGAAAGCCATGGCGCTAACAACCTGCAGTGGCGTCTTTCCACTCATGGAGCAGTCCACCGCTGGAGTCCAATTCTTTTGAACGCGCCACAGTCTTCCGTACCGGTCAAAGCTCAAAATGGCAACCGCCCGAATCACTTTTTTGTCAGACACTACCCATGCAGAATGTCCCAATTTGGTGAGCAGGTAGTTGGTTCTTGTTCTGAGCTCCTCGAGTACGGCATCTCTTGGCATCCCCAAGCTCAGTTCGATGTTGCCGATCAGGATTGACTTTTGCGTCCTGTTCTCTGTAGCTGGGCCGACGGTCGCTAATGCGAAGAGAAGCAGCAGCGAATGAACAATACCTCTTTTCACCGTATTTCCTCCTTTTTTGGTTCATCACATTCAGGGCTCCAGGCACGCGTGTATCGCATTGGAACGCCTTCGTCAAACTCTCAGCTTCTAGTCCGCTCCGACCGTTAGCTCCCACGACCGTGTACACACGTACCACCGCGCGACAACGCTCAATGAAAGCATCTGCGCGAGGATCATATCGGGCGAGGGCTCGAACCTGACAAGAGTGACCAATTTCGGTGGATCCTCATTAGGCAACTTGTCACGAATTCTTCAGCGATTCTTTCCGCGCTTCACCATCTCATTCGCTCGGCAATGCACGATCGCCCGCAGCGGTCGCGGCATGCGCTTGGCTCGGTTTGTTATGTGCCCCCTCAGATCAACGAAGCATTGAAGAACATCGTGCCCTCAAGCAGCAAGAGTAGGAGCGAGAGCGGGACGATTACCCAAAGGACCCAGCCGGGGAGGTGCCGGGCAAGCGGTACGGCAGGCAACAGAAGAGCCTGCTTTCGAGTCTGCGACCATTCGCCCAGCGACAAAAGCGCCACCCAGAAGACCAGGAGAAAGATCACCTGGTAAGCCTCCACAGGAGAGCGGCGTGCTGCACGAGCGGCGAAGGCAACAAGCAGAACCACTAGGGTTGCGTTGAACAGCGTGTTTGCCGCAATGACTGCCGTTCCTGGATGTCCCCAATCTCTAAATAAAGTTCGGGCGCTGTGGAAAAGGATTGTTACGGGATTACCGAAGGAGCCTTCCTTATATGCTCCCTGCGCCCTGAAGAATGTGAGCCATGCACCCACGAATAGGCGCTGTACGATGAATACCAACGCGACACCTGCGGTCGTCAGTACCCCAACCGTTGCAGTCCACCACAGCTTATCTCGCCATCGGACATCCCTGAACCAGTAAAACACCCAAGCGGCAAATACTATGGCCAGGAAAGCGCCGGGAGGATAGGTGAAAGCTGCCGCGGCGCCGGCGAGACCGCAGAATGCCCATCGCTTTCTTCGGGCGAAATGCAGCGATACCAGGATGAGGAACGTCATCATGGATATAGGAAAAACAGCGTGGTAATAGACAGCGCCGGGAAATAGAGACGCGAACAGGAGGCAGAGAAAATTCTTAACCGTTCGTTCCGCGCTTAGAAACTCCCTCCACAGCAGGGAGAGGGTTAGTAGGCAGAAGACGGCCGACAGCAGCACACCGACGGCCAACTCCGGCAGTCTGAAGCGAGCCAGGAACCAGACCAGTATCGAGTATCCGGGAAACCAGGGACAATTGCCGCACCATGATTCGGTACCCGCTCTGCCGCCCTGTCGAGAGATCGGCGCACCCTCTGATGGTATATCGCACGGATAGAATTCGTAACCCGCCCTGGCGATGCTTAGGTAAACGCCGGAGTCCCAACGAGACCAGCTCTCGAGGTTGAAGCTCGTTGCGAATCTCGCCGGCGTGCCATCCCAGCGGTGGTGACTGAGCACTTCATGGGCTGGAGCCGCGGCGAAGCTGACCCAAAGCAGAGCGCGTACAAGCAGAAAGGCACAAACCGGAGGACCGAACTGGACGAGCCAGAGCGGTCGTGGGCGAGTGGCAACGATCAGAAAAGCTCCGGCACTAAATATCGCTCCCAACCCAGACCAGGTGAGGACGTTCCATCGCGCCAGGTATTCATCTAGCGGGTGCTCTGCCCGGCCCGCGATCAGGTGATTGAACAAGGAGAGGCTTTCTCCGCGATACGCGCAGCGAATGAGATGCGAAATCAGCATTGCGAGTACGATCCAGGCGGTTGCCAGCACAAATGTAGATACGCTGAGCCGCAGGGTCAGCCGACCGGCGATAGGCTCGGAGTCTGAAAGAGGCCAAGACATCATACTTTGATTTCCTCGAGCATAAGTAACGGAATGTGATTTAGGTGACGTCGAGCCGCTTGTGTAAATATGGAGAGGGCGCCGGGTTTTCCATTTCAGGTTGAATCGCTGAAAAATGGGGTAGATGATGCGATCCACACTCTCGACACTCACAAACCACACCATGGGCCGAGTCCGGCGTCGCACTTCCACGAAACAGCGCTGACCTCCTCCTGGCTACATGACTCCTGACAGCCGCCGGATGTCAGTTCTGCACCTGCCCTCTGAATCTCTGCGCCAGCACGTGCAAGTTCTTGTCAAGGTCCACGGAGGCGTATAACCGGCGGATAGAGCGCAGATCATAGAATCGCACGCGGTAAGCGACTACGCTGCCTTGCACGACTGTGCTCTCGGTCATGGGATATCTCGCCCAGTCCAAGTACACCCGGCCCAAACCAGACTTCTTGGCAGCGATCGTAATGGGCGTTTCTTCCGGCTTGTCGTAGGTTTGCACCGCGTCCTCAGGATCGAGATCGCCGCCTAGCGTGTTCACTTGCAAGGTCTCGAAAAAGTTCCGGGTTTCGATCACGCCATGCCAGACGAAAGGATTCCATGCATACGGATAGGCGTCGGCCCGCACTGGTTTCTCGCCGTGATACCGCTGCGCGTTCAGTTCGGTCACGACGTGTCGGTGCTGGTAGTCGCGAAACCCCCACATGAGAACGATGGCCAGCAGACCTAACACAGCCCCGCGCCGCCCGCTAAGCGCCGCATGGTGGGCTCCACTTTTCGCATGGATAAGCCCGAACAGCGTGGGTACGGCCAGCCCCAGCCCCAGCACGAGCCACATGAACGGATCCACCGTGTACACGATATCCCACGAGTACCACTTGAACGAAAAAGGTTCGAACAAGCGGATACCGTAGGAAGTGATGTAGTCGAGCAGCAGGTGGGTAAGTGCGGCCAGGCAGGCGTAGCCATAGAGTAGTCCCCAGCGCACCGGCAGGTCTGGACGGTTCGCGATTGCGAGTGTTCCACGCTCGGCGCGCTCCTTCCGGAACAGCCGGCGCCAACCCCAGACCAAAGCAACGGCGAGTGCGGCCATCACGGGTACTGCCGCGAAGGAATGGGTCCAGCCGCGATGATGCTGAAATCCCACTACCGGACCGCCCAACCTATAAAGCAGGTCTACATCCGTGATCTCGGCTGCGATGACCAAAGTAGCCGTCGCCAGCGCCGTCTTGCGGTTCAATCCGGAGCGGCTCATGCACGCGCCGGTGAGCAGGTGGGTGATCGGTTCCAATCAGCGGCTCAGCACTGTGAACGGAAACGCCGTCTGGATGCCACAAAGCATCTCATCTGGGCAAGTCCTTTCTCATGTTGGACGGAACACCGAAAGATATGGGACCCGGTTGTCCTATTTGCTGGCGTGAGCTTTGCTGGCATGATCGACATCCGCGGCAAAGTGCGGGCGGCCGCGGCGGCCGGCATACAGCCACCAGAGCTGACGCAGGTAAGCAACGAGCACCTTCGCGGAAAGCTTGGATTGGCCCGCGACTCGTGGTCGGAAGGTGTAGGGGACTTCGCACAGGCTGCGCAGCTCCATGTGCGCAACGATCTCCAGCAAGATTTTGAATCCTTGCCCATCGAGCTCGTTACGCACCTGCAGAAAATCCTTCTGCCGCAGCATGAAGTAGCCCGACATGGGGTCCAGCAACGGCACACCCAACAGCAGCCTGGCCATTTGGGTCGCTGTCCAGGAGGCGAAGCACCGAATAAGGTTCCAATTCGTGGTGCCGCCCCCGGGCATGTAGCGGGTGGCGACCACCAGGTCTGCGCCTCGCTCGAGTTCCTCCAACATTTTGGGCAGGATGCTGGGATCATGCTGCAAGTCTGCATCGATGCAAGCGACGACCTCGCCCCGCGCCAGGCTAAAGCCGTCCATGACCGAGGAGCCCAATCCCCGATTGCTGGTTCTTCGCAGGGCGCGCACGCGAGCGTTGCGTTTAGCAATCTCTTCGACGCGCGCCCAGGTCAGGTCCGGTGAGTCGTCATCACTGATGATGATCTCGTAGTCCATCCCCTGCAGCGTCTGCTCCAGGGTCGCAATCAGCGGGCCAACGTTTTCCGACTCGTTATAGGTCGGTGAGATGACGCTTAGCTTCATTTTTTGATTGGTAGAATGGCGCGAGCTCTCACGACGCCCGCGTTCCGAACCAGGCTCTGCCGGAGCTTTGCATTCCCAATTAGTAAGAGCAGGTAGCGTGCCAGGTCCTTCTGGTCGTTACCCCGGAAGAATTTCACACTCGAGTCGTCGAAATAATACCGATCGATCTTTGTGTCCGAAACAACGACAGGGACGCCCAGCGCCATAAACTCCGGAATCTTGGTACTGAATGCCTCGTTCCCAAAAGAATCTGTTCTCTTGGGCACCACTCCCAGGTCCGCGTTTTCCACACATGCTCAGAGGTGGTTGCGGGACGGCAAACGGAGCCTGAAGCACGCTCTGCGGATCCAGCTCTGTATGGAATATCTCCTGCTTACCAATTTTCTGTTACAGCTCAAAGTTTCTGCTTATGGTTTTTCCCTCGGCTTGCCGACGAACCAGACAAGAATCACGGAACACGAGGGCGTTCAAGACTGCCGATTTCTCAATGATCGAACGACTTGCGCCATGTACGCTCTCGCTTCTGCCGGAGTCATGTTTTCGTTCTTACCATTTGCCCCGGCTGCAGACGCGACCAAGTGATCCTCGACTCCGTCCAAGCGAGTTGGCTGTGTGGAAGCACTGTCCGACTCCGCCTTGGCCGCTGGGACAGCGGCTTCCCCGATGTTAGTTGGCGGTGAATCCGCGAGTGCATTTCCCAACCGCGGCTCGTTGGCGCTCTCCACGCCCCGCATACCACCTAAAGTCGCGGCAGTATTGAAGCGGATACGATCCAGGTCGAGATCCGTCACTACTTCCCGCAAGATGTGCGAATCAACCAGCGTGTGCTTAACCGCTCTCGCCAGCAGTAAGGCATTGAAGCAGAGTTTGTTAATCTCGCGTGGAATGCCACCACTGCGTTTCCAGATAAGGTTCAACGCCCCGGAGGTGAACAGGGGCTGTCCCCGATAGCCAGCGATTTTGAGGCGATGTTCGATGTATCTTGTGGTGTCTTCGAGATCCAGCGGAACGAGCGTTGTCAGGATGGAGATGCGCTGGGATAGCTGCGCAACTTCAGAACTCGCGAGTCTATGCGCCAGTTGTGGCTGACCGGCAAGAATGATGTGCACCAGTTTCTCAGTGGGAGTCTCGAAGTTCGAGAGCAGTCGCACTGTTTCAAGCACAGAAGGAGCGAGACTCTGCGCTTCATCGATGATTACGATCGTCGGCCTTCCGGCTTGACGTTCGCGTATCAACAGCTGATTTATGGTCCCTTGCATGCAGACCAGATCTGAACCCTGCGCTTCGCCTCCCAGTTCCGAAATTAAATAACGTAAAAAGTCGCGGGAGTCGCCCTGAATCTGGAACAAAAAAGCGGTCCGAGCAACCTGGTGAAATTGCTCGATGATGTTAAACAGAATGGTCGTCTTGCCCATCCCCGGTGGGGCAATCAGCGCCTGGAAACCAACTCCGCATTCAATACCGACGACGAGAGATGACCTTGCCTCAGTGTGCGTCCGGCTTTGATACAAGTAATGGGGGTCAGGCGTCATCCCGAAAGGATTTTCCAGAATGCCATATCCCTCATAGAGCAACTTGAGTCGAAATTCACCGATGGGCTGCAACTCCGTTTTTTGCGGGCCGCGTTCCTCAGCCCTGCATGGCGGCAGTGCATTATCCAGTGGCGGCTGGGCAGATGTCGCGTTCGTTAACGGAGGATTCGCCATAAGACACGTTTTTGAGTCAATCACAGCCTCTTGTACCTCACTCCAGGTGGCCCGACTCGCTGAACTCGTCATGCATCCGGACGCATCCTGGTCGTCCGTTTCATACCCAGTTCGGCAATCAGGAACCGCATGAATTCCCGCGATGTGCACCGCGTATGAAACAGGAACGCGGTGCGTGCCTAACTGCGAAACTTTTCCAACAAATGGAACACCAGCGTGGTCTAGCCCATCCCCGCCTTCGCGATCAAGGCCAGGAATC
>Ga0209117_1000707_pt1 | contig 12763 bp, 11 predicted proteins | sample BlaSpr_A8_OM2_M2_FD_187978 | JGI IMG/M metagenome (GOLD analysis project Ga0209117, IMG submission 187978) | Forest soil microbial communities from Thunder Bay, Ontario, Canada - Black Spruce, Ontario site 2_A8_OM2_M2 (SPAdes) (version 2) | ecosystem: Environmental > Terrestrial > Soil > Boreal...
GCATTCGGTGGGAAGCTTCATCAATGCCCAGACGGGAAACCTAAAGCTTGCGCAGAATCTCTTGGGGCATTCCACGATCAACATGACGGCGGATGTCTATACGCATGTTTCCAGGGAATCAGAACGCGAGGCAGCACAAGCCGTAGAACGGGCGATCTATGGTGATCTGTTCCCAATCTGTTCCCAAGTCGGGAACGGGAACAAGTCAGCGGCTGCAAACTGAAGTTGATAAGTATTACGGCTCGACTCGTAACCGTCAATAAGAAGGGCGCTTAGAGGATTTCCCTCGCAGCGCCCATGGTTGCGGGGGTTGGATTTGAACCAACGACCTTCGGGTTATGAGTCCGAAGGGCACACACTAAGTCTTGATGATTCAATTGCCCTTACGGTTCGTCGACCCCCTAAAACCACCCCTGAAACGTGGGGTTTTGGACGCTAGTTGGACGTAGATTTGTGGCACTCTCACTACCTAAAACCAGTAAGGCGTCCTCTTGGTCCACTCGCTCGTTGGGTAGCGCTTATGGAGCAGTTTGAATGCGACCAAGCGTGGCAGACCCATCTGGTCTGTTCCCATGCCGGCGCTTTGAAAATCGTGCTTAAGTAGACGGACTGCTCTCGGGCGCGCATACGGCCACAAAGCTCCGACGCCGACGACAACGGCGCTCACGCTCACCACAAGCAGGGCAGCACTGCGACGCAGTTGACCTAACCGTGTCATACAAGCCTCCAGTGCATCCATCTTGCCAGTCTTAAGCCATTGAATCCACATTGGTTATGCTTGCCATCACAAGGCCATTGCGTCTTACTGAACACAGGTGTGTATGCCGTGATTAGCGAGGACGGCAAGCGAATTGCGGCGCAACTTGGCAACGCAGATTGGGGAGGTTTGGACGCCAGCTGGACGGAAAAGGATGCAATGCACCTTGTCCGTGCGACGGGCTTTTCAGAGACAGATCCTGACGATGAGAATCCAAAATGAGTTAATGACACGAAGCGAGCGCTTGAGGTATTCATCATCGATATGGAACGCTGTGCTGATATGAAATCTTCTTCGAGAAATCAGCTTGTGATCGTCGGGAGCATGTTTTTGCTGTTATTTTTTTCAGTCTTGGCGCTAGGCGTTGCCCCTCAATCGCCTCGTAAGCAGCGGGAGAAGGGAGACCCAGTTCTCGGCCATAGAATAGCCAAGGGAGTCGTACTTGACGGGAAGCTGTGGCTCCGTGGAACAGATATCTCTCGCAAAGGTGGTCCCGGAGACCTGATTTCACTAAGTCTCACCGATGATTCCAGAGCGGTCCACTTTCAGCGGGGCGTCGTAGACATCGAAAAATCTGGCCATGACCTCTGGGTGTTGCGCCAAGTCGCTCCAGACATTCACGAGTTTGTCGTTTCGATTTGGAGAAGTGGGAGATTCGAAGATCTGGCGCGTTTTACATCCACTGATAAAGATGAACCCATTGTTCTCCTAAACAGTGCAGGCGGTCCCTCTGTGCTATCCCATGATTCGCTCCGCGTCCTGTCCGAAGGGCATCACGAGTGGCAGCTTATCGCATTGAAGGGTCAGCTCCGTTGGGGCGTTCAGGTCAGCGTTGCTTCACCAAGGAGCGGCAAGACTATCTACGTCGGAGTCAATCGCGGTGAGTGGGGAGGTGGACTCCAACGAGTGAATGTTCAGACTGGCGTGGTCACGAACGTCGAACGCCGTGACACTAAAGACCTGTGCGGCGGCCCTTTGAACAGCGACTGCGATCCGGTGACAGGCGTAATCTCCGACCCACAGAAAGACGACTGTGTTCTTGCCGCCGTTGGCCTTGTTCATTTGTCTATTTCAAAAGGGCAAATATTGAGGGTGTGCGGTGATCGCGTGACGCCAATAGCAGAGAAACCAGCGACCGGAGGCATCGGCGGGAAAATGAAAATGACGGAAGCGTTTTATGGGCTTGCACCGGCTGGAGACAGTTGCTTCTGGGGTATCACTTGGCGTGCCTTGTATCGTTTTGCAGTGGATGGAAAGCTAGAAAGGGAGTATCCACTTCCAAAACTGAAGCCCGTCTCCGGCGTGTATCTCAGCCGTGAACTCCCCGGAGTAATAGTCGTGCGGACGGACGTGAACTGGGCGGTGTCGACGAGCGGCTACACTCCTCTGCTCGTGCCCTTAGAGGACGCGCAAACACAAGGCGAGACATCCCCGCGGTAACCTAATCGGGTCAGACTACAATCTTAAGTTATGCTCACGACTCTCGCCATGTGCAACTACCGGAACAAGAGGGCTGTCACTCTATCGTCCTCGAAAAAACGTTCGGCGAAACAACAATTGTTGGTACGAAGCAGATGGATCTTCCGGCTTGGAATTGGCCAGCGTGCTAAGACTCGTGGTGAAAGAAGTCATGGTCTTCGCGGGACCGCACGACAATCGCGATGGCAGGGAACGATCCCATGGGGCGGTAGGCAAGCACCCCACGGCCCGTAATGCTGAAATCCTCCATCTGTGTTTCGGCGACCTACGGCTAGTTCAAAATTGTCGGGAAACATCTTCGTGACAAATGAGCGGCGCAATGGAATGTTATCCTTACAACGCATATGGATTTTCATCCCGAGGCTGCAAAACGATTTGATGAAGTCGGAACTGAGCTGCTCCAGTTGGTGGTCCCCTGTGCAGGGGAACCTCCGCCAAGGCCAAATTTTCGTCCTAACATTTACCCGGTCGCAGATATCCCGGAGGAAGACATCGTTGGTGAAATGCGAGTAACGCGATGCATTGTTAATGGAATGCAAGAGGAAGTCGGCAGGGTCTTTTTTGCTGGCAAGAACGAGTTTGCGCTGGTTGATACCGGATATCAAGCACTCACAAAGTTGGCCGAACAGATCCAATCGACTTCGCTGCTGCGCGACAGCGTAAGGGTGGAGTTCATCCGGGACGTCGTTTTCGGCTGGGTGGCAGAAAGTTATCGAAAATCGACAGTAGAACCCCTGTCAGTGGTTGTTCTGCGAAGGGTGACCGAAGAAATTAAGGAACACGAGATCTGGGTTCCGATTCACCGATCGTATGTGGAAAGTCCAATTCCGATGGGCAACGTTATCTTCCAAACGGTTTCGGCAGCGATGATGGATACGTGGCAGGCGGGAGCGCGCGCGGAGACAAAAGAGGAGGAAGCAGTGTTGCGCGTCTTTCTTTCAAAGGAACGATCACGGTTGCAAGGGTGTGCCTCGGCAACGACAAAGGTTCGTGCAGAAAGAGGGAAGGCCGTCGAGGTGGCGCGGTACAGAGCGGGCAGGGCGGCGGCTCTCTTGCGATTCTTTTCGCCGGCGAACTGGACACCGAAGTTGCGTTCCTACTGTGTACCGCTTGGAAGTGAGAATCTTGGCGAGACGGCGGAGTTGTTCATTGAGAATGGACGTATCGTCAACTACCAGCGAGGCGCTCTGGATATGAGGCAGCCCGCTTGGGCATTCACGAATGCTCAGATAGCGGAAAATCGGCGGCCGCTCGAGCAATTGAATCGGCTGGCTACGGAGGGACGGAAAACGGGATATCAGGAAGCGTTGCTCGATGCGCTGCTGCTATATTCCCGGAGCTCGATTGCTTCCGACCCTGCGGACAAAATCGTATATCTCTTCGCCGCGCTGGAGTCGCTACTTCTGCGGAACGACAACGAACCGATTACCAAGAACCTTGGAGAGCGGATGGCGTTCATGAGTGGAAAAGATATGAGCAGCCGGAAAGCCATCGTTGCCAATACGTCGGATACCTATAAGGTGCGCTCCTCGTTCGTGCATCACGGCAATTCGGTCGGTGACCTCGAGACTCTCGGGGTTTTCATGGTCAATGTGTGGACCTGTTTCTACAATGCGCTCTTTTGGCAAGACCAGATACAAGACAAGGATCAACTAATTACAGCGCTTGAGGACCGCAAGCTGGCGTGAGGGAAGCCGGCGGCGTACGGCGTCACGCTTGGGAAGCGAGGGTCGGATGAGACGAGCATCGGAGACGGACGCCTAGATAGTAGAAGTTAAGCCCATCAAGTGGGTCTTTTTGTCGAGGAATGTCCAGCCATGGGCGCGGTCGTATTTGGAAATTTGGCTTTTGACGTGGGTCCAAGGAAATTGGTGATCTTCCGGGTTGACCGGACGGACCTGCCTCACCTGACGTGTTCTTGGAATAATCCGAGCAGCGAAGTAGACATCCACTTAACCAGCCCATCGCAGGCTAGCGAGTGTGACCGAGAATCTATTGTCAAAATTCAGGAGTCCGAACTTCGGGCGAGATTTCGTAGGCTCGTCGAGCAGTTCCTCGGGATTGTGAGTCGCAGTCCCATCCAATTTATTTGGGGAGTTCAGCCGAAATGGCTGGCAGACAGGGGATACCGGCTCGTGGGGCCGCGCGACGAACCGGTCAGTGTTTGGTTCAAAAGATCACTCACGAAAAAGCGCGGAAAGTACCGGCTCGATGCGGAGAGCTTCAGACGACCTCCGGAGATGGTGACGTACAGTCCGACCGCGGTGCGACTCGCAAAGTTACGGAGCGAAGGACAGGCGTACGCCGTCTCGACTAGAGGCCCTCATCGAGGCACGAGGTTGATGCTAACGCCATTGAGTTTAGGTTATTTGCCTGAAACTTGGGCGGCCGTTGACATGGCCGATGTTGGACGGCTAATTCGAGCGGTCAAGCAGAGCCGACTGCTACCCCGATGGTTCTCTGAGCTATCGCCGGGCGGGTGGGAAAGGATTTACCTCGCGATGCGGTTGGAGGAGCTTGGTCTGTAGAGCAATCGCAGTGTGTGGGCTCCATGGCGTGACAGGAGTTGAGCGTGGCGACCCGGGCTATCGGATTGCCTCATCTAGTCGAAAGGTAAGACTCATGGCTTGTGGCCAGCCAGCGCTAACAAATAGGTCGAGCATTTCGCCGAGGTCCTTGGCAATTGGCGGTTCGCGTAGAACGTCTCTATGGTCTGCAAGAACATGCTCCACGAGCTTTACGATCTCTTGGATGGAATCAGAGTCAAAGTGATAGCTCATGACGCTGGCTGCGCGGCATGCGGCCGCGGCAAATTGGATCACGGGCGCAGGATCGAATAACAAACAGACGTTCAGCGTCTGCATCAGTTGATGCGCCGTATGTGGCGCCAAGTAGTGTTGCCCTTTCAAGGAGCGGCGTACAGTCAGAAACTCCAGAACAGGCTTAAGCTCGAAGTAGAGGGCCTTTCGAGTTGCCTGCTCCATGGCACTAGCCCCGTCCGTACGATACGGGCTTATATCCAGTGTGTGATAGACGCGCGTAGCAACCGCTTCGATGATGTGAAGTAGCTTGCCAAAACTTTCGGGTTTGTCGAGGCGGCCCTCCTGTTCGGAGAACGCTTCGAGAGACCGATAGACGGAGACAAGAGCCCGAATGAGGAGCTCCCGGGCACGGCCGCGCCTCTCAAGTTCCTTCGTCGTGTCGGGCGTCAAGTAACCGGAAGCGGCATAAATTCCCTCGGCCATTTCGCGCTCGAATTCGACCGGGTTGGCTTCGAATTGGAGCAGTTGGTTGTTCGATTGTGCATCATTTTTTGCGACGTAGAGTCCCACGAGGATTTGTAGAAAGCTCCGCGATAAGTCACTGCGTTCAGTGCGTAGGACGCCGCGCTCGATGGCAGCGCTGAGTGCAAGGGCGACGCGTTTCGGATCGTGAACTGCGATCTGGCCAGCAGCTCCCGCAAGTGCTATTAGGACTCCAGGCGTCTGTTCTTTAGAAATCATCTCGTCGAAGAACGTCCAGAATTCGTCGGTGGCCTTGTGTCTCCAGAAGCCGAGAATTCCTTGGGCGACCTGGAATCGGACGGCCGGAACCGGGTCGCGACTTAACAAACGCAAAGCTTCCACCACTTCTGGGTCGAGGCCCCAGTTCCAGAGATAATGCGCCAACCCCTGTGCAGCTTCGATCCTTGGTTGGAAGCTTCCCCAGCCCGGCATGTCAAACGGCAAGTGATATTTGGGATTGAAATTGGGCACAGGGTCCCTTGCCCCTCGAAGCGCGATTTGACGGCAGTGCCGGAGTACCGCGTCAGCGGCGGACAGTTTGGGGTTTTTGAGGACAGATTCCGCAGCACTGCAAAGCAGGCCGCGTGCCGTTGCAGCCAGTTCCTCGGCTGGTTTCAAATCAGCGAGTAGTGTCTCAATTTTTGTGAGGGCGGGTTCGAGCTCGCGGCATACCTCGGTCGTGGGAACTTCGTTTAAGTACTTACTCTCGAATTCTTCCAGGGGCTTCAGCGCTTCGAGCACTTCGGCGTTCTCATGCTTTGTTGTGTCGACGCCCCTTTCTTTGAGCCAATCCTCTGTTCCAAAGGGTCTTTGAAAGAAGGAAGAGGAATGGTACGGCTTGTTTTCGCGAACCGTCTGTGCCTTGAGACGCTCGGCTAACGCTACGGCTTCCGGTGAACGGATTCCCTCCTGCGGGATGCTCATTAGAAGACGATCGCGAATGGACTCAGGTTTCTCGTAACGGAGAATCACTCGCGCGTTAGGAATGTTCAGAATAGCTCTCTCAATTGCGAGGGCATCGTCGCTAGAGACCAAGTGTTCGGCGTAGATGGATTGCAACGTCTGTCCTGCAAGAATGGTAGTTTCAGGCGCAGAAATGAATTCGGGGATGAAGAGCAGTTCACGAATAGTCGGATACCAAGCGGTAATTCGCGTTGTGGCGATCTGCAGCAATCGCTTCCAAATCACAGCAAGGGAGGCGTGTTCGACGATGAGGTGAAATAGGCGTTTTGCAGAATTCCCGTTGGTGTCAGAGGCGTCCGATATTTGGTGCAGAGTTGCGTTGAGAAGGTTGAGGCTGAGGTATTCGCGGGAACCGCTGTCCCAAATCTCGCTGTAGTCGGCGCGATACGTGAGTCGTTTTCCTTCAAATAGGAAATCGAATGTCATCGGCGAGTCGGATTCTGAAGGCGGCTTCAAAGGCTTTTCGCGTCCGATCTCGGCGTTAACAGCTTCGACGGCGGCAGTTGCCGCTTGCTCCGGCGCAGTCTCAAGAAAAACTGGGAATGCTGCCTGAAGCACATAAAGAGCTGTCGAAAAGTCTTGTTTCCGCGTGCTTCTGAGAGACAGGGCAGCTCCGCCGCCTAGTTGTGTAGTTTCCTCGGAGGCTTCGTTGTACGCAAACGTCCGACGGTAGACTTCGATTGCGGTAAGTGGGTCATGGCGAATGATGTTCTTGATTTCATTCGCGAGACGGAAGGCTTCATTGGCAGCGGCCTTGGGGGCTCCGTAGCGATCGAGAACGGCAAGGACCGTTTCGCGAGCCACTTTGGAATCGGTGGCGTAGTTCTTGAGGACCAAATGGAGTACCCGCGCCGCACCGAAATCCGCTAAGGAAATTGCTTGTGAGCGGCCTCTGTCGATGCCGTAGTTCCAGATCCAACGGAGGAGTTGGGATGCCGCGACGAGGATGGTGGGGGCCTCGTCGGTGGTCTTCGTTTCTTCAGCAAGATTGAGGAGCCCCGTGAACTCGTTAATGAAGGCGATTGCCGGATTCGAAGCGAGTCTTGTGAGAATGTTGAGCCAAAGCTTTCTGCGGTTAGAGGAGAGCAACCCACCGAGAGCTTGGACGGCGCGGAGAGTGCCTGCAATGCCCTGGAGTTCGGCCCTTGAGGAAGCAGACAAGATGGGCTTCAAGTCTTCGACTTCTTGCGAGGCCTCATAGATGGTGACCGCTGGGATGACACGCGCTCTCTCCGGCAGCGTCGTGGATTCGAAGAAGAGGAACGCAGTCTTCCAAAAAAGAGCGCGATCGCGCAGCCACAAGTAATGGAAGAAATACGCCAGCGAGGGCCTGAAGAAGATGGTACGGCTCGGGTCTTCTTCGATGAAGGCGACGACGGTCTCTTCATCGAGCAGGAGGCGAGCGGCGGCGTAGTCAAAAAGAATATTATGGGTGAAGGAAATGCGATTTGTGACGCTTTGCCGCAGAACTTCGTCGCTCTGCAATGCGGAAAAGGGGCTCCCATGTTGTTGCAGAGCGATATCGGCTTCTGCGACGGAAAGAGAGTTCTTGTCGACCATCGTACGAGTAATGTCGCGGAGAAGCCCTTTTCGCAGGTAGTGGTCTGGAGGAGTGTCTAGGCGCCAGCTCCAATATTTGGTGAGCAATTGCACTTGAGAGCGCAAGGGAGTGATTTCGCTTGCCGGGGTGCCGCTCTGGACGAGTTCCGCGGCGAGATGCAGGTTGAACGGATTTCGAAGGAGCTGACGGAATTCGCCTTCGGCCTTTTCGAGGAGCGGTCGAAGCGCAGGTAGCTGCCGCGAAACATCGGCAAGTTCGTCGTCTGAGAAAATAGCCACAGCAATCTCACGGAAGGGCTTGTCTCGGAATGGGCTCGAAGGGGAAAAAAACAGGGACTGGAACTCCTCGGACTGCCGGAGGTCGAAACTGCGGATGGATGCCACGACGGAGCACTTGGGGGCTTGGCTCGGCAGTTTGCGAATGAGTTTGCGAAAACTGCGTTGCGAAGGATCGCTTCTCAGAGAGTCGAGACCGTCGATGATGAGCAAGGGATCGCCTGGTAGCGATTGCAGGAAGGTAAGGATATCGGTCGTGAAGCCGAGTGCCAGCCGCAGTTCTTCGAGGGAACGAACGGGGTAATCTTCGGCAATGATGGCCAAGTGCGGTCGCTTTTCGCGTATGCACGTGCGGACGATTTGAGCGACGAGCCAACTCTTTCCTGACCCTGGCGAACCCGTGACGAGGGCCGATCCTGCGTGGGTTTGGGACCACACGTCGGAGAGGAGAGACGACCGATTAACGCGGAACATCGTCGCCTCCCGGGTCTAGTTTCTGCACAAGCTCTTCAGCGAGCCGCTCGGCGCGCCGCAGATCATCGAGTTCGGGCGCTGCCGCGGGAGGTACCTCGTCAACGGAAACTGGCGGTGGCACGACCAGTGGCAATTCGAGTTCAGTCGCGATTCCTTCAATCAGCGTGGCAAAACCAGCGTGGCGGTTTTGGGGATCTTTCGCAAGTTCATAGAAAACGGGATCAATTTTGTAAGAGTCGTTCAAATCGTTGCGTATGGCTTCATCGTTTTCCTGTGGCTGAATGCCGCGAATGGCGAAGTGCATCGGGTCTTGTTCGTCTTTGAGGTCCCAAGCGGCCTGGCGGATCGCATGCAGGAAGTCGGAATCGGTGAAACCAAAGCCGAGGAAGACGAGGCACTTTGACGTGGTCAACCACCAAACGAACTTGCGGAACAGAGTTCCGTCTGGATAGAGGCGCGCGTAACCGTCGTTGGTGAGGGCAATGTACTCGGGCGGATCGGCGAACGTGCCATGGAGATGCAACACACATCTCGCAGAGTCGATGCCATCGTGGGAACACATGAATTTGATTAGATCCGGGAGATTTCGCGTGGTTACGGTGTGATACGTGCGGTTGAGAGCGCCGTGGATCTGTTCGAGGGAGTAATCGAAATTTAGGCTAAGAAAATGTTTGAAAGGCAACGAACATAGTCGAAAAAGCAGTTGATCCGGCTTTTTGCCGTTTGGCCCAAACTCGGTCTGGATAAACTCGGCGAAACGCGGTCCGAGGTACGCGCCCAAATATTTTGCGCAGTGGAGTGGATTCGGATTGTTGTCGATAATTTGTTGGGTATCAAGCTCGGGCCGAACCGCATGAACGGCGGCCGCCAAATGCTGAATGACTTGACCCCAACTTCCGTATCCGGCCCAGATGGAAACGCCCGCGCCGACGAGGGCCAAAGAATTGCCACGGTGAAGAGCCTCGACGAGTCTGTTCCGGGCGCGATCGTTCCTTTCCGCGTTGATTGGCAAGCTGGGCCCCCACAGCGAATGACGTAGAGCTTTGACGGCTGTCGTCTGTTATAGCAGCTATGGATTGTATTGTGTGATCCTCCGTCCTCCATAGTCCGCCGTCGCCAGGATCGTGTGTGTGAGGGTCCTGAGCCTTCCCAAAATTCTCACGCGAGCCACAATGTCGAGTTCGATGGCGGTTCCGGACCGTAAATCAGGATCTTTGGTCCTGAGAGTATTAATCGGATCGGACGGGAATTCCCCCGAAATATGCTTTCGTGAACGCGCCGGGACCAGCCAATCACCGGGCTCCTTGGGCTTGGCAAACCGGCAGAGATACAACGTGCCGGTCCGGAGCGAGATACCTTCAACGGTGACATCCTCATCGTTGTCGCTTTCGAGAAGAATTGCGTAGGAGCGATCATTTGCTTGTTGCAAGGTCATCCAGAGCTCGACCGCCTCGGCGCGGGATGCAACGTCGCTGCGGACCAGACGAACGCTTTGCGCGCCTGCGGCGCCTGGTTCATGGACCTGGGCTCCTGCAGCTCGTACGATGTTGCCTCCCAGATCTTTTGACATGTACATGGCTGCGTCGGCATTGCCGAGCAATTGATGAAGTTCTGCTGTGGGCTCGGGATACGAAGCTATGCCAATGCTGATGGTGATTTTCTCGGGATAGCGCGAAAAGGTGAGCCGCTCCACCCGCTGACGAATGCGTTCGGCTAGCGAAACGGCTTCGTGCGTAGAGTGGTCCGGAAGCAAAACGACAATTTCATCTCCTCCGTAGCGGTAAGGCTGGCCCTTTCTTGCGCACAGTATTCGCAGGACGGAGGCAACGCCCTGCAAGACTTCGTCTCCCGCTTCGTGGCCGTGCAGGTCATTGACCTGCTTGAACTTATCCAAGTCAATCCAAAGGACGCTTAACGGTTGATCCGAGTTGGATGCGCCGGCGAGGCTTTCGAGGTCGTGCGTGAGCGTGGCGCGAGTGGGAATCTGGAGAAGATCGTCCAGCGGGCTTGGGGGCGCTTGTGGCGATTCGGACATGGAGAAATCCCGCTCCTGAGTAGAATCAACTGTAGTCTACCCGCATGCGTGGTGGTGCGGAACACCCTCCGGGCGTCAGTGGCCGTTCATCATCCCACATTCCATCCCGTCCGAAATATCGGCGTCCCCTCTCATCGGTGTGATCTGAGCTGACCTCGCGGTAGTTCCGCTTATTGCACCAAGGTGTCTATACGTCGGTTGGAACAGCCGTCGGCTTGCCATCCGCGCCGCGAAATTGGGCCCGAAGCCGACTCTCTACCTAAAACCGTGGGTGGAAATCCCATGTCCATTGGAATCTCAGTGCCCAGGAGAAACGATGGAGCTTTGAGGGAGCAATAAGAATTCCTGTGCATGCCCTATTGTTCCTTTTCAATGACTTAGCGTTCCTTCGTATTTCTCGTAAGTCCTTGAAATTACTCATGTTGTTGTTTTCGATCCCCACCGCCCAGCCCGCATTCCCACCTCCCTCATTGCACGGCTTCAACTGTGAGTCTTAGCCCAATCGCCTTGGTAACGGCTACTAGCGTGGACAGGCGAGGGTTGCCGTGAATCGATAATGCGCGGTAAAGACTCTCGCGTTCGATGCCGGCAGCCTTGGCGACTTTGGCGATGCCCTGGGCTTGGGCGAGGTGGCGCAAGGCAATTAGCAGAACGCGGGGCTCGTCTTCATCTTTCAATGCAGCTTTGAGGTACTCGGCCGCAAAATCCGGGTCCTTCCGGAGCCGTCGTATGATGGCCTCGTCGTGCGAGATGCTGGCTTTGCGTTTCATGAGGTTCCGCTCCTTTCTTTGTAGTCTTTGAGATATTCCAAGGCCCGATCAATGTCTGACGACTGTTTTCGTTTGTCGCCGCCGCAGAGGAGCAACACACATTCCCTGTCGATCACCGCGTAATAAACACGGTAGCCCGGTCCCCAATCGATCCGCAGTTCGCATACACCTTGTCGTAGGGGCTTACAGTCGCCAAAGTTCCCGGCGGCAAGCCGGTTAATTCGGCTCGCAATCTTCGCCTGTGCGCGGGCATCCGCCAGTTGCGTCAACCAATCGTCGAAGACATCTTTTCCGGCACGGTTGACGTAGTGACGAATCTCGATCACGGTTTCGATTGTAACCTATAAATCACAACCTGGCAAATCCGTTTCAATGAGTTTCCCTGAGATGAGAGAGATAGCGTGTCTGTAGAATTGCGCTGGGTTCAACCTGGGTCTTCGCGCCTATGACATGGAGAACCTTTCCTGGGCTGATCAGTCCCGAGTAATCTGCCTCTGCACCCGCAAGGCGGCCAGAGGATTGTTGGCGAGGGCAGGGGAGCGATCGCTCATGTGCGGCCTTTGAGGATCTGCTCCACATCCCGGCGTCCGTAAAGAATGGCAGCGACTTGCAATGGTTTCGTCTGGGGCCGATAGACGATCAAATAAGAGTAGACAGGGAAACATTTCACATCTTCCTCGGTCAAGTCCTTCCGACTGTGACCGGTACCGGGGGTTCCCGCGAGAAAAGCTAATTTTTCGCGGATGGCGGATTCAACGCGGTCCGCAATTGTGAGGCTGGTCTGTTTTTTGATGTAACGTCAGATTTCGACGAGATCGAGCGCAGCCTGCGGCGCAAGAACAAAGCGCACGCTCATTTAGGGTTGGCTTTTCAGATTCTCCAGGTGAGCATCCAATGATCTTCCGGGATTCCTTCGCCGCGGTCGAGTTGCTCGATGCCGCGCCTGATCTTTGCGTTGATTGTTTCCCGGTTCTCCAAGAGCCAACGATCCTGTTCTTCCTGGGTCTCCAGCAAACGGAGCAAGACTTCCTCGACGCTGCCGGAGCCGGTAGCCTGAAGCTGTTTTTGGATTCTGGCCTCAAGGGCCGCATCGTGGATTTCGATGTTCACGGCTTAACCCTCCAGAAGGGGATCGGAGTCTCTCCTCATCGTATCTGAGAGGGTG
>Ga0209117_1000708_pt1 | contig 12742 bp, 9 predicted proteins | sample BlaSpr_A8_OM2_M2_FD_187978 | JGI IMG/M metagenome (GOLD analysis project Ga0209117, IMG submission 187978) | Forest soil microbial communities from Thunder Bay, Ontario, Canada - Black Spruce, Ontario site 2_A8_OM2_M2 (SPAdes) (version 2) | ecosystem: Environmental > Terrestrial > Soil > Boreal...
GTTCTCGAGGTACATAGTGATCGAAGAGGCCGCAGACACGATGTTAAGGTGACTCAACATGACACCCTTGGGCCGCCCGGTCGAGCCGGATGTATAGATCAAAGCGGCGAGGTCGAGGTCAATGCACTTCTTGGCTGGGGGGACCGCCGGCAGATTGCCATCCTCAAGTGCGCCCGTCAGATCAAATAGGCGCTTAGCCGTCGCAAACTCCGCACCCGGCATACCGTCTGCAACCCAAACTCCTTTAAGGTGAGGAGTGTCGGGGACAGCGCTTGAGAGAGTACCGAGTTTCGTTCGATCAGTGATCAATCCCGTGGCGCGGCAGTTATTCAAGATGTAGGACGCCTTATCCGCTTTGGTCGTCGGATTCACCACCAAGAACACAGCGCCGGCCTTCAGGATCGCAAAGACCGAGATGACCGCTTCCGCCGAGTTCTCAAGGTAGATTGCGACCCGATCTCCGCGTTCCACTCCGCCCGCGATCAGCGACCCCGCTAGCCGATTGGCCCCCGCATCCAATTCCCCGTATGTGAACCTGCGGCCGCTACATACCAGGGCCGTTTTTTCCGGCGATCTAGCGGCACTTAGCTCTAAGAACGACTCGACCTGCATCACGATCTCCTGTTTAATTTGGCTGAAGGCGGCTTTCTACAAACCGCGCCAAGCCGTTGATCGAATCTAAGTTGTCCGGAATCAAATCCCGGTCCTGCAACTTGATCCCATACCGCTCTTCCAGAAAGGCCACCAGTTCCATTACGCCGGTGGAGTCGATGATGCCCCGCTCCAGAAAGGAGTCGTCATCGGCGACGCCTTCGCCGGGCTTGCCGAACATGAAGTTGTCTGTTACGAACTGTCTCAATTCGTCGTTAAGCGCCATGCGATGTCATCCTGCCTTCAAAGTGATTTATAAACTGATGTAATAAAAGCTGGGTTGAGACAATGCCGACCAAGCCCATGTTGTCCTTGATGCCGATGGCGGCGCCCTTGCGAAACTTGTCCAGGAGCATCGCCACCGCGCGCGCATCGAAAATGCCATCCCGCCGTATTTGCTCCGGGGAAAGCAGCTCCTCCATGTACTCGCGCGCCGCGGGCTGGAGAAAACTGCACGCTTCCGGCGCCCGGTAGGGCTGCTTATGCCGATTCGCCACCGATGGAGGAATGAGCCCGGCCGCACAGCGTTTCAAGAGGTACTTTTCATTCAGCACCTTCATCTTCAGAGAGACCGGAAGCTTGGAAGCGAATTCAACAATGCGATAGTCGAGGAATGGGAACCTGCCTTCAACGGAGTGCGCCATTGCCATCCGGTCTCCTTGAGACGACAAGATATAACCGGGGAGCAGGTATTTCGTCTCCAGGTATTGCGCCTGGCAGAAACTGTCCCATGATGAATAAGACTGGGGCAGCCGCATTCGGACTTTGGAGTGACGATTATCCTCGCCAATCTCCGCCCGGATGGCATCGGAGAAGAAGGTCTTCAGCTTAGCCGTCAATTGCCAGCGCGGAATGTGCGAGAAGAATGGCTGCAGATCGCGGTCGACATCGATGTGGAAGAATGCTTTGCGGTAGGCATCGGGCTGGTTCTGTAAGTTCTGCAAGTACGGATACAGGCGGCGGAGCAGGATCGGCCGCATCTTGGAATCGGGCTGCGATTCCCAAAAACGGCGGATCTTGGTTTCCTTGAAGATGTCATAGCCGCCGAGCACTTCGTCGGACCCTTCTCCAGTTACTACGACCTTGTAACCACTGTTCCGCACGAGCCGCGAGAGAAGATACAAGGGAGCCGGAGCCGTCCGCAGCACCGGTTTCTCGGTGTGCCAGATGACGTCCGGAAATACCTCGCCGATTTGATTCTTGCTGCACCGGATCTCCTGGTGCTCGGTGTCCAGAAAGCGCACCGCCTCGGTCTGGAAGGCACTCTCATCGAACTCGGCGTCGTCGAAGGTGACAGAGAATGTCCGAAGCCTGGCGTTCGTAAACTTCTTGACCAATGCCGTGGTGACGGTCGAGTCCAGCCCGCCGCTCAGGTACGCGCCAACCGGCACATCGGAACGCAAGCGGATTTGGGTCGCGTCGATCAAAAGCTCGAGTAGCTGGTCGGCGTATGCCTGTTCCTGGGAAGGATCAACAACCCCCGATGTCCGCTCGAATTGGTTATCCCAGTACGGCCGTACCGCAACGCCGCCAGCATCCACGGTCATCGAATGGCCAGGCGGAAGTTCGTGGATATTCCGGAAGAGGGTCGTGGGAGGAATAGTGCACCAGTAGGTGAACACCTCATCCAGCCCGTTGAAATCGATTTCTCTCGTGATGCCTGGAAGCGCGAAGATCGCTTTGATCTCAGAGCCGAAGATAAAGGTCTTGTTCGCCTGTGTATAGAATAGCGGTCTTACGCCTAGACGGTCGCGAGATAGGAATAGACGGCGACGTTGGTTGTCCCAGATGGCGAAAGCCCATTGTCCGTTCAGGTATCGGACGCAGTCGTCTCCCTTTTCCTCGTAAAGATGAAGAATGACCTCGGTATCCGAGCGCGTGGCGAACCGATGCCCCTTACTGAGCAGCTCTTCCCTAAGTTCCAGGTAGTTGAAGACCTCACCGTTGAACGTGATCCACAGCGAAGAGTCCTCGTTGCACATGGGCTGCTGGCCGCCGACGAGATCGATGATGCTGAGCCGGGCGTGCGCCAGACCCACGCCGTTCTCCGCGTGAAATCCGGTATCGTCAGGCCCGCGATGAGCCAGCATCCGGATCATCCCCTGGAGGGATTCCGGAGCGACGGCAGCCCCATCGAGATTAAACATTCCCGCAATGCCACACATAACGATTCAGTCCTCGGAACGGCCTAGGCTCCCGAGTTCCGGTGCAGAGGCGGGCTTTTCGAAGAGCCACTCCTCTTCCGACTCGATGAGGGCAGCGATTGCCCTACGAACGTCCGGGCTGGTCACCGTCACGAGTGTAGCGACATTGGAGATGAAGCTGCCTCTCCCGCGAAGTGAGTGACGATTAAGGCGCGGATTCATTGATCAAGTCCTTTGTTTAGAGAGGTTTTGGACCATTTCTGCTAAGTGACCTCTTACCTGTCCCAAGCCCTACCTTTAGACACTTTGGACATCAAGGTACAGGTTTTGGGCAGTTCCCTTTTCATGATTTGGGCAGATACCTTTTTTGAACTCTTGGTCAGCAGTATTGGACGCCCTACTCCTGTATTTACTGTGGGTAGAAGCGCGTGTTGCATTTCGGCACGGAGCCTATGCGAAGCCGGAGCCAAATGTTCACTGCCAATCGTTCTCCTGGGACTCAAAAGTTCGGACTTTTTCTCCTCGTTGTTCTATTGGGAGGCCTCTCCCTTTCGGGATGCGCAGGTAGCGTCGGCAAGAGCTCTATTGGTCCCACAAATTCTGCTGTCCCTGTAGCCATACAGGTGAACCCAAACAGCGCAACAGTGACAGGAGCGACCACTCAACAGTTTGCAGCAACGGTGACCGGCACTTCGAACATGGCAGTGACCTGGAGTGTGAGTGGCGCGGGTTGCAGTGGCGCAGCTTGTGGTACGATTTCCGGAGGCGGACTTTACACAGCGCCGGTGACTGTGCCCTCGCCTGCGACACTCAATGTGACAGCGATCAGCGTGGCGGACCCAACCAAATCAGCTTCGGCGACCGTCACCATTGTCGCGGCAGCAGCTGCGGTTTTGCTGAGCATTAGCCCGACGAGTGCTTCTGTTCATACCGCCAGCACGGGCTCTTTCACAGCGACGGTGACAGGAACACCAAATACGGCGGTTGAGTGGAGTTTGACTGGCGCGGGCTGCAGTGGCTCCTCCTGTGGGACACTCTCAACGAGCTCGTTATCGGCTGTCTATACGGCGCCACTCGTGGCACCTTCACCAGCAAGCGTTAATGTGGTTGCAACCAGCATGGCGGATTCCAGCAAATCAGCGTTAGCAGACGTAACCATCATGCCTGGTGTTGTCGTCACTGTGACACCAACTAGCACCTCAGTTGTAACGGGGGCAACTCAACAGTTAACCGCGTCTGTTGTGGGAACCTCGAATACAGCAGTGACATGGACTGTGCAAGGAGGCGGATGTAGCGCTGCGGCTTGCGGAACAATCGACAGTAATGGACTCTACACAGCCCCTTCGGCGGTTCCCTCACCAGCCAATGTAGCCGTCACCGCGACAAGTTCGGCGGATGCGTCCAAGACGGGTTCAGCGTCCGTGGCTATCTTCTCCTCGACGGCTACTAACACCGTTGACGGCCTGATTATTCCTGCAAGCCACCCCCGGCTGTTCTGGAACGCGGCGAAACTGGCGAAGGCGCAGCAATGGTGGACAGGAAATAGCTACACCCCGAATAGTACCAACCCAAATCCGTTTGATCCCTACGATACGTTATTTGCATGCGAGATGACCAACAATCAAGCGGTGTGCAATGCACAGATAAATTGGGCTATGAACGTGAATGCAGCGAACTGCTATCAGACGGTCGGTTGCGATACTATCCGCGGACCTGGTGAGGTTCTGATGCTCACTTACGACTGGCTCTATGCCCAGATGACGCCCGCCCAGCGCACCACCATCATTAATAACTGGAACATTTGGCTGAACTATGTGGATGTGAGTAATACTTGGGGCAACGTAACAATGCCTGCTAGCAACTACTTTGCCGGGGCATTCCGAACGGACTTCAGTCTGGGAGTGGCAACATTCGGCGATAACCCCCAAGCTACAAATTTTATTGACTACGCATTGAAGAGTCGCTGGGCGTCGGTGGTAAATTTTGTTTCGCCTGGTGGTACTGCCCCTGTAGGTGGCAAGGGCTACGGAATGCCCGCCCAGGAAGGTTCACAATACGGGCGCTACTGGCTGTCCTATTCGGCCGTGCCGCTAGCAAGTTCCGCCCTGCTGGGGCGCGACTTGTGGCAGGAAAGTACGGCCGCCAAGGCCGGCGTGTTGCAAACGATCTACAACACCTTACCGACACAAACGATATCGCGCGGCCTTTACGACGGCTGGACGTATAGCGACGACGAAGACTGGGTCACAGGCGCAGGCCTGTATGCCGGCGGCGGGATGCAGTCGCGTTTTTACGGCGATTTCATGATGGCCGCCACGCAAGAGTTCCCAAATACGGCCGTTGGCAAGTTGGCCCGGCAGTGGATCAACACCGTGAATCCTACGATCGGCCCAATGTGGAAGGCGATCGATCCGGGTGGCAGCGCGCAGGCGCTCTCGACTTTGCCGCTCGACTATTATGCTTCCGGTCCGCAGTTTGCCTATTGGCGCAACAGTTGGAACACCAATGCCAGTGCATTATTTCTTCAAATGGGTCAGACGACGGGTGTCGGCCACGCTCACATTGATGTGGGAAACTTCCAGTGGTTCCGGGGTGGCGCGTACTTGATCCGTGAGACTCCAAGTTACGGTACGACTGTAGCTGGTTATAACTCATCCGGTACGGTGGACGGAAGCTTAGGCTACGCACATAACATGCCGCTCATTGGGGGACTGTCCGAAGCAGCTGGTTGCACGGATAGCAATGCCGCCGTTCGGCGCATGGAGAGCCAAACCAGTTATGCCTATATCGATGCCGATATCAGTGGGCTGTATACCAATAATATATGCGCAAGCAACCATCCAGAACGCGAGAATCCGTACGCGCAGCATGCGGAACGTGAGTTTATCTTCTTCCGCGACATCGAGGTTCTACTCATTTTGGACCGTTTGCAGGCCGACACGGCAAGTCGCAGCAAAACATTTGTGAGCCACTGCGAGAACAGCCCTACTTCTTCCGACGCTTCCCATTACAGCTGCACAGATGGAACCCAGAAGGCGAGCTACTCGGTACTGCTGCCAGCAGCGCCCACCCTGGTGGTTGTGAATGAAGCATCCAACAGCGCGACGTGCGCTTCCAATGAGTGTCAATATCGGCTGGAAGTCAATGACAACACCGCCAGTGGGGCGCAAAGCTACTTCCTGGTAGCGATCCAGGGCCTCAATGCGGGCGGTGCCGCGCTGACGCCGACCGTGCAAGACAACGGCACTTCCTGGACTGTCACCTTGGATGCCACTCATAGTGCAACGCTCAACAAAGGAATGATTTCAGCAGGTGGTTCTGTCACTGTCAATGGCGTGATCAAAAACCTACGCGCCGATACCCAACCGATGACCATCACGGACAGTGGGCTGCCACTATGGCAATAAATAGCAGTCATCCGTCTAACCGTTTCCCGCTCAGCAAGACCATGCAGCGAATTGCGCGGGAATTTCACCTAGGGATCGTCTAGAAATAACAGGACCGTTCCAGTGGAGACCGCCATTCCGGTGGCCTTCCAGTGCTGCATCATTAAAGTAGCGTAAAACCGGAAATCCCGGATACCCCGTACTTCTTCCCCGTCAGGCGAAGAGCTGGGGCAAGGTAAAGATCGACCGGAACCAGTCTGCAGTCAGATAGGTTTCGACGGGCACCCGCCGGACATCGTAGTTATTCCAGTCGCCGAATCGGCGAAAACCACCGTAGTAACTGAAGGCGTAGCGGACCCCGGCCTCCCGCAGGCAGTGCTGTGTGACGGAATCGAAGCTGCCCGGCTTGCCGATTGGATAACTGAAGTATCTCATCGGCTCGCCCATCTCCTCGGCCAGCCTGGCGCCACATCCAAGGATCTCTTCCCGCTGCCTCTCGAGCGGCGCGCGGGCCAGAATCGGATGAGTCACGGTGTGCCCGGCGATGGTCATACCGGCAGCACTCATTTCCCGGAGCATGTCCCAGTTCATCCAAAGGCTGCGGCCGACCTCTGCGCCGCACCGCCCAGACTGGGTGGCCTGCGAGAGTGCGTCGAGATAGAGATCTGTGGACTCCGCAGGCATCGCTTTGTAAGCCCGCAAGAACGTCCGGACGGCCCCCTCCCGGTCTGGCTCATCAAACAAAACCGGAGCAGGAACCCAGCCGGGGAGTGCAACGCGATCCTGCCGACTCGTCCGCACCATCCAGGCAATTTCATCCCACCATGGCAGCCGGGGATGGTCCACAAACCCGGTGGCGATGAAGAACGTGGCGGGGACGCCCTCCGCTTTGAGGATCGGGAACGCGATCTCGTAGTTATCCCTATACCCGTCGTCGAAAGTGATCAGGGCGTAGCGGCCCAAGCCACGGGCCAGGACTTGGGGAAGATCGTCTGGGGTGATCACATCGAGTTTGGACTTACAGAACCGGATTTGGTCGGTAAACGCATCGGCGTCAGCGCTCCAGAGTCCACGGTCGAACGGTGATTGGTTGCCGTTTCCGACCCGGTGGTAGTTGAGGACGAGGACGCCGGACCACCGAATCGCGCGCTCCAGGAGGAAGCGCAGTCCACTCCGGCACAAGAGGCGGGTCGCGATCGCTTCTTTCATTCGGTCAACTTCTCCTCATGAGCTGCTGCCCTTTACCAACGACGCGCCCGGCGAGTTGGACCGAACGGTAGATAGCCGCCCTCAGAGTCGGCCGCCAAATTCTGACCCCGACTAGTTGGTTCTCCCGTGTCGCCAGTCGCTGCTTATAGAACGAAGAGCCGCGCAGGAAGTCGTATGCGGTCACACCGCGTTCCGTAAGAGCCCGCATGAGGAGCAGGTTGGCCAGGATTCCTGGGCTTTCCACAGGACTAGCAGGCTCTCGCCGTACCCCCGACTGATAAAAGTCGAATTTCTGTCCGTTCACGAACCCGTACAAAACGGCCACCGGAACCCCCGCGATGGACAGCCGTGCGAGAATCGCCCGCCCGCTTGGCAACCACTCCTGGATGAGGTTGCGGTGGAACTCGGTGAACCGGGGGGCCGCGAATACCCCCGGCTTGCTGTCGACGGTCCACCGCTCCTGGTGTAATCTGACCAAGTCGTCGAACGCTCCGGCAGCCTGCTCCACGTCTATTAACTCGAACTGTACTGCGGCCCGCTCTCCCTCCCGAACGAGGCGGCGGGCTTGCTTTCGGCTTTTCAATGAGAGCCGCTTGAGGTACGCCTCAAATCCGTCCGTGAGATCTGCAATTGGGCAACTGCCCTGTGAGAATGAACGGGCGTCGTGGGGTAAAGTGATTCCTCGCAACAGGGGGGAATCTTCCATGAGGTTCAGGAATTCCAAGTGGTCCCAGTCCATACGGCCCACCTCACCCCATATGGCATCTGCGCAGACTGCTTCTTCTCCAGGTAGACAAAGTAGGTTCAGGTAATCCGGGCAGGTTTCCTCATGCGCTTCCTCCCCGGTGGAGATGAAGCGGAGGTGACGGGTGCCGAGGGAACGGCCCATTCCGCGGCCTAGGTATAGAGGAACGGTCCCGACCAGCCGCGAATCTCGCCAGACTGTCACAATCCGCAATCCTCCCGTCCCGTACAGGGTGCCGAAAACCCGCCACCAACCACGAAGCCAAACAAAACCGAGGGGAACAGATGAATAAGGGCTCGACGCATAAAGAGTATTCCAATCATCTCGGATCGCGTCCCATTCCCGCTCTTCCCGGATGATGCGGGTTGTTACGCCTTTTGGCATTTCCACCATGTGGGTTCCTTTGTTCAAGCGGTTCGAAACAGGGAAGACGCCGTGCGGTCCAACACGGTTCGCTTTCCAAGGCAGCACCAGCGGGCAAAGAGGGTCAGGAAGGCGACCCGGGCCACCAGGACAAAACCCCCTTTTTCAATGCCCCTCGTCGAAGCCGTGTTGCCCACATCAACTTCGATGACAAAGTCGGTCACTTTCTCGCGGCCGAGAACATGTCGCATGGCGAGCAGAAGGGCTGGATAAAGACCTCGGCCCCGATACCCTTCCAGGGTATGGAAGTTATACAGAAAGGCCCGCCCCGAAGCCTCGGCTAACTGGATGGGGCCGACCGTTCGGTCTTGATACGTGACCCAGCCAAAACTCACGACCCGGCCACCGACCAGCCAGCCGAAGAATTCGTCGCCGTGAGCGAGACGCGGGGCCACCAGGCCAGTCGGTTCCCCCGCCGCTCGCATCGCTTCATTTGCCAAGTCATGATCGGCGGCGGCGGCCGTACCCGCAATCCGGACAAGGGCACACCCTTCGGGGCAAGCCGAGCCGAGGTTATTGGGAGGCGCCCGCAAGACCATCAAGCGGGTCCGCCTCGCGAGCCGCCAGAGTACACCCCGGAGGATTTGAACTGCCCATGGTCTGCGCATTCTTGGCTAAGCCTGAATTCCGAAGTTGAGAGAGTGGATGAGCAAAGTGACTCGTGATTCGAGACTGGTGACTGGCACAAATCCTGCCAAACACGAGGCTTGGGGCCGCCGCGACGTCTCTTGCGTGAACCTTTTTTTCATGATGCGATCTACACGCTACCCCGCCAGGAAAGATAGGCACAGACTGAAGTCCGTGCCACCTGCCAGCAGGAATGCTGGGGCTACTGCGATTCATGGCAGTGCGCGGGGACGAGGCGATGCCGGGGCAGAAGACGACTCCCTATGGGTTCAACTCTGGAATTCAGGCTAAGACCCAATCCGTGATCAGTTACGAGAATGAAACAACGACACGTTTGACCCGGTTATCTGTCCGTTGGTTCAAGGGCGGACGCAGCTGATGCGTTAACGGCTTGAGCCGTATAGTAGCTGTGCATAAGCTCATCCAGCCCAGGCAGTTTTGACAGAAATCTGAGCCGATGCAGCAATTTGCTACGTGTGCCGCCAAACCCGTGGGTCTGAAACTTCACGAATCCGAACTCTGACCCTTGCAAAACCTTCTTTACGCGACGCAAACTGAGCATATTCAAGGGCTCACCGGGCCGGTCTCGCAGAGTGCGTACCTTGTCCCAGCGATCGATACCATCCAATTTATCCCAAACACAAGGCTTGTAGCTAGGATCCCTAACGATTGTGCGAATGGTTTTCAGGATGGCGTCCTCAGAAAACAGCACTTGAGCCCATGGTATTGGAATGTACGAAGCGCAATGTGAGGCCATGTAGTTGTACCAGCCAATCGATCCGACCCATAACAGTCCTCCTGGGCGCAGCCATCGATGCACATCGTGTAAAACTGCCGCGGGATCTGTGAGATGTTCAAAGGAGTCGATTAGAAATGCTACGTCTCCGAATGACTCTTCTTTGAAGTCCATGGGATGAGTGAACATTACGCGCGAGGCTAGGGTTGGCGGGAATAACCTGTTCACGATCTGCTGGCCAGCTTCTAATTCTTGCCGATTTATGTCAATACAATAGACTGCTTTGGCGCCACGCTCGATAAACCAAGGCGCACGCCCCCCCAAACCAGCTCCAACGTCGAGAATGATCTTATTCTCTATCTCGATGGAGTCAGCAAATCTCCTAATAAGACACTCGGTAGAGCGGAACTGTTCCTCGAAATATGTTTGCTGGTCAAAATGGGATGCGGGTGCATTGCTTCGACTAAGTTTGCGCGCAACTTTGGTGGCGAACAAACAGACTGGATAGGGTAGTCCGACAGTAAATGACATTCATCGCCTCCTAAGCCGGAATTTCCGATTTGGATCTCTGTCTCGCGAAGTACGATTGTCCCGGGCTGGCCTTTTCTTGTACTTCTGAAATGGCGCGATTGGCGGTTTCTACAGGCATGGGAGACTTCAGCATAATTCTCATCGTGTCCTTCTCATAAAAATGTATCGGATTTGAACTGTGCTGCGACTCCTAAACAATTTACGTGAGTGCCGAAGGCGGGGGAAACCGGCGGTGCAGCTGACGTTGACATGTCATTTAACCGCCAGCCTTTCTTGCACGCGTTCAAGACCGTTGTCGCTATAGGAGGCAGGTTCAGCCGCCATGGTTTCCTGCAGTCCGGAAGCGATGCCGACGCGAGGTTGCCAGCCAATTTCTCTTTCTGCGAGGCTGCAGTCAAACTGCATGCGAGCCAGTGCCGATTTGATCCGGTAAATGGAAAGCGGGACCGAGCGGCTTAGAATCTTGGATAAAACTTCCAAACCGAGCGCCAGACTGTATAAGAAAGCGACTGGCACGTGGATAACCTTCGCTTTTTTTGCGTTCTTCAGGATGTAGTCAAATACGAGTTGATTCTGTGTGATATGGGTTCGATCTACGATGTGAAACACACTACCATCGAATTGGCTCTTTTCGGAGGCCAGGACGATAGCATTGACCACGTCATCGACATAAACTAAAGGCAGCTCGCGAGTACCATCGCCAAGGATGACAAAAAAGTTCCCCATCCGACGGGCGACTTCAGGGGTCAGTAGCGTCATCCCCGGACCGAATACCCTTCCGGGGCGGAGAAGTACCGCCCGGAGATGCCGATCTCGAACCGCGTCGCGCACTATTTTTTCGGCTTCGGTCTTTGCTTGGGTATAGGACCCCCGTTTTGTTGGAGATGGTTCAACTGGCCAATCCTCCGTTACGACGGCGCCGCGCCCCGAAGCCGCTGCGTGCAGACAACTAAGGGAACTGATGTACACCAGGCGCTGCACATGATGCCGAAGCGCACTTTCAACTATATTTTGCGTGCCGCACACGGTACCGCGTTCATGGTCGTACGCGCTACCCTTCATGGTCGCGCCCAGGTGGTAAACAAGTTCCGTACCCGCTACGGCTCGGTCCACAGCGGCGGGATCTCCAAGATCACCAAGGAAAACTTCTATGTTGCAATCGTTGATGAACTCCGCTGGCGGCTCTCGTCGAACGAAGATGCGAACGCGGATGCCGTTTTGCAATAGATGTCGAACCAGGTGTCGCCCGATTAAGCCAGTTGCCCCGGTCACCAGGACCTTGGCAGGTCCCCCACTTTGGAACTGAGCCTGAAATTTGATTTTCGCGGCATCGGCTTCCTGAGACACGCGATTCGTCCAATAAACAGTAGAGCGCGCCTGGCCGGCTGGAACCGGCATCGCTGCGCCCGTCTGCAACGCGCGATAAAACGCCGCCACCAATGAATGCAGGCCATCGTACTGGACGATCTTCTTGCACGCGAAGCGAGCGATGTTGGCTGGAACCTGTGCACAAATACTGAGCCCTTCGCTCATTGCCTGTAACGCGCGTGCCGGCGCTTTCGGGAGCGGGAGTCGTCGGCTATGAGTCACCCACATCGCGAACAGGTTCGCCCGGAGCACGCCTTCGGTACCTTGGACGACGAACCAACTCTGCAGAGGTCGCACGTTCCATGATATTTGGATGTTTGCGGTGCCACGTTGGCATTGCGCTGCCACGCGCCACTCGTCAAACAGGAGGTTGGAGTCGCCTCCGTATGTGCCATGGTAAGCTCTCACGTCTTCAATTGCGCCCAAGAAAGATTCGGCGAGATATAACGCGTGTACGCCCTGGTCCAAGAAAGGGTAACCGCCATTCTGGTAGTGGATCGGTAAAGGTCCTCCGCGGTAGGGCGGATATTCGCAGCTGCGGAAATAATCGAAACTAAGCGGAACTCCGATCGCGCCCGAACGGACGAGGCCCAGCGCTTTGGATACGAAGCGGTCGTACAGCAGAGAATGGTTGACGCAAACGGATTTTTGCGCGGCCGCGGCCGCGGTAGAGATGCAGTCGACCTCTTCCGCATTCATTGCCAGAGGTTTTTCCACCAACACGTGGCAGCCGCTCTTAAGCGCTGCAATCGCCAGTTGTGCGTGGGTGTCGGGAGGAGTAAGAATATGAATTACATCAACGCCCTCGTGAATCATAGCTTCCATGGTCGGGAAAACGTTCGGAAGACTGAACCGAGCAGCTAGACCTGCAGCGCGAGAAGTTACAGCGTCGGTGACTCCAACAAGCAGTGCGTTCGGAACT
>Ga0209117_1000709_pt1 | contig 12730 bp, 10 predicted proteins | sample BlaSpr_A8_OM2_M2_FD_187978 | JGI IMG/M metagenome (GOLD analysis project Ga0209117, IMG submission 187978) | Forest soil microbial communities from Thunder Bay, Ontario, Canada - Black Spruce, Ontario site 2_A8_OM2_M2 (SPAdes) (version 2) | ecosystem: Environmental > Terrestrial > Soil > Boreal...
CAGGCCCCGCTCGTCGGCGACCAGTAGCCGTATCCCGGCCTCGAACACGCCCTGAACGTCGGGCGCCCACTCGACGTCGACAATCTGATCGCTCTCGACCCGGCTTTTTTTCAGCGTCTGGCAGTCACGCGTGTGCACCAGAAGCCCTTGGCCGCGCCGGAACTGTCCAAATATGGTGTCGCCCGGAATGGGGCGGCAACACTTTCCATACTGTATGGCAACGCCTTCGACACCGCGCAGCTGCAACGCGCCCGGCCTCGCCGAAGGCGGCATCGGGTCCTCCCCGGTGCGATTGGACGCGCGAGTCAGCGCCTGCGCGACGACAAATGACAGTCGCTTGCCCAAGCCGATATCGGCCAGGATGTCGATCCGGCCCTTGGCACCGTATTCCCGCCCAAGCGCGTCCCAGCGCTCCCAGGTGATCGATTCCGACGGCACCTTCAGCGACGCGAGGGCCTGCTCGAGCATGCGCTCGCCGAGCGCGGCCGACTCGCGCTGTTGCAGCGATTTAAGGAAGTGCCGGATGCGGGAGCGCGCCTTGCCGGTGCCGACGAAGTTGAGCCACGACGGGTTCGGGCGCGCCGTCGGCGACGTCATGATCTCGACCTGATCTCCGTTCTTGAGCTCGGTTCGCAGCGGCATCAGCTCGTAGTTGATCCTCGCCGAAGTGCAATGGTGGCCGATGTCGGTGTGTACCGCGTACGCGAAATCGACCGCGGTGGCGCCCCGCGGGAGCGCCATGATCTTGCCCTTGGGAGTGAAGACGTAAATTTCTTCCGGGAAAAGGTCACCCTTGATGTGCTCGAGAAATTCCTTGGAATCGCGCGACTCGGATTGAATCTCGAGCAGGCTTTGCAGCCAGCGATGCGTCTGCTGCTGGGCCTCGGCAATGTCGAGCTCGCCCCCGGCCTTGTAAAGCCAATGCGCGGCAACGCCGGCCTCGGCGATGCGGTGCATGTCCTGGGTGCGGATCTGCGCCTCCAGCGGCGTGCCGAACGGTCCGAAAAGCGTCGTGTGCAGCGATTGGTAGCCGTTGGCCTTCGGGATCGCGATGTAATCCTTGAACTTGCCCGGGATCGGCTTGTACAGGCTGTGCAGCACACCCAGCGCCGCGTAACACGCGGTGACGTCCTTGACCAGGACCCGCACGCCGTAGATGTCGAATACCTGCGAGAACGAGTAGTGCTTCTCGCGCATTTTCTTGTACACGCTGTACGCGGTTTTTTCCCGGCCAGTAGCGGTAGCGGGGATCGCTGCCAGCTTCAATCCTTCGCGCATCGATTGCAGAATGCGGTTCATCACCTCACGCCGGTTGCCGCGCGCGGATTTGATGGCTCTCGCCAGGACGCGGTAACGCATCCGGTACAGGTGCTTGAACGAAAGCTCCTGCAATTCGAGATAAAGCGCGTTCAGCCCAAGGCGATTGGCGATCGGCGCGTAGATGTCCAGGGTTTCGCGGGCGATCCGCTCGCGATGGGTTGGCGCCATCGCATCGAGGGTGCGCATGTTGTGCAGGCGGTCCGCGAGCTTGATGAGGATGACGCGCACGTCCTGCGCCATCGCCAGTAGCATCTTGCGAAAATTCTCCGCTTGCGCGTCTTCGCGGGATTGGAACTCGATCTGATCGAGCTTGGAGACGCCGTCCACCATATCGGCGACGGGCTTGCCGAACGACGACTCGATCTCGGTCTTGGTGACGTTGGTGTCCTCCATGACGTCGTGGAGGAGCGCTGCGGCGAGCCCCTGCGCATCAAGCCGCCACTGCGACAGGATGCTGGCTACCGCCAGCGGATGCGTAATATAAGGTTCGCCGGATTTTCGAAACTGACCCTGATGCGCGTGTTCGGAAAAGGCGAACGCGCGCTCGACCAGCGCGACGTCAGGGGGCGGCAGGTAGTGGCCAAGATGTCGGGTGAATTCGGCGATTTCCGACATGTTGGCGATCCCCACGCAAGGGTCTAACTGCGGATGACCGTCAGACGGTGCTCTGCGGCTTGAGCAACATCTCGATGCCAACCTTTCCGGCGGCGACCTCGCGCAGCGCAATCACCGTCGGCTTGTCGCGGTCGCCATCGACGAGCGGTTGCGATCCGGCGCTGATCTGCCGCGCACGATTGGTCGCGGCGAGCGTGAGCTCGAAACGATTGGGTATCTTGATCAGACAATCTTCGATCGTAATGCGGGCCATGGCTTTTCCTACTTCGGTTGAACACCGAGTTGGGCAATCAGCGGCTGGTGCCGGACAAGTTGTTGTGCAGTGCGCAGGCGGGTCGCTCGCACCACCGCAGTCAAATCGTCGACAGCCGTGCCAAACTCCTGATTAATAATAACATAGTTGAAATCGACACAGTGACGAATTTCCTCCCGCGCCGCAATCAGGCGGCGGGCGATGGTCGCTCTATCGTCCTGCCCCCGGCGTACCAGCCTTTCTTCCAGCGATTCGAGCGAGGGCGGAAGAATGAAGATGTGCACCGATTCGGGGATCAGCGCGCGCACTTGCGCGGCGCCCTGCCAGTCAATCTCCAGCAGCACGTCCTGACCGGCGCGTACCTGTGACTTGAGCCACGTCGCCGAGGTCGCGTACCAATTGCCGTGCACGAGCGCATGCTCCAGGAATTCGTTTGCGTCCCTGAGCGCGGCAAAGCGATCCGCGGAGACGAAGTGGTAATCGACGCCGTCCTGCTCGCCGGGCCGCGGTGGTCGCGTCGTATAGGATACCGAAAGGCGAATACCGGGTTCGCGCTCGAGCAACGCGCGCGTCAGGCTGGTCTTGCCGCCGCCCGATGGCGCGGCGATCACAAATAGATTGCCTACCGGAACGCTCATGCGCGACAAGCTCCCTTGAGCCTCATTCTATGTTCTGTACCTGCTCGCGCATTTGTTCGATCAGCACCTTGATCTCGAGCGCCGCCTGAGACAGTTCGGCGTCGACGGACTTGGAGCCAAGCGTATTGGCTTCGCGGTTGAGCTCCTGCATCAGAAAGTCGAGTCGTTTGCCGCTGCTGCCACCGTGGGCCAGTACGCGCCTCACTTCGCCGACGTGGGTAGCCAGCCGCGAGACTTCCTCGGCGATGTCGATCTTGGTCGCGTACAGCGCAAGCTCCTGCTTCAGGCGGTCGTTGTCCGGGTCGAGCCCGGCTTCCTTGAGCCGCGCTCCAAGCTTCTCGACATAAGCTTCGTGAATGATCGGTACCCGGGGCGTCACCCGGTCGATCTGCAACTCGATGCCGCGACAGCGCTCTTCGAGCACGAGCTTCAGCTGTACACCCTCGCGAGCTCGCGACTCCGCGAGCTCGCCGAGCGCCTGCCTGACCAGGCCAAGAGCCTTGCCGGCCAGCGCTTCGGCGCCCAGAGATGGCTCAGTGAGCACGCCAGGCCAACGCAAGATTTCGACGATAGACAGCGGAGTGCTTGCTGGCGCGTGACGCAACACTTCGTCCGCAGCGTCGCGGAGTTGGATCACTCGTTCGACGTTGATGGCAAGCTCGGTCGTGCCAGGCGCCGAGCGATTCAACGCGATCCTGCAGTCGACCTTGCCGCGCTTCAATTGCGCGGCGAGGACATCTCGAACCGCCGCTTCGATCGAGCGCAGCTCATCGGGCAATCGGACCTGGAGATCGAGATAGCGATGGTTGACCGAGCGCAATTCGACGGTCAACGAACAGCCGGGCAGCTCGGCGGCGACCGCCGCGAAGCCGGTCATGCTCAATATCATGGGGTGGTCGTTTCCGGCGTTGAAATCGTCTCACCCGGAGCACGTGTTGAGCACGCGTTTTACGCGAATACCCAATGAAATCTTTACTTTATCGCCGGGGTTGCCGAGAATGTAGAGCTTATCCATTTCACACGCAAGTCTAAAGCGGCTTTCGCCGCCTGCCCATGGGCGTCACCAATCAGGCACTTCCCACCGGTTACCAGTTGCTCAACTACCGCGTCGATCGCCAGATCAGCCGTGGCGGATTCTCGATCGTGTATCGCGCATTCGACGACGTCGGCGCCCCGGTGGCGATCAAGGAATATCTGCCTTCGTCGCTGGTATTGCGCACCGAAGGCGATATCGTACGTGCAAGCTCGGCGGAGAACCTCACCTCGTTCCGGTACGGAATGAAGTGCTTTTTCGAGGAAGGCCGCGCGCTGGCCAAGATCAATCATCCGAACGTGGTGCGAGTGCTCAACTTCTTTCGCGCCAACGAAACCGTCTACATGGTGATGCGCTATGAGCGCGGCCGTACGCTGCAGCAGCAGATTCAACTGCGTCAGGATCAGATGTCGGAGCGGCTTGTGCGCCACGTGTTCATGCACCTGTTGAACGGGTTGCGCGAAGTGCACACCCACAAGCTACTGCACCTCGACATCAAACCCGCAAACGTGTATCTGCGCACCGACGGCACGCCGGTGCTGCTCGATTTCGGCGCCGCGCGACAGACTTTGACATCGGCGCGCCCCAAGCTCGCGCCGATGTATACGCCGGGATTCGCGGCGCCGGAGCAATATCGCGACCCGGACAGGCTCGGGCCATGGACCGACGTCTACGGCATAGGTGCGAGCATGTTCGCCTGCCTGGCCGCATTTGCTCCGCAAGCCGCCGACGCGCGGCTGGCGGAAGATCACCTCGTTTCGGCGAAGAAAATCTGGGCCGGCGCGTACTCCGACAACGTCCTGGAGGTGATCGATTGGTGCCTTCGTCTCGACCCGCTCGAGCGCCCGCAAAGCGTGTTTGCACTGCAAAAGGCTATCCGCGACATCGCGCCGCGGAAGCGCAAGCTCACATTCCTGGACACGATCAAGAAGCGGCTGTTCAGCGAAACGACGTAGGGCCTGTTAACGCCACATGCCTACACGCGTGACCTTCAGAAAGCCCGCAGGCAAGGCGCGGCGAGGAAGCGAGGCTGACCGCCTCGCAACGAGCTGCAACGCGGCCTGCGGGCTTTCTGAAGTTAACAGGCCCTAGGTGGCGCGTGCGCTTCACGATCTTTCAGGAGAGTCGAAAGGGTCAGCGCAAGGTCAACCAGGACCGTCTCGCGTATACCTACAGTCGCGACACGCTGCTGCTGGTGGTCGCCGACGGCATGGGCGGCCATGCGGGCGGCGAAATTGCCGCGCAGATCGCGGTCCGGCTGTTCATCGAGCGCTTCCAGCAGGAATCGAAGCCGACGCTCAAGAATCCGCTGAAGTTTCTCCAGGATTCGATGGTCCGCGCGCATCAGGCACTCGGATCGTATGCCAGCCAGTTTTCGATGCTCGAGACGCCGCGAACGACTTGTGTAGCGTGCATCGTTCAGTCCAACTATGCGTATTGGGCGCACGTCGGCGATTCGCGCCTGTATCTTTTCCGGCAGGGAGGGCTGATCGGCAGCACCAAGGACCACTCCAAGGTGCAGTATCTGCTCGATCAGGGCATCATCGGCGCACACGAGGTCGCCGATCATCCCGATCGCAACAAGATCTTCAGCTGCTTGGGCGGCCTGGTCGATCCGGTCATCGATCTCTCGCGGCGCACACCGTTGCGCAACGGCGACCTGATCGTGATGTGCACCGACGGTCTATGGGGCGTCTATCCGCAGGAAGAGATGGGGCGTGCGCTGACCGGGACGGCGATCCTCAAGTCCTCGCCCGCGCTGATGCGCGAGGCCGAGGCGCGTGGCGGCTCCGAGGGTGACAACCTGTCGCTGATTGTCGTGCGCTGGGGCCCGGAGACGCTGACCGACGAGCCGACGACGACAATCACCGAGACGCTCGGCTTGGGCGAGTTCCAGACCGAGATCGATCGCACCTTGACCCTGACCGACCGCAAAGGGGCACAGCGGGACCTCACCGACGACGAAATCGAGCGCGCAATCGCGGAAATCCAGGCAACGATCAAGCGTTACAAGACTTAACAGGCCCTAGATGCGCCAGATCGTTCTAGACACCGAAACGACCGGGCTGGACCCCAAGCAGGGCCACCGGATCATCGAGGTCGCCGGCGTCGAATTCGTCAACCGCCGGCCGACCGGTCGCCATATCCACTTTTACCTCAACCCGGAACGGGAGATCGACTCCGGCGCAACCGACGTCCACGGTCTCACCTGGGACATGCTGCGCGACAAAGCGAGGTTCGCCGATGTCGTGAACGAATTTCTCGAGTTTGCGCGAGGCGCCCAGTGGATTATTCATAACGCGCCGTTCGATATCGCTTTCCTCGACGAGGAGCTGAAGCGAGTCAATTTGCCGTCGGTCGCCGCCGTTGCCGCCGATGTCATCGATACGCTGGCGCTGGCGCGCGAGCACTTTCCCGGCAAGAAGAACAGTCTCGACGCGCTGTGCGAGCGCTTCGGCGTCGCCAATGCTCATCGAACGCTGCACGGCGCCATGCTCGACGCCCAGCTGCTGGCCGAAGTCTATCTGGCGATGACTCGGGGACAGGAAACGCTGACCATCGATATCATCGTTCCGATGGCGATCGTGGACGGGACCCTGACCGCGGAAGCGCTTGCCGAGGTGCGCGTGCTGATGCCGTCGGCCGACGAGCTGGACCTGCATCGGGCCTATCTCGCCGAGCTGCAGCGAGAATGCCGCGGCGTATGTCTGTGGGTTGCGCTGACGCCATGACCAGCAGCCTTCGTAACATCGTTGTCACAAGCGTCGGACACAATCAGCAGCCTCCCGGTCCGCTGGTCGCACCCGTGCCACCGACCACCGAACCCGAAGATCCGATGAAGGGACGCGACCCTCCGCTGATCAATCGCGAGCTTTCCCAGTTGGCTTTCAACCGGCGGGTGCTGGCACTTGCGCAAGACCCGGGTGTCCCTTTGCTGGAGCGCCTGCGTTTCCTTTGCATCGTCAGCAGCAATCTGGACGAGTTTTTCGAAATACGTGTCGCCGGCCTGCGCGAGCAGCTTCGCGCCAAGGTGCCCGCGCCCGGAATGACGCTGCACGGTATGCGCGCGATCTTCAACCGCATCAGCGAAGAGGCGCAAACGCTGGTCGCCGAAAAATACCGCACGCTCAACGAGCAGATCCTCCCGGCGATGAATGCTTCCGGAATCCGGCTGTTGCGCAACGCCGACCGCGATGAGGCGCAGCGCCAGTGGGTGACCGACTATTTCCGGCGCGAGGTCAAGCCCCTGTTGACGCCGATCGGACTGGATCCCGCGCATCCGTTTCCACAAGTCGTCAACAAGAGCCTTAACTTCATCGTCGAACTGTCGGGCCGCGACGCATTCGGTCGCGAGACCTCGATCGCCATCGTCAAGGCGCCGCGGGTGCTGCCGCGGGTGATCGAGCTGTCGCCGGATGTGGCGCCGGCAAATACCTTCGTTCTGCTGTCGTCGGTCATTCACGCTCATTTGAACGAGTTGTTCGCGGAGCGCGAAGTCATCAATTATTCGCAATTTCGCGTCACGCGCGACGCGGACCTGTGGTTCGACGAGGAAGAAGTCAAGAATCTGCGCCAGGCGCTGGAGGGCGAGCTGCCGCAGCGTCAGTTCGGCCTCGCGGTACGACTGGAAGTTGCCGCGGGCTGTCCGCAACATCTGGCGCAGCTGCTGCTGCATCAATTCGAGCTGCAGGAAATCGATCTGTACCGGTGCGACGGTCCGGTCAATCTGGCGCGGATGGCCGCGCTCGTCGACGAGACCGATCTCGACGAGTACAAATATCCGGCGTTCCTGCAGGGAGTGCCGGATCGCCTTGCCGACCAGCCGGACATTCTCGCCGTGATACGTCAGCGCGACGTCCTCCTGCATCATCCGTTCCAGGCCTTCGATCCGGTGGTCGATTTCATCCGCAAAGCGGTAGACGACCCCGACGTGCTGGCCATCAAGCAGACGGTCTACCGAACTGGCGTCAACTCGGTGCTGATGGAGGCGCTGATCGAAGCGGCACAGCGGGGCAAGGAAGTCACCGTAGTCGTCGAGCTGCTTGCGCGCTTCGATGAGGAGGCGAACATCAACTGGGCCGAGCGGCTTGAGCAGGCGGGCGCGCAAGTGGTCTACGGTGTCTTCGGTTTGAAGACGCACGCCAAGATGGCGCTGCTGCTGCGCCGGGAAAATGACGTCTCGGGGAAAACGAAGCTGCAGCCCTATGCACACTTGGGGACCGGCAACTACCATCCGCGCACCACGCGCCAGTACACCGATTTCGGACTGCTTACGACCAACGCCGAGATCTGCGCCGACGTCAACGAGGTATTCCTGCATATCACGAGCCTCGCCAAAGCCAACAAGTTGAAACGGCTCTGGCTGGCGCCGTTCACCATGCATCGCCACGTTCTGGAGTCGATACGTCGCGAGTTGCGGCACGCGAAGGAAGGCAAGCCGGCGCATATCATCGCCAAGATGAATGCGCTGGTCGAGGAAGCGGTGATCAAGGCGCTTTATGCGGCGTCGCAGGCAGGTGTCGAGATCGACCTGATCGTCCGCGGCGCTTGCGCCCTGCGTCCGGGGGTCAAAGGGGTTTCGGATCGCATCCGCGTGCGCTCGATCGTCGGCAGATTTCTCGAGCACCACCGTATTTGGTACTTCTTGAACGACGGCAAAGAGGACGTCTATCTAGCCAGCGCCGACTGGATGGGCCGCAATCTTTTCCGCCGCATTGAAGTGTCGTTCCCGATACTCGATCCGGATCTCAAGGCACGCGTAATCGCCGAAGGACTGAAACCCTATCTTGCCGACACTCGCGACGCGTGGGAGCTCGGCGAGGACGGCTGCTATCAGCGCGCCAAGCCACGGGGCCGGGCACAGACGAGGTCGGCTCAGCAGGAGCTGCTCCTGCAGCTGGCTGAAAGCAAGGGCCAGCAGCGATGACCGCCGGACGCTGTCGATGGATTTGATTCTGTGGCGGCATGCCGAAGCCGAGCCGGGCGAGCCGGATCTTGGCCGCCGGCTCACGGCCAAGGGCATCAAGCAGGCCGAAAGAATGGCGATCTGGCTCGACAGCCATCTTCCTGACACCTGCAGAATATTGGTGAGTCCGGCCGATCGCGCGCAACAAACCGCTCTCGCGCTCAAGCGTAAATTCCGGACCGTGCCCGAGCTCGGGCCCGGCGCCAGCGTTGGCGCGGTGCTGGCCGCGGCCGGTTGGCCCGACGCGCGCGAGCCCGCGCTCGTTGTCGGGCATCAACCCACACTCGGTGAAGTGGCGGCCTTTCTGCTTTCCGAGCAGGACGCTTCGTGGAGCGTGCGCAAGGGCGCCGTGTGGTGGCTTTCCAACCGCGTGCGCGAAAACTCCACCGCAGTCGTGGTGCGCGTGGTCATCGGCCCGGATTTCGTTTGAGCCGGATGTCTCGCGGCTCAAAGCCGCACATATCATCCGCTCCTTTATCGTCGGAACTTCTGACTCGGCATACTAGAGACGCTTCCATGGATGGCCCAACTCCTTCCATTGACGGCGCTCCTTCGCCAGCAGATGCGCGGTCAGAGGATGTTTCGCGAGCCAACGCTCGGACACGCCGAGTCCGATGCGCCCGCCGGCAGCGAGTTCTATTCGCGGCAGCGCAATGATCGTGCGGGCATGATGAAAAAGAACCGCGAGCCGTAGCGAGAGCAACTGCGCACGCAGATCCGGATCGCCGAGCGCTGCGCTCACTTTGGCAAGACCTCCCCGGCATCCATACACCAGAATGGCCAGCCGCGATTGCTCGCCTGCCGAAAAACCGGGCATGTCCGCGTGCTGCAGAATGTACGCGCCGTGTTTATGAAAGCTTAAATGGGCGACCGACATGCCGATTTCGTGCAGTAGTGACGCCCACGTCAGCAGCTGCGTTTGCGCGGGATCCCGAATAGGCGTGACGCGCCGATAGAGGGCTGCGGCCAACGCCGCAACGCGCGCCGCGTGTGCCCGTTCGATACGGTAGCGGTCGACGAAGCGCTCGACCGTCAATTTGCGGACGTCCTCGTCGATGGTCCGCCCCAGCAAATCGTACAGAACGCCGAGCCGCAGCGCGCCGCCAACCGGATCGATGCGTGGTATCCGAAGCTCGGCGACCGCCGCGGACATGATCGCCAGCCCGCCAGCCAGCACCGGCGCGCGCTCGGGCTTGAGAGCGCTGACATGCAAACGATGGACGTTGCCTGCCTGAATCAGGCGCTTCTTCAAGCGCGCAAGGCCGACCGGCGTTATTCCGCCTGGCGAGAATGCGTTCTGTTCGAGGATTTCCGCGAGCGCCGCCGCGGTGCCTGAGGAAGCAAAGGCATCTCGCCAATGGCTTGGTCCGAATTCGCTCGCGATCGCTTCGATCTCGACCCGTGCTGCCGTCTCCGCCTCATCGAACGCCCCGGCGGTGACCTTCCCGTTGGGGAAAAAGCGCTGCGTCATGCCGACGCATCCGATTCTCAACGATTCGAGCCGCTCGGGCTCGAGCCCGCGGCCAATGATGAGCTCCGTCGAGCCGCCGCCGATGTCGATGACCAAACGCGGCGCGGCCGATGGCGGGAGCACATGTGCCACGCCGAGATAGATCAGGCGCGCTTCTTCGTGACCGCCGATGACATCGATCGGAAAGCCCAGCGCGCGCTCGGCCTGCGGCAGAAACTCGCGCGCATTTTTCGCCACTCGAAAGGTATTGGTCGCGACCGCGCGCACGGCGGACGGATGCACGCCCGAAAGGCGCTCGTGGAAGCGTTGCAGGCATTCGATCGCGGCTTTCATCGCCGCGGGTTTGATTCTGCCGTGGCGGTCGAGGCCGGCACCGAAGCGCAGTGTCTCGCGCCAGGTGTCCTGGCGATAGATCTGGCTGCCCTCGACGCGGCCGATCTCGAGCCGGAAGCTGTTCGATCCCAGATCGACGACGGCGAGAGTCGCGGCGCTCACGCGGGTCCCGCGGATCCCGCGGCTCGAGGGGTCGGAAGATGAGCTGCAATCGGCATCGCGTTGCGGATCGGCTCGAGCATGACGAAATGTGTATGACGAGCTATTAGCCTAGCAGAAAGCCCGTACTGCGGCGCTGCTGGCTTTGGCAGCCCGCACCTTTCTGCTACGCTCGCGGGTGATTGATCCGGCGCGAGAGAGCGATGGCGGTTGACTATCTGCAGAAGATCCTGACCGCGAAGGTGTACGACGTCGCGATCGAGTCTCCGCTCGACCTCATGCCGACGCTGTCGCGCCGCATCGGCAACCGCGTACTGCTCAAGCGCGAAGACCAGCAGCCCGTTTTCTCCTTCAAGCTGCGCGGCGCCTATAACAAAATGGCGCAGCTTACCGTCGCCGAGCGCGCGCGCGGTGTAATCACCGCGTCGGCCGGAAATCACGCGCAGGGCGTGGCTCTTGCGGCGCAGAGGCTCTCCTGCAAGGCGACCATCGTGATGCCGATCACGACGCCCAAAATCAAGATCCAAGCGGTCGAAACGCGTGGAGCGAAGGTCGTGCTGCACGGCGATTCATTCAGCGACGCCTACGCGCACGCGCTCAAGTTGCAGAAAGCGCGACGAGCGACCTTCGTTCATCCTTACGACGACCCCGATGTCATTGCCGGTCAAGGCACGATCGCAGTGGAAATCCTGCGTCAGTTGCAGGCGCCGATCGACGCTATTTTCGTCGCCATCGGCGGTGGCGGCCTGATTTCCGGCATCGCGTCGTACGTCAAGCGGGTGCGGCCTGAAATCAAAGTTATCGGCGTCCAGCCGGTGGATTCGGACGCGATGGCACGCTCCATCGCCGCCGGGCGCCGCATCAAGCTCGAGCATGTCGGGTTGTTTGCCGACGGCGTGGCGGTAAGGGAGGTTGGCAAGGAGACATTCCGCATATGCCGCGAGCTGGTCGACGACATCGTGCTGGTCGATACCGACGCCATTTGCGCGGCGCTCAAGGACGTCTTCGAGGACACCAGATCGATTCTCGAGCCGGCGGGGGCGCTGTCGGTCGCGGGGCTTAAAGCTTGGTGCGATCGGCACCGCTTTCGCAATCGAACGCTGGTTGCGATCGCTTGCGGCGCGAACATGAATTTCGACCGTTTGCGATTCGTTGCCGAACAAGCCGAGCTGGGCGAGGAGCGCGAGGCGATACTCGCCGTGACGATCCCTGAGCGGCCGGGCAGCTTCCGACAATTCTGCGCACTCCTCGGGAAGCGCAACGTCACCGAGTTCAACTATCGCTACGCCGACTCCAGGATCGCGCACCTGTTCGTGGGCATCGAAGTGAGCGACCGGCACGAGACCGCGGAGCTGCTACGCGCCATGCACAAGCGCCGGATCGAGGCCTTCGACCTGTCGAACAATGAAATGGCCAAGGTTCACGTCAGGCATCTGGTCGGAGGACACGCACCGGCGGCGGAAAACGAGATTCTTTACCGTTTCGAGTTTCCGGAGCGTCCCGGGGCGCTGATGAAGTTCCTGAACAGCATGAGTCGCGGCTGGAACATCAGTTTGTTCCATTATCGCAACCATGGTGCCGATTACGGGCGTGTTTTGGTCGGAATGCAGGTTCCGCCGTCCGATAAGGCGGCATTCCGAGGTTTTCTTGATCGTCTGGGCTATCCAAGTGTCGAAGAGACGGCAAATCCGGCCTATCGCATGTTTCTTGGGCGCTGAAGGTGCCCATTTGCGGCATATAGTCCCTCTAATCCGCGATAGTCTTGTTGCAAATCTCTCAACCGGCAGGAGTTTCCGGGTTCTGGCAAGGATTATGCTCTAGGCATTTGCCTATATCCGTGGCAAACTTTGACGAGGTAGGAATGGGAACGATAGCAGGATACGAAGTCTCGATCGAAAACGCAGGGAGCATTGAATTGCCGGAACCAGCCGCGTTGGCGGGA
>Ga0209117_1000710_pt1 | contig 12728 bp, 6 predicted proteins | sample BlaSpr_A8_OM2_M2_FD_187978 | JGI IMG/M metagenome (GOLD analysis project Ga0209117, IMG submission 187978) | Forest soil microbial communities from Thunder Bay, Ontario, Canada - Black Spruce, Ontario site 2_A8_OM2_M2 (SPAdes) (version 2) | ecosystem: Environmental > Terrestrial > Soil > Boreal...
CCAGCTCTCAAGGAAGGCAAGGGCAGCGATCGACGATGCGCGCAAGAATGGAGACGGCTTGGCAATTTCCGATATCACCCTCTTGGAGTTGGCGACACTCGCGAGTAAGGGCCGCATACACCTCGATATCAGCCTCGAATCCTTCCTGCAGGAAGTCGAGGCGCGGTTCGTCGTCCTACCGATGAGTGGCAGCGCGTGCGCGCGTGCAATGGAACTTCCAGCAACATATCCCAAAGATCCAGCAGATCACATTATCGGAGCCACCGCACTGGTCGAGGGGCTATCTCTGCTTACTGCCGACCGTGAGCTCCTTCGGTCCAAAGTGCTTCACACGATCTGGTAAGAAGAGCATGAAAGACGTAGCCTAACCCTTAGTTCTACTCTCCACCAACTCTCTTTATGCGAAGCTGTTAGCTCTCCGCTGATGACCCATTTGCAGTACAAAGTAGTAAAGCTATAGAAACGTTCGCGTGAACAGTTCATCGATTCCCAGCCCATCTGGGGTGAGGCGCGTGTTGCCTCGGAAGTGGCTCTCAAACTGGGCATCCGCGTATGGCTACGAACCGTGCGCGTCCTACTGGCCAGAAGATCTGAGTGTCATGATCTCCACCTGCAGCGCCTGCCATCGCGCAAGCAAGTCCTCCCGTCTTCGTTCGTAGTCCATGAACACTTCGTAAGTTTGCGCTGGGGGAGGGGCATCGGCGCTCTCCACCACATTGGCCAGGTCGGCATATTGCGCGTCAAGCATGATGGGATAGACCAGAGCGGCCCAGCGGTTTACCGATTTCACCTGGATAAGTTGTGCCTCGATATCGGCCATTTTCTGCTCGACGGTATTCAGTTTCTGCAAGTCGGAAGAGTTCGCTTTCTTGTGCGCGTTTTCGAGCGAGGAACGGGCCTCGCGAATCTTATTGACCGTGTTGTGCACTTCGGTGATGCGATCGCGGATTTTGACCGAAAATTCATGCTGCTTTTCAAGGTCGGTTTGACTCGCGCGCACTCGCGGGTCGGCCTTCACCTCGAGCGGTGCCGTGTATTCTTTGCCGGCGACGGCCAATTTGACCTGGTATGTACCCGGCGGGTTCAGTGGCCCGCCCCCATTTTGCAGTTCTAAGATCGCCATGCCAGGAACCATGGATGGCCCCTCTTCGCGAAAGTTCCAAAGGAACCGATGCATACCGGGGCGCGTAGACAAAAGCGAGTTTGGACGGCTCGCAAGGGGTGGATTTTGTCCGGTCATCGCCGTCGCTTCCTCGCGCTTTTCGCTCGCGGTGCGGTGAAGAATCTTCCCATGGCTGTCCGCGATTTCGAGTGTGATAGGTTCCGCTTGTGCTGAGCGCAGGTAATAATCGATCATGGCGCCCATCGGCGGATTCTGCCCAACGTCCCTGCGAGCAGCACCGCCGCCAAAACCTCCGGCACCGCGCTGTCGATAGGCGGGAGCCGGCGTATAAAGGTGCGCCGCCTCCGACTCAATCGCCGGGCGGGCCTGGCGAAGTGGACTGATATTATCGAGCACCCAGAACGCCCGTCCATGCGTTGCGACCACCAAATCATCGCCGTGGACGGCGGTATCGTAGACCGGTGTGTGCGGAAGATTGAGTTGCAGCGATTGCCAATTCGTGCCATCGTCGAACGAAACGTATATCCCCATCTCCGTTCCCGCATACAGCAGGCCTTTACGTTTCGGATCGGCATGTACGGAATGCACATAATCGTTTGCGGGCAAGCTCTTGGTAATTTGCGTCCAGGTCTTGCCAAAGTCGGCGGTCTTGAAAATCATCGGCCGGAAATCATCCGAAAAGTGAAAATCGGCTGCAACGTACGCAGCGCCCGCTTCGTAAGGGGACGGCTCAATCAGGTTCACGCGAGCCCATTCGGGCATTTGTTTTGGCGTAATATTCGACCAATGCTTTCCCCCGTCGCTCGTGATATGCACCAGGCCGTCGTCGGTGCCCACCCAAATCAAATCCTTTTGGATCGCCGACTCACTGATCGCGAAGATCGTGTCGTAATATTCGGCGCTCGAATTGTCAGGAGTCAGCGGCTCCGGCGTGGATTGCTGCTTGGCTTTGTCGTTGCGCGTCAAGTCGGGGCTGATGGTCGCCCAGCTCATGCCGCCGTCCGTGCTCTTGAACAACACCTCTCCCCCTAGATAGAGAACGCTTGGATCGTGCGGCGAAAGATGCATGGGCGGGGTCCATTGGAAACGGTGTTTGAGATTCGCTGGAGGGTGGGCGCGCGCGCCGAGCCACGGGGCGATGTTCTGAATTTGTCCGGTGTGACCGTTGTAACGGGTAATGTGACCGTTATGGTCTCCGGCGTAGACAATTTCAGGGTCGCGGGGGTCCGGTAAGTTAAAACCAGACTCGCCGCCACCTACCGAATGCCAATCGCGCTCGCCGATGGAGGCCTCGTCTGTTCGGCTCCTGATGGCAACACTCCCGCTATCCTGCTGGGAACCATAGATTCGATAGTTAAAATCATCGTCGGTGGCGACGTGGTAGAACTGCGCGGTCGGCTGATTATTCTGGAGCGTCCAAGTAACCCCGCCGTCGACCGTGATCGTGGCGCCCCCATCGTCGGCCTCGATCATACGCTTGGGATTGGTGGGATCAATCCATAGCTGGTGATTGTCACCGTGAGGAACAGGCAATGCATCGAAATGCCGGCCTCCGTCGGTTGATCGGAATACCCCGAGGTCGAGCAAGTACACCGTATCCGCGTTGTTGGGGTCGGCAAAAACGTGATTTTGATACCACGGTCGAACCCAAATAGGGTCGTTATTCATCATTTGCCAGCTCTGGCCCCCATCTTCCGAGCGATACAGAGCGTTTTCCCTAGCTTCAACCATCGCGTAGACGCGCTTCGACTTGGCGCGCGAAACCGCCACCCCGATTCGCCCGAGAATACCGCCCGGGAACCCGCGACCTTCGAGATGCTTCCAGGTCGCGCCGCCGTCTGTGGACTTATACAGTCCGCTCCCGGGCCCGCCACTGATCATGGTGTAAGCCTTGCGGCGAACTTGATACATTGCGGCGAACAAAGTATTGGGATCATTCGGATCGAAAACTAGGTCCGTTGCGCCAGTGTTCTCATCTAGGTACAGAACCTTCTTCCAAGTTTTGCCGCCGTCGCTTGATCGGAAGACGCCCCGCTCTTGGTTTGGGCCGAACGCGTGGCCTAGGGCAGCGACGAACACAAGGTCGGGATTACCAGGATTGACGAGAATCGTGGCGACGTGCTGGCTATCGTGCAGACCGATGTTGGCCCATGTTTTACCGCCATCGAGCGATTTGTAAACACCGTCGCCAAAAGAAATGTCATTCCGTAAGCACTGTTCACCGGTCCCCACATAGACGATGTTGGAGTTCGATGGCGCGACGGCAATGGCACCGATCGAAGAGACCCCTTCCCGGTCAAAAATCGGCGTCCAGTTCATTCCCCCATCCGTCGTTTTCCAGACGCCGCCGGCCACCGCACCGAAGTAATAAACGCTTGGATCCCCGGGCACGCCAGCCACGGATTCAGCTCGTCCTCCGCGGAATGGGCCTACCAGCCGCCACTTCATGCCATCGTAAAGGCTCGCCGGGTAGGCCTGGCCGAGAGCGGCAACGACCCAAAAAAGTGATGCTACCAGTGGCGAACTCCGAACAAAAAACGTCCGGCAGATGCGACGAACAATCATGTTCCCTCCCCGGCTAACTGCTCGGCACGCGGCTCCGCGTCTATGCGGTCTGCCTTTCCCGCACGATCAGTTCCGAGCACTTCTTTAGAACTTTCAGAACCGCACGCACATCATCGAGCGTGTTGTGGACGTGGAAGGAAATCCGCAGGCCATCGTGGCGTCCAGAGCAGATTATGTTCTGCTCAGCCAAGCGCGCCAAAACAGCTTCCACGTTGTTCGATTGCAGGACGACCAGGGGTCCCACACTGTCGAGCGGAGTCTTTATGCGAAAGCCCAGTTCCCGCGCCCCTTCGATCAGCGCTTGTGCCAGCTTGCGGATCTGCGACTCAACGTGTTCAAGTCCGATGTCGCCGAGCAATGCAATCCCCGCCATAGCCGCGTAAATATTCGGAATGGGCGGAGTGCCGGCCTCGAAGCGCCGCGCCGTCGAGGCCAAATCATGAAGTCGCACGTCGAAGGCAAACGGATTCTGCTGCCCGAACCAGCCCGAAATCGTCGGTACGAGCGAAGGAATTAGATTCCTGCGCACATAGAGAAAAGCGATCCCGGAAGGTCCGAGCAAGTATTTCAGAGCGCCACTCACATAGAAATCCACATCCCAGGCCTTCACGTTCACCGGGCGCGTCCCACAGTCCTGATAATCGTCCATAAAAACAAGGGCACCTTTCGAGTGCGCCAGTCCAATGATCCCTGCGACGTCAGAGCGGAATCCATTCATAAAGCAAACATGCGTGACCGGCACAATTGCCGTCTCATGATCTACTGCGGCGGTGTAAGACTCTGCAGGAATGCGGTCACCTCGTGCCGAAATGAATTCGACTTTTGCGCCGCGCCGCTGTTGCGCCAGCCAGATATGACCCATGGTCGGAAATTCAAAAACCCCCAGCACGACCTTACGGCGGCACGTGAAATCGACCGCACTGGCTACCGAGTTGATTCCCGCGGAAGCGCTGGGCACGATAGCGATTTCCTCCTTCTCGGCGCCGATAAATCGCGCAATTCGGCCGCGCGCCTCTTCATACTTCTGCACCCACAAATCCCAAGGAGAACCCTGTTCGTGCCAGCTCTCCAGATGTTCACGAAAACTGGCTTCGACGGAATCCGAAAGAGCACCTTGCGAGCATGAATTCAAATAAATCTTGTGATCAAAAATGCGGAATCGTGACCGAATGTGCCGGATTTCGGAGTCTGAGAGCATTATGCCATTCCCCTTACGACCTTCTTTCCTGGTGAAGACGTCGGACGCGCCGGCGTTTGGCCGGCATTCAAACGCTACGGTTCCGCGCGAACGTTTCCGTCCTCTTCCCAACACACGTTCCTAACACAACCAGAAAGCTATACCCGGAGGACACCGGTGTCGTCGTTGATGCTGATTTTGGTTCCAAAGGGCGTCGAAAGCCTGGAAAGCCTTTCGAGAATGATCCGGCTCTGCGATTGATCGGCTCGGACAGGCGACCCTCTTTGGGCCCGCGGCAAATCGCGCTGCAAGACGACCGGGTGCAGTCTCAGTTCGCTCAGTTCTCGGTGTTCAAATGTCACCTGCGCGACCACCGACTCCCAATACGTTTGGTCCGCAAAACCTTTCATCGCTCGATCAAAGAAATCTGCAGGATCGCGGCCGGTAATGCCGCAGGTTTCGTAGATTTCTCGCGGTATCTGGCGCATTCCTTCGGCTTCGAAAATAAAATTGCCCAAGCTGTAAAAAATGGGCTTTCGTTTGTAAATTTCGATGCCCCGAAGTACGTGAGGACCATGGCCGATGAAGATATCCGCTCCGGCGTCAATACAAGCATGCGCGAATTGCAGAAGGAAGGCGGCCGGTGTTTCGCGGTCGCCCTGAGCTTCGTGGGCGTGAATGCTTACCATCACCAGATCGGCGTTTCGCCGGGCGCGGCGCACGTTGGCTACGATCTCCTCGATATCCCCAATCTCCGGAGTTGTCACCACACCCGCAGGAGCTCCAGAGACAAATCGGCTGCCGAAGAAATTGAGACCTTCACCCGTCGGGGGTTCCACGATCGCACTGCTCGGTACAGGAAATAAATCGTGCTGAATTTTGCGCAGGGTCTCGATCTGTGACGCTTCAATGCGATGCGTAGTACGCACCCGCAAAGGGCTTACGCCTGGCCTCCCGGAAATTTCACCGTTGCCATTGCTGGCGAGCGACCACGGCCGAATTGTGGACGCGCAGGCAATCAGCGCGATACGGCCCGACGGCGAATCGTAGTAAGCCGGAGCGCGCGCCTCTTCGAGGCTGCGCCCCGTTCCAGCATGAGCGATTCCAACCGCGCCAATTTTCTTCGAAGTAGCGAACATCCCTTCGATCCCGTAATCGAGCGCATGATTGTTCGCCGTAGACATCATCTTGAAGCCCGCCCCGTACAGTTCTTCCGGCATCGGCCCTTCCGCACTGTTATTCAGGTCCCCGCAGGCCCCGGTCGCCGCCGGATACATGCCCGGTTCCGGGAGCGTCATTTCGAAGTTGCCAAAGGCCACGTCTGCGCCACGAAGAATGGAAAGCAGCGGTTGAAGCTTCGGATCGTTGCGCGTGAACCCGCGAGTGATCAGGCAATCCCCGACCGCTGCAGCCGTAATCAACGCCGGCCCTGAGGCGCGCGCGGGCATCGCCAAACGACTGGCTGTGGTGGCCAGGGCAAGTTTCGCCGCGCAACTCAAAAAATCCCGCCTCTCCATTTGATTCTCCTCGGCCGGAGCTATCGAACCCCTGACGTGACTGGTTCCCTCAAGGGCACGTTCCGTCCAACCGCCTCTTCGCATGCAGGTGACGCCGGAGTTCATCCCAGGATCTTCCAGCTACTGTGGCTTTCACAAGGTCTTAGTCGTTTTCGACACGAGATACGGTGGTTGCCTTCGGCCCTGTTCCTGGAAGTCACCTGAACCAATCTACCGCCGGGCCTTTTCCTTCTCCGTTCACCGTCGCACCTGCGGAAAGCTTGCGTCCCACTCCTGCCAGGCGGCCCTCCCTCAGCAGTCGTACAGTTAGCAAAACAGTGCACTCTAACCCTCACCGTTTGCTCGTGGCACACCTAGAAATTCAGCTTTAAGCCGAATTGCAAGATGCGCGGATCGAGCGCGCCTTGAAGCCGGCCGAACGTCGTTGATCCTTTGGCGATGGTCATATCGGGCAGATTGAAGTTTGGATGGTTGAAAAGATTGAAGAACTCCGCACGGAATTGCAGGCCAAGTGACTCGTGAATCGTGAAATCTTTGGACAGTGCGAAATCGACGTCCCGGAAGGGGGGCCCGATGACGATGTCGCGTCCTTCGTTCCCATATTGTCCGGCATTGGCGGCCAGGTCCAGCTGCTGGAAACAGGAGGTCTTGAACCAGGCCTCTACCGTCTTGGGTCCTTGGTTCGGGTTGCAGACGACGTTCGGGCGGTCGGCCCCAACCCCGGTAAGCGCAACGTCACGCGGCTCGGCAACCGTAAATGGCGTACCAGATTGCACGGTCACAATAAGATTCGCTGCCCATCCCTTAGCCAAGACGCCGGTAAAGCCGGAGAAGTTTCGTCCGAACGGCAGCAAGTAAACACCAGAGACCACAAAGCGATGGCGAACGTCGTAGAGCGAGAGCCCCTTTTCGGGACGCAGATCAAAGGGGTTCATTGGGTTGTTCGAGTTCCCGGCGTTCGTGCCTTGGCTGATGTTGTAGTAGGACCCGTTGTCGATCGCTTTCGAGAAGGTGTACGCGGCGAGAAAGCTGAGTCCGTGGCTGTACCTTTTATTGGCGCTTAATTGCAAACCGTGATAATGCGAACTGGCGCTATTTTCGATCTGGTTCACGGAAGCAAAGTTCGGTGCGAAAATTCGGCGTGAGTTGGTATTTCCCACCGTGGCACCAGGCGCGAACACGGCTGGATTGATTTGACGACTACGAATCAGGCCTACGCCTGCCGTACCGATGTAGTCGGCCTCAACCAGGATGTCTTTCGGAAGTTGCCGCTGAATGGAGAGATTCCACTGCTCGTCGTAAGGCAGATGCAGGTTGGGCGCCAAAGAAGTCAAGGAGACTGGCTTTCGGATCGTCCCCCGCTGGAACGGATTCGGAGTATTTACGAGCGGGTTCGCATAGTTGCTCGGCGCAGGCACCGAGATGGTGGGAAATCCCGGCGGCGAAGAAAACTCGGAGTTGAATTGGGCAATCCCGGGAATGTATTCGTAAAATATTCCAAAGCCCGCTCGTATACTCCAGCGCCCGCTGCCCGTGGGATCCCATGCCACCCCGATTCGCGGTGCGAAGTTGTTGAAATCGCCAGGGACATTGCCACTGGGCACCCCGGGGTCCCCGGAATAGACCAGGTTTGTCGGGGCGTCCGGGCGGATGGTCGATTGCAGACCCAATCGGAAGGCCGCGAATAAATCCTCTGCATTCGCGCCGAAAGCTGTCGCCATCGTGTGTCGCAGTCCAACATTCAGCGTCAAATTTGGGCGCAGCCGCCAATCATCCTGGAGATACCATTCGTAAGTCCAGCCATGCAGGTGACCCGCTCCCACAACGCTTTGCGAAAATCCGGTAGGAAGGCCGAGTTCGAAATCGGCGAGCGCGACCCCTGTAAACCTTCCATCGAAGGTATAGGAGCCGTTCTCGTTGGAGCCAAATGAGATGTTATAGCGCGTGTTGCGGATGTCCGCTCCGACTTTCACATTGTGATGGCCTATGGTGTAGGCCACGGCCTCGCGCAGTTCGTACGTATTGGTGAATCGCAGGCCGGGCCCTTGGGGATTGCCCAGCGGCGAAAAGCCAGTGACCGAGATAAACGGGATTGTCTCGTAGCTCGGGTAAGTCGATACGTATTGGAAGCCAAAGTCGCTCAGGCGATCCCGCCGCGTAAACACCGGGTTAGCAAAATCCGTGCGCACGAAGGAGAGATGCAGGTCATTGAGCAAGCGCGACGAAAAGACGTGCGTCTCACCGAGCGTCAGAGTCTGCGGAGTGTTGCGGGCTACGCCGGGGAAACCGGGCACCACAGCGCCAAAGGGGGCGAAGGGAAGAATCTGCCGCTGTTCATCGTAAAGATAGTGCCCCCAGATGGTGTCATGTTCACCGATATTATGGTCGATCCGAAAACCAAAACCGTCGCGCGTGTCGGATTGGCTGGGAGAAGAACTAAACCCTCCCGTCGCGGACAGCGCGGTTGGATAAAGAGCAAGCAGCTTGGCGGTGATTGGATTCACCGGTACCCGGTTACCCGGGAAGGGCTTCGTGGGGTCACCAGGCATGTGCGGCGGATTTTGTGCGCCGCTGAAATTCCCGGCGGCTTCGGCCGGAGTAGGCACTCTGGTATTGGACGTGATGCCTTGCCGATTGCGGAATCCGTCGTAGTACGCGTAAAAAAATGTCCGTTTGTGGCCGTCATAGATCTTCGGGATGATGAGCGGCCCGCCGATTCCCGCACCAAACTGGTTTTGCTTGAGCGGCGGTGTGGAGGTTGCAAAAAAGTTGCGCGCGTCGAAAACATTGTTGCGCAGGAATTCCCAGGCTTGGCCGTGAAATTGATTCGTTCCTGACCGGATCACCAGGTTAACAACTGACCCGCCGCCCCAGAACTCCGGCTGGTAAGAGTTGGTTAGAATCTTGAATTCCTGAATCGCGTCGGGAGGAGGCTTCAAATTGCTGGCTGTAAAAAACAAGTCCGTGTTCAACGCCCCATCAATCAGAAAGACATTGGCTTGCGTCCGCAGCCCGTTGACGGCGAATCCTTGGTCGGCGGCGGCAGCCGAGCCACTTTTCGCAAGATTGGTCGTAATGGGCGTTACTCCGGGCTGCAGTAAGCCCAACTGCAGATAATTGCGCCCATTGAGCGGTAATTGCGTGATAGATGTCTCTTCAACCACTTTGCCGATCGTGGCTACGGTGGTCTCGAGCTGCGCCGCGTTGCTTTCGACGATTACCGATTGTTCCATCGAACCGGGCTTCAGCGATCCATCCACTCGCGCGTTTTGGTTCACCGCAAGTTGGATTCCTTTCTGCTCGTAACTGGTAAAACCAGCCTTGGAAATCTTGACCGCGTACGCGCCGACGGGGAGTAGATTGACTAGATAATCTCCGTTTGCGTCGGTGTCTACCGCGCGACTCAAACCGGTCCGCTCATTGGTCACCGTAATGTTAGCGCCGGTGATCGCGCCGCCGGCAACGTCGCGCACCGTCCCCGAGATGCTGCCCGCGATGTCTTGTCCCTTGAGGGTGATCGAGCTTGCGCAAACCAGCGCGATGACGCTCACTGCACTAAGAATCAATTTCGATCGCATTCCAGCACCTCTGCTCGTACCCAACCGTTCTAATTTACTGTCGAGCCCGGCCGCCTGTCATTGCTAAAGAGTAAATACGCGTATCTGCAGCCGCGCCGTTTCCAAGATTCGATGCCGCGACGTTACTCTCATCCCCATGGCGTGTCAAGATAGATGTTGTATACCAGTGGTATGCCAGTTGGGGGAGGCTCGTATTGTAAAGTGGATCGTTCTTTCCTAGATTACTCAGGCCATCAGCGTGCCACGTTCTTGTAGACCGTGCCGCCCTTCATTACGAACGTTACCCGCCGGACGGCGGTAATATCTTTCATGGGGTCTCCGTCAATGGCAATGATATCCGCGGCATAATTTGGCGCAATCGTACCGATCTGATCGCCTAGACCCATCGATTCCGCCGTCACTGAGTTCGCCGAAACAAGCGCGTCCATAGGACTCTGACCTCCATCGTTCACACGGTAGATTAGTTCCTCCGCGTTATGCCCATCCGCACCGGCGGTGGCGTCGGTCCCGAAGACCACTTTCAAACCGGGCGTTTTGATCGCGCGCTTGAAAAGATCAATAATCGGCTGGTGAATTTGCTTCATGGCTTCGAATCCCGCCTCCGTGTAGTTTCCGATGCCCAAATAATGTTCCTTATTATTCATATAGTTGTAGTAGACCAGCCCGACTTGCGGGTCGAGCCGGGTGTGGTGCTCGACCATCAGCCTCAGATCTTCGTCGCTGGCATATATCCCATGTTCGATCTGCGGGCAACCGGCGAGCACGGCTCTCCGGATTGCGTCGCGGTAGGCGTGAACCAGCACGCGTATGCCGGCTTTTCGTCCTTCGTCGCAAAGGGCATCCAATTGCTCTCGCGAAAGCGTAGGCTCGCCACCTTCGCGCATGCTCTTGGATGCGAACACCTTCACGACCTCAGCGCCATCAGCCTTGAGTTTGCGGACGGCAGCGCGCATCTCCGCCGGACCACCTACTTGAAACGTGATCGTTTGCAGCGAAGTCAAAAGGCGTGGTCCCGGAATAATGCCGCGGTTGATCGCGTCGCGCAGAGGGCCATCGGCGGGCGAACCGATGCTTTGCACGGTGGTGAAGCCCCCTAACAGCGTCGCCCAAGCATTCCCTTCATTGCCATACGCGGACGTTGCCGGCGTCTCGGCATCGATTGCGCCAAGACCGTCGACGGCCAGCCGACCATCCGCTCCGAAGTGCGAGGTGATATGGACGTGCGCGTCGATCCACCCCGGCATCACCGTAAGCCCACGCAGATCGTAAGCCACCGGTTCGGCCTTGGGATCGATCCTTACGATTTTGCCCTTGTGCACAACGATGCGCGTGTCGTGCAGAATCCGGCCGCGTCCATCGAGCACCGTGTTCGCGGCTATCACGATCGGCTTGTCCTGTCCGCCCAATCGTTGCGGCCCGCAAACTCGTGAAGTGATGACCGCAAACAAAACGAACAAAGTGACTCTCTTCATTGATGAGCCTCCATGAAATTGACACGTAAATCGTGGTATTGACGTTGCGGCTATAAGACTACGTGTGCGCGACCAGCTCGCTCAGAACCCTCCCGGGGCGGAGAATGGTCAAGCTCACCAGTCGCAGGAACGAAGTGGCGTTCCTACCGAACGAAACCTTCCTCGAATCGCTTGCATTCCGAAAAAGGGCGACACTGGGTCGTAAGCCATGCAGTGCAACTCGCCTTGCGCCGAGTGCGGTAGCGCACGCTATACCCCACGTTGTGGGGTGTCAAGTCAAATATCTGTCGTATACTCATCGTATGCTGACAGTAGCACTCCTTCCAACAATCGGGGCCCCCGCTACACGAGCCGGTAATTTTCCATTATGTTGAGCTTTCTGCTACTCTCGCTTATCTGTTGTGCTCAGAGGAGTCTTCTTGCGCAATTGGAAACGAACCAGCGCTGAGACCGTCCGTCTTAGAAAATCGTGTTCTTCTTCCTCCAGGCGATCCCTGACACTTCCAGTGTTTGCCGAGCATCTGGGGTCCGGCCGAAATAAGCGCAGCACCCTCGGCGAGCGGGTCTATCAGGCCCTCAAGCGCGACATCATCCGCGGTCTCTATCCCACCGGCGAGGCCCTCGGAGAGAAGGATCTGGCGAAACGATACAAGGGCAGTCGCACCCCCGTCCGCGAAGCCGCCGTTCGTTTGCAGCAGGAGAACCTTCTTCGCATCGTCCCCAATCGTGGGTATTTTGTCAGTGCAATGACGATCCGTTGGCTCAACGAAATTTATGAATTTCGCGCCGCAATCGAAGGCGCCTGCGCTGAATTAGCCGCACGCAAAGGAAACGATCCTAGGTTGCTCGAAGAACTTGCAGTTTTGGCACAAACCGAATACGAAACGCGCGACCGTTTAAGTTACGAGCGTTTTATCAAGGCCGATACCGCATTGCACATCGGAATCGCCCGGCTTACCCGCAACCCAATGCTGGTTCGTGCGGTTTCCGACATGCGCTGTCACATGGAACGTGTAATGTATGCCGCAATCGACATCGGTTATTACGGCGAGGCACCAGTGCAAGAACACTCCGAAATCATTAAAGCCATCCGCCGCCATGACGGCGATCGGGCCCGTCGCTTGACCTACGATCACATTCTGCAATCGCGAGGCAAAGTCCTGGAACGAGCGAGCGCTGACCACCAGCTCTACTAATCCTGAATTCCGAAGTTGGGAGGCGGTTTCATAGGGATTCATTGGGCGATTTTGGTTCAGGTTGCGGGTTCGGGATGCAACTTCGGCGAAGTTGGAAGAC
>Ga0209117_1000711_pt1 | contig 12702 bp, 12 predicted proteins | sample BlaSpr_A8_OM2_M2_FD_187978 | JGI IMG/M metagenome (GOLD analysis project Ga0209117, IMG submission 187978) | Forest soil microbial communities from Thunder Bay, Ontario, Canada - Black Spruce, Ontario site 2_A8_OM2_M2 (SPAdes) (version 2) | ecosystem: Environmental > Terrestrial > Soil > Boreal...
CCGCCAGCGTCGATCCGAACATGGTCGTCGTATAGGTCGGGACGTCGAAGAAGTCTTCTGACTCGCCGGCCATGTTGTGCGCCGCCACCTTGCCGTGCGCTTCGGCGTTGTCCCAGGTACCCATCTGGTTGTGCCGGCCGACCATCAGGTCGTAGAACACCGCGATGTCGCCCGCCGCATAAACGTCCGGCGCGTTGGTGCGGAGCTTCGCGTCGGTCACTATGCCTTTGTCGAGCTCGATGCCGGTGTTCCGCACAGGTTCGGTGTAGTAATCGAGTCCGACGCCGTACGTCAGCAGGTCGAACTTCACTTCGTGTCCATTGACCGTTTCGGCGAGGAAGCGCCCGTTTGTCCGGCTGAATTGCTTCACCTCATCCCCCACGAGGAACTCCACGCCCTGCGCCTCCCCCATCTGCCGGCACAGCTGGCCGCCCTCCTCGTCCAGCACGTAGCGCAGGAACCACGGGCCGCGCATGATCCACGTCAGCTTCGCTTTCTGGCGAAAGCTCACGCCCTCCGCCAGCTCGTAGCCGATGAAGCTGCCGCCCATCACCAGCACGCGCTCGGCTGCGTCCGCCTTCTCGATGATCGCGTCAGTGTCGTCGAGTGTCTGAAAGCCAAGAGCATTCGACACCTGGTCGGAACCAGGCCACGGCGGCGGCTTCGGGCGGCCGCCCGTCGCAATCAGCAGCGCGTCGTATGGAAACGTCTGGTCGCGGTTGGTGTGCACTGCCTTGTCTCGGACGTCGATCTCCGTCGCCCAGGTCTCGAAGTGGATGTCGAGCCCACGCGCCGCGTAGTCCTCGACGGTTCGCATCATCACCTTCTCGCGGCGCACCTGTCCGCGCAGGTAGCGTGGCAGCGCGACGCGGTTGTACAGAGGATGCCGCTCGGCGGCGATCATCACGATCGACGCATCGGCGTCGATCTTGCGCAGCTCTTCCGCGCAGGTCTGCCCGGCGATGCCGTTGCCGATCACGACGTATCTGCGAGTCATTCAGGCATCGCCCCTCGCCACTTGTGGGGAGGGGGCCGGGGTGGGGAGCGTCACTTAAAAAGTAAGGCCGTAGATGTAGCTCGTGTCGTCGTCATTCGCGAGATCGTATCCGGAACCGCGAAGGTCCTCGGCGGCGGGGTGGTCGCGTGGAAGCGCGATGGTGACGTGGTCGAGCCCGTCCGCGTCGGCCTCGAACCGCAAAGACATCAGCAGCTCGCGCAGCGCGCCACCGCTTCCGGCGAGGAATCCCACGGCGAGGTTTTCACCCCACGGCTCCCTCAGCCCGGCGGCGGCTCGCCCACCGGGGCCGACCCTCAACATCCCGATCTTCGCCAGTCGCTCGAGCTCGCCGGCGTCCAGGTCGAACGCGCCGTTGAAGTCGGTCGAAACGCCGTGATAGAGCTCGATGCCGGGACTCTCTTCCAGCGCCGGCCACAGCTTTCGGGCCTCGGATGGATCCGGCATCCGCGCCGGCTCGCCTCCCTCGACGCGTTTTCCGCGCCACCAACGCGCGTCGATCAGGCGGCGGAACCCCAGGGATGCGAACAGCGTGGCAGCGTCCGGGTTGCCGGTCGCCAATCGCATCTCTCGAAAGCCCTGCTCCTTTGCCTCCGCGATCGCAGAGGCGAGCATCTCTCGCGCGATGCCCTGGCGCCGGTGAGTGCTCGCCACGCGCAGGCCTTCGTACCAGATGAGACCTGGCGCGTACGGACGCAGGCGCTGCAGGCCGACGACCACGCCTTCCACCTCGGCGGCCTGAAACGCGGCGCCCGAATCCTCGAGCCAGTCGTCGAAGACGCGCGGGATGTAGTCATGACCGTCCCAAATGTCGCGTGAGATTTCATTCACGCGCTCGCGATCCGCCGGCCGCATCGGCCGCAGAGTCAGTCCTTTGCCAGTGGTCGCCAATGTGCAACTCCTGACAGCACGGTGCCCCCGTTGTAAACGAGCTCGTCGCCTTCGCGCGTCAATATCTCTTCGAGCATCCGGCGACCCGAGTCTTCGTCCCAGGCGTCACCGACCAGCGCGCTCACGTCGGTGAGCGCCTCCTCGAAATTGGCATATCGCGCGACGCTGTTGTAGCGGATGAACGTGACATCTGGCGCGCTGCCCATCTGCATCAGCAGCATGAAGAGGTCGCTGAAGCGGGGCATGCGTGGACCAGCATCGCCGAGCAATTGCTTGCGGATCGCCGCTGCGGGGTGCGGCAGCTCGCTCTCGCGCAACATGATGAAGACGCGCTCGCGCGCGGAGCGCTCGAGCTTTTCGATAAAGGGCACCGGATCCGCGATGCCATAAAGGACGTGAGAGCAGATGACCAGGTCTGCCGGCGCCACCTCGGCGTCCTCCCAGGAGCTGGCGACGACAGTCATGTTGTCTTTCGGCGCGATCATCGCCCGCATTCCTTCCGATGGCTCGACGGCGGTGACCCATTCGACCCGATTCGCCAGCGGTGTCGAGTGGCGGCCCGTGCCGGCACCCGCATCGATGACAGTCTTGTGGGGCCCGAGGTAGGACTCCATGACGGCCAGGAAATCGTCTGTGCGCGACTGCGTCGAGCGGGCGAAGCTCGCGGCGCGGCGGTCCCAGTAGCCCGGAATGGCGTGCGTGCCGGCAAGGCTCGCCCTCTCGTGGACTATGTCTTTCCAGCGCTGCTCCCAGTCCATGACAACGATCGAGGCTACCGCATCTCCTGAATTCACCCCGAATCTCCTGAATTCGCGCAGAAGTGTCGGCGTTTCGCAGTCGGTTTTTAACAAGCCTGGGGACAAGTCGGGGACAAGTCGGATCTGGCAGCCAACATCATGGGGCTGCTGATCCGCGAGCCACCAGATGTAGCGCGATCTCGACGCGGCCACCGCGCCGAAACTACGATAGGCGGGATGGCCGGCACCGAGTTCACCAACGCCGAGTCGGCCCTTCTCGCCCGCTACTTCACCAACATGGACCGGCCGGTTTTCGCCTTGCGGAACCTGCCGGAGGTCGTCAAGGGCGCGCTCTTCTCGCGCTACTCGCGAACCGAAAAGAGCCTCCGGCGCGTGCTGCTGGACGAGTTCATCAACGAGGCCGATTCCGGATTCCAGCAGCTCGCCGGAACCACTGCGGACGCCGGCGATATGGTCGCGGTACGTAAAGCCGAGGAGTTCTACGAGCGGGTCCTGGTCGGCTACGGGGACGACTCCGTGGCGGAGCTCGCGGGCGCGCACGTGGCGGTGGAAAGGACTTCGATCCTCGCCGCCAAGACGCTGGAGGACAGCCGGATCGGCCTCTCCCCTCTCGAGAAGTCGACACGCTACGTCCGTTTCGATCGCCCAGGTTCCGACGGCCGCTACCTGTTCTACCGCGGACCGGAGCTTGCCCATCCGCAGTACGAGGCCGCCGCCGACGCGCTGTTCACCGCTTACAGCGGCCTGGTCGAGCCCGTCACCGAGGCCATTCGCGACCGCTTCCCGCTGGAAGCCGGTGAGACCGACCGAGCGTGGAAATCGGCGACCCGCGCCAAGGCGCTCGACCTGCTGCGCGGGCTGCTGCCGGCGGGGACCCTGACCAACCTAGGGCTCTTCGGCAACGGCCGCGCCTTCGAGTACCTGATCACCAAGATGGCCGCCCAGGAATTGCCGGAGTGCCACCAGCTCGCGACCGACCTGCACCGTGAGCTCGCGCTGGTGATCCCGGCCTTCGTCAAGCGGGCGCTGGACGAGCGGTACGGCCGCCCCTCGGCCGAGCGGATGGCCAGGCTCCAGATGGCGACGGCGAAGCTCGCCCCCCGTGGCAAGGTGAAATCGCAGGACGGACCCAGCGTGCGGCTCATCGATTTCGACCCGGGCGCCGAGCGCAAGGTCGTCGCGGCCGCGCTCTTCCCGCATTCGAACCTCGGCCTCGACGCGCAGGCGGGTGATCCCGGGCAGGTCCTCGAGGCCTTGCTGGGCGACCGGGCCAACCGCCGCCAGCGCGCGCCGCGCGCCCTCGAGCACGCGCATTACACCTTCGAGATCGTGGCCAACTTCGGCGCCTACCGTGACCTGCACCGCCACCGCATGCTCACTCAGGACCGGCAGCTGCTGGGCACGGCGCTCGGCTACGACACGCCGCCCGGACTCGTCGACCTCGGCCTGGGCGGCCGCTTCGACGCAGCGGTGGAAGCGGCGGCCGCCGCGCACGCGAGGCTCGAGGCCGATGCTGGCCCGGCGCTGGCCCAGTATCTCGTGCCTCTCTCGTTTCGCGTCCGCTGGTACTTCCGGGTGAATTTGCGCGAGGTCTACCACCTCTGCGAGCTCCGGACCACGCCGCAGGGCCACCCCGACTACCGGTGGGTGGCGCAGGAGATGTTCCGCCGCGTCGAGGAGGTGCACCCTCGCCTGGCTCGCTACGCGAGCTTCGTCGACCTCGGACCCGGTGACGAGCTCGAGCGGCGCCAGTCGGAGCGCCGCCTGGATGAAAAGTTGGGTGCACTTGACCAGCGCGTACCGTAGGATCACTACCCAATGTCGACTCGGGAGGAAGGGGTGAGCGTTTTGAACGACGTGCTGTTGCCAAGAGGACCTGAAAGGCGTGGCGAGGACGACCGCCGGACCTTTGTAGAGAGAAGGTTTGGCGAGAGGCGGGATCCGGTCAGGGCGGCCGCCGGCCGCCGCGGAGTCTTTCCCTTCGACCGCCGGATCGCCGAGCGCCGCATGCTCGAGCGCCGCGACAACTGGCCTGGCGGGCAGGCTTACTAGCGCCCGTTCGGCGCTGATCGTTCACGGAGGCGCGGGCCCCGTTCCTCAAAACGAACGCGAGCTGCGGCAGGCTGCCGTGGAGCGCGCCCGAGACGCGGGCTGGGCTGAGATTGGTCGCGGCGCGCTTGCCGCGGCGGTCGCGGCAGTTCGCTTGATGGAGGACGAGCCGCTGCTCAACGCAGGAATCGGCGCGTGCCTCAACGCGGACGGGGTGGTCGAGCTCGACGCGGGCGTGATGGAGGGAGCGGAGCTCCGGGCCGGCGGCGTCGCCGGGCTGAAGGACGTGCGCCACCCGATCGACCTCGCGCTCGAGGTCATGCGCGACGGCCGTCATGTCCTGCTGGCGGGCGAAGGGGCTTCACGCTTCGCGCGCGAGCATGGGGTCGAGATGGCCGATCCGGGGATCTTCATCACCGACCGCAAGCGCCAGGAGCTCCTTCACGGCGCGGACACCGTGGGCGCGGTGGCACGCGATTCCGACGGGCACCTGGCAGTCGCGGTTTCCACCGGCGGCATCAACGGCAAGCTGCCCGGACGGATCGGCGACTCGCCGATTCCCGGCGCCGGCATCTACGCCGACGACCTGTTCGGCGCCGTGTGCGGAACCGGCAAGGGCGAAGCGTTCATCCGCTTGGGCTTAGCGCGATTGATGGTGGTCGAGCTCCAGCATGGAATGAGCGCAGCGGTGGTCGCGCGCGGCGCGGTGGCGCTACTCGGCAAGGCGCTCAAGGCGTCAGGCGGCGTGATCGTGATCGCTCGCGAAGGCACGCCGGAAGCCGCCTTCAACACGCCGGTGATGCCCTTCGCCGTGGCGTACTAAGTGACCGACTCGGCCAACACAGGCGACCTCGTGACCCTCGCGATGAAGCACGCGGGAGTCAGCCATCTCTTCACGCTGAACGGCGCGCACATCTGGCCCATCCTCACCGGCGCGACCGAGCACGGCATCAGGATCATCGACACGCGCCACGAGCAATCGGCGGCGTTCGCGGCAGAGGGTTGGGCCAAGGTGACACGGCAGGTCGGCGTCGCGGCAGTCACCGCCGGCCCCGGCGTGACGAACGCCGCGTCGGCGTTGGCGCAGGCCGAGGCGGCGGACAGCCCCGTGTTCGTCGTCGGCGGCCGCGCCCCGAACGCACGTTGGGGCATGGGCTCGCTCCAGGAGATGGACCATGTCTCGTTCGTGCAGACCATCACCAAGAAGGCCGTGACGCTCGGCTCCGCGGAAGAGGCTTACAGCCTCTCCGCCGAATTCATGCGCGAGGCGCTGAGCCGGCGCACCGGCCCTGTGTTCCTGGACGTCCCGCTCGACACATTCTTTGGGGCATCGGACATGCCCGAAGCAACCGAGCACCTGACGCCCGACCTCGGGCCATCGCCCGACCCAGACCTGATCCAGCGTGCCGCCCAGCTCATCCGCGAAGCCGAGCGGCCCTCGGTGATCGCAGGCGGCAGCGTGTGGTGGTCACACGCCGAGGCCGAGCTGAAAGAGCTGGTCGAGGCCGCACACCTTCCGCTTTCGGTCAACGGCATGGCGCGGGGCATGCTGCCTCCGGGCCACCCACTTTTCTTTCCGCGTGCGCGTGGACCGGCGCTCGGCCAGGCCGACCTGATCCTGGTGATCGGCGTCCCGCTGGATTTCCGGCTCAACTGGGGCCAGCATCCGGTCTTTCCGGACGGCGTTCGCCTGATCTTCATCGACGTGGACGGCCATCGCAAACACAGGACACCGGACGTCGCCATATACGGCGACATGAAAGCCGCGCTGGGAGCGCTGGCCGAAGCTGTGGGCGGCACCAAGGAGCGCACCTCCTGGCTGGCCAAGCTGCGCGAGGCCGACTCCGCATCCCGCCTTCGTGACGAGGCGATGACGAAGTCGGACTCGTCACCCGTTCACCCGGCGCGCCTGATCACCGAGGTGGACCGGTTCTGCGATGCCGACGCGATCATCGTCGGCGACGGCGGCGACTTCGTCTCCTTCGCGGGCCGCCTGATCGAGCGTCAGAAGCCAGGGTTGTGGATCGATCCGGGACCCTTCGGGTGCCTCGGCTCAGGGCCCGGATACGCGATGGCCGCCAAGCTCGCCCACCCCGACCGGCAGGTGGTGCTCCTGGCCGGCGACGGTGCGTTCGGCTTCTCGGCGATGGAGTTCGACACCATGGTCCGGCACCGCATCCCGGTGGTCTGCCTGGTCGGCAACAACGGCATCTGGGCGCTGGAGAAGCACCCGATGCTGAGCATGCTGGGCGTGAGCGTCGCCGCGGATCTGGGTCACAGAACCAGGTACGACAAGGTGGTCGAATCGCTCGGAGGCTATGGCGAGATGCTGGACCGCCCTGACCAGATCAAGCCGGCTCTCGAGCGGGCGTTCGCCTCGGGGCTGCCCGCATGTATCAACGTAATTTGTGATCCCGACGCGGAATATCCGCGATCATCAGTGCTGATGTGAGCGCGATTCAACTGAAGCATGCCGTTGAGGCAGACGAATGGAGAACTGCCCAGTCGCAGTTCGACACAGCAGCCGAGATCATCAAGCTCGAACCGTGGCTTCGCGAGGTGCTCCGCGAGGTGCAGCGCGAGTTCACGTGCACCTTCCCCGTGAAGATGGACAACGGCCACCTCCGAGTCTTCACCGGTTACCGCGTGCAGCACAACATCAACCGCGGACCCGCCAAGGGCGGCATCCGCTACCACCCCGACGTCTCGCTGAATGAGGTCAAGGCGCTCGCCATGTGGATGACGTGGAAATGCGCTGTCGTCAACATCCCGTTCGGCGGCGCCAAGGGCGGGATCATCGTCGACCCGAAAGTGCTTTCGCTAAACGAGCTGGAGCACATGACGCGCCGCTTCGCGACCGAGATCTCGATTCTCATCGGCGCCGACCGCGACATCCCCGCGCCTGACGTGAACACCGACGGCCAGACGATGGCGTGGATCATGGACACGCTTTCGATGCACCTCGGTTACTCGGCGCCGGCGTCGGTGACCGGCAAGCCGATCGAGGTGGGCGGATCGCTGGGCCGCATCGAGGCGACCGGCCGCGGCGTGACGATCTGCGCGATGGCGGCGCTAGAGCACCTGGGCCGACTCCCCCATCAGACCAAGGTTTCCGTGCAAGGCTTCGGCAACGTCGGAAGCATCAGCGCGAAGTTGCTCGAAGAGGCGGGCTGCACCATCGTTGCGGTGTCTGAGGACTACGGCGGAATCTACAACCCGCTCGGGCTTTCCATCAAGCGTGTGCTCGAATACCGCGCACGCGAAAAGACGCTCAAGGGTTTCCCCGGCGCGCAGGAGATAGGCAACCAGGACGTGCTGACCGTCGACTGCGACCTCCTCGTGCCGGCCGCGATCGGCAACCAGCTCACGTCACGCAATGCGCGCGACGTCAAAGCAAAGCTGATAGTCGAGGGCGCTAACGGCCCGACCACTCCCGAGGCCGACGCCATCTTCCGCGAGCGCGGCATCTTCGTTGTGCCCGACATCCTCGCCAATGCAGGCGGCGTCACCGTTTCCTATTTCGAGTGGGTGCAGGACCTGCAGTCGTTCTTCTGGTCTGAGCACGAGGTCAACCAGAAGCTGAAAGCGATTCTCTCGAGAGCGTTTTCGGAGGTGCTCCAGACGAAGCTCGAGAAAAAGCTCGACATGCGCATGGCGGCTTACTGCCGGGCGGTCTCACGCGTCGCCGGGGCAACCAGGGAGCGCGGGCTTTACCCGTAGGCGGTGAGGTCGTTCTCCGAGCTCACGGGCAAGGATCTCGTCTGGAAGGTTCAGCCTGGCAGCGCGCATATCCCTGACCAGGCTGAGCACAGCTACGTGCTGTTCATGTGCGAGGAGCCCGTCGTCCAGGCACAAATTGTCTGGCAGCGAATGGTGTCCTACGACGTGATCATGGAGTCGGGCGAGGGCACCTACCAGGTGCACATGGACCTGGCCGACCCCAAGCGGCGCTCCGTGGTCTGGAAGGCCGGCGTCCCGGAAAGTTCCGCGGGCTTTGAGCTGGCGTCCGAAAACATGGTGACCGCGACAGGTTGGATCACCACCGCGAGCGCCCGGAAGCTGGCGTGGGCGCCCACGCACGAGGTCGGGTACGAGTACGTCATCTTCGTTCCGGGAAGCCCGCGCCTCATAACGATGGCGGCTGCGGCATCGATTTCGATTGGTGGGAACTCAGGCGAGATGACGCTCGCGCCAGAGATGGCCGGCGACGCAGACCTTGCACCCTTGGTCGCGTTGTGCTTTGCGCTGACCAACGAGCAGGTGGTGCTTCTCCACCGTGACATGAATGCACCACCCGGCAGTCTCAATCTTCCAATACCGAGTATGCCCAAGAACATGGCGGATGTTCTCCGACTCCTCGGTGAAGCCGGCCGGGAGCCTAGATCTCCCTCGTCCTGAAACTCAGGATGCTCAACGTGAGCATGATCGCGAACCACACGACGACCCAGGCGAGAAAAGCTGTGGGTGGCGGGTCGACCGCGACGAATGGGTTGGCGCGAGCGATGGTGCCCGCGGCGCGCAGCGATGCCAGAAACGCGTCCGGCTCCATCGCGTACATCGCTCCCCGCCATAGCCCGTCGGTCGGCAGCAGCATGTGGCTGAACACGCCGACGTTCGCCACCGCCTGGTTCTGCAGTCCAGTGCCGATGTCACCGACAACTCCACCGATCCATCCCATGAGCCACGCGACGAGGGCGATCACGCCCCCCGTGATGCCGGAAAGCCGGGTCGAAAGAAGAAGGCCCAGAGACAGAAGCGCCAGGCCCTCAGCTCCCACGTAGAGGACGAGCTGAACCGGGTGAGGCGGCATGTAGCCCGTGGCCCAGTTCACCGCGGCCAGCTCGAGGAACGCGGAGCCGGCGGCGTAGATCGCGATCAGCACACCGAGCCCCAGCCACTTGCCAATCACCACCTCGCTCCGGCGCACCGGCCGGGCCAGCATGGAAAGGAGAAGGCCGCTCTCGACCTCGCTCGAGATCAGCGGACCCGCGACGACCGCCGCGCTCAATGCCAGCACCCCGCTGTACATGAAGGTGACCCCGATCAACAGCTGCGAGGTGATGAGTGCGACCTGCGCGGGAGGGAGAGGCGTCCCGCTGCTGCCGGTCACCGTGGTGATCTTGTTGAAGCCCCACGCGGAAAACCCGACGACGATCAGCGTGAGGATGACCAGCGCCAGCAACAGCCTGCGCCGCGATGCCTCCTGCACCGTGAGCCGGGCGATGACGAAGATCGGCGGCACTACTTCTCCTCCGCTTCGAGCAGCTGGAGGAAGCGGTCTTCCAGCGTCTGGTGGCGAGGAGTGACCTCGTAGACCTTGCCGCCCAGGGCGACGATCGCCGACACCAGCTCTGGCACTCGATCGGGCTTGAGGTTCGTGAAGGTCAGATGGTCGCCCTCGTCGTCGATGTTTCCGAAGCTCGCGAGCTTGCCCTTCTCCGCATCGCCGAGACCGGTGACCCGAACCTTCACCGCGGTCCCGCTCAGCAGCTCGTCCATCGTGCCCGCAGCGATGACACGGCCATGATCCACCACCGCCACTCGGTCGCACACCTGCTCCACCTCGCTGAGCAGATGTGAGTTGAGAAACACCGCGGTGCCGCGAGACGCAAGGCCGCGGATCACCTCGCGCACGTCGTGACGGCCCACCGGGTCGAGGGCCGAGGTGGGCTCATCGAGGAAGACAAGCTCGGGCTCGCCCAGCAGCGCGGCGGCCAGCCCGAGCCGCTGCTGCATACCTTTGGAGAACGTGCCAACGCGATCCGCGGCGCGCTCGGTGAGGCCGACCGTATCGAGCGCCGTGGTGATCTCGTCGTTCCAGCTCGATCGCGGCAGGGGCGCCAGCTCGCAGTGAAGCGCGAGAACCTCGCGAGCGGACAGCCAGCTCTGGTAGCGGAAGAGCTCCGGCAGGTAGCCGATATGGCGACGGGTGTGCAGGTCGCCGACAGGGCGTCCAAGCAACCATGCTTCACCAGATGTTGGCTTGAGGAGCCCCAGCAGCAATTTCACCGACGTCGTCTTGCCTGCCCCGTTGGGTCCGAGGAACCCGAAAACCTCGCCCCGGGGGACCGTCATGGACAGCCCGGCGAGAGCGACCTTGCCGCCGAATTTCTTCGACAGGTTGACCGTCTGGATCGCCGGCGAGCCGGTGGCCGCTCCTTGCGAAGCGGCCACTGCGGTTTGTTCTTTTACATCTGCCACTGACAGCAGGCTATAACGCCTGCTCAGGTCAGATGGTTAGCAATCTCGAGCGCGTCCAAAAGCTTGATAGTGCCGACCACTGCGTAGACCGAGCCGGCGTTGACCCAGATCACGCCCGCGCCGACGCCGGTGTTGTCACCGAGACCGACGCCATCGACCTTGGTGCCGTCGGGAATCTGCACCTTGACCTTGGAGGAGGTCGCGTACTCGACAGGCACCGGAACTGGAAGGGTCGTGCCAGTGCCCAGCGCCTGGATGGCCTTCGTGAGCTCGGGCGAGATGCCCGGCACGGAGACGAGATAGTCAGTGAGCTGCTGCACGGTGACTTGCGTCGAGGTTGCCACCGGTGTGGTCGACTTGACGATGACCAGCTGCGGCAGGTTGGCCTGGGTCACGTCCGAGCCCGCCTTGGGCGGCGTCATGTTCCCGAAGATCTCCGCGACCGCTGGGCCCGCGCTCACCGTCAGCTTTGCACCGTCCATTCCGTTGGGCATGGCGGGCAGGTTCTTGCCGGCGCTTGCGGCGGCGCCGGCCGTCTTGTCCTTGCTGAAAGTGAAGACCGCGACCGCCTTCGGGGTCGCCGCGTACGTGACAGTCGTCGAGATTGTGCTTGGCAGCTTGGCCACAGGCGGCTTCAGGCCGGAGATCGCCTCCGCGTCGGCGGCGCTCGTCACGATCTGCAAGTTTGGCTTGGTGGTCCAGGTCAATGTCCCGTACGCGCTGAGCTGCGAAAGGGCCTGGATGTCCGCGACGCTCACGGGAACAGGAGTGACTGTGGTGGGTGCGAAGATGGTTCCACCTTCCGCGATGGCGGTCACGACCAGCCCCACGAGGGCGATCATCGTCGCGAAGGCGAGCACCATCGGTCGCGACCCGGGCCGGAGGACCGGCAGCCGGAATCCAAACCGCGGACGCGCGGCCCGCGCGGAGCGCACCCGGTCGAAGGCGGCGGCCACGTCGATCTTCAGCTCCGGTGCGGCCATGAGGCTCGTGATCGCGCGAGCATCGCTCGCGATCGTCTCGTACCTCGCCTTGCACTCGGGGCAGGTTTCGAAATGCCGTGCATCGGCGCCCCCGCTAGCGGCCGGATCGTCAACCATCCGGCGCAGTGTTCCCTCAGTTAGATGTGCCACGACCAATCTCCTTTCGCAGCGCGGCTTCCGCGCGCCTTAACAATGTTCCGACCTGGCCGATACCGACGCCGAGCGCCTGCGCGACCTCCGCATAGCTGAGACCGCTGGCGCGAAGAACGAGCACGGCAGCCGGCCTGGGGGCCAGCCGCGCGAGTGCCTGGCGCACCTGGCGCCGGTCCTCATTCACTTCCAGTAGGTGTTGCGGATCGGCTGAGCGATCCCCTTCTTCGGTTGCCTGCGCCAACTCCCGCCGCTGCCGGCGCTTGGCGCCGCGCAGCCGGTTGAGCGCGGCGTGTGCCGCCGCGCGGTGCAGCCAGGCCGGGGCGTACTGCGCGCCGGCGGAGTGCAGGCGGTGGAAGTCGATGAAGACTTCCTGAGCCACGTCCTCCGCCTCGTGCGGGTCGGCCAGGACGCGGTTGGCGATCCCCGCCACTCGAGCGTATTCGGCTGTGAATAGGGCTTCGAACACTTCGTCGTCGGGACGGCTAGTTGCCATCGCCCTCACCCCGAGATTCATGCCCACTGATTACCAAGCACCGCCACCGACCCGTTTGTGACACGTTCAGGCCGGTTTCTTGTCCTCTTTCTTGCGCCGCAGGAGGTGCAGCGTTACCTCGCGCACGAACGGCCCGCCCCAGATTCCAATCGACAACCC
>Ga0209117_1000712_pt1 | contig 12672 bp, 10 predicted proteins | sample BlaSpr_A8_OM2_M2_FD_187978 | JGI IMG/M metagenome (GOLD analysis project Ga0209117, IMG submission 187978) | Forest soil microbial communities from Thunder Bay, Ontario, Canada - Black Spruce, Ontario site 2_A8_OM2_M2 (SPAdes) (version 2) | ecosystem: Environmental > Terrestrial > Soil > Boreal...
AAGGGCGAGAAGCGAACCGCGAGTGGTCGAACAGAAGCGACTAACGAAGGGCAGGGCTGCCCTCTTGCTGATGCTGTCCGCCGCAGGCGCGATCTTGTCTGCGACGCTGCTGCATGGCTGGCACGTCTACCTGGGATTTGCCGTTGTGGGAATTGGTCTATTCATTGGATTCATCCGCTGGAACCGCAAATATTGAGTTCCTTTCTCTTACAATAAGTGGGGGTATGGAGCGATGCGAAAGGTGTCTTTGATTGCCGTTGTGCTGGCGGTGTACGGATTGCTCGCGATTCCTGCTACAGCGCAGGAGACGGGGAAGGCCGCGCCGGCAACCGCTTCCAAGACGCCGACCATCGACCAGTCCCTGGAATGGAAGAGCGCGTTCAATCCGAAGATATCGCCGGATGGGAAGCGCGTTGTTTACGAGCTGCAGAAGACGAATTGGGAAGAGAATGCGTTCGAGAAGAACTTGTGGATCGCGGACATCGCAACGGGCGAGTCGCATGCGCTGACGTCGGCGAAAAAATCGAGCACGAACGCGGCGTGGTCGCCGGACGGGAAATGGATCGCGTTTCTTTCCGATCGGCCCGGGCAAATCACGGGAACACCCGAGGGCAAGAAGCAGTTGTATGTGATCTCGGCGGATGGAGGCGAAGCGCAGCAGCTTACTAAAACCGAAAATGACGTGAATGCATTCGACTGGGCGCCGGATTCGGCGCGGATTGCTTTTTCGATGACGGACCCGGAGCCGAAGACGCTGAAAGACCGCAAAGAAAAATACGGCGAGTATTCGGTGGTTCACGCCGATTACCAGATGACGCATCTTTGGACCATTGAGGTTCCCGGAGGAAGCGCGCCGGCTGCCGAACCGAAGCGTTTGACCGAAGGCGATAAATTCAGCCTGGGAGAGTTTTCATGGTCGCCGGACGGGACGCGCATCGCGTTCAGCGCGCAGAAAGATCCCGACCTGATTTCGTCGGAGACGGCTGATTTGTACGTTGTGACGGTGAGCGACGGCGCTCTGAAGAGAATCGTGAGTACGCCGGGGCCGGATACGAATCCGAAGTGGTCGCCCGATGGGAAAAAGATCGCGTTCGAAACGGCTGCGGGCGGGAAATATTACTACTACACGAATATAAAGATCGCGGTGGTGGCCGCGGAGGGCGGAACGCCGCAGATTCTAACGGAAGCCTTCGATGAAGATCCGGGACTCATCGGCTGGGGACCTGATGGGATTTATTTCGCCGCCGAGCAGAAAACGTTCGCGCATCTCTTTCGGTTGAATCTGGCGACAAAGGCCATCGAAAAACTGAGTGCGCCGGATCGCATGGCGTCCGTTTCTTTTTCGTTTTCGCAGGACTACAAGCAGGTGGCTTACCGGGCGGCGCTCGAAAATCAATATGGAGAGGTGTATTCGTCCAATGTCGCGCCGTGGGAGGGCAAGAAGTTGACGGCGATGGGCGATCAGCTAAAGGGATTTACATTGGCGCATCGTGAAGTGACTTCGTGGAAATCGGCGGACGGAACAACGATTGAGGGAGTCGTTTACAAGCCGGCCGGCTTCGATCCAAGGAAAAAATATCCGTTACTGGTGGTGATTCATGGCGGGCCGACGGGAGTGGATCAGCCGATCGTGAACGCCGATCGTTACTATCCGATTGAGCGGTTTGTGGCCAAGGGCGCGCTGGTGCTGAAGCCGAATTACCGCGGTTCGGCGGGCTACGGCGAAAAATTCCGCGCGCTCAACGTGCGCAATCTCGGCGTCGGGGACTATGCCGACGTGATTTCCGGAGTGGATGCGCTGATCGCGAAAGGCTGGGTGGACAAGGACCGCTTGGGCTCGATGGGTTGGAGCCAGGGCGGGTACATTTCGGCGTTCATTACGGCATCGAGCGACCGGTTCAAGGCGGTGTCGGTGGGCGCGGGAATTTCCAACTGGGTGACGTACTACGCGAATACGGACATCACGCCGTTCACGCGGCAGTATTTGCACGCAACGCCGTGGGACGATCCGGAAATTTACAAGAAGACTTCGCCGATCAGCTACATCGCGAAGGCCAAGACGCCGACGCTGATCCAACACGGAGAGAATGACCGCCGCGTGCCGATCCCAAACGCGTTCGAACTGCGGCAGGCGCTGGAAGACCGCGGCGTGCCGGTAAAGATGGTTGTGTACAAAGGATTCGGGCACGGAATCACGAAGCCGAAACAGCAACGCGCGGTGATGGAAGAAAACGAAAAATGGTTTGCGCAGTACATCTGGGGCGAAAAACCGGAGGAACCAAAAGCGCCCGAGCCGAAAGCGGAGGAAAAAAAATCAGCAGCAGCGGTACATCCTTAGGTCCGGGAGCGGCTGGAGGTCGGGTTCGACCCAGGCTTCGCGGGCAGCGGTCGTCTGCAGGAGTTCTTTCGAATAATATTTGGCGAGAAGGTTCGTGTCCTTCAGTTGTGGATGAGCGGTGATGAACAGCTCAAACGCGTATCCCTTCGGGGTATCCACCAAGGCGCTGGCAACCAGGCGCATCCAGGCTAATGTAAGCGTGTGATGGTATTTCTGCGTCGCGCCATGGTGATTCGCGAACCGGCGAATACCTTCCGACATGCGTTCTGCGGCGCGCGATGCGTCGATAGATTTCAGGTAGAGCCAGGCAACGCGAATGTGTTCCCGGTGGTGAAAGCGATCGGCGGGAAACGATAGATCCTCGAAAGCGCGAAGAAAGTCCTCGTCGCTCCACGCGGAACCGCCGGTGGTGAATTTGGATTCAGGCATATGAGTTTGAAAAGACAGAGAGATTCGTGCTCATTTGATTGTACTACGTCTCCAACTTGAAGCGGGAGGAGGCGAGGCGATAGAGGCGGCGCCAGAGCAGGCGGTTGATGAGCACGACGATCGTCGCCATGATGATCGTCGAAGCGAGCAGGACATCAAAGCGGCCGGAGTCGCTGGCGCTACTGATGGTGCTGCCGAGGCCGGCCGTTGAGACGATTCTGCCTTGAAAATGAAAATATTCCGCAACGATGCTTGCGTTCCACGCGCCGCCCGAGGCGGTTACCATGCCGGTGACGAGATAAGGAAAAATAGCCGGCAGGATGAGGTGGCGCCAGCGATCCCAGGAGCGGAAGCGGTAGATTTGCGCGGCTTCCTTGAGGTCCGTGGGAATGGCCATGGCGCCGGCGATGACGTTGAAGAGGATGTACCACTGCGTGCCGAGAAGCATCAGGAGCATGGCGGCAATTTCGAGGCCGCCGCGGAGGCGAAGCAGAAAAAGAAGAATAATCGGAAACAGGGCGGTGGCGGGAATGGAGGCGGCCATCTGCACGACCGGCTGCGCGATGCGCGCCAAGCGGGGATTCGAACCGATGGCGACGCCGACAGGGATGGTCCAAAGCGCGCCGAGGATGAGCGCGGTGTTGACGCGCAGAAAAGTCAGCGCGGCGCTTTCCAGGAGCTCGTCATAGTCCTCGCGGTGAAGATCGGACAATTCGCGGCCCGCGTGGAAAACAGCAAAGCCCAAACCGACGAGAACACCTGCGGCAAGCAGATAACCGATCCAGCGGCGGATGAGGCGGTTCTGCTTCGGAGTGGAAAAAGTTTCCGCGGCGCGGCGGGCGCCGAGAGTGAAGGTGAGAGTGAGCCAGTGGAAGACGGGCTGAAGAATGAGGCGATACAAGCGCAGGACGATGGAAGCGCGGCCGATGAGATTGAGCAAAGTAGATTGCGCGGCGCCGGAACTTTCGACCTGTTCGAACTTGAACTTGTCCGCCCAAACGATGATGGGCCGCCAAACGAGCTGATCGAGTAGAACGATGACGGCGATCATGGCGGCAACGCCCCAGAGAATCGCGCGGGTGTTGCCATGGCTCGCCGCCGTTTGAAGAAAAGAACCAAGGCCGGGGAGGCGAAAGTCGCGATTGCCGAGGACGAACATCTCGCAGGCCATGAGAAAAAACCAGCCGCCGGCGACGGAATCATGGAATTCCAGACGAGGCCGATGGTGGAAAAGGGAAGGTCGAGCTCGGCGAAGCGCTGCCAGCGGCTGAAACGGTAGATGATTGCGACTTCATTGAGCTCGCGCGGGATGGTCTTCAACGAAGAGTAGAAACTGAAAGCGACATTCCAGACCTGGCCCGTAAAGATGAGCAGGATGGAGCCCAGCTCGACGCCGAACTGGCTGTGCGGAAAGATCGCGACCATGGCCAGCATGACTCCCGGCAGGAAGCTGAGCACTGGGATGGACTGAAGAATATCCAGCAGCGGAACCATAATGATTTCGGCGCGCCGCGAACTGGCCGCGATGTAGCCGTAGGCGAGAGCAAAAACCAGGCTCAGTGCATAAGCAATGCTGATGCGCGCGAGAGAATACAGAGCGTAAAGAGGGAGGACGCGGGGATTCTGCGAAATCTCGACGTGGGGATGGACGGGGCCGAGCCAGGAGCGGCCGATCGCATAGACGCCAAAAATTGCGGCGCAGACGAATAGAAAAACAGCCATGTCGATGAGGAATGCCCAGCTCCAGCGCGAGCCCGCGGGCCGCGTCATCGCCGGAGGAAGCGGAGTAGCCTGGGCGGTCGAGAGAGTGAGATCCGGCACGGGGCGTCAGGCCTCAGTGAGCGTTAGCTTGCCGGTGGCGGCGTCGTAATCGAAAATTTCGGCGTAGCGGCCCCACTGGATGGCGGTTTCGAGCTGGCGGCGGGATTCTTCCTCGCTGAAATGTTCGTCGAGGAGGTCGCGGAAAAATTCCTCGGAGAGTGTGCGATTGGATTTAGCTTTGAGCGCTTGCTCCATCTGGCGGAGCAAGGGAACGTTGGCGAGAGCGGCCTTGCGGAAAATCGCTTTGCGGGCTTGAATGTCCGCCTGAGCAAACGCCTGGCCTTCCGGAGTGATGACGGCGTCGCCCTCTTCGACGCGAAGGAAGCCAAGCAGAACGGCAGTGTCGACGGTGGGGAGGAGTGCATCAACTTCGAGACTCAATTCATCGGCGAGGCGATGCAAATCAACGCGGCCGCCCTGGTCGGCTAAAATTTCCAGAAGTCCGGCCATGCCGCCGGGGCGCGTATGTGGCAGCATGATGGTCTTCGGCCGCTCGGGCGTGCCGGGGCCATAGGTGCGAGGCGGAGCGGTATCGTCCTTGTGATCCGGCTGCGTAAGGATGCGGTAGATGGAATCGACCAACTCGAGGAAGTGGGCGCCCTTGCGGTCGCGCGGATGCGGAATGTCAACGTTGAAGTCCGCGTGAATGTGCGCGGGGTTGCGGCCGAGTACGATGATGCGGTCGGCGAGGACGACGGCTTCTTCAATATTGTGAGTAACGATGAAAATCGCGCGCGTGGGAATTTTGTGACCGAGCCAGAGCTCGAGGAGCTCGCCGCGAAGTGTCTCCGCGGTGAGGACGTCCAGCGCGGAGAACGGCTCGTCCATGAAAAGCACTTCGGGTTCGACGACGAGTGCGCGGGCGACACCGACGCGCTGCTTCATGCCGCCGGAGAGTTCCTTGGGATAGGCGATTTCAAAACCGTCGAGGCCGACGGCGTCAATGATGCGCAGGGAACGCTTGCGGCGGTCAATAGGAGGCATGCCGCGGGCCTCGAGAGGGGCTTCCACGTTTTCGAGAACGGTGAGCCAGGGGAAGAGCGCGAAACTTTGAAAGACGATGGAAACATTGGGCGATTCGTCACGGACCGGATGGCCGTGCCAGTAGACGGAGCCGGCGCTGGCGGGAGAAAGACCGGTCAACATGCGAAGCAATGTGGACTTGCCGCAGCCGGAAGGGCCGAGCAGCACGATGATCTGGCCGGGATAGATGGCGAGATCGGTTGGAGCGATAACCTGGATGCGGCTGCCGTCGGGCTGCGGATAGAATTTCTCCAGATTGCGCGCTTCGATAATCGGAGCGGGTGCGATCTTTGCGGTGCTCATAAGCGCGTGTATTATCGCTCAACTGCCGCGTGGCCGCACGCTTCCGGATGCGGCGCGGCAGCGCATTTCCTGAGCGGTTACAATGGCATGAACACTGAATGACTTTTTCCGCCGAACACCCAAACAAAATAAACGCAGCCGCAGGATTTCGCGGGTGGCTGCTCGCGCTGGGCGTTTCCGTGGCGACGGCGCTGCTGGTGATTGCGCCGTTTTTCTCGCTGGGGAACGCCTCGGGGCATGATTTCGGATTTCACGCGGCATCCTGGGTAGACGTTGCGGGGCAGTGGAGAGAAGGAATCGTTTTTCCGCGGTGGGCGGAGTGGGCGAACCACGGATTCGGCGAGCCGCGATTTATCTTTTATCCGCCGCTGTCGTGGATGCTGGGGGCGGCGCTGAGCTTTGTGGTTCCGTGGAATGCCGTGCCGGGAGTTTTCATCGTCATCGCCCAGACAATGGCGGGACTTTGTTCGTTTGCACTGGCGCGGCGGTTTCTGCCGGCGGGCGCGGCACTCTTTGGAGCGGCGTGTTACGCGGCAAATCCGTATGCACTGTTGAATGTTTACATGCGCAGTGACTTTGCGGAATTGCTGGCGTGCGCGTTGATGCCGGTGGTGGTGCTGGCGGCGTTGCAACTATGCGACCTGGCGCGAAATCGCCGTGGTGCCCTGCCGCGGGCGATGGCGTTCTTCGCGGTGGTGTTCGCGGCGGTGTGGCTATCGAATGCGCCTGCCGGAGTGCTGGCCAGCTACAGCGTGGCGATTATTTTTGCGTGGGCTGCCGTTGGAGAAAAATCTTTGCGGCCGTTGTGGTGCGGCGCGGGCGGATTGGCGTTGGGTTTTGGCTTGACGAGCTTTTATCTTTTGCCCGCGGCCTACGAGCAACGCTGGGTGAATATCGCGCAGGCGCTTTCGTCGGGCTTGCTTCCGTCACAAAACTTTCTCTACACACTGATCGACGATCCGGAACACAACTTATTCAACTGGATTGCGTCGAGCGTGGCGATTCTGCTGATGGTGATGACGGGGATCGCCGCGATTGCAGCGCACCGAAGTACGGCTCAGGAACAAGAGGGCCGTGAGAAAAGGAAACTGTGGCGCGTGCTGCTGCTGCTTTCCGCCGCGGCGGTGATCCTGATGATTCGCCTCAGTTCGGTTTTTTGGGAGCACCTTCCGGAGCTGCGATTCGTGCAGTTTCCCTGGAGATGGATGGTGATCCTCGCGGTGCCGTATGGGTATTTTCTTGCGGTTACGACGGCACGCCGGCGCTTGGGGTGGACCTGGGGCGTGCTGGTGCTTGTCGTTACTGTAGGAACGGCGACTTTTCTCGTTCAAAGAGCGTGGTGGGATTCCGAAGACTTCCCTGTCTTGCAGGAAGCGATTGCGAACGGCCAGGGTTTCGATGGCACCGACGAATACGATCCGGCGGATGATGATCATTACAACTTGCCGGAAAAAGCGCCGCGCGTACAGGTTCTGCCGGCCGAGGAATCAGAGGGAAGCGCGCCGAAAGCGGAAATCCATATCGAGCGATGGACCGCGGAAGAAAAAGACTTGCGCGTAGCGTCGCGCGAGCCGCTGCGAGTTGGACTACGGCTGCTCAACTATCCGGCGTGGCGCGTGGAGGTGAACGGCAAGGCCGTGACACCGCAGCGCGCGGAATCAAACGGGCAGCTGATCCTTTCGCTTTCTGCCGGGACGCAGCGCATTACGGCACGATTTGTGCGTACGCCGGACCGGAAACTGGGGATTGCCATTTCCGTGATGGCATTGCTGACACTCCTTGCGCTCTTAAACGCCGGCGGCTTGCGGCTACTCTCGGCTAGCCCTTGAGCAGTAGATCAGAATGTTGAAAGTCGAAAGTTAAGGTTGAAAGTCGACCGACAATCCAGTTTAATCGGCCCTCTCCCCCTGGTTTTTTGTAAGTATTGCATCTAAAGAACTTAGAGCCTATGTAAGTGGTTTAGAATCAACACTTGCGGACATTCCCATAGGTATTGATTCTAAATGATTTAACTGGGCCGACACTACCGTCTACCTGGGACGACGGAGTGCGTTGTCTCCGGCGAGGACGGGAAGAAAGGGGCGGCAAGTCTTCGCACTCCAAAGGGATTTCTAGTTAACAATAACTGGACCCCCCTCCCCCGTGTTTTTCATAAGTGTTCATTCTAAAGACAGTTAAAGTCTTTTGTTTTGATACACTTTTGCAAGTGTTCATTCTAAAAGGACTTAAATTGCACCAAAATTGTTCCTTTCCCCCTGTTTTTCATAGGGCAATTACCTTTGACAACGAGTAAGAATCTCTACCCAAGCCATCGAAGGATTTTGGAGTCTGGTGAAGCGCGGGATCGGCGTTTACACAGCGTGAGCGCGAAGTATTTGCAGACTTATCTGGACGAGTACAGCTTTCGCTACAACCGCAGGGACATGACTAGCCAATACCCTTAACTACAGTTTTCCACCATCTTGCATGGTCCAGAGTCACTCGCAATTTCATATTCCAATTGTCTAGATTGTCTTCTGTCATATATGCAGGTTCGCCGACAACCCTGCGAAATTCACCCCAAGCCCAACGGTCAATAGAGCCTCTTTTTGCAACTTGGAACATCTCGTATGCCAGCCAGTCCGCAGCGTGCAGGGGCGTAAATGCCTGATGGAAAATTCCCTTTTTTGTCGTGTCCTTCTTGTATTCAAAATCTGGCGTTCCAAAACCGTCATATTCAAACCGCTCAATCAACTTTCCCTTTCCCTTATCTCCATCCTCAAAAACGTACCGGATCGGTGTTTTTATTCTGTCTCGCCTAGCCCACGCTAGAACTTTTCCAGCACATCCCCGGGCCGCCAGAACGAATGCGTTCATCAGGTAGTGTTCTCGCAGCTCTGGATTGATGTGCTGTTCCAAAGACCCGCTCTTTATAGAAACCGAAAATTTCCGCGATGCATTTGAAACGATTATTTCCATCAAGTCCGCGAGCAACCTGCGCCTGCGCGGCTCGTTGTCCTTCCATCCGTGGGCAAATTCATTAGTGAAGTGCGCAAAATCCACCATGTGAAAATATGTCAATCCATCATCACTAAGACGCTGTTTCCATTTCTGCTCAAACTCAATCCACACATCGGCCGGGGCCACAAATCCTGCCACGGTAATCCACGGCGTACTTTCTTCTTTTCCTCCCGCGTCAAGCACGCTGTAAACATTGCTATTCGGACTTCTCCCCACCTAGGAGAGCACCAAGATGTTTTGGCTAAGTGCTCTATCCCAGAGTACGGCTTCTGCTGTGGTACTTGTCCAGAGGGGATAATTACCTTTCATAAATGTTGATTCTAAAGGAGGTTAAAGTCCTTTGTTTTGATACACTTTTACGAGTGCTGATTCTAAATAATTTAACGCAGGGTGGTTCTGCCAACGCGCACGAGGGAACGAGTGCGAAAGTGAATGAAACCGGACACCTTGGCCGGAATTTGACGCTCTGAAATGAAAAAGCGGCAGACATGCTGCCGCAATTGAGGAAATTCGCACTCTTTCCCAGGAAATATCTTAGCAAATGAGGCGCAGCTGGTCAAGAAGAAGGTTGCGCAGCTGCCAAACCTCGATAAAAATATCCGCAATTCTTAACTCGATAAAAATGTCCCCTGTATGGCATGGAGAGAGCTTGGCCCTGGGGACGCTGGAGCGGAGCCGCCAAGCCTGTCACGGGCGCGGGCTCATTCGGGCGCACGTTTGATCGCACGCTTTGGCGCGGCTTTGTCCATTGTGAGCCTTCTCGCTCTGCTTGCGGTGAACTGAGTCGAGCGGGCCGAGCGTTCTCAAGTCTTAATCATAGTTCCCTTGGCCGGAGCCGCGTGTGACAAATGACGACACCCCGGAATGGGGGCCAATGTCGTTCCGTGTCGCTTGCCAACAGTGGTAATTGCGGGTAGTTTCGCGGCAGATGGAAAGCCCGGCTGGCGATTGAACCGCACGTAAATTGGGAGTAGCTTATGGCGCAATGGGGAGTGACGGAGGCGAAAGTGGGTTCCTACCGCGTTGCACTGGTGCAGGCCGGAATCCTGCTGGCGTGCGCGCTGACGCCTTTAAGTGTGCGGGCCGATGAGCCTAAACCTACGCCGGAGAACACCATCCACGTGCAGCTGGCGGCGCCGGTGCCACCGCAAAAGTTCGCGAAGCCGCCCAAGTTCTTTATCTCGGAGGTAATCGACCGCTCCGGGAATCCCCAGCCCATGCTGGTGCTAAAGGACCGAGGGGGGATGTTCCTCGACCGTCTACCCACCCAAATCACGCGTGAGGCGATCGAACAGTCGCTCAAGGCAGCGGACCTGCTTGCCGCGGATGCAGCCTCGGCAGACCTGGTGCTGCAGATTTACGTCTTCCATTTCGGACTTGCGCAGGGCTCGGGCCTCGACTTTTTCGGAAAAGTCGAATTGTCGGCGGTGGTCAAGAACCCCAAAACAGAGGAGTCGCAGCAGATCCAGGCGGTGGGCACATCAATCGCGAATGCGGCTATGCGGAAAAAGAACGTCCAGAAAAATGTGCAAGCCAACGTCGAAGGGGCGCTCGAGGATGCGGTGAGAAATCTTTTGCGAGGGACGCAATTGCGCGAAGCGGTGGCGACGCTCATGAAGAATAACCCTAGTGCCCCGGCAGCGGCTCCCGGCGGAGACATGGCATCCGCCCATGGCGACGGGAGCAGCGGCCGGAACTTCAAGTCCAGATTTCAGGAGAGGTGACAAAATGCGTTTATTAACAGTTGCACTGCTGGCATCGCTGGTTGTTGCACCGGGAGCGGCGGCGAAAGATCCCGAGGGGGTGTACAAGACCGCGGAGGCCAAACACTTTACGCGGGTGGAAGGAGTCGAGCTTTCCCCTGCGTTTTCCGACTATCTCTACGCCGAGCTGAGGAACGAACTGACGAAGACGAAGTTGTTCACTCAAGTGATCGGCGAAGGAGAAGCCGTGGAAGACGCGGACGCAGCAAACTCCGTGGTCATCGATGGAGTAATCATGGAATACAAGAAAGGCAACCGCGCGACCGACGCGATCATCGGATTCGGCGTGGGAGCGCGCAGCCTGAAGCTGGACGTGAACCTCACGCGGCGCAGCGACCATCAAAGCCTGGGGGCGATCAAGGTGCAAACAAAAATTTCGCCGAAATGGAATGAAGAAGTGATGGCGAAAGTAGCGGCACAGCAGATCGCGCATCAAGTCAAGAAAGGACTTAAAGACAAAACGAAGGGCTAGCGACCTCCAAGAAGAGTTACGCGAGGGCGGGAGGGACGATGATGCAGACGGCGCAAACAAAAAGATGGCAGCAACTGGCAGCGTGCTTCGTGGCAGTGTACCTGGCGCTGCCTCAGCCGGCCTCAGCGGCAACGAAGGTGAAGTTGCGCGGGTACATCACATCGCGAGTGGATGATCGCACTGTGGCGATACTTGATGACAAGCTGGAACTTACGGCCGCAAGCCGCATCGCGGGGCAAGACGCCTCGGGGGAGCACGCGATGGCGATGGCAGATCTCGGACCTGGAATGCTGATCGAAGCAGAGGGTCAGTGGCTCGACAGGCACAGATTTTTTGCGGAGAAGGTTACCGTGAACTTGAGAGATGGGGAAAAGCAGGTTCACGGCACTGCGTATCTTCAGGAGGAGCCCAGCGAAGCCAGTAAAATTCCCGGTGGAGACACTGCCGCACTTAAGACGGACGGCTACTGGCTGGACCTCGGCACACAGACGCACCGGGACTGGGACGCAGTGAAGATCGCGATGCCGACCTCGACAGCAAGCGGCATCGGATCCGGGGATCGAAAGCTCGCGGGCTATCAAGTGAAATACAACGGCCTGCGGCGGAGCGACGGGCGAATTGCCGCGGATCGAGTCGAACTAGGCGCTCCCGCTCCACTGGATGCCTACAAGATGCCGCACGATATGCAAGTGGTCAGCGGAAAGGACGCACAAACCGGAATCGAAGTAATCGAATTCCGGCACGGCAACAAGGTGCAAGGGAGAATGAAGCTATTCCCTGTGCGGAGCGTTCAGGAGTACGTTTCGCAACTGGGCGATTCCCTTCTGCCACCGGGGAATCGAGGCACCGTAAAAGCCCTGGAATTCCGGTTTTTTGTTGTTGAAGACTCCAGTATCAATGCGGCGTCAATGCCGGACGGGACGCTGTTGGTAAATACCGGTTTGCTAGGCGCCATACAGAACGAATCGCAACTCGCGTTTGTGCTCAGCCACGAGATCGCGCACGTGTTGCAGGTGCACTACTGGCGCGAAGTGCACGAAACGCGCGGACAGCGAGTTGGGCTGACAATTGCGGGATTGGCTGCCGGAGCGTTCATCGGCGATCTCGGAACTTTCATGGCAGGGTTGGGCATCGCCTCGGTTGTGAATGGCCACCAGCGGGAACTGGAAAACCAGGCGGACCGGCTGGGGCTGCAGAATGTGATCGAGCACGGCTACGATCCGCGCGAGGCGCCCAAGTTTTGCAAGATGGTCATCGACCACTACGGGGATCGCAGCACGAGCAAACTTTGGTCCGACCACGATTCGAGCCTGATGCGGGGAAGTTTTATGACCGTCCAGCTCTTGCGGCAGTATCCAGAGGGCCACTTTGAACAGGCGAAGAGAGACACGTCGGCCTTTCGCGCGATGCGCGACGCGATGGGCCCGGTAAAAATCGAATAGGGTTACCGGCGGTCGACGGTGGGGTGGCGGATGTCCTGGCCCTGGACGAGGTAGATGACGTCCTCGGCGATGTTGGTGGCG
>Ga0209117_1000713_pt1 | contig 12672 bp, 15 predicted proteins | sample BlaSpr_A8_OM2_M2_FD_187978 | JGI IMG/M metagenome (GOLD analysis project Ga0209117, IMG submission 187978) | Forest soil microbial communities from Thunder Bay, Ontario, Canada - Black Spruce, Ontario site 2_A8_OM2_M2 (SPAdes) (version 2) | ecosystem: Environmental > Terrestrial > Soil > Boreal...
ACGGGCATGTGAAGTGGTACGACAAGCAGAAGGGTTTCGGCTTCATTACCGGGGATGATGGGCGAGAGCACTTCGTGCACTTCAGCGGAATCGCCTATGACGGAAGCCCGGGCACTGACGTTCGAGACATCCGCGGTCCTGACCATGCTGAAAACTGCCCTGCGAAGCGAGATCGAAAACTCACCTGCACCTGCGGCAGGAAGGGCGATCGGGTCAGCTTCCGGTTAAAGCAAAGCGCGCGCGGTCCAAATCTCGAAGCGCACGGAACGCAGAAAGTTCAAGGGGCCAACCATTCCTTGAATTCAAACGCTTCTTGACCGGTCTCGGCCAGGTGCCGAAGCTCGTTCTTATGCTCGCGGATCCAGCGCGCGACCCGCGCATCGGCCAACTCTTCAACAAGTTGGGATAGCAGAGCCCTCATTTCTTTTTGCAGGTTTGCAGCGGTGTTGAGCCCGCGCAGTTCAATTTCTCCAAGAGTTGCTTTCGAACCATCAATCAAGACGTTGTGCTGAATCACCCGGCCTCCTTTGGCGGGGACCGCTGGAATCTACAGGCCTTTTTCCAAAAACCAATAGCCACCGGGTACCGGAATTTCTAGTAGTCCTCTCAGTCCTGGAAACAGAACGCGATCGGTTCCATTGACAGCGACCGAAAATGCCCGCAGACTCGGCAACGTAAACCTTTTCCGCTTGTCTCGGTCCCGAATGCGGGCAGAGCCGATGCTCTAAACCGAGTAACAAGCTAATCGTGGTGAACGCATATGCGGGCACTGGCGACACGCCAGATGCCCGTTTTTTTTTGTTCTAACGGCACGCAGAAGCTTTCCCCCGGCGGCCCAACCGAGGAGAAAGCTTATGACCGCCCTTGAACTCCGGCAGGAAATGAATCAGTACGCAGTGCAGGCGCGCGCGATCCGCGACAAAGCGGATACCGAAAAGCGCGACATGACCACCGAGGAATCGGCCAGCTTCGATAAACACATGGCCGGGTATGACGCGAAGAAAGCGGAGCTCGAAAAGCTCATCGCCGACGAGCGCGCCTCGAAAGACCGCACCGAGAAATTGAATGCCGCCGAGAAGGAATTGAAGACCTCGGCCGGCCGTCGCACCGATCCCACCGAGCCCACCGAAAACGAAGACGAAAAGGGCGTCGTCAAATTCAAAAACCGCAAAGCTTATCCGAACGCCGAGAACCGCCGCACCTCGCGCAAGGTTGAGATCGCCAAAAAGTTTATGCCGATTTGCACCAAGGAATCGCGCACCCTATTCGCCAACTGGCTGCGCGATGGACGCGACAACGAACTTCGCGCCTTGCAAATGGACCTGGACATCTCCGGCGGCTTCCTCGTCACGCCGCAGCAATTCGCCGCGAAGCTGATCGCCATCGTCGACGATTTGGTTTGGATCCGGCAGCTTGGCACGGTCATCACCTTGACCAACGCCACGACACTCGGTGTGCCATCGAGAGACGTTGACATCGCCGACTCCGACTGGACGTCCGAGCTCGCGACCGGCAACGAAGACACCGCGCTGCAGTTCGGCAAGCGCGAACTGCAACCTCACCCGCTCGCCAAGCGCATCAAGATCAGCAACAAACTTCTCCGCGCCGGGGCTCTCGATGTCGAGGGCATCGTTCGCGACCGTCTCGGATACAAGTTCGGCATCACCCAGGAGAAAGCATTCCTGAACGGCGACGGCGTGCAGAAGCCTCTCGGCATTTTCACCGTGGCTCCCGGCAACGGAATTTCCACCGCTCGCGACATCGTGACCGGCCTCACGACCGCGTACACCGCCGACGGTTTGATCAACGCCAAGTATTTTCTGAAACCGCAGTATTGGGCGAACGCCCGATGGGTGTTTCACCGCTTCGGACTCCAGCGCATTCGCCAGCTCAAGGACACCAACGGTCAATACCTCTGGAACCCCAGCGGCATCGGCCAAGCCAATCTTGCATGGGACGCGAAAGGCGGAAGTCTGAGCCTGGCGTCGGATGCGATTCTCGGCCTTCCATTCGTGCTCAGCGAATATTGCCCGAGCACTTTCACGACCGGGCAATACGTCGGAGCTCTCGGCGACTTCAGTTTCTACTGGATCGTCGAAGCACTCTCGATGCAGATGCAGCGCTTGGTCGAGCTGTATGCGCAAACCAACCAGACCGGCTACATCGCGCGCGCCGAGATCGATGGCGCCCCGGTTCTCGAAGAGCCGTTCGTCCGCATCATCACGAGCTAGCTCGTAAAGAATTCACGGGCCCGTAAAGATTCAACGGCCCTGTAAAAATTTGAGCAGTGAAGTCCGGGAGGAACAATGTCGCACAACCTTTCAAGAGATGTCAGTTTTGTTCGCGTGGTAAACGCGACCGCGGCGGGCGTCACGCTCGTCACCGGAACACACGTTGACTCGAGCATGTTCGACGGCGTGCTGTTTCTGTTCGCCTTGGGAGCGCTCACTGCGGGGCAAGCCACATCTGTGAAGGTGCAGGGTGGCGCGCTCGTTAACGATTCCGATATGGCCGACCTGTTGGGAAGCGCCGGCGGGCCGATCGCCATCGCCGACGGCGACTCGAACAAAATGATTGCGATCGATGTCGCGATGCCGACGTTCCGGTATCTGCGCCCGCTGATCCTACGCGCCACGCAGAACGCGGTAGTCGACGGCGTTCTGGCCATCTGCTACCACGGCGGAAAACTGGCCTACGGCCAGCCGCAAGCGCCGCCGCTCGACGCCACAATGAAAGCTGTTGCGGTGCTCGCGTCGCCGATCGCCGGCACGCCGTAAAAGACTCAGTTTGACTTGGCCTAACTCTCGACTAGGAGGCTTTTCGCATGGCTGCTAAAGAAAACGCAAAGCAGGTCCGCATTTGCATGAAGAGCACGGCGAACGGCCCGAAGTATGGGCTGCTAGAAGCGGGTCAGGAATACGACATCGATGCGGACACAGCAAAGGCGTTCATCGATGGCGGATTCGCCGAAGAAGTCAAAAACTACAAGAAACCAAAGGTCGAAGTAGCGGCCACCGATGACGGCGAAGTTGCCGGAGAAGACTCTCCATCGCTCATCGATCGATTGAACCCGAAGAAAGGCCGCTCTTAAGAAGGGCCGGGTAACTATTTTTTTACAAAGGCAAGCCGATGACCGAGGCGACGCATGGCTTCTCAACTAACTGTGGTCACACCACCAGCAACGGAGCCTCTCACTCTATCGGAAGCTAAGTTACATCTGCGCATCACCGACACCGACCAGGACGACCACATCACCGATTGCATCGTCGCGTCACGCGATTACCTGGAAAAAACACAGAATCGCGCGTACTTCTTGCAGACGCTGCGGTATCGTCTCGACAGCTTCCCCGATCTTCCCAACGCCACGCTGAAATTTTTCATTCCTACGTACTCGGTGGAATCGTACCTGGCGCGCGCCATCTCGCTCATGAGCGGACCGATTCTGCTTCCCAGGCCTCCATTGATTGCCGTCACCGGGATTACGTACATCGATCAAAGCGGCGTCCTGCAGACGCTCTCGCCGTCGCTGTACATCGTGGACAAAGACGCCGAACCGGCGCGCATCGCGCCCGCGCAGAACCAGCCTTGGCCGGTAACACTCGCTCAGCAAGCGTCGGTCAATGTGACCTACACGGCGGGATACACGCCCGCGACGTTGCCCGCATCGATCAAGCACCTGCTGAAGCTGATGGTCAGCGAGTTATTCGAATTCCGCGAGCCGTTTACCGACACGATGATTCGAGAAGTTGCAACCAAGTCATCGCTGTTTTGGGTTGACCGCGTTCTGGAAATTCCCTAAATGAGAAAGGCTCTCCTACTTTTTTCATTGCTGTTGCTTTCGGCTCCCGCATGGGCGCAGACCCCCGCGAGAGTTGTGGTCGCCGACACGCTTTTTAGCGGAACCGGCGCGCCGGCCGTGGGCTCGCTCACCATCAGCACGCATTCGACGTTTACATCGCCGGATGGATTTGTGTTGCCCCTGGGCGTCGTCGCGAAAGTCCAACTCGTCGCCGGTGCATTCAGCGTCTCGCTTGTTCCGAACATCGGCGCGAATCCGACCGGCACTTACTACGATGTGGTTTACGTCCTTGCCGACCAACGGTTCTCGGAGCAGTGGATTGTTCCGGGATCCGGACCCGTGAATTTGCTGGCTGTTCGCACCGCGGCGCCGCCACTTCCGCCGATCATGCTGGCGATCAACCAGGTGAACCCGCCTGCTGGATGCCTGGCGGCCGGCGGGTTAGTTCGATGGACTGCGGGCGGCTGGATTTGCATCGCTCCCGGCTCCGGAACTATTTCCACATTGAACACACTCACGACAGCCGTGCAGACGTTCGCCACCGGCACGGCCGGCACCGACTTCGGAATCAGTTCGGTTACGGCGACGCACACGTTCAACCTGCCGACGGCGAGCGCCACCAATCGCGGCGCACTTTCGTCCGCTGACTGGTCGACGTTCAACGCCAAGCAATCGGCGCTTCTGTTTTCGCTCCCGCTTCTCAACACCACGGGAACGGTCAGCTTGAATCCGTGCGTGGCCTCTGGCGCGAGTCATGCGGCCGGCGGCGTTCCGGATCCTGGCGTGACTGCCGGGAGCTCTAGATTTTTGAATGAGAATTGCACCTTTGCGCTGCCGCCGATGCTTTCGTGGAACACGCGCACCGGCGCCGTATTGCCAGCGACCGCTGATTACACAGCGGCACAAGTCACAAACGCTTTCGACACATCGACCACGCGAAACGCGAATTTGGTTTACGCCGGTCCGAGCTCGGGCGGCGCGCTGGCACCAACCTTCCGCGCGCTAGTCGGCGCCGATCTGCCGAACCCTGCCGCGACGACACTGGGCGGGATTCAATCACTCGCGGCGGCCGCGAGCCGATGGGTCAACGCCATTTCGACGGCGGGTGTGCCATCGACCACGCAACCGAACTTCACCGATCTCCTGGGCACCGCGACAAAAGCGCAGCAACACGCTGCGACGATGTTCAACGACCAGGGGAACACAGTCACAACAGGCGCGCAGAATTATGCGGCGGCAACGTCGTTCACGCTTCCCGGTTCGCCCGGGTACGCGCCGACGGTCGAAGGGCATATTGGAATCGATACCACGCTGCACCGTCCGGTTATTGGATTGTTCGGCGCACCTCGCGTGCTTCCGTTTTTCGTTTCAGGAGTGCCGGTCGACACGCAGTGCGTGACCTGGACCGGAACATCAGGGCAAGTATCTGGCGCGCCATGCGCGGGCAGTTCCGGAACAATTCTCACGTCGCTGCAATATGCGCTTGCGCGCTACACGCTCGCGGGTTCGAACACGACAATCGGAGGGCTCGCTCCCCCGACCGTCAATGGAAACTATCGTGTTGGTTACAACGTGACGGCTGGAGCCGCGGTCGACCTCGATTGGAGTCTTGCCGGGGTTCCTGTCAGTGCGCAAAGCGCGTCCACGACTCTGTTGTACAGCCATCGAGCGAATTACCTGCCATTCACGGGAACAACGTCCACTCTGACCTTGCCGGCGATCGGCACGGGCAACATGGCCTCGAACTTCCCGTTCGTCACTCAGAACCTGGGCAGCGGCTTGCTGACGCTGACCTCGACGACTCCGGACACATTCGACGGCGGCTCGGCGGGCGGATCGGTGACTGTGCTTCCGAACTTCGCGCGTTTCGTTTATCAGAACGCGACACCGGCATGGCAGAGCGTTTACCTGCCGACATTCGCGGCCTTCGGCGGAAACTGCGGCGATGCGACGCATGCGATGAACTGGTTCACGGCTACCGGAATTGGCTGCCAAACGATCGGGCCATTTGTGAACAGCGGGACGGCTGGTCAACCAGCCTATTACGCGGCGACCGGCACCACCGTCAGCGGCGACCCGATCGCGTTCACTACGCTCACCGACGGCGCAACGATCACCTGGGCGCTGGCCACGACACCGTATCTCAGCGCGCAAGTAACGCTGGCCGGAAACCGCACGCTGAACATCACCAACCCGGTGAATGGTGGGCAGTACACGCTCGCGATCATCCAGGATGGCGTCGTCGGGACCCGCACGCTGACGCTGGGCACGGGTTGCACCTGGAGAATCATCAACGGTGGAGCTGGTGCGATCGCTCTCAGTACCGCGATCAACTCGCGCGACATTTTCACATTCACTTACGAGGGAACGGTTTGCTATGGGAACGTGGGCAAAAATTACAACTAGCCACGCGCTGGTGATCGCTATCGCCTGCGGCGCTATCTTTGCGCCTCAGGGAGCCGTGTTCCGCAGTCACAACGTTCCCGCGACGGCAGCCGGCCACAACTTCACCAATCTTCAGCGCACCAACACCGCCGCGACCTGCGTTACCAGTGCGATCAGTTGCGCCGTCACAGTAACCGCCACTTCAGCAGGGTCAGTGATGGTGATTTTTGTGGAGTACGTGGCCAACGCTTCAAAAACCATAAACACGATAACTCCCACGGCATGCACTCCTGCTTGGTCAATACCGGCGGGATCGGCTGCTTACGATAACGTGCTCACCGGAGCCGGAACCGCAATGGCCGCTTGTCTTAACAGCGCCAGCGGCACGACTTCAATCACCGTGACGATGCTTGCGGCTCCCGACCTCGGAACATGGTCGGTATTCGCGCTGGAATATTCGACAGGCGGAGGGGCAGCGCCTGTCGTAGACGATGCCCAAAGCGCAAAGCAAACGACTGCCGTGACCTCGGTTCCTGGGCTCACCCCAGCCCTGACTGGGACAAGCGAGTTAATAGTCCAATGCGTCTCTACCGCTGGGTCGGTACCCACTGCTGTTTCCACTTATCTCAACATGACCACCGCTGCCGGGGCATCGGGTGCGTGCGCGGAATTGAGAAATACCTCGCTCACGACTGCCCCTAACTGGAATTTTTCAGTTGCGACTGGCGGGGCAGTGTCGGAGATCGCACTCAAATGAAGCTTGCCCGTTTCATCATCGTGCTGCTGGCGCTGGCGCTGCCGTCATCGGTGTGGGCAGTGTGTGGAGGAACAAGCCCCACATGGACAGCGGCGAACGCGACCCAGGCAGAAGTGCAGCTATGTATAACCGCTGCCGTGGCCGGGGACACCATCAACGTTCCCGCAGGCAACCCAGCCGCCTACACGCAACCGCTCATCAGCACAAAAGGAGTGAGTCTGATTGGAGCAGGAGAGGGACTCACAAATATTATCCTGACCGCCACCGACTTTTTGGAGTGGGCCCCTACATCTGCGGCTGTGGTCAAAATTGCCGGCTTCACCATATCCGGAACGCCCAACACGCTCGGAGTGGTGAACATTGACGGAGTGTATACATCACTGCGTATTCATCATTTGACGTTCAACAACATCGGAGCTTCCCCGAGAGCGTTCGTCGTCGGGTATCAGAACTACCCCGGATCGATCCCCCCGATCTACGGCCTTATCGATCACATCACCTACAACAACAACGTTTGCGGACAATTCGCATTGGTCTACGGGAAAGACGTGGACGCGTGGACGGGCAACGACAATTTGGGAACGAACCAGGCGCTGTATTTCGAAGACAGCATCATCAATTTCAACGTCACGAGCGGCCCAACGCCCTGCGAAGTTGTGGACCAGGAGCACGGGTCGCGAGCGGTCATCCGATACAACACGATTAAGAATGGTGTCGAAGAGGGTCACGACACTGGTTCGACAGCTCAGTCGAGGGGCCTTCGCATCAAAGAGGTTTACAAAAACGTTTTCACCTGCACGGTAACCAACTTCGATTGCGGCGGCGCCGCTCCGTTGGATTTTCGCGGCGGTCTGAATTTGTTTTTCGACAACGTCATACCCATTTGCATTACCTGTGCGAGCGGTCTTCCGGGATGGGAGTCTGCAAATCAAACCGAAATTTATCGCGTAGATGCAGTCGGGGGCAGCCCGTGGAATTGGATCACTAGGACGCTCGCGATCGCCGCGCCGGCAACAGGAGCGGTGCGGTCAGCGAACGTCGTCACCATCACGACCACGGCAGCGCACGGTTTTGCAGCAAACAATCACGCCACCATCGCCGGGGTCACCGATGCCAGTTTTAATGCCAATGGCGTCACGATCACTGGCGTATCCGGCCTGACGTTTACTTACGCGCAGACCGGAGCGAATGCGACTTCAGGAAACGGCACGGTGGTGCCGACCGAGAATGTTGCCAACGATTTTCGCTCCCACTGCGATACCAGCCCTTTTAGTACGTGCGGCGCCAGCGCTACTGATGGGCAGGCGTGCACGCTGAGCGGCGAAGGACAATCAACAGGAATTTGTCGCGATCATCCGATTGACGACACCAAAGTCCCTGCCGGGGTGGTGGTCATCGGTCCGACTCACGCAAACAACATCGACGGGTCCGGTGCCGGTGGCTACCCCTCGAGAGATCAAGTAGGACGCGGAAAAGACTCAGCAGATCATGTGACGCAGGCTATTTCCCCGAGTTATTGGTGGAACAACACCGACCCAAACATCAGCGCTCAAATCTCGACCCTGCTGATCGCACCAAGCAATGACCCTTATCTCAAGAGGAATCGGGAAGTCTTCTTGACCAACCCGACACCTGACACCTTCTGCGCGGCTGGTGGTGCGGCGTGCACGAAAGGCGTAGGCCGTGGAGCGGAATCACTGAAGCCCGGAAATTGCTCAAACACCGACTTTCCAGCCAGCTTCCCCGCCACTGCGTATTGGGCCACGGACACGAACAGGCTCTGGCAATGCACAGGCACTAACGCGTGGGCCATCTACTACGTTCCCTACGCGTACCCGCACCCGTTGCAGGGACTCATCACCATCACGGCGCCGGCTGCGGCGATCATCGCCGAGAACAAATGATTGAGGAAAGAAACAATACGGTCACTCTCCAAAAGTATGTGGAGTTGCTCGTCGCGGGCCTCGAGAAACGCATGGAAGGGAAGTTTGCCGAGGCGAAAGACGCTATCGCAGCCGCGATGGCCGCGGCCGAAAAAGCGGTGGCTGCGGCACTGGTGGCTGCGGACAAGCTCACGTCGGCGGCGTTTATTTCGGCGAAGGAAGCTCTAGCGGAAGCGCAGACTTCTCTCGCAGCCTACAAAGAAGCGGCCAACGAATGGCGCGAAACGCTGAACGATTTAATCGCCAAGATGATGCTGCGCCCCGAAATCGAGGCGGCAGATCGTGCCACGCTCAAAGCCGTGTCGGACCTGAAAGAAACTGGCGACGTGAAGTTGAAAGCTCTCGAAACCAGAGTCGCGGTACTCGAGGGACAATCGGAGCGGGCCAAGGGACACGAAGCAGCCGCGAAGGCCAGTCATACCGAAGTGAAATGGGGAATCGACAAGACTTTCTCGGCTTTAGCTCTGCTCATCTCGACGTTGAGCGCGATTGGAATGCTAGTCGGTTTTTTGTGGTTAAGGATGGTAGGGAAATGAAAAACAACAAAAGAGTTTTTCTGACACTGGTTTGCTTGTGGCTGGTGTGGGCGCTTGCGGCTCCGGCGCAATCACCGATTCCTAGCGTCATGCCCCCGGCGCCCGACGTGATACCCACGCAAACGGCCGGGAGCATCGTGCTCATCGAGCTGATGGAATGGGGCAAGGCAAGAATCTCGGACATGTGGGCCGCGAAGAATCATCAGGCGTGGGCCATCAGCGTTTTGTGGGACAACGGAAAAAGCGACGCGAAGAAAATCGCGACGCTGCAGATGCAGGTTGCAGCTCTGGAGGCGCGGCTCAAGACGCTTGAAGGTTACCTGGCGGTGAAATGATTCACGCGGGCAAATATCGGTACCTGGTCACGGTGCAGCGGCAGAGCGAAGGAACCGACTCCACCGGGAACCAACTGCTGACCTGGACGCAATTCGCGCAAGTCTACGCGTGGATCGAGCCGTACGTCACCTCGTCGCGCGCGGGCCGCGAGGAATTCAAGTTCGAGCAGCTGGTCGAGCTGACTTACACGAGGATTCATTTGCGGTATCTGAAGGGTCTGACGCCGAAAGACCAAATTGTTTTTGAGAACCGAGTGTTCGACATCATCACGGTCAACACGAAAGACGAGCGGAAAAGGGAAATGGAACTGATCGCGAAGGAAAGACAGTGAGCGACCTCACTCTAAGCTTGAGCGCCCTGGGCGTCGACGCCGGGCTGCAAAAATTGATGGCCGGGACAACTACGACGGGCACCACGGTGAACGTGACAGTGCACGGCCTGGCGGAGCTCGAGGCGGCGCTCAATGCGCTACCCGAGAAGGTCGCGCGGAAGTCGCTGCGCGCAGCCGTGGCCGAGGCCACCGAACTGTTTTTCAATCGCGCGCAGGAGCTGGCGCCATACGAACAGCTAGCCAAGCACGGTATTCACTTGCTCGACGCGCTGAAGAAAACGGTCACGGTGAAAGGCGACGGCGTGCGCGGCGCGATGGTCATCGGCACGGTGTTTGTTCCGCACAGTGCCTATTGGGGACGGTTCCTCGAATTCGGATGGATCGCGCGCAACGGGAGACACATTCCCGCGATGCCGTGGATGCGTCCGGCTTTTGATTCGCAGAAACACGCAGCTCTGGTTTTAGTGCAACAGCGACTGGCTGCCGGGATCGCGGAAGCTGCGCGGGAGTTGCATCACCAATGATGATCGAGGACCTGGCGGCGGGAATCAAAGCGGTCGCGGCGGTCGCGGCGATCCTGGGCACGAACGTTTACGGGGTGCAGCTCCCGCAGAAGGGCGCGCCGTCGAACTATATGCCCGGCCTGGTCTACCAAATCGTGAGCGCGAGTCGGCCGGATACGATGCAGGGTTTCAAAGGTTTCAACATCGCCAAGGTGCAGATGATGTGCATCGCGATGGATTACAAGACCGTGCGCCAACTGGCCGACGCTGTGCGCAAGGCATTCGACGGATTCTCCGGAGCAATGGGCGCAACTCAATTCTGGGGAGTCTTTCTCGACACTGAGCGAGATATGTACGAGCCCGACGCGCTGCACTACCGGGTCGATTTAGATTTCAAGGTGATTCACCGCGAGCCGTAAGGCAAAGTCCTTCCCCTTCAGAAATTCCCCCGAGAAACGAAGTGTTCCACCATGCCGCCAACACTTGCACAGATTGGATACGCAACACTGCTCGGTCGCCAGGGAGCGCAGATCACTACGATCGCGCTGGCCATCACTGCGAACCCGGTGGCCCAGGTAGTCACCCCGGCGGCGATGACCGGAATCATTGTCGGTTCAATTCTCATGATCGATAACTCGGCCCCCACGGTGCGCGAGCCGGTGGTCGTCACCGCCATCACCGGAACCACGTTCACGGCTATTTTTCAAAACAGCCACGGCACCGGCAGTCAGGTGCACCCGCTGATCACCCGTTTGGAAATCGTGAAGATGGCCGGACCGATCGAGAAAATGGATATGAAAGAAGCGACGAACATGCTATCGCCCGCAGGCTACAAAGAATACTTAGCCGGGCTGCGCGACGGCGGCACGATCACGTTCGAAGCAAACTACATCCCCAAGGACGTGACCCACGCCGACATTCGCGCGGACTTTGACAACGGCGTGCTCTCGCAATGGGCAATCACGCTGCCGGCATCGCCCACGGCGCCGTCGATGGGCATCTGGTATTTCTCGGCCTACGCGGCGGACCTCTCCCCGGCGCTGCCACTCGACGACCGCATGAGCGTCACCGGCACTCTAAAAATTTCCGGCAAGCCGGTGCTGTTCTAACACTAATTTTTCTCAAGATCATTTGTTTAATTCCCCCGAGAAAGAAACAAAGCAATGCCACCAACACTTGCAGTAATCGGATACGGAGCACTGTTGCAACGCGAGATCGATGGTTTCCCTGGAACGTGGGCGACCGTAACCGAAACGATCAAGCTCGCCGGTCCGGCGCAGAAAATGGATATGAAAGAAGCGACGAACCTTCTTTCACCGGCGACGTACAAAGAATTCATTGCCGGGCTGCGCGACGGCGGCACGATCGCGTTCGAAGGCACCTACATTCCCAAGGACGCGGTGCAAGCCAGGCTGCGCGCGGACTTCGACGCCGGCACGCTAAAGAAATGGCAAATCATTCTTCCAAGTGCGCTCGGCACCTGGGCGGTATCGGGATTTGTCGCGGACATTTCACCGACGCTGCCGCTAGCCGATCGCATGACCTATAGCTGCACGATCAAAATCACCGGGCAACCGATCCTCACGTAGTCGTGAAACTTCGACTCACGTTCGAGACAGCCGCAAGCTGCACCGGCTGCGGCCGCCAGGGGCTAGTCGAAGAGTCGCGGCGTTTGTGTCTCTGGTGCCTTGCGAAATTCTGTGCTGAACCGAAAGGAAACGAAAATGGAACAGATGAAGAAAGTGCCGATCGCGCTCGACAAAGTGCGATCACTCTACTTCGACGTTAACGCGCTGATCGACTTGGGTGAAGTGCTCGACATCAACCTGCTGACCGCGGAAGGCTGGCGGGAATTCGCTGGCGCGGAAGTGGAGCTGGACGGCAAAACCGCATTCGTGCCGGCCATGCCATCGTTTGCAAAAGTGCGCGCGATCGTATGGGCCGGTCTGCGCCACGAGGACCAGAACCTAACGCTGCGGCAAGTGGGCGCAATGCTCACGATGGCCAACTTGCGAACGGTGACCGAAGCCTATAGCGAGGCTTTTCAAACCGCCGACGGCGGGGCGCCGCCGCAGGAGACTG
>Ga0209117_1000714_pt1 | contig 12668 bp, 9 predicted proteins | sample BlaSpr_A8_OM2_M2_FD_187978 | JGI IMG/M metagenome (GOLD analysis project Ga0209117, IMG submission 187978) | Forest soil microbial communities from Thunder Bay, Ontario, Canada - Black Spruce, Ontario site 2_A8_OM2_M2 (SPAdes) (version 2) | ecosystem: Environmental > Terrestrial > Soil > Boreal...
GCTCAAGCGCAGCATTCGCAGGATTGGTCCACCCGTATGCGCCGCATCAAGGATCGCGCCGAAATTCTGCTCGACAATGTTTTCCGCCCGCTGACCGTTCCGGCTACCGGCGGATTCTTCTCCGCTATCCTCGTTTTCGTGCTAGTGCTCCAGATGATCGTGCCGGGCACGACCGTGCGCGCCGTCCAGAACGACGTGGCTCTCAATCTGATGCGCCCTGCCGAGCTGGTTTCTCTTTCGGATTATCCGCAAGCTTGGGCGCCGGAACAGAACGAGCTCGAACTTTCCTTGCCGCACGGCCTCTTGCTGGACGTCACCGTCGATGCTCAGGGCCACATGACCGACTATCAGATTCTCTCCGGCCCACACAGTCTGGAACTCCGGCGGCAGCTTGACCAGATGCTGCTTTTCTCTCGCTTCAGCCCCATGCTGAGTTTCGGCCGTCCCACCGCCGGCGGCCACGTGGTTCTCAGCTTCAGCGCCGTCCGCGTCCGCGGCTGAATTTTACCGGCATGAGAAATTTCAAATTTCTCCTCGCCGCCGCATTTCTCTTCTTCTTTTCTACGAGCGCGAACGCGCAACTGCAGAGGAACGACTCAGAGCGCCAGCTCTTCGAGGCCCTGAACAGCGAGCGCACCGCCCAAGGCCTCTCTGGGCTCCAGTGGGATAGCGCCCTCTTCAAAGCCGCTCGCCACCACGCCCTCCTCATGCTCAACCTGAATCGGCTCGATCACCAGCTCCCCGGCGAGTCCAACCTGGAAGGCCGCCTCGCCGAAGCCGGCGCGCGTTTCAGCGTCATCGCGGAGAACATCGCCATCGGTCCGAATCCCCGGATCATTCATGCCGGCTGGATGGATTCGCCGGGCCACCGGAAGAATATCCTGGACCCGCGGCTCACCTCCGTTGGCATCGCAGCGGTGCGCGGGCCGGGGGGCCTCTTTGCCGTCCAGGATTTTTCACAGTCCGTTCCGGACTTGAGTGTTGAGCAGCAGGAGCAGAAGGTGGTTTCTTTACTCACCGCGCGGGGATTCCGGCCGGTCAACGCGACGGACGACGCGCGGAAAACATGCGAGACAGATGCAGGATTCGCGGGCACGTCGGCAAAATCGATGATCCGATTTGAGGTGGCTGACCTGAACAAATTGCCGGAAGATCTCGAGCGAAAAATTAAGAACGGGCCTTACAGCAAGGCGGCGGTGGGGGCGTGTCACGCGAATGGCGCGGCAGGATTCACGCGCTACCGCATTGCGGTTCTATTTTTCTGAGGCCCATATGGAATTGAATGGCGGCCCTGTTTGCCGAAAGAATTTCTTGTATCCGGGAAAGAGACGAAATACACTATGCACATGATTTGCATCGCCCACTCGTATTGGTTTCGATTTAGCGGTCCACCCAACTAGGTGGCGAGGGGCGTTTCTGTAAGCGGATTCAGCAGAAAAAAAGATCCGACCCACTCGCAGCGAGTGGGTTTTTTGTTTTAGAGCACGAAAATTAATTGAGAGGGCCGGAAAGATGATCATCTCCATGAAACTACATGCAACGCGGGAAGAGATCGATGAAGTGCGCAAGCAGGTGGAGCACTTCGGATACAAGGTGCACTCCATCGAAGGGGAAGAGCGCGTGGTGATCGGCGTGGTGGGTGTGGGCGATGTGACGGCGTGCATGGAATCGATCGAGGCCATGCCACAGGTGGACAACGTGGTGCGGATTTCGGCGCCGTACAAATTCGTGAGCAAGGAATTCCGCGCGGGTAAAACAAGAATAAAAGTGAATGGAACGGAAATCGGCGGCGCGGAATTCGTGGTGATGGCCGGGCCGTGCTCGGTGGAATCGGAAAAACAGATCATGCAGGCGGCGGAAGGCGTGGCGAAAGCCGGCGCGAAAATGCTGCGCGGCGGCGCGTTCAAGCCGCGGACTTCGCCATACGATTTTCAGGGGATGGAAGAAGAAGGATTGAAGCTGCTGCAAAAGGCGAAGCGGGCGACGGGGCTGACGATCGTCACAGAAGTAATGAGCGACCGCGACGTAGACTTGGTGGCGAAGTATGCGGATGTGATGCAGGTGGGCGCGCGGAACATGCAGAATTTCATGCTGCTGAAAGAGCTGGGAAAATGCGGGCGGCCGGTGCTGTTGAAGCGCGGGTTGAGCAGCACGGTGAAGGAGCTGCTGATGTCCGCCGAATATATTACGGCGCACGGAAATCCCGATGTGATTTTGTGCGAGCGGGGAATTCGGACGTTTGAAACGGTGACGCGGAATACTTGCGACATCGCGGCGATTCCCGCGCTGAATGAATTGACGCACTTGCCGGTGATTCTTGATCCTAGTCACGCAACGGGAAAACGGAGCCTGGTGCCGGCGCTTTCGCGCGCGGGCGTGGCGATCGGCGCCGATGGATTAATCGTGGAAGTGCATCCCGCGCCGGAGAAGGCCATCAGCGACGGAGCGCAATCGCTGGACCTCCCGCAATTCCAAAAAATGATGAAAGACCTGGAGCCGTATATTCAACTGTGGCGGGAATCGCGGAAGAAAGAAGTAGCGGCGGCCGCAAACAGCTGAACGTCGCCCGGGTGATGATTTGCGCGTCAAGCTTCATTCTTCCCCCTTGGCGTCGGGCAGCTTGCACGTGGGCGCAAACCGAACCTTGGGCGAAGTGTCTATTGACGTGCGGCAGAGGATTTGCGGGCGATCAGTAAGAATCCTTTGGCCCTGGCATTCTTCTGAACGGCAGCAAGATGCGCGCGGCCATTAGTTCGACCGCCGGGCTTCGTTCTCAAAGACGCTACTAGTTGTTTGTGGCTTGATCTATCTGTCCTGGTCGGGGAATGCGGGCTTTGAGGTTTCTTTCCCAAGTTACTGAGGAACAGCTTCCACGCCGAAACTCGGCCAGGAGGGAAGCATGAGAACCACCGAGCACCCAACCACACCGCAATATAGGGTGCCTTCTCTGACGATGTGCTGTGTGTGTTCATCCGGAAAGTAAGTTGGAAATTTCTGCTGTTTCAGGATTTTTTCATATTGGTCTGTGAAAGCAGTCTCGCCCGCTGAGAACACGACTTCACTCGGCTGTTGGCTATTCACGAAAACCAAAAAGACGCTGGTGGACTCGGATTTTTGCGCAATCTTATTCAGAATGAGCGTTCTACGTTGCGAGAGATCACCGCCAGCTTTGGCAATCATGCTCTTTAACTTGCTCTCGTCGGTCACCAAGGTCGCGAGGCGCTTCTGGATTTCTTCCTTGTCTCCGCCTGCGGCCATCGCTTCCGCATAGGTTTGGGCTGCTAAAGCCTTCTTTCCTTCTTTTTCGTACACTTCTCCGAGGTGTGTACCGATGCTAGAGGATTGAGAGGTCTCCCAGGCCGCCTTTAAGTACCGCTCTGCTTCGTCGATTTGCCCCATCCGCAAGTGCGACCAGCCGACTCTCGCCCACGACACAGAGATTATCGAAGTGAATCCCGCGACCGATTCGGGCTCGTCGTTCTCTTGAATAACTTGCTCCAATTTATCGAGTCCTGCGATCGCGGAATAGAGCGCCTCTTTGGGATCACCCGTCTCGCTGAATGGTGCCGAGTATGGATCTCGGAACAGTCCAGAGGCCACAGTTGAGCGCTTAGCCATGAGAGTCGGTATCAAGGTCTTAGCCTTGTCCTGGTTTCCTGATTTCGAATAAGCTTCGGCCAATAGCGCGCTTACTTCCATATCATCGGGAGTGATTTGCAACGCTTTTTCCAACTCTGGGACAGCATCAATGGATTTGTTCAGTTTTAACAACAAGTCTCCCAGGTTTTTGTGCGCCCATTTGTCGAGCGGGACCAGGTCGATCTGTTTTCGGAAGGCCGCGATCGCTTCCTCATTTCGATTCTGGTCGCGCAAAGCCCGGCCTAAATTGTTATATGCATATTGGTCGTACGGGTTCACCTCGATCTGCTTACGGAACGCGGCTTCCGCGTTGTCGGGCTGCCGCAGGCCCAGATAAGAACGTCCGAGGTTGTTCCAAGCGTTGGGGGAATGCGGATCCAGCGCCGCCGCTCGCTCGGCGAGTTTCGCAGCCCCCGAATAATCCATTATATCCAATCTGGCAAGAGCTGCATCATTTAATTTCTCGGGATCGCTTGTGTTTTCATCCGCGCTAGAAGCCACGTGAGCCATAACCTTGACCGAAAGCTGTTGATATCTATCCTGGCTTATCGCCGTCAGAAAATTATCAAGATCTTTTTCCCGAGCAGCAGGCAGTAAGGGTAAGTTCAACGAGAGAATACGCTCGGCGGTGAACACCCCATCTTCCAACGAATATTTCGATTTGTACGTGCCATAGTCACGACTTATTGAAACCGGGATCGGCATTTTAGGCTGCTGCATCTTAGGGAATGTGAGTTTTATTCTTTGCGTGAACTCTAAGGGTCCCCCCAATTGAAGGCCTGCTCTCTTTTTCAAGCTCGCCATGCGGGACGGATCTACGGATACCTGGGGCATAGGCAGGGTGTTCCGGCCTATACCCGTCGAGTCGCGATCATCCACGGCAAAATAGGACTTGCCAGAGTAATGGTAGGAAACATTGAGCGGCTTCTCTACGGTCTCCACATTTTCTATCTTTACATTGCTAACGTCACCGGCAAACCCACTCAAGTAAGAAAAGTTCTGAATCAGTTCAGTCCATTGGGTCTGAGCCGTCGCCCGTGCCGCAATCCGCAATAACAGAGCTGCGTCGCCTTCGGCAGTTATCTTGAAATTTGCTTCCAGGTCACCTACATCATTGAACTCGCCTTCTGCCTCGAAAAGCTGCTTGCTCGTAAGGGGCGCAATGGCCGGGGTCTCAACGATCGGATTAGACAATTCCGGAGTTCCGAGCAATGCCTGTTTACCTCGCAATGCGGGAATAAGTAAACCAAAAGGCGCAATCTCCGTTGTGGTATCCAGCCACACTCTTTTACCGCCAACTTCTGCAGCAGTAATTACATGATTAAATTGAGAAGGCGAGGGAATATCTGGATCAAGGTCAACCGATGAGTGAATCAGCAACGGATGACTTTCGATTCCAACAGTCTTGAGCATGGCACTCAGGAGTGTGTGTTTATCTTTGCAGTCCCCATATTGGTTATGAAGGACTTCCGTGGCGCTATGCGGCTGGTAGCGGCCCACGCCAAACGATAAGCTCACATAACGAATGTTCCTGCTCACGTAATCGTATAACCGGCGCGCCTTCTCTTCTTCTGTTGCTGCACCCCTTGTAATCTCTATCGTTTTCCGGGTTACAGCGTCAGTGACAACATCTTTACCACGCTGCAAGTCGGCGTACCACTTCGCAACCTGCTGCCACTGTTGAAAAGTGGACACCTGAACGTCAGGGGCATTGATCTGATCCTGGTCAGTACCATCTTTCTGCTTCTTTGGCTGTTGTGTGATGCCTTTGTGTGTGGACTGCCAAGTATAGGTGCGCGTATCCACGGCCTGTGCCTGTGTGTACTGATATTTTGAACTCTTAAGAAGTATTTTGCTGTTAAGTGGAACTTCCAGGATGAGTCGCTCGTCTTTCACTTCCGAGATCTTGTTGAAGGAGTGGCTCATCCAAAACTGATTGGGTGCCAATGGAGCTGTGACTTTCACAGTAATCTTATATTCAAGGGCGTCTCCAGGTGCAAGACCAGCCACGGCAACATGCTTCTCTCGATAGTCAGTGTAAACTGGCGCGGAGTCCGAGACGAAGATGGATACCTCGGGCGCTTTATCGACAGCTGTGCTGATTACCTCGCCGGACGGCTTTCGAACGCGAACATAGTCGATCATTAACGCTTCGTTGTCAGAGTTATAGCCGAAGGCGAGTTGGCCCAACGCTTGAACCCCTGCAGGACTAAGAACCCTAGCCCGAACTTCATTAGTGCGAACGCCGGTTCCGTCAGAGTGATACGTGTATTTTGTGAGTAGTTCTTCAATTACTATAGCTTGATCCGGAGATTTTACCGAAGTCCCGCCCGGTCCTTGAGGGACCGGTACCGGATGGAAAGACGAAAGCAGCAGAAAAATAAGCGAAAGTAAGGAATGCATCATCTTTATTATCTAATGCTAAAAGGGAAGAAGCGCAAGGTAGAAATATTCCTACAGCGTTAAATACTCAAACATCGAACGATAGTGAATGCAAGAGGAAGGCTGCATCGCGATATGCCTCTTCCCGCGCCCAAACGCTATGGTCAGCCATGGTGGGGCTTCCGCCCCAGGGTACTCGCCCCAAAACAGTGGAGCAACGGGCTATCTGGTCACCGGTTTTGCCTTCCAACCCAATGGGCAGTTTGGAGGAGGTGGCGCTGGGGCGATTAATTCACCGCCCGCCCATCCTGGCCAGAGAGGTTATGCTTTACTGGCGTGGTGAGCAGGCCGTACCGGCGTACACCGGATACAAAGACCTCTCCGAAGAGGAATAAGAATGGGATGCGATAAGAGAGAACTCCCTCGACTTGATCGCATCCCATTCTCTTCTCAGTGCTATTCGGAGTCGCCGCCTACGCCTACGCTTGTGTGGACTGCGTTGGCTGGGGCCGAAAGAGCGGTGCTGGACCGCAGCAGAGCCGTGGCCTCAAGCTCGGAACCTGCTTCGGCATTGACCTGAGTTCGGATGCGTACGACGGCACTGCCGCCGGCTTCGAGACGCCCGATCGTAACCACGATCTGGTTGCCCACCTGCGTCGCGCTGCCATCGGGAGAGGCGACAAAGGTCACGCCGCTGGGAATCTCAAATAGGGCTTGCGTGCCGTTGAGACCATGCGACGAACCATTGTGAACGTTCAAAGTGTAGGTGAGCTGCCCGCCCGGGACCACCGAGTGGCTAGCCGAAAGACGGACACGCAAGTCTTCGGAAAGGTCCGGCTTGGTCACCACGAACTTGTCGAGAAGCGCGGAAGGTCCCGTTGCGGGCGCCGAGACAACATTGCCCGTGGTTGGATCGAATAGCGTGTCCGGGATGGGGTCGTTCAGAGGCGTTCCGTTCACATCCGTTCCGAACGGGGCTGGATTGGACGAGGTTGCGGAGGACGACGAAGTGAGCGGTTCCGTGATTTGGTATAGCGTCAGCTTGTCGTCTCCGACGACCACATCCGCGAAGGAGAACACCTTGGCCTTGAACTTCGTGGTGATTTTCGGACCGCTGCCGGCGCCGGTCAGAACCGGCGAAAACGCTGCGCTGGTGAGATTGGTGTCCAGCCAGGATGCTGGCCCGTTGGGGAACATAAATCCTGCCAGCGTGGCCGTGCCGGTCGCGGAATCATCCTGATCGATACCGAGGCCAGAGCCGCGCGCAGGGCCCATGTTTCCGTCGAAGTCGCGGTTTCCGCCTGCGCCTTCCACCAGGTAGAGGACGCCATCCGGTACGGTTTGGTTGACGCCGTCAAATGCTGTGTCGATGCTCACGGCTGGGCCTCCGGTTGTCACCGGCGCGGCCGCCGCATTCAGGGCGCGGATTGGATAAGTCCGCTGGTAGTTGTGCTCGTGGCCGTTGAAAACCATGTTCACGCCGTGGTCCTCCAGAAACTTGGCGACGGCGCGCATCTGCGAATTGCGCACGGTGGCGCCGCCGGAGGAAAACGCGGGCTGATGAAATACGACAATCTTCCATGGCTGGGCGCTGGAATCGAGATCATTGATCAGCCAGTCGCGCAAGACCGAGGGATACGCGGAGAATGCTTGCGGCGCCTTGGCATAGAGCGCCGTGTTGTCCAATTGCCCGTTGAAGAGGTGCGGGTTGGCGTCCAGAAACACGAAGTGGGCGCTGCCGGAGTCGAACGAAAAGTTGTGCATGTGGTCTATCTGTTGCTTGACGCCCTTCCCGGCGTCAACCGCTGTGGAAGCGCGGTAGGCGGCGATAGCCGCGGGCGAAGTGTAAGACTTGCCTTTGTAACTGAAGATCATGCCGTTGGGCGTGACCGTATCGGCGTTCCACGTGAATTGCGTGTCGACGCCCGTCGGCCCATTGAGCGGAAAGTAGTAGTTGTTAAAGTGTGCCAACGCGTCGCCGCCGTCGGTGTTCCCGGAAAAACGCCCCGCGCTGTCATTGCCAAGCATGTTGGCGTTCACGCCGGTCGCACCCATGTCGTGATTGCCGACGACAATGTAATACGGAATGCTGCGGATGAAGGGAGCGCCGGCCTCATTGGAGTCCACGTCGCTGTTCCATACGGGAAACCAGTAGTCGCGATAGCTGCCTTCCGCGCCATTGTTATAAACGTTGTCGCCGGCGTTGAGCGCCAAGTCCGGCTTGGGGAGTTCGGGCACGCCGGGAACTTCGAGGCGATACACGTTGTACATTAGGTGGACGATGCTAGCTTCGAAGTCGGCAATCCGCAGGGGCTTCGAATTGGGTTCGACGGGAAAGAACCCTTCGCCTCCCTGCACCAGGAATGAAAATTCGTCACCGCGCTTGCGCGTGCGGAAACTGGCTGCGAAGCCGCCGCTCGGCATGCCCGGACCACTCACGCGATAAAAATAGGTGGTGTTGTAGGCCAGGTCCTTTAGGACCGCAGCATAATTCGAGTGCGGGCCGGAAGCTATGGGCGGTACAGGGAGCGCGGGGTCAGCGGAGAGGTAGTTATCCACCACGCGCCCCTGAGGCGTCACGCTTTGGCCGTACGAAACGCTTTTGCCGAACTGCACCGTGAAAGCGCCCGGGTTAGGCGACGATTCATCCGTCTGCCAAGCGACTACCATTTGATCTTTCGCGCCGAATGGGCCGTTGTCACCCGGCTGAATGTATGGCTTGTAGGTGACATTTTGTCCCGTGGCGACAGGGGCCAGCGAGAGGAAAGCAACAAAGAAAGCGAGAACTGCACCCTGCGCTCTGTGTGAATTGATTTGCATACGTGTGACTCCTTTTCTTGTTCTTGCTGAGATTTCAAAGCGGATCCCAATGAATCCGAAGCGCATCTGAGTACCGGGCAACTTAGGCGTCGCCGTCGGTAGGGCCGTTCTCAACGGCAACGGTTGCCAGCGGCAGGACCAACAACAAGCACAATCCGACTATTTCATTCATAAAGCGCCCCTCATGGATCCGATTCGTACAGCTCATAGGAGCTGTTGGCCGCGACGATGCAGTTTAGAGGCCCGAGCGCGTTGATCTGTAAGTCGCGCTTTTTCATTGCGGCGGTCTGCAATCGCGCTCGCAGACTGCCAGCCTTGGCCGACACTTCAAGTACCGACACTCCGCTTAGGACAATCGCAGACCTTCGTTACGGTTGTGTGGCGGATACTTGAATTTTCGATGTGACTCAGTTTAATTGGGCTTCGATTGAATCAGGCCACGCTCTTGAAGGCGGCGCGTTCGAGAAGTTCGTGGATGAGTGTTTGATAGGGCTTCGATTGTTTGGCGGCTAGGCGGCGGAGCTGGGCGAGCAGCCGCGGAGCAATACGGATGGCAATCAACTGCTTGGCGTTACCGGTCACGGGCCGGCCGACGCGGCGCGCGTGGAGGAGCTGCTCGTCGGTGGCTTCCGGAATATCGGTGAGGTCCAGCTGGCTATCCGGCATATGCCTGGCGTTCTTTGCGCGTTGCCTGGCGCGCGCTGATGATGCGGATTGATTCTTTTTCATATTTCAAAACACATTAACGTATATACACTAATCAAAGAATGGCGTCAAGCAGCTTTGGAAAGCATGGCCAGCAGATTTGATTGCATGCGTGGAAAACAGGCTGCGCAGGCGAAACTGGTTGACTGTTCCTTAGCGGATCAGGTGTTTACCGGAGAGAGCTTTCCTGTATTTTCCCTATATGTTTTCTATCCGTGCTCCCCCATGTATGTAGGAAAGACCGGACTGGCTATTCGCTGGGCGTGCCTCCCTCCGAGGCAGGGCTGGAGTCGGTCTTTCCGACGAAATTGATTTGGAACGCTCGGGATTTGCCGGGGGGAATTTGAGGAGTGGGAGGATGTACCGAGTTTCGAAGGATTCCTCTCAAGACAGGTGGGAAACGGCAGTGCCGGGGACAAAAAGCGTGAGGCAAAGCGAAGTGGCGAACGACAGGAATCGCTGGGCGAGAAGGGGTGCGGAGTCATGAAGCGCAGAATGTGGCTGGCTGGGGCGTTGGCGGCGCTGCTGTGGGCCGTGCCGGCGAAGGCGGACACCGGAGTCATTATTCGCACGACCGCGGGTCTCCTGCCTCTTCAGGCATTCTGTAGCATTCCAATATCCCCCTGCACTGTGGTTGGCGCGCTGGACGGCACGCTAGGCCAAGTCTTCCTCGTGACCACACCGCTCCCCTTCGCGACTTTCCAGGGTCTCCTGGGCGGCTTGAAGGGATTCGTGAATGCCGAGGTGGACCAGGTGCTCAACCTGGCCGGCCCGAATCTGGTTCCTGCGCTAATTCCCAGCGGGTTGCTCTCCGATCGAACGCAGGTGCTGTTGCCTAATTCCGGGTCGACGGTGATGGTGTGGAACAGCTATGTCAATCAACCGGCGTCCACAATCGTAAACGTGCAGGCGGCGCAAAACTCGTTCCATGTGGCGGGGACGGGGATTGTCGCGGACATTGATACAGGAGTTGATCCCGGGCATCCGGCGTTGCAAGGTGTCCTGCTGGCGGGTTACGACTTCACACGAAATCAGGCAGGTGCTTCTGAACTGAACGATTTGGTTCCGACTGATTTTCCTGTATATCCGCCTCCCCCCTGCAGCTCTACTACTTGTCCATCGCCGGCCAAGGTGAATCAATCCAGCGCAGCGATTTTGGACCAGTCGTCAGCGGCCATTCTCGACGGAAGCAAGTACGCAGCATTCGGCCATGGGACGATGGTGATGGGCGTCATCCACCTGGTGGCGCCAACGGCGAAACTGCTGCCCTTGAAGGCATTCAAATCGGATGGGACAGGTTTACTGTCCGACATTTTGCGAGCGATTTATTATGCCGTGCAGAACAACGCCAACGTGATCAACATGAGTTTTGATTTCAAGACGCCCTCGCAGGAGCTGACGAATGCGCTGGCATACGCCGGGCAGCTCACTGTGATAAGTGCCGCGTCGGCAGGAAACGATGGTCAAGGCCCGCCCAATTTGGTTTATCCCGCAGCGCTGCAAAGCGATGTGATGGGGGTGGCGTCCGTCGGCAGCACCACCCTCACAATGGATTCGCGCTCCTCCTTTTCGAACTACGGAAACGGCATCGTGTGGGTGGCGGCTCCGGGAGAGGCGATCGTCACGACCTACCCCTTCAGCACATATTCAGCGGGGTGGGGAACTTCGTTCAGCGCTCCCTTTGTTTCCGGCGGAGCGGCACTGTTAAGGGGCCTGAAGACCACGATTGATGAAACCGCGGCTGCAAATGCGATTGCGGTGGCGAACGCACTCGATCCTGCCCTGGGGCTGAACCATGGGCGACTGGACTTGCTGAAGGCGCTGGGGGCGTTGCCGCTGGGGAGCGGAACGCCGGACTTCAGCGTGTCGGCCGCACCCTCCAGCGCGACGATCGCCGCAGGAAACCGTGCGAATTTCACCGTCACTGCCGCACCGGCGAATAATTTCACAGGGACTGTGACATGGAGTTGCATGGGTGCACCGGCAACAACAGCGTGCACGGTTTCGCCGTCGTCTGTGATGCTTAATGGATCGAGCACGGCGTCGGCGACGGTCACGTTGACGACGATGCCACGAGCGTTGGCGCCTCCAATGCTCTTGCCCCGGCATGCGCCGCCGATGCCTTTATGGGTGATGTTGGCAGCATGTTTCGCCGGGCTTGCGGTTCTGCTGTTGTTTTGCGCTTTGAGCCGCGCTCTTCCCCAACGGCCAGGTCTCGCTGCGGCAGCCGGACTCCTCGCACTTTCACTTTGCACCTACGCTTGCGGCGGCGGCTACGGCCCGCCGCCGGGTGTGGGTGGCCCAACGCTCTCGTCGGTAGCGCTCAACCCAACCAGTGTCAATGGCGGGTCTTCCTCGACCGGCACGGTGACTCTTAGCGGGCCAGCTCCGAGCGGCGGCGCTGTCGTCTATCTTTCCAGCAGTGCGACTGCCGCGACCGTCCCGGCCAGCGTGACTGTCGCTTCGGGGGCCAGCAGCGCGACTTTCACGGTGAGCACTACCAGCGTGACCGCCTCTACATCGGTCACAATCTCCGCGTCCTACATTGGGGTGACCAAAACGGCCTCACTCACCGTGCTGCCGCCAACCCTCTCTTCGCTAACGCTGAATCCCATGAGTGTGACTGGCGGCGCGCAATCTTCCACCGGCACCGTGACGTTGAGCGGGCCAGCACTTACTGGCGGCGCGCAAGTACTTCTTACCAGTGACAACGGGGCAGCTAGCGTGCCTTTCAGCGTGACCGTTCCGGCGGGAGCCAGCAGCGCGTTATTCACGGTGAGTACCAGCGCGGTGACCACGTCTACTCCGGTCACCATCTCGGCGTCGTATGCTGGGGTGAGCAAAACTGCCTCACTCACCGTGGTGACGCAAGCACTTCCAGCTCTTTCCTCGGTGACGCTGAATCCCGCAAGTGTGACTGGCGGCGTGCAATCCTCCACCGGTACGGTGACGCTGAGCGGCCCAGCACTCACTGGCGGCGCGCAAGTACTGCTTACCACTAACAACGGGGCGGCTAGCGTACCTTCGAGCGTGATGGTTCTGGCGGGAGCCACCAGCGCGGCATTCACGGTGAGCACCAGCGCCGTTACCGTGTCCACTCCGGTCACGATCTCCGCGTCCTA
>Ga0209117_1000715_pt1 | contig 12653 bp, 8 predicted proteins | sample BlaSpr_A8_OM2_M2_FD_187978 | JGI IMG/M metagenome (GOLD analysis project Ga0209117, IMG submission 187978) | Forest soil microbial communities from Thunder Bay, Ontario, Canada - Black Spruce, Ontario site 2_A8_OM2_M2 (SPAdes) (version 2) | ecosystem: Environmental > Terrestrial > Soil > Boreal...
CGACTGAAGGGTCATCCATTACCAGGCGACTGGAGACCTTGACCTCCTTGACCTCCCCGCCGCGCCGGAACTCCCAGGGAAAGGGCAGGCCGGTCTGGGGATCGCGGAAGAGAAGCGCTTCGTGATGGACGAGGTCATGGGGTGATCGCGGCTTGCCGTGTTTTTCGAGATAGGCCGGAGCGGCGACCGTCAGGATGCGGGTCTCCAGCAGCTTGCGCACGATTAGGGATGACTCGTCGGGGGGGCCGAAGCGCACCGCCACGTCGACGCCGGTCATCATCTCCTGGCGATAGTTGCTGGTGGAGAAATCGACCGACAGCAGAGGATAGCGGCTCAGAAACTGCTGGAGCTTCGACGCAAGCACGATACGCGCGAACCACGGGTCCACCGATACGCGCAGCCGGCCGCGCACGACCGCCGCCGCCCCTGCGGCCTCGGCGGCCGCCTCATCCAGGCCAGCGAGAAGCGGCATCACCTGCGTGTGGAAGCGGCGTCCTTCCTCGGTGAGGCTGACTTCGCGTGGATTGCGATCGAAAAGCCGCACGCCGACCCGCGCCTCCAGACGCGCGACGGCCCGGCTCACCGCTGACGGCGTCAGGCCGAGCATCTCCGCGGCGCGGGCGAAATTCCCAGCCTCCGTAACCGCTGCCAGGACACCGACGCCGGTCAGAAGCCGCGTGTCGAACACCATTCGATCTCCCTTCGCCTCAGCAGGTCTCCGCCGGAGCCTCACCCCGAGGCGGATAAGCAGTGAATCTGAATCACTATAGCATTGATTCTAATGCGCGTGAATCACGTCATAGCACGGCTTACAAGGGTGACGTCTTAGCAACATCGGGGGCAAGCGGCCGAGCAAATCGGATTTCCTTCGATCCAGAAAGGAGTTAGCTATGAACCTCACACGCAGAACGATGCTTCAGCGCGGGGGAATGCTGGGGGCCATTGTGGCTCTCGATACGGTCAGCCCCGCCCTGGCCAGAACAACGCCAGCCGGTTCGTCAGTGCGGTTCAAGGCGATCGACGCCGCCTTGCGGGGAGGTGTTTCGAGGAACGACGTGGCCGGTGTTATCGCCGTCGCGGCCACGCCGAAAGGCATGGTCTACGAGGGTGCCTTCGGCAAGGCGAACGTCGCAACGGGCGCACCGATGACGCTCGACACGGTGTTCTGGCTGCTGTCGATGACCAAGGCCTTCACGGCGACGGCCTGCATGCAGCTGATCGAGCAGGGCCGCCTGCATCTGGACGACGACGCGGCGAAATACCTGCCCGAACTGGCCTCCCCGCAGATCCTCGAGGGCTTCGCCGAGGATGGAACGCCACGACTGCGGCTGACCAAGCGCGCGATCAAGGTGCGCCATCTGCTGACGCATACCTCCGGCTACACCTACTCGATCTGGAGCGAGGCTCTGACCCGCTACGAGAAGGTGACGGGCATGCCCGACATTGCGACCTGCAAGAACGCCGCCTTCACGGCTCCGCTCGAGTTCGAGCCTGGCGAGCGGTGGGAATACGGCATCAGCATGGACTGGGTCGGCAAGCTGGTCGAGGCGGTGTCCGACCAGTCGCTCGAGATCTACTTCCGCGAGAGCATCTTCGCGCCGCTCGGCATGAAGGATTCGGGGTTTCTGATCGGGACCGAGCAGAAGCGGCGCGTAGCCACTTTCCACAACCGCCGCGCCGATGGCGGGCTGGATCCGGCGCCCTTCGAGATGCCGCAACGGCCGGAGTTCTTCATGGGCGGCGGCGGCGCCTTCAGCACGCCGCGGGACTACATGGCGTTCCTGCAGGCGCTGCTGAACGGCGGCGCGCTGCATGGCGTCCGAATCCTGCGTCCGGAGACGGTTGCCATGATGATGCAGAACCAGATCGGCGAGCTAAACGTCCAGGAGATGCGCTCGGCGCAGCCGCCCTATTCCCGCAGCTTCGACCAGTTCCCGGGACAGCCGCATAAATGGGGCCTGTCCTTCGACATCAACATGCAGCCGGGGCCGAACGGGCGCTCCGCCGGCAGCATCTCCTGGGCAGGCCTGCTCAACTGCTACTTCTGGCTCGACCCGGTGAAGCACGTCACTGGCGCGCTCTTCACCCAGATCCTGCCCTTCTTCGACGAGCGGGTCGTCGCGCTCTACGGCGAGTTCGAGCGCGGCCTCTATGCCGGGCTCGCCTGAGCCTGCGCGATCGACATCAACCTTCTGGAGAACCATCATGTACGCAATCACCGGAATCACTGGCAACGTCGGCGGCGCGCTTGCGCGCACCCTTCTCGCCGAAAGACTGCCCGTCCGCGCCGTTCTGCGCGACGAGGTCAAGGCGGCGGAGTGGAGAACTCGGGGCTGCGACGTCGCCCTGGCCGAGATGGACGACGCGGCAAGCCTGACTTCAGCCTTCAGGGGTGCCGCGGGCGTCTTCATCCTGCCGCCCTCCGAGTTCGATCCGGAGCCCGGCTTTCCCGAGGCCAGGCACGTCATCGCCGCCGTAACGTTGGCTTTGGTCGAGGCTCGTCCCGGCAAGGTGGTCTGCTTGTCGACCATCGGCGCGGATGCGCCGCACGAGAACCTGCTGACCCAGCGCACGCTGATGGAACAGTCGCTGCAGGAGATCGGCCTTCCGGTCACCTTCCTGAGGCCCGGCTGGTTCATGGAGAATGCGCTCTGGGACATTCCCTCGGCGCGCGACGAAGGCGTGCTGCGCAGCTTCCTGCAGCCGGCCGACAAGCTGTTCCCGATGGTCGCGACGCAGGATGTCGGCCGCCTGGCCGCCGCGCTTCTCCGCGAGGACTGGAGCGGGACGCGGGTCGTCGAACTGGAGGGGCCCGCACGCATATCGCCGAACGGTCTCGCCCGAGCCTTCGCCACGGTACTGAAGCGCCCCGTCCGGGTCGAGACGGTGCCGCGCGAGAGCTGGGAGCAGATTTTCCGCTCTCAGGGAACGCGAAATCCATTGCCTCGGATCCGGATGCTCGACGGCTTCAACGAGGGATGGATCGACTTCAGCGAGCACGGCCGGTCGGCGATGAAGGGCACTACGGCACTCGAAAGCGTCATCGCCGAACTCGTCAGGGCGAGCCAGGCCAAAGCATCCGTCTGACGCCGCCGCCCTTGTGATGGCTTGCCGCCTGCCGGCAGCGCAAAAGGGTGACCGCACCGACCCGCCGGCAGGAAATCCGAGAAAGGAAAACATCATGGAGACGATCACGACACAGGGTGTTGCGATGCCTCGCCTCGGCTTCGGCACCTTCCGGATGCCGGGAGCCGACGCCCAGCCGGTCGTCGAGAGTGCGATCGCGCTCGGCTACCGACATATCGACACCGCCGCGATGTACGACAACGAAACCGCCGTCGGCGCGGCCATCGCGGCGTCCGGCGTGAACCGGAACGAGCTCTTCATCACCACGAAGGTCTGGCATGATCAGCTTGCGCCGGATGCGCTCTACCGCGCCTTCGACACCAGTCTGCGGAAGCTGGGGCTCGACCATGTCGATCTCTATATGATCCATTGGCCGTCACGAGACATGGACATGGCAGCGACGCTGGAAGCGTTGATGTCGCTGCGGGAGCGCGGCCTGACGCGCGCGATCGGCGTGTGCAACTTCAACCTGCCGATGATCCGTCGCGCGGTGGAGGAGATCGGCGCGCCGATTGCCAGCCTCCAGGTCGAATACCACCCGTTCCTGTCGCAGGCGCCGATGCTCGCCTATCTGCGCGGCAAGGGGATTCCGCTGACAGCCTATGCGCCCCTCGCGCAAGGGCGGGCGGCAAGTGATCCCACGCTCGCCTTCCTCGGCCACAAGCACGGTTGTAGTGCCGCTCAGATGGCGGTCGCCTGGCTCCTCGATCAGGAGGGCGTCATCGTGATTCCGAAAGCCGCCCGTCCCGAAAGCCAGAAGGCCAATCTTGATGCGCTCGGCACCCAGCTCGATGACGAGGATCGCGCCGCTATCGCCGCTCTGCCGAAAGACCAGCGCTTCGTCCGGCCGCCCTTCGCGCCAGAGTGGGACGCTCTCGGATGAAATTCATCGGCGCAGCGGCCTTGGCAACGCGACAGCGGCGAGAAAGAAGGCACGGGCCATTCGACAGGAATGAAGCGTTTGCTGTTGTCGAGCGCCTTCAAAAGAAGTGGGGACATTCAACCGTGCGCCGTTTGAAATCCATAGCGCTGGCGTGCGAGTAAAAGGCAGAGGCCGCCAGCTGAGGCGGCCCGAGGAACGATGGCCATGTGGCTTATCTTAACGGAAGCTTGATCCGGTTCTTCGCCGGAGCGGGTCTCTTTGCGCTAATCTTTTCGAAGCCAACCAGATAGCTGTGGAGCTATCCGTTGGCGTTCATTAGGTGGCAGTGGCTGTATTGGCAGGGCGTGGTGATTGCGCCGCTGATGGGCCTCATGGTCTATCTCGGCACTCCCCGCGAGCCGGTCAATCGGGAGCTCTTAAGGGATGCCGACTGGGGTGGCATGCTGCTGCTCGGCACCTCGGTCTCCATGATCTATGCCGGCCTCGACCAGGGCAATCGCCTGGACTGGTTGGAGTCGGGCACGGTGATGGCGCTGCTGCTCGGTGGCGGTGTGCTGTTTATCGTCTTCCTGATCAACGAGACCATGGTTCGCCAGCCCTGGGCCCACGTCAATGTGCTGTTCTCGCGCAATATCGGGCTCTCGCTGGTCGTCATCCTGCTCTACACCCTGACCAGCCTATCCAACTCGTCGCTGGTGCCGAATTTCCTCAGCGTTGTCGGCCTGCTGCGGCCCGAACAATCCGGTGTCCTGCTGCTGACCTACGGTGCACTGCCGATGTTTGTGCTGGTGCCGATCTCGATCGTCCTGCTCCGGCATTTCGATGCGCGTACGGTGGTTGTGCTGGGCTTTTCCGCTTTCGCTGCCGCCAATCTGTGGGGAACGCAGCTGACCCATGACTGGGCGCGCGGCGATTTCATCGGCATCGTAATGCTGCAGTCGATCGGACAGGCTTTCACGCTGTTGCCGATCATCATCGTCGCGCTGTCGAATTCCGATCCCTCGCGGGCAACGTCATTCGCCGCCTATATCCAGATCATGCGGCTTGGCGGCGCCGAGATCGGCGTGGCGCTGATGGGCACCTGGCTGCGCGTGCGCGAGCAGATCCATTCCAATTATCTCGGCCAGCATATCGAAAACGGCAGCGTCGATGTCACGCGCATGATCAAGCAATTGGCGGATGGTTTTGCCGACCATGGCGCCGCCACCGCGTCGGCGCGGGCGGTGGGCACGCTTGCGGCGCGGGTGCAGCGGGAGGCCAACGTGCTCGCTTACATTGACGGTTTTTGGCTTTCCTTCTGGCTGGCGATGGTGGCGCTGTTCTTTGTGGCGTTGATCAGGCGCGCCCCGCCTGGGCCGTTCACGCCGGCGCCGTTCGGCTTTGCGAAAGCATTAATGCGCTGGTGCGGAGTATCCGTCTCGTGACGAGTTTCCACCAGTTGCTGCGGGAACCGTCATCAGTGATGGGGGTGGTCGCCGATCGTTAGACCACACATCACTATCAGCGTTGTTGCGCCGATAAGAACGACCGCTTTTGGCGGATTTTGTTGAAAAACTCGAGCGGACGATATGTGATGTTGGGAACTCGTCCTGGTTGGCCGGCGGAACGAACCATCACCTACGGTCCAGCGCTTCGGACCAAACGTGCTTTGGCTGGAGAGGCTTTTTCTGGCCGACGAGCAATCCCCTATTCCATGGTAATGGCTGTTTTTTGCAACAGGACGAACAAGCATGGCGGGTCCTCCGCCAACCCGCCCGCCGCGTCGCTCAAGGGCGAGCACAATATCATAGCGACGAATGCGTCTTGATCTTACCCAACGACGATTTCGGAGCGACCGCTCTTGGCGCAAAGCGGACATCGGCCAAAGCTAATGTTAAGCGCTGTCATTCTGATGGCATTTGTCGAGTTGCAGCTTTCATCTGGAACGCCTTGGCCCTGATCGTAGCCATGAAGCTGACGAGCCGTTCCATGTAGAGATAGATCACCGGCGTTGTGTACAGCGTCAACAATTGTGAGACGCAGAGACCGCCGACGATCGCGATGCCGAGTGGACGCCGCAGTTCCGATCCGACACCGGTGCCGAGTGCCAGAGGCAGCGCGCCGAGCAACGCACAGAGCGTTGTCATGATGATGGGCCTGAACCGCAGGATGCAGGCCTGGATGATGGCTTGCCTCGGCGACACCCCACCTCGCTCCGCCGTGAGCGCGAAATCGATCATCATGATGGCATTCTTCTTGACGATGCCGATCAGGAGAATGATGCCGACCAGGCCCATGACATCGAGCTGCCCACCCGCCAGCATGAGCGCTGCGAGGGCGCCGACGCCGGCCGACGGGAGCGTCGACAAGATCGTGAGTGGGTGCACCACGCTCTCGTAGAGAACGCCGAGCACGATGTAGACCGCTACCAAGGCGGCTAAGATCAGCACGGGCTGAGTGGCCAACGAGGCTTGAAACGCCTGGGCTGTGCCCTGGAAGCCGGTTTGAATGGTAGGGGGCATGCCGATCCTTGTCTTCATCGTGTTCACGGCCGTTACCGCCTCTCCAAGCGCTACATTGGGGGCGAGATTGAAGCTGAGCGTGACCGAGGGGAACAGGCCCTGATGATTGATCGCCAGCGGCGCAACGGACGTGCCGACCTTTGCGAATGTGCTGAGCGGGATCTGCTTGCCGGCGTTGTTTCCGACATAGAGGTTATCAAGCGCGCCGGTATCGACCCTGAACCTGGGATCGACCTCCATCACGATCTTGTGCTGGTCGAGCTGGGTGAAGATGGTCGCGACTTGCCGCTGACCAAATGCATCGTACAGCGTATCGTCGATCGCCTGGGGGGTGACGCCGAGACGGCTGGCCGTGTCGCGGTCGATCACGATGCTGGCGTGGGGGGCGGCTGACTGAAGATCGCTCGCGACATCGCGGATATCGGGCAGCTTGCGCAGTTCGGCCGCCATGGTGTCGGCCCATTGATACAATTCGGGAAGATTGGGATCCTGCAGCGTGTACTGAAACTGGGTCTGCGTCATCCGTCCGCCCACGTTGATGCCCTGCACGGCCTGCATGGCGAGACTCACCCCGGTCATTCCGGACATCTGCTTGCGGATCCGTGCGATCACCTGGTCGGCCGTTGCCGAACGGTCCGACTGTGGCTTCAGGACGATCTGCAGATTGCCGGTGTTCATGAGCCCCGAGCCGCCGAGGTTGGAACGGACGGTGGCGACCGCCGGGTCTTTCATGATGAGGTCGACCACGCCCTGCTGTTTGGCGGCCATGGCCTGGAACGAGATATCCTGCGCAGCCTGTGTGGAGCCCGAGATCAGCCCGAGATCCTGCTGCGGGAAAAAACCTTTCGGGATGACGACAAAGAGATAGGCCGTCAACGTCAGCGTCGCCGCGAAGGACAGCATCACCAGGACCGGATGGGCAATGATGCTGAGCAAGGACCGCTTGTATCCGGCTTCGAACAGAGCGAACCCCCGTTCCAGAGCACGAGATACCAGGCCGCGGCGGGCTTCGGGCAGGTGGCCTCGAATCATCAGAGCGCACATCATGGGCGTCAGGGTCAGCGAGACGATGGCCGAGATGATCAGCGCCACCGACACCGTGATCGAGAACTCCCGGAAAAGCCGACCAACCATTCCGCTCATCAAGAGAAGCGGGATGAATACTGCGATGAGCGACACCGTCATGGACACGACCGTGAAGCCGATTTCGCTTGCACCCTTGAGTGTCGCCGCCATTGGTGAAGCGCCCTCCTCGACATGGCGCATAATGTTCTCGATCACGACGATGGCGTCGTCGACCACGAAGCCAACGGCGATGGTCAGCCCCATGAGCGAAATGTTGTCGAGGCTGTAGCCAAGCACGTACATAATTCCGAACGTGCCGATCAGGGACACCGGAATGGTCACGGCTGGGATAATCGTCGCGCTGAGGCTCTTCAGGAACAGATAGATGGTCAGCACCACGAGGCCGATCGTGATCAACAGCGTTCTCTGCACGTCGTTGACCGCGGCCTGCACCGCGACGGTCGAATCACCTACCGTGGTCACCTGGACGGAGGGTGGAAGCCGTAACCGCAGCGCTGGCAGCGCCGCTCTCACGCCCTTGACCACATCGACCGCGTTGGCGCCGGGTTGGAGGTGCACGTCGATCGTGACGGCCTTCCGGTTATTGTACCAGGCGCCCATCGTGATGTTCTCGACGCTGTCGATAGCGCGTCCGATGTCGCTGATCCGCACCGGCGAGCCGTTGCGGTAAGCGATGATGGCTGTGTTTGCATTCGTCGAGGTGAGGAGCTGATCGTTGGCGTCCAGCGTCACGGAACGCTGGCTGCCATTAAGGGTGCCTTTCGGACCGTTGGTGGTGGCGACCCCGAGAGCCGCGCGGATGTCTTCAAGGCTCAGGCCCATGGATGCGATCTTCATCGGATCCAGTTGGACCCGAATCGCCGATTTCGATGATCCGGGCATGTCCACAAAACCGGCGCCCGGGATCTGGGACAGGGTTTGCGCCACGAGATTGGTGGCGTCATCCATCACTTTCGGCAGCGGGATGGTGTCCGACTGCATCACGATGGAGATTGCGGTGAACTGGGCAGGATTGACTTTATGATAGGTCGGCGGATTGGGCATCGTCTTCGGCAAAAGCCCGCTTGCCGCATTGATGGCGGTCTGCACATCCTGAGCAGCGCCATCGATATTCCGGTTGAGGTCGAACTGCAGCGTCAGGTTCGACGTGCCGAGCGTGCTCGTGGACGTCATCTGCGCAACGCCCGGGATGTTGGCGAACTGCTGCTCGAGCGGACTCGCAACCGTGGCCGCCATGGTTTCGGCATCGGCACCTGGCAGGGTCGCCTGAATCGCGATGGTCGGAAAATCGACCTGCGGCAGCGAAGATACCGGTAACAGCAGATAGGCGACAGCGCCCACCAGAATTACGCCGAGGGTCAGCAGCGCAGTGGCAACGGGACGCTCGACGAATCGCTTCGAGATGTTCACAGGAGCTTACCTTCAATAGGCGGGATGTCGGATTTACTGTGCCGCGCTGGTCCGATCGGCGACCCTCTGTGGACCGGCATCGTTCGGCAAAATGGACACTTTCAGGCCCGGCTTCAGGCTGTATTGGCCATCTGTGACCACCGTCTCGCCTGCACTCAACCCGGAAGCGACGATGGTCGTGTCTCCGGCCACGCGCGCAACCGTGACCGGGCGTTGGGCCAAAGTCATGTCCGGCTGCACGAGGTAGACGTATGAACCGCTCGTCGACTGCTGCACGGCGCTGGACGGGACGGTGACGACGTCCGACAGCAGCAAGCTCTGGATCGACGCGTTGACGAATTGACCGGGCTTGAGCACGTGGTCGTTGTTCGGAAACGTCGCCTTGAGCTTGATGGTCGCGGTAGTCGGATCGATGTGATTGTCAACGAGGCTCAAATCACCGGTGGCGAGCAGCCGAACATTGTCGGGCGATCGCGCCGTTACCGGGACGATAGATGTCGGCCGGCCCACGGCCCAATGACCGATGGCTTCGGAGGGCACCGTAAAAACCACCGAAATCGGCTCGAGCTGATTGATGACCACCAGGCCGGGATCGGACGGAGTGATCATGTTGCCCGCATCGATCATCCGGATTCCGGCGATGCCGCTGATCGGCGAGGTGATCGTGGCAAAGTCGAACTGGGTCCTGGCGGTTTCGATCGCTGCCTGATCGGCCAGGATCGTGGCCTGCAATCCAGCGAGCTGGAATTTTTGCGTGTCGAGAGACTGGCCCGTCGCAAAGCCCTTTTGCGCGAGGCTGGTGATGCGCTGGAGATCGGCGTTCGTGTTGTTGAGTTGCGCCTGGTCCTTGGCCAGGTTGGCCTCGGCCTGATGCAGCGGCGACAGGAATGGCCGGGGGTCGATGTGCGCCAGTTCGTCGCCGGCGTGGACAAGCTGCCCCTCCGTGAAGACGATGTCGCTGATCTGGCCGCTCACGCGCGGTTTGACAGTCACGCTGTTGAAGGGCTGAACCGTGCCGAGCCCGGTCACATAGATCGGTACGTTCTGGGTTTTGGCTTGTGCGGCCTTTACCCCGAGAATTGTAGCGGAGATCGAAGGCGGTGGCGCGCCGGTGGCAGTTGCCTTGTTATGGATGGTGGCGTAAGCGCCATAGCTGGCGCCGCCAAGAAGCGCCAGGATCACGATGGTCCGCAACCGATGACGTTGTGGTCGCGGCAACGCGACGGCGGGGCTGCCTGCCTCGTCGCCAATGTCCTTTGCAAAAGATCGGTCGGTCATCGTTCTCCAATCCACCGGATGGTCTGATAGCGTCGCTCTCAGGCAAAGTAGGCCGGAGCAAGTCCAACCTGACGGATCGGGGGTAGAACGCGCGTCGCCCAAGGATGAAATCGGTTTTAATCAGCCCCCTGGTCCGGTTGTTCCGTGGTGTCGTCAGGCTCCCGGATCATGTAGCCGGCGCCTGGGACCGTTCGGATCAACGGATAAGAGAAACCCGCATCGATTTTTTTTCGCAGCCGGTGGATATGCATGTCGACGATGTTGCCACGTGCCTCGAAATCATAATCCCAGGCGGCTTCCAGCAGCATGGAGCGCGTAACGACCTGGCCGGCGTGGCGGACCAACTGTTCCAGCAGCAGGAATTCGCGACGTTGGAGCGGGACCGGCCGTCCCGCCCGTAATACGGTCCGGCTGACTGTGTCGAGTTCCAGGTCGCCAACCCGCAGCACCGCAAGGCGTCGCGAGCGATCGGCCCGGCGGCCAAGCGCCTCGAGGCGCGCCAGGAGTTCCACGAAGACGTAGGGCTTGGTGAGATAGTCGTCGCACCCGGCGCGCATTCCCTCCACGCGATCGGCCGTGCTCGCGACGGCGCTCAGCATCAGCACCGGAAGGCGGGGGTCATGCTCGCGCAGGCGCCGGACCAGGGTCAGGCCATCCATCGCCGGCAGCATGCGGTCGAGGACGAGTGCTTCGTAGATGCCTTCGAGCGCCATCGCCAGCGCGGTTTCGCCATCGGCGACGCGATCCACGATATGACCACTCTCGATGAGGCCCCGCACCAGGTAATTCGCGGTGCGATCATCGTCTTCGGCAACCAGGATCCGCACCCGCGTGCCTTTCTTAAACTGGATTTCATGTGTGGTAGATGGGCGCTTTGCTCTCTATATGGCAAACAGGCTCCAGGTCCTTTGGAGAAGAAGCATGGCCAGGGTGCTGGTAGTTGAAGATGATGTCCAGACCGCCGCGGAGATTGCGGCGGCACTGGGCGATTCCGGCTTCGACGTCGATTGCGCCCATACCGGCCGCGAGGGATTGCTCAAAGCGGGCGCGGACACGTATGAGGCCATCGTGCTGGACCGCATGCTGCCCGGCGGCGTGGACGGCCTTGCGGTTCTCTCGACGCTTCGCACGGTCGGGATCGAGGCGCCGGTTCTCATCCTCAGCGCCTTGTCTGCGGTGGACGAGCGGGTGCGAGGACTCCGCGCCGGTGGCGACGACTACCTGACCAAGCCCTTCGAATTTCTAGAGCTGACTGCCCGGATCGAGGTTCTGGTACGGCGCCAGGCGATCCCGCAGCGGGAGACGATGCTCCGGGTCGGCGACCTGGAGCTCGACCTGCTGAGCCGCGAAGTGCGCCGCGCCGGTCGGCCCGTCGAGCTGTTGCCGCGAGAGTACCATCTGCTCGAGTATCTCATGCGGCAACCGAAACAGGTTGTGACGCGGACGATGCTGTTCGAAGAGGTCTGGGGATATCATTACGACGAGCGCACGAACGTCATCGACGTGCATATTGGCAAGCTCCGCCGGAAGCTCGACGAAGGCGGGTTGCCGTCCCTGATCCATACCGTGCGCAGCTCCGGGTATGTTCTCCGTGCGGCTGAGTGATCTCCGGCGCACGACGAGCTTTCGGCTCGCGCTGCTGTTTCTTGCGCTGTTCGGAGCGGCGTCCCTGACGCTGTTCGGTTTCCTCTACTGGCAAACCGCCGGTTACTTGAAAAGCGGGACGGACGAATGGCTCGCCAGGGAGATCAGGAGCCTGGTCGCAGCAAGCCCCTCGCAGCTCATCGAACATCTGCAGGAGCACGCCGCGCACGATCCCGGGGCGAACCGTCCGTTCGCTTTGTTCGATGCCGCCGGGAACAAGGTCGAGGGCAATCTGGCAAACCTGCCGACATCCTCGCTGCCGTCGGACCGTCCCTTTGAGTTCAGCCTGAACCGAGGCGGCGAGGCGGTGCCGTTCCGGGGCCTGGCGCGCCGGCTGCCGTCGGGGGACATCGTCCTCGTCAGTCAGAATGTGTGGGAGATGCACGAATTCCGTCAACTGCTGCTCGGTGCCATGACTTGGGGCGGCCTACTGGTTCTCATCATGGGGCTGGCGGGCGCGGCTGCGATCGGCGCCGGGTCGGTGCGCCGCATCGATGAGGTCACCGGTGCCATCGAGCGCATCGTCAAGGGCAATTTGGCCGGGCGCCTCCCGACCCGGGGGACCGCCGGCGATCTCGACCGGCTGGTCGAAGTCGTCAATGGAATGCTGGACGACATCGAGCGGCTGATGCACGAAGTGAAGGGCGTGAGCGATGCAGTCGCGCACGATTTGCGCACGCCGCTGACGCGGCTGCTCGCCGGCCTTGAGCGGGCGGGCCGCCGCG
>Ga0209117_1000716_pt1 | contig 12640 bp, 14 predicted proteins | sample BlaSpr_A8_OM2_M2_FD_187978 | JGI IMG/M metagenome (GOLD analysis project Ga0209117, IMG submission 187978) | Forest soil microbial communities from Thunder Bay, Ontario, Canada - Black Spruce, Ontario site 2_A8_OM2_M2 (SPAdes) (version 2) | ecosystem: Environmental > Terrestrial > Soil > Boreal...
CGGACGTGGTGGGCGTCCTGGACGCCATGGGTGTGCGTACGGCCGAATTGGTGACACACGACATCGGCATCATGGTTGGCTTCGCAGTTGCCGCCACCCACTCCGAGCGCGTGAGCCGATGGGTGGCGATCGATGCGCCGCTGCCCGGCGTCGGACCCTGGGATCAGATCACACAAAATCCGGCCATGTGGCACTTTGGCTTCGGCGGTCAGGACATGGAGCGCCTAGTCGCCGGCCGCGAGCGCATTTATCTCGACCGCTTTTGGAACGAACTTTCCCGGAACCCGAAGCGGTTTGATGAAGCGAAGCGCCAGCATTATGCGGCGCTCTATGCGCAACCCGGATCAATGCGAGCGGCCTTTGCCCAGTTCCTGGCGTTCAGCCAGGATGCGGCCGACAACAGGACCTTCCTTGCGCAGGGCAAGCTTCAGATGCCGGTCTTGGCCTTGGGTGGCGAATCTACATTCGGTCCCATGATCGGCACGGTGATGCGGTGCGGTGTGTCGCCGAAAACGTTGAAGATGTGATCATCCCGGATTGCGGGCACTGGATCACGGAAGAGCAGCCGCAGGCGACGACAGACCTGGTCGTCGACTTCCTGCATCGCCGTTCGTGAGTTAGCTAGCGTTACGTAGTGCGTCGGCTCTCGCGGACTGTAATTGCGGTCAGAGCGTGACGAACTAGGAGTTCAATCTCGATGCAACGAAGGAGAAAAATATGAAAGTCTTACAAACGTATCGAATTGCTTTGATTGTGATAGCAGGATTTCTGCTGGTAGCGGCGTTCCGCACGGGACGTGCCGCTCAGGTGAACTCTCCTCAAGGGGTTAGAAACATTGTCATTGTTCACGGAGCGTGGGCCGATGGATCAAGCTGGTCCAGAGTGATTCCACTGCTTCAAGCCAAGGGATTGCATGTGGTCGCCGTGCAGAATCCTTTGACCTCGCTGGCCGACGATGTTGCCGCCACCAAGCGAGCCATCGCATCGCAGGATGGCCCTGTTCTGCTGGTGGGCCATTCCTATGGAGGAGTGGTTATCACGGAGGCAGGAAACGATCCAAAAGTAGTCGGGTTGGTCTATCTGGCTGCGCTCGCGCCGAGGGATGGTGAGTCGGTCGCTTCGGTCACGAAACCGTTCCCGCCGGCTCCCTTAGGCAGCGAAGTCCGGGCGGATGCTGAGGGTTTTCTGACGGTGACCCCGAAGGGAATCGCTGAAGATTTCGCCCAGGATCTCACAGACAAAGAAAAGCAAATTTTGACGGCGACACAGGCTCCCACAGCAGCAGCCGTTTTTGGGGCCACCGTCACGACCGCCGCGTGGAAGACGAAGCCATCTTGGAGCGTGATTGCGAGCAACGACCGCGCTGTTTCTCCAGAGCTTCAAAAGGCCGAAGCGGCGGCGATGAAGGCTGCTTCGATCACCGTTCCCTCCAGCCACGTGCCGATGCTTTCTCACCCGAAAGAAGATCGAGCAAGCGGCAGCGAAAGTCGGGAGTCACTGAACCCATGACCGCAGTGAAATTAGAAGATGCCCGCCGCGTAATCAGCGCGGCGGAGAAGAAAGCAAGGGAAATTGGCCAGCCCATGAACATCGCAGTGGCTGACGAAGGCGGAAACATCGTAGCGCACGTTCGTATGGACAACGCATGGATTGGCAGCATTGATATTTCCATGAAGAAGGCGTACACGTCCCGCGCATTCGACATTGAAACGAAAGAATTGGCAAAGCATTCGCAATCGGGCGGCGAGTTCTTCGGCATTCATGTTTCAAACAACGGCAAAATCATGATTTTTGCTGGCGGTATCCCGCTGAAGCTGGATGGCAAGGTCGTAGGGGCGATTGGCGTCAGCGGTGGTTCCGGCGATCAAGACCATGCCGTCGCTGCGGCCGGCGCCGCCGCGTTCTAACCCGGCTGAACGAACCGCCGCTCTGCAAAGAAAGGAGGACTATTCAATGTCGCATCACTACTCTGGCCCTGACTTCGGCTTCCCTCAAGGGGACGCCCGACTAGACTTCACGGATTTGTACGCCTTTCCCAAACCTGGAGCGACTGGAAAATCGATCCTTATCGTGAACGTGCACCCGTCTGCCGGCGAAAACCCTCCTGGGCCTACGACGACGGAGCCTTTCGCACCCGAAGCAGTGTACGAGGTCAAGATTGATACTGATGGTGATGCGGTTGCCGATATCGCCTACCGAGTGCGCTTCTCCGCTTTGGAGCGCGGCGCACAAACAGCGAGTGTCCGTCGCGTTGATGGCCCGCAAGCCGCTGGTACCGGTGACGGCGGGAAAATGATTGTTGAGCGCGCGCCGGTTTCATTAGGGCGCGAAGCGAAGGTTACAGTGGCAGGCGATACCCGCTTCTTTGCTGGCTGGCGCAGCGACCCTTTCTTCTGCGACGTGGAAGGCGCGAAGAACAACTTGCAGTTCACGGGCGACGATTTCTTCGCTGACAAAGATGTGTGCAGCATCGTTCTTGAAGTACCGAACTCTGCTTTGGGGGCAAAAGAGGTTCGCCTCTGGGCGCGCACGCTTACGCCACATGATGGTGGTGGCTGGCGTCAAGTCGAACGCGGAGCCCGGCCCGCGCAAGCGGTGATACTTGTCGAGGAAAGAGATGCCTACCTCGGAGGTGAACCGGCGACCGATGGGCGTTTCCTTGCTTCCTTCGCGCACGCTCTGGAGCACACAGGTGGATATACTTCGGCCGAGGCGAAGCGCGTGGCGGCGACACTGCTCCCAGATATTTTGCCTTATGACTCTTCGCGACCGGCGTCTTTTCCCGATAACGGCCGGACACTCACCGACGATGCGTTCGATTTTTTCATGCGCGTTCTCACGAATGGCAAAGTCAACGGGGACAACGTCGGGCCCCACAGCGATTTGTTACTCGAGTTTCCTTATGTAGGACCACCTCATCAAGACCGTGTGACGAAGCCGCCCCATAAGACGACCCCAACGCAAAATCAAACGTGAAACCAAATGCTAAGGAGAAAACAAACATGAAGGATCAAAATTACGCAGCAACAAAGACTCGTGAGATACGTCTGGCCAAGCGCTCGCCCGAGTATTGGCGAGTCACGTTTGATCACCCGCCACTCAACATCTTCGGCCCCGAAATGCTTCCGCAAGTGAACGAGATCATCACGGCAATTGAAACTGACGAGCAGGTTAAGGTGGTTGTCTTTGACAGTTCCGTTGAAGGTTTTTTTCTGATTCATCTAGATTTTCTTGCAAAGCTTGACGATTTGGCGCACCTCCCCCCTGGACCCACAGGCTTGCATCCATGGCCCGAAATGCTGGTGCGCCTGAGTCGTACAGCTGTGGTGTCGATAGCGTTGATTCGCGGGCGGGCCACGGGTATGGGAAGTGAGCTTGCCCTTGCTTGCGACATGCGTTTTGCGAGTCGCGAAAAGGCCATCTTGTCGCAGTTTGAAGTTGGCGCCGGTTTGGTGCCTGGCGGTGGCCCCATGGCGCGACTGTCGCGCCTCATGGGAAGAGGACGCGCACTCGAAGTAATTCTAAGCGCGGACGACGTGTCAGGCGACTTGGCCGAGCGCTACGGCTACGTGAATCGTTCGTTGCCGGATGCCGATCTTGACGGGTTTGTCGATGCGCTTGCCACCCGGATCGCCTCTTTCGACAAACAGACAATCACGGATACCAAGCGCCTAGTCGACATTGCTAGCTTGCCGCCTGATATCGAAATCGAATCCGGGTGGAATGCTTGTGTTGCTTCGATGGGACGACCGGCCACGCAGCAGAGAATCAAAACGCTGTTAGAGAGAGGCTTTTGCAAACCCGGCGATGCAGAAAATCGCTTGGGAGATTTCGTTGGACGCTGAGCATCCATATCGGCGGCCTCCAATGGCACACCGTGAAAAATGAGAACGCGGACGATCAACCGAAACTGCAGGAGCGAATCAATGAATACGGACCCGAAAAAGAAAATCTTAAACGACTATGACTCTCGTCCTGTCACTGCCGAGCAGCGATTGACACAACTTGGCGTCAAGCTTCCAGCGCCGCCTGAGCCGTTCGGCATCTACGCGGAAGCGGTGCAGACAGGCAACATGCTCTTTCTCACCGGAATGCTTCCCACTGTGGGCCGTGAAGCCAAATTCATCGGGCGCATCGGCGCGGAACTAGACGTGAAAACGGGACACATGGCCGCTTACCTGGCGGCGGTCAACGCACTCGCTGTCGTGCGGCAGCATTTGGGATCGCTGGACAAAGTTACGCGGATCGTCCGGCTCGGTGTGTTAGTGGCCACTTCTGGAGATGTCCGGGAGCAGCCGAGAATCGCTGACGGCGCTTCCGAGTTGCTGCAGGACGTTTTCGGAAAAGACAAAAACCCTAGCCGACTGGTGTACGGCGTAGCCAGCCTTCCGCTCGGCGTGCCGGTCGAGCTGGAGTTGATTTTTGAGGTATCTGCGTAATGCCGCCCCGCTGGAATGAGAACCGGCTCACAGCGAAACTCGGGATCGACTATCCCGTCATTCAAGGTCCGCTCGGCGGATTGTCATCACAAAAATTGACGGCAGCGGTCTCCAACTTTGGCGGACTCGGATCGTTCGGTGCGCACAGCCTGACGCCGGAAGCGATCAAAGAGGTAATCGCAGAGATTCGCTCCCTTACATCGAAACCGTTCGCAATGAACTTGTGGGTATCGATGGAAGACGAAGGTGCTCGAACATCTGATGAAAACGCATTCAACCGAAGCCTTGTGGCTCTTGCCACCCATATCGCAGCCTTGGGAGCGCCGCGTCCGGAATACAATCCTCACTCGTGGATGCGATTTGAGCATCAAGTTCCCGTCTTGCTGGACGCGAAGGTACCAGTGTTCAGCTTCATCTTTGGAATTCCGCCAAGAGAAGTCTTAGAGGAGTGCCGGGCCAAAAGCATCTTGACGATTGGCACGGCCACCACACCCGAAGAGGGTGCAGCACTTCAAGAAGCCGGCGTGGATGCCATCGTCGCTTCCGGCTTCGAAGCCGGCGGGCATCGCGGTTCATTCCTGCGAAGCGCAGAGGATTCACTCACTGGCACGGTGTCGCTCGTTCCGCAGATTACCGACAAGGTCAAAGTGCCCGTAATCGCTGCAGGTGGCATCGCAGATGCGCGCGGCGTAATTGCTGCCCTGGCTCTTGGTGCAGAGGGCGTGCAAATGGGAACGGTATTCCTGGCGTGCGAGGAGTCCGGCGCCAGCTTCCTTCATCGCCAGGCTTTACGAGGAAAAAAGGCCGGGCACACGGCTCTGACAAAGGGCTTCACCGGAAGACTTGCGCGGGGAATCCACAACCGCTTGCTGCAGGAGCTGAACCAGGACGGAACGGCGATTCTGCCTTATCCGTTGCAACGAAGCCTCGTCAGAAACCTCGCGATCCCGGCAGAGGCGGCGGGCCGATCGGATCTCCTGCCGCTATGGGCTGGTCAAAGTGCCAATCTTTCTACATGCATCGACGTATCGGTTTTTTTGACCTCATTGGTCGAAGAGATTTCTGAAATCACAGGGCCCGTCATTCGGTGGAGCTCAGCCCGCCGTGAAAAACAAATTCTTAAATAAGGAGAAAAAGAGAACGGAAATGTCAAATATCACCAACAAAGTTGTGGTAATCACCGGAGCCAGCAGCGGGATTGGGGAAAGCACTGCGAAGCTTCTCGCAGAACAAGGAGCAAAAGTTGTATTAGGAGCGCGGCGTTCGAACCGGATCGACAAAGTGGTTCAAGAGATCTCGGCTGCCGGAGGCAAGGCCATCGGATTTGCCACCGATGTAACGAAGCGCGCAGAAGTGGAAGCGCTCATCCAAGGGGCCGTCGACGGTTTCGGCCGCGTCGATGTGCTCCTCAATAACGCCGGCATTATGCCCATCGCACCGATCGAGGCCCTTAAGGTAGATGAATGGGACCGGCAGATTGACGTCAATATCAAAGGACTTCTATACGGGGTTGCCGCTGCCCTGCCTCACATGCAGAAGCAGAAGAGCGGTCACATCATTAACATCGCCTCTGTTTTCGGGATCAAAATGTTCGCCCCCGGCGGGACGGTCTACTGCGCCACCAAGGCGGCTGTGCGCGCGTTGACTGAAGGGCTGCGGATGGAACTGCACTCCCAAAATATCCGCTGCACGATGATCTCACCTGGCGCGATTGCCACGGAACTGTCGGAGAGCAGTTCAGACGAAGCGACCAGAAAGAATTTGCGCGAGTTCATGAAAATGGCCATCCCGGCCAGCGCGATCGCGAGAGCGATCGCTTACGCAATCGAGCAGCCGGCCGATGTGGAAGTCGATGAGATGGTCATCCGCCCAACGGTACAGGACTCTTAACGCGGAGACGCCTATGCGCCCTTTCTACTTTGCCCGTTGGTCCCGATTCTTGCAGGTTTCTCATATGGTGCTGGTGGTTTCTCTGATGCTCGCAATATTTCAGCTGCCGGCCCATGCGCAGGGAAAGGAACGCCCCCTGAAACACTCGACTGTTTATCGCACGATACAGGTAGATGGACTCTCCATCTTTTACAGAGAAGCCGGTCCGAAAGACGCGCCGACGCTTCTTCTGCTGCACGGACTTCCGTCTTCCTCACGGATGTTCGATCCTTTTTTCGCCCAGCTTTCCGATCGCTACCACCTTATCGCGCCGGATTATCCCGGCTTCGGACACAGCGACTGGCCAGACCCGAGAAAATTCGCGTATACGTTTGATCACATCGCCGAAACCATGAATCACTTCACTGAAGCTATTGGGCTCTCGCGCTACACGCTTTACGTGCAGGATTACGGCGGACCCGTGGGTTTTCGCATGGCTTTGGTCCATCCGGATCGAATCGAGGCGCTCATTGTCCAGAACGCTGTGGCACACAACGAAGGTCTCGGAGCGATTTGGAAAACACGCTTGGCTTTTTGGGCCGATCGCTCCGCCAACGAGAGTGCGCTTCGCGCAAACCTTCTGTCACTCGCGACTACGCGGACGCGCCATGTGGGGAGTGACCCTAACGTCGAGTGCTACGACCCGGACCTGTGGACCGATGAATTTGCCTTTCTTAGCCAGCCCGGCCAGGTGGATATTCAAAGCGATCTCTTCTATGACTACCGCACGAACGTCGACTCCTACCCCAAGTGGCAGGCATGGATGCGCGAAAGGCAACCGCGACTGCTGGTGATTTGGGGTAAGTATGACCCGTCATTCGATCTTTCGGAGCCGGAAGCCTATCGCCGGGACGTACCGAACGCTGAGGTTCACATTATCGATGCAGGACACTTCGCTCTTGATACCAGAGCAGATGAAATTGCGGCGCTTGTAGGTCAGTTCATGAAGAGGCAGAAGTGAGTACGGCCATTCGCGAAGCATTGGCCGGTTCAGAGTGGTCAAGGAGGCAAGATTTTATGGACAAGAGACTCGCACTACTTGCAATTCGCCTGTTGGTGTCGGTGAACCTTCTCTATGCTGCGATCTTTCTCAAGTTTGCAGGGGTGCCAGGTTCGGTGACCCTGTTCACGCAGATGTCGCAAACGGTCCACGGATTGGTATCTCAGCCGGTATTTCGGCTCGGGTCAGGAGTCTTCGAGACGGTTATTGCGGTTCTGCTCCTGATCCCGAAGACAGCCAGATTTGGAGCGCGATTGACGGTTGTGTGGATGACTGCCGTACTTCTCAGCCACATTTTCGTGTTGGGATATGGCTGGTTCTTTATGGATGCTCTCATGGTGATGCTGCTGGCTGTCATTTATCTCTTGCTGACGCGCAGGCAATCCCATCGGGGCGAACCCGAGAGTGTGGGGACGGCGGCTCCCATATAAGCGCACACAAATAGTCAGACGAACCGCAGCTCATCTACCTAATTGGTGCCACGGTATCGAGGATACCTGCGCCTCTACACACTCACTTCGACGCTTTTGGTTTGTTCGTTCGTGTATTGAATCTGATTAAAGGAGAATTCGCTATGACCCTCGAGAAAGTGTTTCACCCCACCAGAGTCCACATCACGCGTGGTTGGAAGACAGTTTTAATGATGCATCATCCTCTACTGCGCATCGTATTCATCTCTTTGCTGGCCGCTCAGTCAACTCCGAATACCGTCTTGGCCCAGGTGAAAGCCGTCCCTCCACTTTCCGGTGTAATTGGAAAAGTCCAGTCGGTTACGGACAGCTCCATCGATGTTCAGACGGGTTCAGGAGTCGTCTACGTGAGCATCACTCGGCCACTCACCACCTATAAGCAGATACCGTCGGATTTGAGTCATGTCACATCCACGTCTTACGTTGGCGTTGCATCGACGGAGCAGGCGGATGGAAAAGAAGTAGCGAAGCAGATCATCGTATTTCCGGAGGAACTCCGTGGAGCTGCGGAAGGCAGTGTTCTGACAGATCCGCCGGGTGCAACTACCCACAGCAGAATGACAAATGGCTCCGTCTCTCGCCCTGCCGCATCGCACTCACGCATGACGAACGGCACGGTGCAGAAAGGCAGCGGCACCACCTTGGTGGTCCAATATCAGGACGGCTCCAAGACGATCACCGTGCCCGCAAACGTCGCCGTCACGCTAGTCGCGCCAGAAAAAGTGACACTAGCTGCTGGCGACACCATCTACTTAACGACGAACAAGCTGCCGGGCGGAACGCTTACCACGAACAAGATCCTTGTAATCGCTCCAGCCGTATCTCCCAGCACGAAGCAGTAGGGGTTCCGGCCAATGAGCGATTCAACACTTCCTGCCAGTGAACCGAAGTCCACGAGCACGTTGCTGGAAGAGCCCGGCGTGCTCGTGGCCAAGAAGCATCATCTCTTGGTGCGGTGGAGTCACTGGTTGAATCTGCCTATACTTCTCGGCCCTATTGCCAGCGGCATCTCGATTTACTGGGCTTCGCCCGTCTATCAACACAAACCAGATCCGAATGCGGGAAACTTCGATGTGGCGGCGGATATTGGAATCTGGATGTGCAGCCACGTGCCAGGACTGCATCACTACAGCAGCCCACCTGATTGGGTTTACAACCACATGAGCCTCGGTCCGGGCATGTTGGCGTTAGCTCTGCGCCTGCATTGGTTGTGCGCGTATTTATTCATGCTGAATGGCATGGTGTACCTTGCAGGACTGTTCATGGGAGGAGGATGGCGCTCCTTGCTGCCTCGCCGGACTGATCTGTTTGATGCGTTCATGATGTTTCGGTACTACCTCGGCGTTCCCTTCGCAAAATTGATACGCCGCAAATGGCTGCATCCCCGTTTCAACACAAAGTACAACGCGCTCCAGCGTGCAGCGTACTTTTCTATTCCGGTCGCCGGGTTTCTTTCGGTCACTACAGGCTGGGCGATTCATAAACCGATGCAACTCCATTGGCTGGCTGCGCTATTTGGAGGGTATAACGCGGCGCGTGTCTGGCATTTCTGGATCATGTGGCTCTACATCCTCTTCGTTCTGCCGCATGTGATTCTGGTTTTCGCCGACGGGTGGGACACATTGCGCAGCATGATCGTGGGTTGGTCAACAAGAGAATGTGAAGGCCATTACCAACCAAGATTACTTATTGCGCGGGCGAGCCAAGAGATTACTGGGCCGAACGTGGGTATTCCCGCTACGACGGAATCTAGCACCCCTCCCAACACAACTGCATTCTACTGACCCGCTCAATCGCGGAACAATGGACGTCCTACATCTTGATCACGACACAATGAATAGCCCGCCAGCGGTCGCACGAAAAAAGGCCGGAATCCTGGATTCCGGCCTTTTATCACGAAATGGTTGCGGGGGTCAGATTTGAACTGACGACCTTCGGGTTATGCGATCTGACTCAGCTTTCGCTGAGAGTCGGACTGTACCTTCATCCCGTGTAAGGGGATGCTCGCCATCCAGTCTCTACGCCTTCCTCGATCTACCGAGGCTTGGTTCGGTATTGCCGTACCCAAACAGCGGGCCTTAGGTTCCACCGACTTTGACGAGTGATCTTCCCGCACATTGCTGTGCGGACGCCCATTTTGCCAAGACGGGATTTGAACGACCGATCCCGCTTAGCAGGTTATGAGCTCGACGATCAGACTCTAAGTCCCATTGATTCGGTTGCCCTTACACCAATGAGACGCCCGAAAGACCCGCAAAATGGCCAAGTTTTGGACCCTTGTTGGACCCTCGAATGAAACTCGCCGGAATTGGATGTCCCGCACTCAGCTCGCTTTCAATTCCGGCGATCTCGCATTTCAGGAAATCATCACGTCAAGACCCTACCGCGACAGTGATCGCCCGATCGCGCCGTTACTTCTGGTTTCTCGACAACCGGCAGTTTGCCCCCATTAATTAATACAAGAGCGTTTGTCGTTATTAAGTCCGACCGGCGAGCTGATAACTTCCGGGGTTGCGTTATTCAGGGGCAGCAAAGTGTCAGCGCGAGTTGCTCTTTCTTCTATCTGCTGGGCGTCGATCGGCCCACTTTAGGATGGCGTCGAGCGCAGGGCAAAGGGATTGGCCCCATGGTGTCAAACGGTATTCAACCTTCGGCGGCACCTGAGGATAGGCCGTACGCACAACGATTCCGTCCACTGCCAAGCTGCGGAGCTGCTGCCCCAGCATTTTCTGAGTGATGCTGGGTATCGCTCGTTCCAGCTCGGAGAAGCGCAACACTTTGCCACCAAAAAGATGGAATAGGATGACCAATTTCCAGCGGCCTTCAAGAAGCCTCATGGCATCCTCCACGCCAATAGCCGCAGAAGTCGGGGTGTATTTTTTGGCCATACTTTTAGGACTGTAACATACTTTATCGTGCGTTCTTGTTGTTAAGTGCGTTCGCTGTGAAACTTCTTCCGTTGATCAAATCCATGAACGAAGGAATTCAGGCTAATGAATCCAAAGGAGAAACCGATGTCGCTCGCACTTCGTAAACCTGACACCACCTATCCCGCCGCGGTCGAAGCAAAGGATACGGGCATGCTATCCCTTTGCTTTGCGGACGGAAGCCAACACCCAAACCGAGGAGATTGCTGAATGAGAAAGCTTGATGGAAAGATTGCATTAGTAACAGGAGCATCGAAAGGAATCGGGGCAGGCATCGCGTTGTCGCTGGCGAAGGAGGGGGCCGCTGTTGCAGTGAATTACGCCTCTGATCGAAAGGGCGCGGATCGTGTCGTTGAACGGATTAAAGACGCTGGCGGAAAGGCCATCGCTGTGCAAGGAAGCGTGACCTCGTCCGAAGAGATTGATCGCTTCTTCAGCGAGACCGAGAAGCAACTCGGCAATGTGGACGTACTCGTTAACAATGCCGGCGTCTTCGCTTACCTGCCCTTGCAGGACATAAACGAAAAGGAGTTTCATCGCCAGTTCGACACGAATGTACTCGGACTTCTTCTGACTTCCAAACGTGCTGCAAAACAATTTGCCGACAAAGGTGGATGCATCATCAACATCGGTTCGGTAGCAAGCACTCTAACGCCTCCCGCATCGTCGATCTACGCGGCAACGAAGAGTGCGGTGGATGCTATTACCCGTGTGCTGGCGAAGGAACTCGGACCGCGGAACATCCGCGTGAACTCCATCAGCCCTGGCGTCATCGACACCGAAGGCGCGCGTGCCATGGAGTCTTACGAGCAAGTGGCCAACGCTGTTAAAGCGCAGACTCCGCTAGGTCGAACCGGCGTACCGGAAGACATCGGATTGATCGCTGCCTTTCTCGCATCCGACGAAGCTCGGTGGCTCACCGGAGAAATCATCTTCGGAAGTGGCGGTCTCCGCTAAACATGAACGAAGTCGCAGACGCCTAGCTCTCGGGAGGGCGAACCGCCTGGACAAGGGCAGTCCATTGCTGCCGAGTGCGACGTTAATAGGGGATTGATGAATGGAAAACGATTCGAATATCACTGCCAGCGTAAAAAAAATGCGTGTGTACCAGCTTGATCGGCCTGGAAGTCTGGACGGCCTCGTCCTAGCCGAGCGCGATATTCCATCGCCTGCCGTTGGCGAGGTGCTCGTCCGTGTACGGGCGAGCTCGCTCAACGTCCGCGACCTGATGATTATCAATGGCGAGTTTCCGATGCCGGTCCCGCCCGGTCGTGTGCCGCTCTCGGATGGCGCGGGCGAAGTAGTCGCGGTCGGCGCAGGCGTGACACGCTTCAAAGTCGGCGACCGGGTCATCAATTCCTTCTTCCCGAATTGGTTCGGCGGGACATTCAATGCGATGCCCGTACAATATGTCGTCGATTGTGACGGATGGTTGACCGAGTACAAGGCCGTGAGCGCCGAAGCGCTTGTCGCGATGCCGGGCTATCTGACCTTCGAGCAGGCAGCGACGCTGCCATGCGTTGCCGTGGCAGCGTGGTCTGCGCTATCCGGAGTGAGGGCGGGAAAAACAGTCCTCACCCAAGGAGCGGGTGGGGTTTCGCTGTTCGCGGTTCAACTGGCCAAGGCGCTCGGCGCACGCGTGATCGCGACGTCGTCCAATCCGGAGAACGCGGCCCGTCTTCGTGAGATGGGCGTTGACGAGGTGATCGACACCAGCGCCTTACCGGAATGGGGTGATAAGGTGCGCGCTCTCACTGGGGGCCGTGGCGTCGATCGGGTGGTGGAGGTCGGCGGACCCGGTTCGCTGGCGCAATCGGTCAAGGCCATCGCCTATGGCGGCCAGGTATCCCTCGTGGGTGCTCTGGCGGGCATGGC